>Ga0210074_1000489_pt1:0-12500 | contig 13866 bp, 11 predicted proteins | sample China_Galinas_Co_FD_184860 | JGI IMG/M metagenome (GOLD analysis project Ga0210074, IMG submission 184860) | Wetland microbial communities from San Francisco Bay, California, USA, that impact long-term carbon sequestration -... | ecosystem: Environmental > Aquatic > Marine > Wetlands ... | reverse complement strand
TCGTTTTGTTGCCGCCAACGCGTTCGAACTTATGTTCCTGAAGGATGCGCAGAACCTTGGCCTGGGTCTTCAGACTCATGTCACCGATCTCATCGAGAAACAAGGTGCCCTGGTGAGCCTGGTCAAATTTGCCCCTGCGCTGTGTCGTCGCGCCGGTGAAGGAACCTTTCTCATGGCCGAATAGCTCTGATTCAATCAGTTCTTCCGGTATTGCCGCACAGTTTACTTCAACAAATGGTTTGCCATGCCTGTGTGAGTTGTGATGAATTGAGCGTGCAACGAGCTCCTTGCCAGTGCCATTTTCTCCAGTAATCAGGATCCACCCGGACGTGGGAGCGGCAATCTTGATCTGTTTTTTCAGCTCTCTAATCGGTTTGCTGCTACCGAGCATCTCGTGTTCTTTGCCGATCTGTGCCTTGAGCTCCCGGTTCTCTTCAACAAGCTGGCCTACCTTGACCGCATTCTGGATGCATAGGAGGACTTTCTCGAGAGAGAGAGGTTTCTCTATGAAATCGTAGGCCCCCAGCTTGGTTGACCTGACAGCGGTTTCGATCGTCCCGTGTCCGCTCATCATGATAACCAGTTGATCAGGATAGATCTCACGAATCTTCGTCAAGGTCTCCAGCCCATCCATGCCCGGCATCCAGATGTCGAGCAGAATCAGGTCTGGTTTATCCTCACTGATCTTATCAATAGCCTTTTCACCGTTGTCGACCGAGATGGGACTGAACCCTTCGTCCTGCAGTATGCCGGTGAGGCTTTCACGAATACTTATTTCATCATCGACGATTAGGATTGATTGCATATTCCCTCTGTAAAATAGCGCTAGGCCTGCTCGCTATCTGTTGATATTGGCAGCTCGACAATAAAGCGGGTACCCTGTGGCTCATTATCACGAACCCGAATATAACCATTATGGTCGGAAATGATTGTAGACACAATAGCCAGGCCAAGCCCGGTTCCCGATTTCTTGGTAGAAAAATAAGGTTCGAAGAGTCTTGGCTTGTCTTCGGCCGGAATGCCGCAGCCGTTATCGCTAATTTTCAGTGTGACGATCTGCAGGGCGGAGTTGAAAGAGGTTTCTATGTCGATGACACCGTTGCCGTCGACAGCCGCTACGGCGTTGTCCAGGAGGTTGATAACAACTCTCCTGATCTGTTCGTGGTCCAGGTTGAAGATCGGCAGCTCCGTGTCCAGATTCAACTGGAAGTTGATCTCCTTATGTCCTTCCTGGAACAGCACAAGGGCCTGACTGACAACATTGTTCAGATTGTTCGGGCTTGGGTTGCTGGCAGGCATGCGAGCGAAGCTGGAGAATTCATTGACCAGGTTTTTCAAGTCATCAACTTGTTTTATGATCATTCCGGTGCATTCATCAAAGACCGAATCCTCAGTGTTAAATTTGTCTAGGTATCGTCTGCGCAGACGTTGTGCCGAGAGTTGAATCGGGGTCAGCGGGTTCTTGATTTCGTGAGCGATGCGACGCGCAACCTCTCGCCATGCGGCCATACGCTGTGCCTTTAGGAGCTGGGTCAGGTCGTCGAACACCACAACAGTACCCATGAACTCGTTGTTCTCATCCTTAAGGGTTGTCACGTTCACCAGTAAAACAACCTTGTTGCCGCCAGTTGGCAGTGTGATCTGTTTGCGAATAGAGTCTTTTCCGGAACCGACCAGCTCCTTGAGTATCCCTTTGATCATCGGCAGGTATTCCGGGGTGACAATATCACGGAAATTGCTGCCGATGATCTTCAATGTCTTCAGCCCGAGCAATTGTTCGGCAGACTTGTTAATCGTGGTAATTTGCCCTCGACTGTCGATGGACACAACCCCAGCCGTGACGTTGGCGAGGACAATCTCCATATATCGTCGTCGCTGTTCGAGCTCGAGGTTTGAGACCTGCAACTCACTGTTCGCCATGCGGATGGTTTCCTGACTCTTGCGCAGGTCCGCCGTCATTGTATTGAAAGCTTCGACGAGAGAGCCGATTTCATCGTTGCTGTAGCTGTCCAGCGTTACATCCAGGTCGCCTGACGCGACCCGATTGGTTGCAACGGCCAGGTCTTGTATTGGCTCTGTGATGCCGCGAGCCAGGTGAAAGCCAGCCCATGTTGACAGAAAGATGATGACGAGGGCAATCAGTAGCAGGAAGAGGACGTAACTTTTCTGGATTTTACCCTTGAGAAGTTTGGTTGATTTGTATTGTTCGAATGAGTTGCTGATCTCTTTCATCTTATTGACCAGCGAGTAGGGGACGTAATAGTTAACAACCACAATTCCGACCACGTCGTCGGGGTTCCAGTTTGAATATACCGGCACAATACCCCTGATCAGGTCGGCCCGACCGATTGGACTGATACGTGTGAAGCGGTTTCCCTGCAGGGCCTCACGGATGCTGTCAGAGTCGGGGTCGGTAAACTCCGCAGCAGGGACCTGCGGGTTGACAGCCCGGACCAGCTCCTCGAGAGTTGAGGAAAAAACCTCAACGATGCCGAGGTTGTACTCCTTCTGTTTCTGGTGTATCAGTTTAACCAGGACCGGGAGATTGTCCTCGTTGAGCAGCTTCTCATTTTTGATAGCGAGAGAAATCTGGTCGGCATAATAGAGAGCGTTGCTGGCTGAGTTCTTGTAGTAAGTCTGTGCGACCTCGAGGGATTCCTTGAGTGACTCCTCGATCTGGCTATTGAACCAGTTCTCGATTGAGTTGGTAATAAAACCTGCTGAAACGAAAAAAAGCAGCATGGTCGGGATCAGTGACAGGGCAATGAACGCCAGGACCAGTTTACTGCGCAGCTTTGCCCCGGGTATTCCGCGCTTTCGTTCCAGCAGTAGTTTGAATATGTTCCGCATGACCAGGAACAGACAGAGGATGATCAACAGGATGTTCAGGTTGATCAGGGCAAGGACCAGAATGTTACCGGAGAGGGGGATTTCCGAGGTCAGCTTGAAAAGTTGTCCCTGGTAGCGCAGTGACAGCGCGACCAGTCCGATGATGACGATTACGAGCAGCCATTCGCGGCGGCGTTTTCGGAACTCGGTGTTCTGGGCACCTGGTGTCTTAACTGGTTTAGTTGTCGGCATGAGTATGTCTATCGTTGCGTAATTTAAGCGTAAAATGGGCCCTTTTGCAAGTCACAACTGGTTGGCATCATACTGCGCAGACACACAGACCAATCTGCTGTGAAGAAGGTCTGGGTGTACTGAAAACCGGGGATTGAACGTTATTGAATTATGTAAATAAAAAAGGCAGCCTATACGGCTGCCCTGTCAGTCATGGCCCTCACCGAATCAGGCCTTGGAAAAGGACAAGTCGGTGGCGAATACTGGAGCCAACTGCAGAGCTGCTTTCACGTCGTCTTCGCTGAACTCGAGAAGCTGCCAGCTGTCAGGCGTATCGAGAATCTTCTCTACCAGTTGGTGGTTGATATCATGACCGGCCTTGAAGGCACGGACATGGCCAAGGATCGGATAACCGATCAGGCTCAAGTCGCCAATTGCATCAAGGATCTTGTGGCGAACAAATTCATCATGAAATCGCAGGCCTTCGGGGTTGAGGATTTTCTCATCATCTATGACGATGGCGTTTTCCAGGGAACCGCCTCGTGCAAGTCCAGAAGCCTTGAGCATTTCGACATCTTTAAGGAAACCGAACGTGCGTGCCGGGGATAACTCTTTGCGGAAGCATGACGTGGTGACTTTGACCGAGCGTTGCTGCAAGGCAATGCATGGATGCTGGAAAGCGATATCAAAGGTAATGCGGAAGAAACGTGATGGAATAATGCTGACACGCTTTTCACCGTCAATCACAGTCACCGGTTTGCGGACGGCCAGAAATTTACGGCTTGTGGTGTGCCGGGTCAGGCCGGCTTCTTCAATGACCGAAACAAAAGGTGCGGCACTGCCGTCCATAATCGGTACTTCCGGGCCGTCAATGTCGATATGCAGGTTATCTACACCGTATGCAGCAAGTGCTGCCAAGAGGTGCTCAACGGTCGAAACACGTGCTTCACCTTTGCCAATGACTGTCGCAAGGCGGGTATCGACGACATTGGCGGAAGTTGCTTCAATCGCGATCGTGCGGTCACCCATCTGTCGATGAAAGACAATGCCAACGCCTGCGTCTGCAGGGCGCAGCGTCATATTGATGCGTTGCCCGGTGTGCATGCCGATGCCGGATATGGCCGTCGGGCGGGCAATTGTTGTCTGGCAAATCATAATCTCGTAACGAGCCCTTGTCCTTTGAGGGTATTCTTCACCCGTGATTTATGCAATTATCCAGCCAATGTTAGGATTCTGTTAAGCCTCTGATATTAAATGTATTATTGTATCTTTTCAGATAACGAAATGTAAAAAAAGTTTTTTATTGCAACAGGTGTGTCTTTGTCGCCACATATTTTAATGCCCCGCAATTTTAGAGCCTTCCGGAACGCAGGATACCGACGGCAAGCCAGAGGCCGAGCACGCCTGCAATGGAATATCCGAGTAAACCAAGCAGTGGAAAGCCGAATACCATCGGCCCCTTGTCAATCTGCATGACCAGTGAGGAGCCGACGATCAGTGAGCCGATGACCAGGGAAAATGAAACCCGGTTACTGGAACGGTCGAGATCGGTGACCAGTTTATCCAGACCTCGATGCTCGAGGTCGATCTTGAACTGGTTGCGATTCAGGCGATTGAGAAACTCCTTGATGTCGTGTGGCAGGTTTTTTGCCAGTGATGTGTATGCAACGGCGATCCGGCTTGCCTGTGCGGAGATGTTTTTTGGGCTGAAGCGTTCGACAAGAAGTCTGTTAACATAGGGGCGCATGTGAGAAATCATATTGAAATTAGGGTCCAACTGTCGGCCAACACCCTCCATAACCAGAAGAGCCTTGGCGAGCATCATGTAGTCCGGGGGGAAGTGGATGCGATGGTGGGTCAAGATCTCAATAAACTCGGAGAAAAGTCTGCCGATCTTGATATCCTGCAGCACCAGGTCGTAATAATCTTCGATAAAGTCGTGCAAATCTCTCCTGAGATTCTTCAGGTCCGCAGTGTCGGTCAACTCCCCTGAGTAGAGAAGTTGTGAAATGATACGATCCACATCTCTTTTGAGCAGGGCCTGCAGCAGGTCGAGAAGTTGTTCCTTGAGGTCTTGTCCGAGGCGTCCGACCATACCAAAGTCGATCATGCAGATGACCTGGTCGGGCAGGACGAAGATGTTTCCCGGGTGAGGGTCTGCGTGAAACAGGCCATGGTCGAGAACCTGTTTCAGAAAAGCATCCGCACCGCGCCGGGCAATTTCTGAGAGATCGTAACCTTCTGCCTTGAGTTTTTCCAGGTGCGAGATTTTTATTCCGGGAACGTATTCCATGGTAAGGACGATTTCACCGGAATAGTCCCAGAATATTTTCGGGATGTAAACGGTATTGCTGTCGGCGAAGTTGACTGCAAAACGTTCGACAGTGCGACCTTCCCGGGTGAAATTCATCTCCCGCATGATGCTGCGCCGAAATTCCTTGACCAGACCGACAGGATCGTAAATGGCGATGGTTGGAACGTGCTGTTCGATCAGGTAAGCCAGACCCATCAGGACATCAACATCGGTTTCAACAATTCTGGATATACCCGGGCGCCTGACTTTGAAGACAACCTCTTCACCGCTCCTGAGTTTGCCGCGGTGGACCTGTGCAATGCTCGCTGCGGCGATCGGCTCCGCCGAAAATTCAGCAAAGAGTTCATCTGCCGGATAGCCAAGTTCACGCTGGATTTGGGTTTTGATTTGGTCGAGCGCGACAGCAGGGACCTCATCCTGCAGTTTGCTGAATTCCTCGATGAATTCCTGATCAAGAACGTCGGGACGGGTCGAAAGCAGCTGACCGAGTTTGATGAAGGTCGGTCCGAGCTCCTCCATCGCCATGCGCAGCCGCTGAGACTGGTTGAGCCGTTCAAGGTCCTTGTGCATTCTGTCTCGTGTAACGATTCGCTTGCCGAGCTCGAGGTAATAATCAATGTTGAGCTGCTCGACAAAATGGCCGAACCCGTACTTGATCAGTACGCCCAGAATTGTCCTGTAGCGGCGGATAGTCCGGATATTTCTGTTAACGCGAAGAATTGGCAGCATGACTAGGTCCGAGGCTTCGCCTTATTTGATTTTTTTCTCTAGAGTGGCAACTTTTTTCTTCAATTTGTCAAACTCATCGGCGGTAACCACGCCCATGCGCTCACAGGCTTTTTTGACTTCCACTCGTGCCTGCTCCTGCATTTTTTCCTGGTTCTTGTTCACTGCTTCCTGGACTTTCTGCAGGAAAGCCTTACCTTCTTCCTCACTGATATCAAGCTGTTCGCGTAATTCCTGAATCAGTTCTTCAGCTTTTTTCTGGGTAAGGGTCATTGCGCCAACAGCAGTCAATACGGTTTTCTCGAATAGCTCAATCATGATGGTCTCCTTAATTTTATACCATTTGGTGAATGAAACAATTATATCAACATGTTAGCAGAGCAGAGGGGGCTTTCAAGCGTTTTGCAGAAGATATTCGATCTCGGGGAGGGCTGCCCTGGCTGAAGCTTCTCCCGCTGTTATCACTTCTTTGGCACGGTGAAACTCCAGCAGGCTGATGCCATCGAGGCGTGGCCTGATAAGCAGATCATGAGGGTTTTGGCACAGGTGCAGATCATTGATCACGTTCTCCATGATGACAACACTCTGGGCACAGACGCGGAAGATATTAGGTGTTTTCAGGTCGCTACGCGCGAATTCTTTAAATTCCTGACCTATTGCGCTACGGAATGCCTGTTCTATTGTGCGGGCACTGAACAGGTTCCGCCATCGTCTGCCCGGCTTCTTAAGGACATGCACGGCAGGCAGGAAAGTCTCAGGGGTTTGTTTGTTGACTGCCGGGATGGTGCAGACTCCGATGACCTTCTCCGCGCCGAGATGGCGAGCGACATCGACTGGGATCGGCTTGCACAGACCACCATCAACGAGAAAACGCTGGCCGAAACGTACCGGAGAGAAAATCCCCGGAAAGGCCAGGCTGGCGCGCAGGGCCTCCAGCAGATCTCCCTGCTTGATGATGACTGCCTCGCCGGTGTTGATGTCGGTTGCCGTGACTGCCAGTGGCCGGTTGAGGTCTGAGAAATTATGAGCCGGGAGCAGATCGGCCATGAAAGAGATCAGCTTTTTGCTGTCGGTCAGTCCCGAAATAGGTAACATCGGATCAAGCAGCCTTGCCATGCTCCGCCAATCAATTTCGAGGGCAGCTTTTTCCATGTGATCGACCGGAACGCCTGCTGCATACATGGCACCGATAAAGGCTCCCATGGATGTCCCGGCAATGATGTCGACAGGGATTTCTGCTTGTTCGAGGACTTTCAGAACACCAATATGGGCAAGACCTCTGGCTGCGCCACTGCCAAGAGCAAGACCGAGTTTGGGCCTGGATGGAGCGGTGTGCATAGAGTCTCCTGGGGCAGGTTGCCGACGACTCAACGTCTGAATATCCAGAAAATCAACGAGAGCAGCATCGAGATCAACAGGCATGTCCCGAACGGGAAGAAGAAAGAAAAATTATCCTTTTCTATGCGAATATCGCCAGGGAGTTTGCCCATGAAGTTCAGTCTCCCGCCAAAGGTTAGGAACAGGCCGACGGCAGCCACCAGTAGACCGACAACGATCAATGTCTTGCCTAGGTCGTTGCCCATCAATTATTTCTGCTGGGGTGGTAGCGATCTTTTTCCGAGTAGATGCAACCGCAGTACTGCTGTCTGTAGAGCCCCATGGCTTTGGAGGCCTTGATCCCCTCCTGCCAGCCGGCCCGGAAGTCATCGTAGAGGAACTCTATTCCATAATGACGCCCCAGTTCTTCACCGAGTTTGCGAATCAGCTCATGGTTCTGGTATCGCGAGTACAGCAGGCTGGAAGTGAATGCATCATAGCCTGTGGCGGCGGCATAGGCTGCAGCCTCTTTGAGGCGTGACTGGTAACAGTAGGTACAGCGTCCAGTTGGTTCAGAGGCGACTTGAGACAGAAAGTCCTCCAACAGGTACTCGTCTTTGTAGATGACCTTGAGGTCGATGGACGCAGCGTATTCCTCAACTGTCTGCAGGCGGCGGCGATATTCCTGATATGGATGGATGTTGTGATTGAAAAAATAGCCATCAACTTCGTGTCCCGATTCCCGTAGCGAGCGGACCGGGTATATGGCACAGTTGGCACAGCAGATGTGCAGAAGAATGTTCATTTGACGAGCCTTTGTAATTTCTGTTCGGGGATTATTTCAAGCAAGTTCGTACATAATAATACGATTTAAGAAAAAAGACCAGTAGACTAGTTAGTTGCAATGCTGGTGGCTTACCTCATGGCCTATTCAGAGATCCTTCGTAGGTAACCCCTGTTGCCGCCAGATCCTTCGTGCCAATCTTATGGCTGCCTGTCGATGTGGCTCTTCTCGACGGCACTCCCTGGCCAGGTTGTCCCAGAGAAGCTTCAAGTCGATACGGTATTTATCGAGCAGCTCCTCAAGTAGACGTTCATCTTTTGGTAAATCGACACCGCTCCGCCCTGAACGAGATATCATGATCAGTGCTTCGGCGACGGGTTTACCCGAGACCTCGATTCTGTGGTCAGAGTCGGAGGTGCGCAGGGAGATCCGGTCAAAAAATTCCTCTGCTACTTCAAGAGGCCCATGCAAATCGTAATGAATCAGTTCCGGCCGGTAGATATTCATCAGGTAATGTTCAGGGAATCGTGGAACTCCGTCGATAAAGACGGCTTTGGCAATCTCCTCGACGTGTGTCTTCCTTGTCCGTCGGGTCTTGGGGTGATCAGTAACGACTTCTGCTGGCAGCTGAGGAATCGCCGGAATCGGCCCGAAGATGCTGATGAATTCTCGCTCGAGGATATCCTGTTCAGGGATCTCACGTGATTGCTGTGAAGCGATGAGGCCCAGGTCAACTATGCAGTTTTCATCGGGTAAGAGCATACCATGGTCCAGCATGGCCCCCTGGACTTCATGAGGATCCGGCAGCCTTGCCCGGTCGCTGCACAAATCCCACAGGTATTTACCGAACCGGGTGCGCAGAAAAAGGTATGTCCCCCATTTCAGTGGTTCCGTCCAGTCAGACCATTGCGTACCAGCAGCTGCCAGGCCCCTGTCGCAAATCAGGCGACGAATTTCCTCCGGAGTGTTAATCCATACCTGTAAAGTTCCGGGTTCTTTGTAGATTGATGTTGCCGGAACCCCGAACTTCGTATTAGTCCCGTGAATTGTGACGTATCGTTTGATCTCAGGGCTCCGAATCAACTGAAGAGCTTGCCTGCCGGACTCATGGGGAGCAATGTCGGTGAGTTGGTAATGCTCCAAAAGAATTGACCACAGGACAGTCACTCCCGGAGCCTTGTGCCAGGCTTGCGGGAGAACCAGGTTCAGTTTATCAGATACCTGGCCGGTGAGATAAAGCGCTTCCCAAAGCCACACCGGGGTATTTTTCGGCAGGTCGAACCGCCGGTTTGGCCATGCCTGGCGCAACCGGATCAGGCGTGACTCCCTTTCGTTGCGGTCGAGTATCTGCGTGCTGCTGAAAACAGCTAGGGCAGAGGTGAATTTATCCATTGGCAGGAGCGAGAAAAGGTCGTTTTCATAGCTGCGCTGCCGTGACGATTCGCACAGTGAAGCTCTCAATGCCCACCCGGCGAGGCAAGGTCGTGGTGCAACCAGTGAGCAATCATCTGCTGTCCCCGGGGGAGCGCAATTCACCCAGAGCGTCGTGTCATCCGTTTGCCATGGCAGTTGGGGAAGATCGAGTCCATAGCGACAGGAAACTTCAAGCAAAAGAAGATCAACCAGTGCAATGCCCTGGTTTTCGTTTTGCGGCCATCCGAGCTGACGCATTCTGCTGGCCAGATGATGCAGGCGTACGGCTTCCTGATCCTGAAGAGGGGGTTCATCATTGCGGATTTCGAGCCATGTAAGTCTTGTATTACTGTTGATCAGATCTGCCAAGGCATAATGCAGTACCTGTTCAAGTCTCTCTGGTTGTAGTCCGGGCGGCAATTGTTTTTTGCAGATCAGGAAAAGTATGCGCCACAGGCTCATCCAGGCTTTTTCCAAAGGGGCGAGTTCCAGCCACTCGTCTTTAGCTGTTTGTCCCGCAGCCAGTCTAGCGCTGACCGTCAGGCCGGGAGCAAGCTCCTGCAGATTGCGTAAGCAGAGGTTCGCGTAGTAATGCAAGGTGAAGTCCGTGGCTGAAAGGGCAGTACTCACGGAAATGATTTTAAGCTTTTCAAGCAGATCATTGAGTGTATTCTGAAAGTCATCTGGAACGACGCGATTCGCCGGTGGTAGGGAAAAAGTGTGCAGCGGGGCCGGAACGCCGTCAGCGATTTGCCATATTATGACGTCCTTGGCTGCCCAGGTTGTGAAGTGTCCTAATCCGAGGGAACCTGACATGGCAATAGCTTTGTCAAGAAGTTGGCTGTCAACCACGTCCGGCAAGAGGATCATGCTGCCCGCCAACTGGCTGTCACGATTGATCCAGAGCACGAGGTCCGGGACTTGTCTGCCCTGTTCGGTCAGCAATCCAGGACAGATTTCCAGCCGTTGGAAAGGAAGGCGCTGGGTCTTCATCTGCTGCTCAATCCACGTGGCTAGTTGCTGGCGAAACTGTTGCAGGAGGTTCTGGTCCATGGCTGGGTAGTATGATCTCGTGGTGAATAGAGTTGATTGTGAAATAGAAGAAAAAATCAAAATGCGATTGAGCGTGCAGCTGTCAAGAGGTTGAAAGGGACAGGAACTGTAGATTGATGTACCCTTGGATTACCTGTTTATGAACCAGACAGCCAGATACGCGAACAGAATTTCGCAATTTGAAATAACTGAGGGCCGTCACTATGACGGCCCTCGGGGTGTGTCAGCAGGGCAAAGTGCTTGATTCACCCCCAAGAGTTCAAGCTAGCATAAGATTTGGTCGTTTAACAGGGGGAATCGGCTCCCTGCATAGCTTTCACGAAAAAAGTGGCCCCGAATCGGTTTTTGAGCCGGGCATACGGCCAAGATGCGTGTATGCCAGGTGAGTGGCGACTCGCCCACGCGGAGTCCGGTTGAGGAAACCCTGTTGCAGCAGGAAAGGCTCAATGACGTCTTCAATTGTGTCTTTTTCTTCGCCAATTGCTGCGGCAAGAGTGTCAAGACCGACCGGGCCGCCGCCGAACTTGTCAATAATGGTCTCCAGCAGCAGCCGATCCATCTGGTCAAAGCCCTGCTCGTCGACTTCCAGGCGAACCAGGGCCTGATCAGCCATCTTCTTGGAAATTGATCCGTCACCATCAACTTGTGCGAAATCCCGCACCCGTCGCAGCAGGCGATTGGCGATCCGCGGAGTCCCCCGGCTGCGACGGGCGATTTCGCCGGCACCTTCACCGCTTATTGCGACGTCGAGGATTCCGGCGCTGCGGGTAACTATGGTCGCCAGTTCTTCATGGGTATAGAATTCCAGGCGGTTTAAGACACCGAAGCGGTCACGCAATGGTGATGATAAAAGCCCGGCACGGGTTGTTGCGCCAACCAGAGTGAAGCGCGGGATGTCGAGCTTGATGGTACGTGCCGAAGGCCCCTGACCGATCATGATATCGAGTTGATAATCCTCCATGGCCGGATAAAGTATCTCTTCGACGACCGGCGAAAGTCTGTGAATCTCATCGATAAACAGGACATCCCCCGGCTCCAGGTTGGTCAGAACCGCAGCAAGGTCTCCCGGTTTTTCTATTACGGGGCCAGAGGTACTTTTGATGTTGACGCCCATCTCCGCAGCAATGATGTGGGCGAGGGTGGTTTTCCCAAGGCCTGGAGGGCCATAGAAAAGCACATGGTCCAGCGATTCTCCCCGGCCGCGGGCGGCGCTGATGAAAACCTGGAGATTTTTCTTGACCTTGCCCTGGCCGATATACTCCGTAAGAATTCTGGGTCGCAGGGAGACTTCAAAGGTCCCATCGTCTTCAGTCTCTACAGCGGTGATCAGGCGATCTTCTTCCATCTCTTTTCAGCCGAAAGTCAGCGAACCAGGACTTTCAGTGCTCCTTTCAGGGCGTCTTCCATCGGTACGTCCGGCGCAAGTTCCATGCTCTCCAGGACCTTGCGGGCCTGGCTCTCCTTGTAGCCAAGGTTGACCAGGGCAGAAATCACGTCGTTGATCAGATCTCCGGACGATTGGCCGACCAGAGACGAGACGCCTGTCCCGGTGAGATTCGCGTTGACCGGGCCGACCTTGTCCTTGAGCTCCAGGACCAGCCGTTCGGCGGTCTTCTTGCCGATTCCGGGCAGTCCGGAGAGACGTTTTAGATCTCCGGCGGCGATGGCGTTCTTGAGGTCTGTCACCGGAATGTGAGAGAGGATGTTAATGGCCAGTTTGGGCCCAACTCCGGAAATCCCGATCAGGGTAGCGAACAGGTCCTTCTCCTCGAGAGTCAGGAAGCCGTAGAGGAGCAGGGCGTCTTCGCGCACATGCGTATGTGTATAGAGACT
>Ga0210074_1000488_pt1 | contig 13884 bp, 11 predicted proteins | sample China_Galinas_Co_FD_184860 | JGI IMG/M metagenome (GOLD analysis project Ga0210074, IMG submission 184860) | Wetland microbial communities from San Francisco Bay, California, USA, that impact long-term carbon sequestration -... | ecosystem: Environmental > Aquatic > Marine > Wetlands ... | reverse complement strand
AACGCAAAGCCATTAAATTGGTTCTTGTTCAGGGCCTCTCGAAATATTCGATTCCAGTCGACTGTAGGAGCGGGCTTGCCCGCGAAGACTTTCCTTAACTAATGGCAGGTTCGCGGGCAAGCCCGCTCCTACAGTGGGGCATTCCGATTTTCTCTTAACGGGTATCTTCATGATACTTGGCGTTTTTGCGGTGATAATGGTGTTTATGGACGAACGCTGATTTTAGTATTCCGTGTTATTCCGTGTGCTTCCGTGGCTGAATTTCAAAACGGTCTACAGTCCTCACGTACGCGGCACTACTGCTGACAAGTATTGCCTGAATTGCTGGGCAGGTACTCAGTTCGCCTCGAGCTTCAGCAGTTCATCCAGGATCTTCACCATCAGCTGCTGTCCCTTGTCGGACATGTTCTCGCTGAGTTTGTCTGCATCGCGTTCGCCCTCGACCAGCGGCCGGATACGCCCTGCCAGGATGCCCATGTCGCCGCCCGCCGCCAGCATCTGCTTGGCCATGTTGGCGACCAGTTGCAGGGCGTGTGCATTGCCCCGGCGCGAGGCATGGATCAGGCTGGCGATGCCGGGGGCCGCCATGCTGGAGTCGAAATCGGCCTCCAGATCGGGTAGCGTGCTCGGATCCTGCAACCCCTTCAGAATGGCATCCACGATGACCCGGTCTTCATCGTCCAGACCCAGCATCACGGATTCATCACGTTGGCCCGCCATGATGTCGCGGACCGCGGTGACCAGTTGAATCCAGTCATTTTCCTGCGCCTGGCGCAGCACCTCCTCCAGGTCCGGAATCGAGCCGGGGTTGTTGCAGTGCAGGACTACACGGTGTATCAGTCCCGCATGGGATTGCAGGATCTGCTCATTGACATCAGGTGTATCTGCCATGGTGTGTTGCTCCAGGTTAAATGGCCTGTGACTGCAGCGGGATCTTATCCCCGCTGACTTCGTTCCAGCGGTTGAGAATGGCGCAGAACAGATCGGCGGTCCGCTCGGTATCATAGACGGCGGAATGCGCCCGCTCACTGTCCCACTCGATGCCTGCCGCCTGCGCCGCGCGAGCCAGTACCGTCTGTCCGTAGGCCAGACCTGCCAGACTGACGGTATCGAAGGTGCTGAACGGATGAAACGGATTGCGCTTGATGCCGGTGCGCTGTACGGCCGCATTCAGAAAGGAAAGATCGAAGAAGGAATTGTGACCCACCAGGATGGCGCGCTTGCAGCCGCCTTCCTTGATGGCCCGACGCACGGGCTTGAAAATGCTCTCGAGCGCCTCGTATTCGGGTTTCGCCATACGGAACGGGTGATAGGGATCGATGCCGTTGAATCGCAGTGATTCCTCGTCCAGGTTGGCACCGGGAAAGGGCTGGACGTGGCAGGAAAAGGTCTCCTGGCGCGATATTTTCCCGTGCTCATCCATGTCCAGCGTCACCGCCGCGATTTCCAGCAGGGCGTCGCGCTTGGCGTTGAAGCCGGCAGTCTCGACATCGACGACGACGGGTAGAAAACCGCGAAAACGTTGTGAGATGGGAGGTTTCTGGTCAAAATCATTCATTGTGGAAGCATACCCAATCAACCGTGGTTTTGCGACGTTGCCGGCAGGTCAATGCCCGAACGGTGCGATTGATTGGTTTGACAGTGTTCAACCATAAACACCATTTTTACCGCAAAGACGCAAAGTGCGCAGAGAAATTCTTTAACGAAAACAATTGACCGCGGTTGTGTCCTTGATGGCTTTGCGGTGAGTTTATCCTTCATGACGGACTGGACAGGGGTGATGCAGACTGCAGATCGAATAACGACGTATCGTTCAGGAATCGGAGGTTGCAGGGTGGGGGCAGTGTACTTCGGTCGAATTCTCCGACTGTACCTTGTATGCCTGGGCATGCTGTTCAGTCAGACGCTCAATGCAGCTTTGCCGTCGTCGGGCCCCGCGCACGGTCTGCTCTGGGAGATAAGCAGCCCGGGTTCATCTCCCAGTTACCTGTTCGGCACCATCCATTCCGAGGACGCCGGCGTAATCGGCCTTGCCCCGGCCGTGGAACGTGCTTTTACAGGCAGCCGGCAGGTGATACTGGAGGTGAACCTGGATGCCGACGCCATGGTCGCCGGTAGTACCGCCATGCTGTTGTCGGACGGCCAGCGGCTGTCGGAGATCGTCGGCAAGTCCCTGTTCGAACAAACCGCCGCCGCCCTGCGCACGCGCGGCATTCCCGATGCGGTGACCGAGCATATGAAGCCATGGGCGGCGGCTACCGCGCTGTCCATGCCGGTGCCCGAGACCGGACGGGTGCTGGATGTTGTGTTGTTTCAGCGCGCGCAGCAGGCAGGCAAACCGCTGCACGGTCTGGAGACGATCGCCGAGCAACTGGAGGTGTTCGACGGACTGCCGCTCGAGGATCAGGTGGGGCTGCTCAGGGAGACCGTCGAACAGGTTGCCGGGCTCGACGCCATGCTGGCCGAGCTGCTCGCGGCCTACAAGCAGCAGGATCTCGCGGCGATGGTGGCGATCAACGAGGCGGCGATGGCCGGTGACCAGCGTCTGGCCGGGGAATTCCAGCGACGCCTGATCGTCGATCGCAATCACCGCATGGCCGATCGCATGGAACCCTGGCTGCAGCAGGGCGGGGCGTTCGTCGCGGTCGGCGCCCTGCACCTGCCAGGTGAAGAGGGTCTCATCAGCCTGCTCAGGCAGCGGGGCTATTCAGTCAGGGCTGTTATATAGTGTCCATCCAGAAATAATCGACTTACCGCAAAGACGCAAAGTACGCAGAGTGTTTTATTGTTTCCATTAAAGAACTTCTTTGCGTCTTTGCGGTAAAAATAGCGTTGCGGATATGAATCCTAAGTCTCGAGCCCGGAACCCCTGATGCGCCAGGATAGCGTCTCCCCGGCGAACAGCGGGATGACGCGGGTATCGCCCAGCGGGTAGTGATCCGGAACCCGCCAGTCGACTTTCTCCAGGGTGATGGTTGCCGTGTTGTACGGCACGCCATAAAAATCGGCGCCAGAGTGCGCGGCGAAGCCTTCCAGCCGCTCGAGTGCCTGCGCCTCCTCGAAAACGCGGGCATAAAGCTCCAGCGCGGCATGGGCCGTGTAGATGCCGGCGCAGCCGCAGGCGGACTCCTTGTTTTCCCTGGCGTGCGGTGCGCTGTCCGTGCCCAGAAAGAACTTGCCGCTGCCGCTGGTGGCGGCTTCAATCAGGGCGAGGCGGTGCGTCTCCCGCTTGAGCACCGGCAGGCAGTAGGCGTGCGGGCGGATGCCGCCGGCGAACATGGCATTGCGGTTGAGCAGCAGATGATGTGCGGTGATGGTCGCGGCCACCGTTTCGGGCATGGACTTGACGAATTCGATGCCCTCGCGTGTGGTGACGTGTTCCAGCACCAGCCTGAGCGCCGGGAAGCGTGCGCACAGCGGCTGCAGGAAACGCTCGATGAACACCGCCTCGCGGTCGAAGACATCGACGCCGGGGTCGGTGACCTCGGCATGTACCAGCAGCGGCATACCGCACGCCTCCATGGCTTCGAGCGCGGCGTAAGTCCGGGTGATATCGGTGACCCCGGCATCGGAATGGGTGGTCGCGCCGGCCGGGTAGAATTTAATGGCATGGATATGCCCGCTTTCCCTGGCCCGGGTGATTTCCTCCGCCGGGGTGTTGTCCGTCAGGTACAGGGTCATCAGCGGGTTGAAGTCGTCGCCCGGCGGTACCGCGGCAAGGATGCGCTGCCGATAGGCAAGCGCCTGGCCCGTGGTGACGACCGGCGGCTTCAGGTTGGGCATGACGATGGCGCGGGCGAAGCGCTGCGCCGTGTGGGGCACCACTGCGGCGAGGGCGGGCCCGTCGCGCAGGTGCAGGTGCCAGTCGTCCGGTCGGGTGAGCGTCAGCTCCACGGGCTCTCCAGTATCTGCTGTTGCAGCAGCAGATTCAGGGTAAGACGCACGCCGAAGCCGGTGGTGTCCGTGGGGATGTGCCCCAGTCCGCCCTTGTGGCTGCTGGCGGCCAGGTCGACGTGAATCCAGTCGATGCCGTCGGCGACGAAACGGTTGAGAAACCGCGTGGCGAGGATGTGGTCGGCCTCGCCCTCCAGCGTGCACTGCTTGATATCGGCGATGTTTGACTTGAGCGCCTCGTCGAAATCCCTGTCGCTGGGAAAGGGCCAGACGCGCTCGCCGCTGTCGCGTCCGGCCGTGGTCAGCGGCCCGTGCAGCGCGTCGCGGTTGCTGAACACGCCGCTGTAGCGCGAGGAAAGGGCGTAGATACACGCCCCGGTGAGCGTGGCGTAGTCGATCATGAGCTGTGGCTTCTCCCGGCTGGCGAGCGCCAGGGTATCTGCCAGCACCATGCGTCCCTCGGCATCGGTGTGAATGACCTCGATGCTGGTTCCGTTGCAGGCACGCACCACGTCGTTGGGTTTGTAGGCACGGCTGCCGATGTGGTTCTGCGCCAGCGCCAGCCAGCAGTCGACCGGATGGTCGAAACGCAGCCGGGAAAGGGCCAGGAGCGTGCCGAGCGCCACGGCGCTGCCCTGCATGTCCTCGTGCATGCCGTTCATGTACTTCGCCGTCTTGACGTTGACCCCGCCGGTATCGAAACAGATGCCCTTGCCTACCAGGGCGAGCTTCGGCTTTCCCGCGGATGCCCGGGGACGGTAACGCAGGTGGACGATGCCGGCATCCGGGACCGGACTCGCCTGGGCGACCGCGAGAAATGCACCGGCCTGTTTGCGCTCCAGTGCCTTGTGATCGAGGAAGCTCAGTTGCCAGCCCTCCTTTCTCGCGAGCGCGGCGACGAATTTGCGGTACTCTCCGGGGGGCAGTTCATTCGCGGGCAGGGCCGAAAGCCAGCGCGTCAGGTGGTTGCCGGTGATTTCGGCACGCACCTGGGCGAGATCCGGTGTTTCCTTCAGCCCGTAGATCTCGATGCGTTTCAGTGCGGCGGGCTTTTCGGGCTCTGACTTGTAACTCGGCATCGGGCAGACGGCCGCCAGCAATGCCGCTGTCATTGCATCAGTCAATCTCCTGATGTCAGTCGGTCTGAAACCGGCGAATTGCAGCAGTACGGAGGCCGGGTCCCGTTCGCGCAGTTTCGCGGCCAGCTTGCGCGCCATGGTCAGCAGTTCGAAGGTGCTGCACTTCGGGTCCAGTGCCTGCAGGATGACATGGGTGGCGTTGTCATTGGGCAGATCGGTGACCAGACGGGCGGCCTGCCGGTCCCGGTGTTGCTGCCGCTGGAAGCGCGGTTTGAGCAGCGCGGCATAGGGCAGCTGTTTCCATACGGCGGTACCCGCTTCTTCCGGCAGTATCAGCAGCGCCGCGCGATGGGCGTCCATCTGAGGCGTGAGTGCCGGCTTTGGATGTTGATTTATTTTGATTTTATCGGTAAACCCGTAAGGTATTTCCATGTTTTTTGCCTTGACCTGTTACCGCAAAACACAGATGATATCGCGCTTGTTGTGCTACCGGTACTGCCGTTTCCCGGTAAATTCATGGGGCGGGCCATACCCGGCGCTGCCATCGGCATCAGAAAAGCTGGTCCGGCTTTTTTGCCCGGGAATTGAAACCTCACACTCTCGTCATATTGACCAAGCGAAGAAATCATCACCATGAAGGTTGCGGATAAAAAACGCGTGTTGCGTGAAATGCTGTTTGCACGGCGCTTCGAGGAGCGTTGTTACGAGGCCTATGTCGAGCGCAAGATCGGCGGCTTCCTGCACCTGTATCCGGGTGAGGAGGCCTGTGCCTTCGGTGTGCTGGAAGCCGCCCGGACCGGCCACGACTATGTGATCACCAGTTACCGCGACCACGTACACGCCATCAAGTCAGGCGCAGATCCTAAGGAAGTCATGGCCGAGCTCTATGGCAAGGAAACCGGCGTCAGCAAGGGTCGCGGTGGTTCCATGCACATCTTCGACGTGAAGCACCGATTCATGGGCGGCTATGCCCTGGTCGGCGGGCCGTTTCCGCTCGCGGCCGGTATTGCCAAGGCGATCCAGATGAAAGGCGGCGACGAGATCTGCATCTGCTTTCTCGGGGATGCCGCCAATAACCAGGGCACCTTCCATGAGTCGCTGAACATGGCGAAGCTCTGGAACCTGCCCGTGCTGTATGTCTGCGAGAACAACCTCTACGGCATCGGTACCCGCATCGACCGTTCCACCGCCGTGGTGGATCAGTACAAGCGCGTGTCGGGCTACAATATTCCCTCCGCCCAGGAGGACGGCCAGGACATCGAACTGGTCTACAAGGCGGCCACCAGGGCAGTCAACCACGTCCGTTCCGGCAAGGGTCCCTATTTCCTGGAGCTCATGACCTACCGTTACCGCGGCCATTCCATGTCGGACTCCAACGCCTATCGCGCCAAGACCGAAGAACGCATGTGGAGCAAGCGCGATCCGGTCATCATGTTGCGTGACCGGCTGATCGATGCGGGCCAGATGACCCTGCGGGATTACAAGCAGATGGATACCGAAATCCTGGACGAAATCGAGAACCGGGTTATCGCCTTCGCCGAGAGCTCATCCGAACCGGATGTGGCCGGGGTGGAGCACTACGTGCTGGCGGAAAACGATCCCTGGGTCAAAGGCGGGGTGCACTGATGGCTGACATGATGTACTGGGAGGCGATACGCCGCGCCCAGGATGAAGAACTGGCCAACGATCCCATGGTCTTCCTGATGGGCGAGGACATCGGCGTGGCCGGCGGCACCTACAAGGCCACCCAGGGGCTGTACAGGAAATACGGCGAACACCGCGTCATCGATACGCCGATTTCCGAAAATGGCTTCACCGGTCTGGGCATCGGCGCCTCCTTCCTCGGAGCCCGGCCGATCATCGAGATCATGTCGGTCAATTTCGCCTGGCTCGCGATGGACCAGATATTCAATACGGCGGCCAAGGTGCGCTACATGTCGGGCGGCCAGCTGCAGGCGCCCGTGGTCATACGTTCGCCCGGCGGTACGGCTCACCAGCTTGGTTCACAGCACTCGGCGCGCATGGAGAAGGTTTTCATGGGTATAGCCGGACTGCGGGTGGTGACGCCGTCCAATCCACGCCAGGCCTACGGGCTGATCAAGTCGGCCGTGCGCTGCAACGACCCGGTGTTCATCAACGAACACGAACGCATGTACAACATGAAGGGCGAAGTGCCGGATGAGGAGTTCTTTCACCCCCTCGAAGGCTCAGACATTGCCCGTTCCGGTCGGGATGTGACGCTGTTCGGCTACAACGTATCCGTGCACTGGTGCCTGCAGGCGGCGGAAACGCTGGCCAAAACCTACGGCATCGAAGCGGAGGTCGTGGATCTTTATGCGCTGAGCCCGCTCGATCGTGCCGGCATCCGCGAATCGGTCACGCGCACGCACCGCGCGGTGATCGTTGAGGAGGCCGAGCCGGCGGTCGGCGTCGGCGCCGAGGTGATGGCCATCATCAACGAGGAATGTTTCTTCGAACTGGACGCGGCGCCGGTTCGCGTCTCCGCGCTGAACGTACCGATTCCCTACAACCACAAACTGGAAGTGGCGGCCCTGCCGGGCGCCGATGACGTCGTGAATGCCGTGCGGGGAATGTTCGGTCTTTAAGGCGCGACCGGTGCGACACCTGGCCTGTGTCAAATGGATTGCGTTACCGCAGCGGTTGCCTCGCGAGCAGCTGCGCTCCCGTGGTTCTCGATTTTCTGAATCCGGCCTGCGGCTGGATGACTTCTGAACGGGATATCTCATGTCTGAACCCTATGTGATCAAAATGCCCCAGCTCTCCGACACCATGACGGAGGGCGTCATCGTCAGCTGGGAAAAGAACATCGGCGACAGGATCAGGCGCGGCGACATCGTGGCCACCGTGGAAACCGACAAGGCCGTCATGGACGTTGAGGTGTTCCGTGACGGATTCCTGTCCGGACCGCTTGCCCCGGTTGACGCCGTCGTGGCGGTAACGCACCCGATCGGCTATCTGGTGGAGTCGAAAGAGGAGGTGGTCGAGGGTGCGGGGACATCTGTCGGGCAACCCGCGGCGCCCGGATCCCCGGCTGCCGCCCCCGTGCCAGCCGTCCCCGCAGCGGCCATTGCCGCGACGCCGCCTCAGGCTGTCGCCGTGCAGCAGGTAACGGCGCCCCTGCCTCGGCCGCAGGGCATCAAGGCGTCACCACTGGCGCGCAAACTCGCCGGCCAGTTGCATGTCGACCTCGACCGCCTGATCGGCAGCGGCCCGGGGGGTGCCATCACCGCGGCCGATATCCAGCGTGCCCCCGCACCCTACGAGGTCCCGGTTCCGGGCAATGGCCGTCCCATGAAATCCATGGAGAAGGCCATCGCGCAGGCGATGTCCTACTCGATCGTCATGCCGACTTTCCGTGTCACTTACCATATCCGTCTGGCCGCCCTGATCGGGGCCGCCAAACAGGCCGGGGTGTCGGTTACCGTGGCGATCGCCCGCGCCTGCGCACTGGCAATGCAGGAAAACCCGAAGATCAACTGGTGCTATCAGCCGGACAACCGGCTGGTCGAACGGGCGCAGGTCGATATCGGCATGGCGGTCGCCGCCGATGACGGCGGCCTGGTGGTGCCGATACTGCGCAATTGTGAATCCCGCGAACTTGCCGAACTCAACACGGACTGGAAGGGGCTGGTCGAGCGTGCCCGCAGCCGCCGTCTCAATCCCGAGGAATTCACCGGCGCCACCTTCCAGATATCCAATATGGGCATGTTTGGCGTCAGCTACTTCGACGCCATCGCCACACCGGGTCTGGCGGCGATCCTGGCGATTGCATCCGATACCGAACAGGGCAGCGCCTTTACCATCACGGCGGATCACCGCGTGGTGAACGGTGCGGATGTGGCGAAGTACCTGTACCAGCTGAAGGGGCTGATCGAACAGCCGTTCGACTGGATGAGCCTGGGCGGCACGGCGATTCCGGCGGGGGAGTGGGATTACGATGTCGCCATCATAGGCGGCGGGCCGGGCGGCGAGGACTGCGCACGCGATCTGGCAGGGCATGGCCTCAAGGTGGCCCTGGTCAACGATGCTCCCTTCCCGGGCGGCGAATGCCTGTGGCGCGGCTGCATTCCGTCCAAGGCCTGGCGGGCGGCGGCTGACCGGATCCGCGACCGGGCCGAAGACAAGCACCTGGGTGTGAGCGGAACCACAGGCGCCAAACTGGTCTGGAAAGATCTGGAGAAAACCAGGCGTCATGTGCTCGAGACGCGTGGAGACATGGCGCTCAAGACCGACAAAGGCGTGAAGATCACCTACCTGCACGGGTTCGGTCAGTTCGTGGATCAGCACCACGTGGCGATCAATACCAGCGGCAACCAGGACGATCCGCACACCCGTGCGGCCATCCCGACTCGCAAGGCCTCCAAAACGGTCAGTTTCGGATGTGCCGTCATCGCCACCGGCGCGCCGCCGTTCGTGCCGCCAATACCCGGTGCGCGGGAAGGGCTGGAGATTGGCGGCGTGCTGACTTCGGATACTGTCTGGGGTCTGGAGCAGCCGCCAAAGCGGCTCGCCGTGATTGGCGCCGGCGCCATCGGCGTGGAGATGGCGCAAATCTTTCAGGACTTCGGCAGCAAGGTTACGCTCATCGAGGCGCAGGATCGCATCCTGGCCGAGGTCGAAGCGGAGATCGCCGCGAGCCTGGCAGGCATCCTGGCGGAGGAGCCGCGTCTCGAGGTGCATACCTCGGCGGCCGTGAGCCAAATCTCCGGCAAGCCGGGCGCGATGAAGGTTGCCTTCGCCGGCGCGGATGGCAAGAGCCGCAGTCTCACCGTGGATTACGTCATCATGGCGACCGGCAAACGTCCGGTACTCGATGGCCTCGACCTGGAAAGCGCCGGGGTGGGCAGTGACCGTGGTGTGGTGACGACGGATGCCCGCTGTCGTACCAGTGTGCCGCATATCTTTGCCGTTGGGGATGTCATCGGTGGCTTGATGCTGGCACACACCGCCGGGCAGCAGGGACGGGTGGCGGCCGCCACCATCCTCGGCGAGAACCTGAAATACGATCAGGACAGGGATTGCGGCGTTATATTCAGCCGGCCACAGGCCGCCTTCGTAGGACTGTCGGTCGAGCAGGCGAAGGCGAAGGGTCTCGATGCCGTGGAGGTGAAGGTGCCGATGAACATCGATGCCAAGGCGATGATCAACGATGAACAGCACGGGATGATCAAGATTGTCGCTGACAAGGCATCGCACCGCGTTGTCGGCGTGCATTTCCTGGCGGACCACGCCGATACCCTGATCGGCGAGGCCGTGATGATGGTCTCGGGCAATATGACGCTGGAACAGGTGGCCGGCGCCATCCATCCGCATCCGACCCAGACAGAACTTTTTGGCGATATGGCGCGCCGGCTTCTTTCGCGCCTGCGTCGCAGCAAGAAAAAAACCGGGGTTAACTAGCTATGTCTTCCATCAATAAAGTTGTGCTGGCCTATTCCGGCGGCCTCGACACCTCCGTCATACTCAAGTGGCTGGAAGAGACCTACGACTGCGAGGTGGTGACCTTCACCGCCGACATCGGACAGGGTGAGGAAATCGAACCGGCGCGCGCCAAGGCCATGGCGATGGGCGTCAGGGAAGTCTATATCGAGGACCTGAGGGAGGAATTTGCCCGCGATTACGTCTTTCCGATGTTCCGCGCCAATGCCCTCTACGAGGGTGAATACCTGCTCGGCACCTCGATCGCGCGTCCCCTGATCGCGAAGCGACTGGTCGAGATCGCCGGGGAAACCGGCGCCGATGCCGTTGCCCACGGTGCGACCGGCAAGGGTAATGACCAGGTGCGTTTCGAGCTGGGCGCCTATGCGCTCAATCCGGATATCAAAATCATCGCGCCATGGCGCGAGTGGGATCTTACCTCCAGGGAAACGTTGCTCGCCTATGCCGAGAAATACGCTATCCCGGTTGAGCACAAGAAAGGCGGCAAGTCACCGTATTCCATGGATGCAAACCTGCTGCACATCTCCTATGAGGGCGGCATCCTGGAAGATCCCTGGGCTGAGCCCGAGGAGAATATGTGGCTGTGGACGGTATCGCCGGAGAAGGCGCCGGATGTTCCGACCTATGTCGAGATCGGCTTCGAGCGGGGGGACGCCGTCGCGGTCGATGGCACCGACATGAGTCCTGCCCGGGTCATGGAAACACTCAATCGCATCGGCGGTGCGAATGGCGTCGGCCGTACCGACATCGTCGAGAACCGCTACGTAGGGATGAAGTCGCGTGGTTGCTACGAGACGCCCGCCGGAACCATTCTGCTCAAGGCGCACCGTGCTATCGAATCGCTTACCCTGGACCGGGAAGCCGCGCATCTGAAGGATGAACTTATGCCGCGCTACGCCAGCCTGGTTTACAACGGTTACTGGTGGAGTCCGGAACGCCTGCTGCTGCAGGAACTGATCGATGCTTCACAGGTGCGCATCAACGGCAAGGTGCGGCTGAAACTCTACAAGGGCAGCGTCACCCTGGTGGGCCGGCAGTCGGGCGCCGACAGTCTGTTCGATGAACGCATCGCGACCTTTGAGGAAGATGCCGGCGCCTACAACCAGAAGGATGCCGAAGGTTTTATCCGACTCAATGCCTTGAGGATGCGCATCGCGGCACGGCGTACCCGGTCATAGATCGTTATTCCGCCGGGTCCGGGTATTCGGGCAAAGATCGAGCTGGCGCCAGTCTTTGATTTTGATAATGGGCATCCCTGGCCCGACAACAAAAAAACCAACCGGTGGCGGGCCGGTTGGTTTTTTGTTTCCGCGTGGTTTTACCGCCGGCAAACCGGCTGAGCTGTCTTGCCGGCGATTCTATTCCGGCATCTTGGGTGGCGGGGCCTTGCTGTCCCCGGATGATGGACTCACTACGATGGTGCTCGGGTAGCCACCGCCATAGCCACCGCCATAACCATAGGGGCCGTATCCACCCCAGCCGCCGTACGGTCCGCCCCAGCCATAGGGGCCGCCACCATAGCCATAAGGACCTCCATAGCCATAGGGACCTCCATAGCCGCCGTAATAACCGCGGTCATAGTATCGGTCGCGGTCGTTGTCGAACCAGCGGGAAGGGTTCATCATGTTGCCGAAATTGAATGCCTGCGCGACATTGGCTGCCGCCATGCCTGTCAGGCCAAGGGCTGCTACTGAGATAATTATTTTCCGGTTCACCGTACCATTCCCTCCATTCAAATTATAAAAAACTGGATTCTTTGCTGGATACCACCCCTTAAACCGGGGCTTGCCGGGCTGACTGAAGGTGAGGCCATGCGCCGGAAAAACTCATTCCTGCCACCTGGGCTTGAATTTAATCCAACCAAACTTAAGGATAAATCACTCTTTACTGCATTAATATATACAACCATGCTGGATGATTTACAACCATGATGCGTGATAATCTTCATACATAAGATGTGGTTATGTATTTATAGTTCCCGTACCACGAAAATCGGGCGACCTGTTTCCCGGGGCGCGGAAGCAGAAGACAATGCCACAACAGCTATTGCTTTCAACCAAGTTGTTTTATAGAACGTATGTAGGTAAAGGAAGGTATACCCGGATACCCGATCGGGTTCTGGTTGCCGAATATTCGACCTGAAGGGGGTGTGCATGAAGAAGCTACTGGTTTTTCTCTTGATGGGTTTGCCGCTGACGTCTCTGGCTGCCGATTATCAATCCACGCTGCTGGTGCAGACCGGCAAGTTGCGCGAAAGCGACTTGATTGTACGCACTGTCACGGATCTCGAAGACAGCAAGATCTGCCTCGCCTTCTATGTACGCACGACGGGGACCAGCCCGGTCATGAGCTGTTATGACGCAACTTCCGGCTTCCGCTCCAATATCAGCCAGGTTGGTCATTTCAAGGAAGGAAAACTGGTTGTCCGGAAACTCAAGGATTCCGTTAATAATGTCTCCTGCCTGGTCGCCTATGTCAGTACGCCGGGGACTTCTCCGGTCATTAATTGTTACGAAAGCAGGTCAGGTGCTAAGGATGAGATCGATAGCAGCGGGCATTTGCGTGAGGGTGATCTGGACATCTACAGAATCGTGGATCAGGACAGCAACAAGAGCTGCCTCATCGCCTATGTCAGTACCAGTGGAACCGCGCCTTCATTGTCCTGTTATACGAATCGCGCCGGCGTCAAGGGTGGCATGACACAGGAGAGTTACCTGAGGGAAGGGGACCTGATCGTTCGCAAGATCGTGGATCAGGGCAATATGCAGAACTGTCTGATCACCTATGTCAGCACGCAGGGTACATCTCCCCATATTTTCTGTTACGAGAACAAATACGCCGCACAGAGCAAGAAAACACAGTCGGAGGCGTCCCCTGACTGGAAGCCTTATTCACCCACGGCTGGGGTCAAAACAAGATAAGCCGACGCGCGCCCGCGGGTACGCATGAAATTGTGGTAATGACGGGTTTCAGGCCCGTTATCGAGTCGCCGTATCGATCTCTGCGGGCGTACGGCAGAATCGCGGCTGACCTTGCGTACTCCCCGGGTTATGCTTTGCCGGGCGGGCGGTATGACCGGGCCCGGGAAGTGATATCGCCGGGATAAATCAGGCATTCGCGAGGTAATACCATGAGGCTTCTACACACCATGCTGCGGGTCGGCGACTTGCAGCGTTCCATCGACTTCTATACCCATGTGCTGGGTATGAAACTCCTGCGCCGCAAGGACTATCCTGATGGCAGGTTCACCCTTGCCTTCGTCGGCTATGGCGAGGAGTCGGGAAACACCGTGATCGAGCTTACCTTTAACTGGGATACCGATCATTATGACCTCGGCTCTGGATTTGGCCACATCGCCATCGAGGTCGATGATGTCTATCAGGCCGTCGAGGAACTGCGCAGTCGCGGTGGCAAGGTGATACGCGATGCCGGACCCATGAATGCCGGTTCC
>Ga0210074_1000487_pt1 | contig 13896 bp, 12 predicted proteins | sample China_Galinas_Co_FD_184860 | JGI IMG/M metagenome (GOLD analysis project Ga0210074, IMG submission 184860) | Wetland microbial communities from San Francisco Bay, California, USA, that impact long-term carbon sequestration -... | ecosystem: Environmental > Aquatic > Marine > Wetlands ... | reverse complement strand
TTTAAGAATCTTTTCTTTGCGTCTTGCCCTGCTTTCTTCGCTTCTTTGCGTTAAATAAAGGTTTTGATTTGACCGGTATTGACATCCCGAAAATTCTTGAATTAGCGCCATCGCCGGCTTATGTCATTGATCTTGGCCAACTGCGTCATAACCTGGCGATCCTCGACGAGGTGCAGCAGCGCAGCGGGGCGAAGATTCTGATGGCGCTCAAGGCCTTTGCCATGTGGAGCACTTTCCCGCTGATTCGGGGAACGCTGCAAGGTGTGTGTGCCTCATCGCCGTGGGAGGCCCGCCTGGGACGGGATACTTTTGGCGGCGAAGTCCACTCTTTCGCCGCAGCGTTCAAGGAGCGGGACATCGTCGAACTCCTGTCGATCTCCGATCACCTGGTGTTCAACTCTTTTTCCCAGCTGGAAGGTTTCCGACCTTTGTGGGAGAAGGAGCAGGAGAGGGTATCGATCGGCCTGCGAGTCAATCCCGAACACTCCGAAGGGCATACGGAAATCTACGATCCCTGCGCGAGGAATTCGCGCCTCGGTATACCTCGCCGGGAGTTCGACGGCAAATCCCTGACCGGTGTAGAAGGGCTGCACTTTCATACCCTCTGTGAGCACCTTTTTGAGCCTCTGGACAGGACCGCGAAAGTGTTCGAGGAGAAATTCGGTGAGTTTCTGCCGGGGATGAAATGGCTCAACCTTGGCGGCGGCCACCATATCACCCGGGATGGTTACGATATCGACGGGTTGGTGGATCTGGTCAAATACTTCAGGGACAAGTACGACGTCGAAGTCTACCTCGAGCCAGGTGAGGCCGTTGTCATAGGCACCGGCCTGCTGGTCGGTGAGGTGCTGGATGTAATCCCGAACGAGATTGAGACGGCGATCCTCGATGTTTCGGCAACCTGCCACATGCCTGACATTCTGGAGATGCCCTACCGGCCGGAAATCCTCGGTGGCTACGATCCGGGCGTCAAGGAATACACCTATCGCCTCGGTGGACCGTCCTGCCTGGCCGGTGACATCATCGGCGATTGGTCGTTTGACAGACCGTTGACTCCCGGTGATCGGCTGGCGTTTCTCGATATGGCCCATTACACTATGGTCAAGACGACAACATTCAACGGTATTCAGCATCCGCACCTCTGTATGTTTGAACCCGAAGTTGGGAATTTAAGTGTGGTGCGCAGTTTTGACTACGAGGATTTCAGGGGACGGCTCTCATAAAGCAGGTTCCGGTTGTTGTGAGGAAGGAAGTAATGCAAGTTATTGTTTAACGCAAAAGTGCAAAGGGGTTAAGGCAAGACGCAAAGAAAAGATTCTTAAGTCATATTTTACGGTCTCCTTTGCGCCTTTAAGTCTTTTTGGCGACTTTGCGTTATCTTTTTCGTTGTGTGTAGTGCCATGCTGTTGATGCTACGATTGATAAAGGGTGGTGAAGATGGAACGCTGGACTATAAAACAGGCTGCCAAGGTCTACAACATCGATAACTGGGGCGATGGTTTTTTTTCGATCAACCGTCGCGGACACGTCTGTGTGCATCCTTCGCCCCATTCGAAATATTCTATCGATCTGCGAGCGCTGATGGATGACCTGGTCAAGCGCAAGATCAAACCGCCGATCCTGCTCCGCTTTATGAACGTCCTGAAAGGCCGGATCGACGCGATCAACCGTGCCTTCGACTACGCCATCGAGGAGTATGACTACCCGGCCGGCTACCAGACCTTTTTCCCGATCAAGGTCAACCAGCAACGCCAGGTGGTCGAGGCGATCACCGAGTTCGGCAAGAAACACAACATCGGCCTCGAGGTCGGCTCGAAACCGGAGCTGGTCGCAGCGATTTCATTTGCCACCGGTAAAAGACTGCCGATCATCTGCAACGGCTACAAGGATAACGATTATATTGAGACCATCCTCTATGCCAACAAGATCGGCTACGACATCACCATCGTCGTCGAGAAGCTCTTCGAACTGGAAAGAATCATTGCCCTGTCTGGGCAGACCGGGATCAAGCCGAAGCTCGGCATCCGGGTCAAGCTTTCCTCGAAAGGGACCGGCAAATGGGCCACTTCCGGTGGCAGCGATGCCAAGTTCGGCCTGAGAATTTCCGAACTGCTCGCTGCTATCGAGCTGCTCAAGGAGCACAAACTGCTTGGCCAGGTGAAGCTCCTGCACTTCCACATCGGCAGCCAGATTACCAAGATCGACAAGATCAAGAACGCCCTGGTCGAGGGGGCGCGCATCTACGCCGAAATGAAGAAGATGGGCGTCGGTCTCGAGTATCTTGATGTCGGCGGAGGCTTGGGCGTTGATTACGACGGTTCCAAGTCGAGCTACTTCTCGAGCGTCAACTATTCGATTGAAGAATATGCCAACGACGTGATCTACCAGGTGAAGAATATCTGTGATGCCACAGGGGTGCCCTGCCCGAACATTATTTCCGAATCGGGTCGCGCCATCGTTGCGCACTACTCGGTACTGGTCACAAACATCCTCAATACCACCACCCAGAACGCCCTGCCGGATTACGACGACGTACTCGAGGATGCCGCAAAGCTCTCACCGACCGTTAAAAAGCTCTACGATATCTACCAGAGCCTGGACCGGCATTCACTGCGCGAGGATTACCATGACACCCTTCAGCTGATTCAGGAGGCTGTCAGCCTGTTCAACCTAGGCTACCTGACCCTGCATGAGCGTGCTCTGGCGGAGTGGCTCTGCAACAAGATCTTTCTCGAAATCAACGAGATAGTCGGGCGCTTAAAGGATGTCCCGGATGATCTGCAGAATTTCCAGTTGAGCCTGCGCCAGACCTATTTCGCCAACTTCTCACTCTTCCAGTCGGTCCCTGATTCATGGGCGATCGACCAGCTGTTCCCGATCATGCCGCTGCAGAGGCTCAGTCAGAAGCCGGACGTTATGGCGACCGTTGCCGATATCACCTGCGACTCCGACGGTGAGGTTAACAGCTTTGTCGGCGAGAATGGCCGCACCAAATACCTGCCGCTGCACAAGGTCCAGAGCGACGAAGAATACTATATCGGTTTCTTCATGATCGGCGCCTATCAGGAGATCCTCGGCGACATGCACAACCTGTTTGGCGACACCAATGCAGTGCACATCACCTTCAACAAGAAAACCAATTACATGATCGACACGGTCATCCAGGGCGATGCGACCTGGGAGAGCCTCAAGTATGTTCAGTACAAGGGGCCGGAAATCCTCAAGCATGTGCGCGACAATCTGGAGAAACGGGTTGCCTTGCGCAAAGTCTCTTTCGAAGAGACCAGCCATTTCATTGAACTGCTCGACAGGATGTTGATGTCTTATACGTATCTTGGTGAGTAGCAGGGACTAGGGGCTGGGGACTGGTTCATTCATTTAACAAACAAAAAAGGCCCCTGCTTTTCAGCAGAGGCCAAAACTTATATCCAGAATCTTATTTGTGATAACCAAGCCTCGTCGAAAGCTCTTCGGCAGCGCTTGTGACCAGCGGTATCAGCTCGTTCTTGATGCGTTCATCGTTCAGGCGCATGTTTGGCCCGGAGACGCTGATCGAACCGACGATGCGGCGGGTGTAATCACGAATCGGTGCTGCGACGCAGCGAACTCCGAGGTCGAGCTCTTCGTTGTCGATGGCGTAGCCCTCTTCGGCGATGGTCTCCAGCTCTTTTTTCAGTATGTCACGCGATTTGACCGTGGTTGGCGTGTATGGCTTCAGGTCATTGTCTGGCAGTATTTCATTGATCTCCTCGTCAGACATGTGAGCCAGGTGAATTTTGCCTGCAGCCGTGCAGTAGGCTGGCAGGCGGGAGCCGACACGCGACACGACACGTACGGTCATGTCCGTTTCAACCATATCGAGATAGACTATGTGACCTTCTTTGAAGATGGCGACGTAACAGGTTTCGTTACATTCGGCCACCATCTTTTCGAGAATCGGCTTGGCTTGCCGCAGCAACCCCATCTGCTTGATGAAGGTCTGGCCTAGTTCCAGCGCCTTGAGGCCGAGGCGGTAGTTTTCGGTGGCCTTGTTTTGTTCAATATAACCTCGCGACTCAAGAGTCGCCAGAAGCCGAAATACGTTGTTTTTGTGCAGCTTGAGACGTTTGCTGAGTTCGGTGACACCGAGCTCGTCGACCTCATCATGGAACTGCTCGAGCAAATCCAGCGCGTGCGAAACTGCCTGGATAATATATTCAGATTTTTCTTTCCGGGCCATTTGTTTCAGAATCCTTGAGTAATTGGTGAGAAAACTACTTTATTCAAGCAAGACATATTTTCTAACGAAACCGAGTGAAACTGTCAAGGTAAATGGATATTTTGGCACCAGATCGCCTGCGTGGACGATTTATCCAGAGACCTTTATTTCTGTACATTTATCAATTTTAAAATAGTGTTTTATAGATGTCAAACAGATTAGTCATTTTTCTGTGATGTTGACACTTTTCAGGGGGGCAGGTAAATTCTGTTCAATGAAATTCAGGAGGTTAGGACATGCTGACACTCAGTAAGAGGATAATTGTTGCCATCGATGGCTCGCCCCAGTCCGACAAGGCCGCTGAAGAGGCGGTTCGTCTGGCTTCGATTTCTGGCACCAAGTTCAAAAGTCAGCTTTATGCTGTCCTGGTCCTGCCGAGTATGAAAACCCCTTCTTTTACGGACTTTTTCCCTGACAAGCCGGCAACAGAGATGCCCGGATGGGACGAGAAACGGGCACGGCTCTTCTATGTCGTCGAGAAAGCCGCCGCGGAAGCGGAGGTCCAGTTGGAGGTGCTTGTATTATATGGTGACCCTGCTGAAGAGCTGATCTTGTTTGCCGAAGAGAAGGGTTGTGATGTGATCGTCATCGGTTCATCGGGAAAAGGTCGCATGAAACGTACCTTGCTGGGCAGTGTCTCCACAAAAGTTGCCCTGCACGCACACTGTTCCGTTTACATAGTACGTTGACCGGCCTGTTGATTGGATTCTAATCAGCCTGCCACATCCCCGGTCCGGGGAGCGGAATGCCTGGTTTCCTGACAGATATAGTTGTATAGCTCACCCAGGGTCTCCTGAATCAATTCGGGGTCTTTGGGGAATTCGTGAGGAGCCAGTTCCAGAACCAGTGCCTGATCGTAGTCGGTTTCCCTGAGGTGGTTCAGGAAGCGGGTCAGCGGCAGGGCCCCGTGCCCCGGGAAGAGGTGCTCCTGACCGTTGCCGTAGTCGGAGAAATGAATGTTGCGCATCCTGTCTGAATCGTAGAACTGGTGGAAATCACTGAGAAAGTCGGTGTTCATTGAGCCGCAGTGCGCGGTGTCAAAGGTCAGGTAGAGGTTGCGCTCCTCCATGAAGTGCACCATGCTTTCGATCTTGGTCAGCATGTACGGGTTGATTTTGAATTGTGGCAGGCACGGCATGTTTTCGATTGTAATCAGGACGCCATTTTGTCCTATTTCGGACTGGAAATCCTTAATTCGTTTCAACCATCGCCAGAATTTGAATTCGAAGTGCAGCCAGTTCGGAGGATGAAAATTGATCAGCGGCACTCCTGCATTCAGAGCCAGTTCGGCGCAGCGCTTGAGCTGGTCGATCTTGTTGCCCCAGCCGTCTATTTCAAAAAAAGGGGCGTGAAGCGAAAGCACCGGGTGAATTTTTTGCAGTTCCTGCAGATGGCTCAGCGCCTGCGAACCGGAGAAGTCATGGTTGATGATCACCTCCAGGCCGTCAAAGCCTGCAACCCTGGCCATTTCAAAGACCTGGGTTGAGGGTAAGGTGTAAAGACTTCCTGCAGAGAGTATCAGCTTCATCTATTAAATTACTGTTGTTAAATAAAACGTTATTTTAACGTTCCGCGCATTACAGCAGGCCCGGTCTTCTGGGCAATGCCGGGGCTCACTCCATGACAGCTTTCAGGGACTGTGAACTTTCTCAACCAGGAAACGTCGCAGGTGCTCTGGTGGAGGAGGAGTCAATCGCGACACGATGATCATCGTCAGGATGACCAGCGGTGCACCGATCAGGGCAGATGATGTCGGTGGCAGTACAGCGCGTAATAGCGGGAAAATGTGACCGAACAGAATCGGGGCGAAAGTGATCGTGATGCCCACCAGCATTCCGGCGATGGCGCCGTACTTGTTGGCCCGGTCCCACCAGATGCCAAGCAGGAAGACCGGGAAGAGCGTGTTGCCGGCGAGAGCGAAGGCAACCGCGGTGATCTGGGCAATCAGTCCCGGCGGATTGACCGCGATCACCAGGACAATCACGGCCAGAACCAGAGTTGCTCCCTTGGCGACCAGCAGCAGGTGCCGCTCGTTGGCATTTGGATTGATCAGGCGGTAGTAGATATCATAGGAAACTGCTCCGGCTGCCGTGACCAGAAGACCAGTAATAGTGCTGATCGCAGCAAGGACACCACCTACAGCGAGGACGCTCACCAAAAATTCATTAACCCCGACCCATTCCGCGGTTTTGATAACGATGATATCCGCGATGGCCCGGGCTTCAACCGGGTCGAATGCTACTCCGGACCGCTCCATCCAATTGCGGGCGAAAGCGCCGAAGGCCGGCGCACTCCAGTACAGAAGGCCAATGAAAAAAATTCCCCATACCACTCCCCAGCGGGCGTCGCGGGTATTCGGCACGGTGTAAAAACGTGACAGGACGTGCGGCAACCCGGCAGTACCCACCATCAGGGTAAAGCAGAGTGCAATCCACTCGTAGGGCGAGCCGAAAGTCCAGGGAAAGAGGTAGGTGCTGGAAACCTGTTCGGGAAGATCACGCAGTGCGTTGCCGTAGCTGAATTGCGGCAGGAGCCAGTTGTAGCCGAGTTTTTTTGCGATCATCATCAGCGGGATGACAAAGGAGAGAATCAGTATCAGGTAGTGCATCTGCGGGTTGCGCGCCGCCTTCAACGCCCCGGCGATGATCAGGTAACCCAGGGTTACCACGATGCCGAAAATCAGTGCCTGGGTATACTCGATACCGAACATCCAGGCAAACACCAGCCCGATCCCCTTGTATTGGGCAACGCAGTATATCAGCGAGATGATGATCGCTATGACCGCAGAAACGACCCGGGCTACCGAGGAGTCATAGCGGGCTTCGACAAAGTCCGGTGCCGTGTATTTGCCAAAGCGGCGAATTTGGCTGCCCATCAGGACCAGGAGCAGAACGTACCCGCCGGTCCAGCCCAGGATGTAGGCGAAGGCGAAATAGCCATTCAGAAAAAAAACCCCGGCAATTCCGAGGAAAGATGCTGCGCTCATCCAGTTGGATGCGATGGCCGCGCCGATATTGGCATGACCGATCGAACGAACCTGCAGACCGTAGCCACCCTTGTCCTGCCGCCGTGACATGAGACCGACGATCAAGGAAACAATGAGCACGCATCCCAGCATGAAAAACGGCGTGTATTTGACCGAATACTCCATGGGCCCCCTCCTAACGCCGCCGGCGATAACTGGAACTCAGCCAGTCGATCAGGATGTTGAAGAAAAAACAGAGAAAAATAAACCAGAGGATCAGAAACTGCCCGCTGTACCAGAAGTAGGCCGGTATGCCGAAGATATAAGGAACTTCCGATAAGGTGCGGGCCGGATCGTCATGGATGAAAGCCAGGTGAATCGGCATGCCGAAGGTCATAATTCCCCAGGCAGCAAGTGTGATCCATATGATCGTCACTTCTTTACGCATGAACCCGGCGCGCGGACGGAAGAAGTTGATGCGCAGGTCCTCTTTGTTCTCAGGCTCCTGACCCTTGCGATGAGGCATGGTGCTGTTCTCCTCTTAGGCGTCGCCTTGCGGCAGCGACGGGAATGAGTCGATCGTTGCTTAGGATACATTAACCCAAAGACTTTGCCAATGCCGGTTTCATTGCCGTATTTTCATGACTTCGGCAAGAACCGTGGTTGCAAAGCTGCCTTTCGGCAATGAAAATGACAGCAGCAGGTCGTCGCCGTCCGCGACGCATGCCGTCGCCTGAATCGGCACCCGCAAAGGACGTCTCTCCCCCTCCATGGCCAGACCGCCGGAAAGACGAAATGATTGCAGCGTCAGACCTTCCTTGTCGAGCAGGCCCTCCTCAAGCAAGCCGGCCTGTGCTTCGGCCAGCTTCGTTTTGAAGCCGTAGAGCGGCGCGGTTGCGCTGATTTCAAAAGTATCGGCACGGGTCTGCTCTGCCGTCGGATCAGTCACCATGAAACAGGCCCCGTTGACATGCTTGAATGCGATGTCGCCGGGCCAGATTTTATTTAACGATTGCATCCGCATGTCAACCAGCCGGTCGAACAAGCTAGACTGATATGCCGAAAGGTAGAGCCGCAGTAATTTGCGGGGCAAGGCCAGCACCGCTTTTCTTGGGGGTTTCCCCTCCTTGAGCAACCTGAGCAATGTGCGTTCGGGGCGGCAGTGCCGAGGCAATTTTTCGATCGCGGTCTCTATGTCGCCGCTGCGGTAGGCCTCGGCGGCCTCTCGCCAGCCGGGATGCAAGATTGATAATGGGTCGCCAACGATTTCGCCAACCGCTGTGTCAAAGTCCTGGTTGAGAATTGCCCATCCGATACGGTGTGAATTGTCCAGTGAACCGTAGCGTTGCTCGCCAAAGCGATTTGGCACCCCGGATGTCTCGAGGAGGGTCAGAATCTCCAGTGCTTTCTGCAATGATCCCTGCTCCGGCTGGTGGATGCGAATCCGGAAATGATTGCCGGCCAGGTGTCCGGGGCGCAGTTTGTTGCGATGCAGGGCCGCCGAAAGAATTGTCACACCGGGGATTTTCAGCCCCCTGATGTCGTCGGGCTGGCGTAACGGCACAGAAACGGTCTGTCGGGTAATCGCCTGGGCATCCTTGAGTCCGGCATAGCCGAGATCGCGCTCCTTGCAATCCAGGGCTATCGCCAGTTCCCTGAGCAGGTCATAGGTAGTCAAACCCTGCTTTTCGATCGTCAGGTAAAGGTGGTCGCCTTCTCCGGCAGGCTGGTAAAGCGGGATTTCCTCAACGCGAAAATCTTCAGGTCGATGACGGATCGTTCCGCCGACCCCCGGGATCTGGTCGGTCAGGTACTTAGTCATTTTCCGCCATCTTCCAGCGGATCCGGAACCCGCGCTGCACCTCCGGTACGGGCAGGGTGTGGCGTGGTACAGCCATGTCCCTCTGGTAGTGAATGAAGTAGATGTCCTGGCCCTTGTCGAGAAAACGCTGCATATACTTGGAGATCGGGTAGCCGGGAAGGGTTGTAGTCCATGCCGTCGCCAGCATGTTGCGGTAACCGGCCAAGTCAAGAATCTGTCCGGCGACATCTTCGGCGTAGTCATCGAAATCGGTGCTGAAGTAGAGATCTCCCCCGGGGCGAAGGTAATGTGCCAGGGTTTCGAGGAAGTCACGGTTGACCAGCCGCCGTCGACGATGCCGTTTCTTGGGCCAAGGGTCAGGGCAGTTGATATACACGGCGGAGAGGCTTTCCGGTTGCAGTCCCCTGGCCAGCAGCCAGCGAGCCTCGACCCGTAAGACCCGTATATTGTTCTGGCCCGAAAGATCGATCTTGGCACAGGTCTTCAAACAACCCTTGTTGTAGATGTCAATGGCGATAAAGTTTACCTCCGGCTGCATGCGGGCCCGTTGCAGGACAAAGTGGCCGGTGCCACAGCCTATTTCGAGAGCGAGGGGATTGCTGTTACCGAAAAAAGCAGCCCAGTCCGGCGGGGTTTCAAAGTCGCTGTCGGCGATAAAGTTGGGGGACAGGATCGGAATTATTCGTTGAGTCATATGGCGTCGGTTAGTTAGGGGTTGTCTTCTTATTGCCTCGGTTTTATCAGGTAAACCAGAGCCTCTATTTCCGCTTCGGAGAGGTAGCTAAAGTCGGGCATTCTGCCGTTGGCATGCGTGCCTGGCTGGTTGACCAATTGTAATCTGATCTCCGCCCACGACAGGCGCTCGCGCATCTCCTCAAAACTGCCGGCATCCCTGCCGCCATCTCCCTCGAAAGTATGGCAAGCCTTGCAGCCCTGGGAGTTAAGGAGCTTCCGCGCCAGCGCAGTGTCCTCGGCCAGACTGTCGCAAGGCAGATAAGTAACGATGGTCAGAGTCAACCCGCCGATTATGGACAAAGTGCGAATCATCGAGCCTCCCGGTAAAAGTGTCAATCGTCACAACAGCATAACCAAGATCGGGCTGTTCGCCAAGCGGCTAAATAGGGAAAGAACTTGAAATCATTCCATTGCCCAAGTAATCTAGCGCGGAACATGGTTGAGCGCTGCCTTGTCATCAACAAACTATCCAAGGAGTTGTCCCAATGCTGATAGTCATGCATCACTCGGCAACCGACGAGCAGGTCCGGGCGGTCACAGACGCTGTTGAAGCCATGGGCCTGATCGCTGAACCGATTCCGGGTAGCTTGAGAACAGCTATCGGGGTACTCGGGAACCAGGGTTATGTCGATGATACGACGATCCGCGAACTTCCCGGTGTACGTGAAGTCATTCACGTCAGCAAGCCCTACAAGCTGGTCTCCCGCGATTTTCATCCAGAACCCTCGGTTGTTGAGGCCGGTGGTGTCAAATTCGGTGATGGCCAGCCACCGGTACTGATCGCCGGGCCCTGCACCGTGGAGAGCGAGGAGCAAATGCTGGCTGCCGCCCGGCTGGTGAAAGAGGCCGGCGCGCACATGCTGCGCGGCGGGGCTTTCAAGCCGCGGACCGGGCCTCACAGTTTCCAGGGCCTTGGTGTTGAAGGCCTGAAGTACCTGCGCCGGGCCGGTGATGCGGAAGGTCTGCCGGTGATTACCGAAGTCATGCGTATTGAACAGCTTGAAACGGTCTGCCGTTATTCTGACGTGTTGCAGATTGGGGCTCGCAACATGCAGAATTTCGATCTCCTCAAAGAAGTAGGCAAGCTCAGGCACCCGGTCCTGCTCAAACGCGGCATGTGTGCCACCATCGAGGAATTCCTCTCGGCGGCTGAATATATCCTGGCCGAAGGGAACCCGCGCGTGATCCTTTGTGAAAGGGGAATCCGGACTTTCGAAAAAACCACCCGCAACACCCTTGATCTCAGTGTCGTTCCCCTGATCCGTGAAATGAGCCATCTGCCGATCGTGGTCGATCCGAGCCATGCGACCGGACGCCGCAGCCTGGTCGGGCCGATGGCCAAGGCCGCAATCGTGGTCGGTGCTCACGGCATAATGGTTGAGGTCCACCCGGATCCGGACAAGGCCCTATGTGATGGCGCCCAGAGCCTGACCGGCGAGGGCTTCACTGAGCTGGTTGCCGAGCTTTATCGTTTACAGGGCCTGCTGGTGTCGGTTTAGGATCAGTCGGTTGGTGAAGTTTGCATGATGACAGGCAAAAGCAATTGTACTGCTTTACATTGTTTATGAAATAGCCCCATGCCTCAACCCTCTCCATGAGGGAGAGGGGAAGCATGGGGCGCGTGGGAGCCTGAAAGAGGCTGAGCAATGCTGGTCATATAGTCAGGTCTTGCCCCATGATTTGATTGACTAGAATTCAGGCAGTTCCGGGGGCCGTTGATCGAAGATCGTCGTAAAATTAAAGGTTTGAGATTGCTCCAGGTTGTTGCCGTACTTGTCAGCGATACCGGTAAGGTAAACCTGGTATGTCGTAAAAGCCCTCAGATAGCTCTCAGTCGTAAAGTTGAGTTCCTTTAAAGTCGGGTCGTAAGCGATCGTTCCGGCCATCGGGCCTGTCGGGCCGATGATCTGGATAGCCTCCTGCGATATCGATGCCGGATCGATCTCTTCGTCGAAGGTCAGAGAGACGACGACGTCGATTGAGGCATTGCCGTCAACAAGCGGTTTCTGTTTGATAACCTTTGGAGGTGTCATATCCCAAATCGCATTTGTGACCTGCATTCGCTCGACATAACGATCCAGAAGCTCTTCATTAAGACGGGTGGTATTGATTTCCTGCAGAACCGCCGTTTTGGTCTCCTCAATCGCGATGGCCTCTTCTGCGGAGACAAGGCCCAGAGCGATGGCATCACAGTTGTTCACAATCTGGTCACTTATCATCATGGAAATTGCCGTTCTCTTACCCTCAGCGTTTTCGACACCGAGATTCAGGACGATCTCCTTCTGCAAACGCCCCATTAATCCTGCGATGATTCTGGCTGCGCGATGAGCCCTCCCCAGCCCTGTGTTGTTCGGCGCCTGGATATAATCTTCAAAGAGGGAGATGTTGCTGCTAAGCCCAAGTTGTGAAAGGACCCGAATCTCAGCTTCCTGCAGCGAAAGGGTTGAATCTTTGCTGAGTTCATGATTGACCAGAGTAGTCAAAGGCGAAATAAACGCCCATTTGCCCGCAGGGGCTTCTAGCTGATAACTTTCGGCAACATATTGGTTGGGTTGGTCTTCATCAATCGTTTTGCCGACGATAACTTCGGCGACGACCGGGTAAAGGTTCCCTTCTCCCTGCTCGATGTCCAGCGAAAAATGACCTTGAGCCCCAGACTCGGTCGAGGGTTCGCCGGGGTCGGGCATCCGGTTCCCGTTGCGGTCAAGGAAGACTCTGGCACCAGATAGATAGCCGTCGGCAACCTGGCCGTTTAACACAACGGCAGAATCACCGCCATCTTCACCTCCTCCGCAGGCGGTCACAATCAAGAGCAGAGAAGCGATAAGGGGCATTTTGATAAATTTGAAAGTACGCATTTCAACTCTCCTACTGTTGCGGTTTAGGAATGATTAGAGAAACTGGCTCGTTTTCGGAGTTGACGTAGATCCAGTATCCGACCCCGGGAATGAGAATCGCGCCTTGTTCTCCATCGCTACTTTCGAAAACAGTATCGCCCCCCCAGTCCTTTCCGGCGTAGTAATATGACCCGTCGACTACCATTTGACGGCTGACGGCCTCAGCCCAGCTGATTGGCTCTGAGCCTCCATCCTGGATCAGAACTTTTGAGAGAGGAACATTTCCGCCATAAGGGTTGGCTATCAGGTTCCAGCCCGCTTTGACGGTGATCTCAGAGGTCAGTGCATGGTTTTCGCCAAACTGCTCCATGGACGGCAGGAAACTATCGGTTGTCCGTTTAATGACATACCCTTCACCGAGAATCACCGGGCCACCATTGTCAACGCGAACGTAGCTGCCGTTCTTCTTCTCGCTGGGGATCCAACGAAACGACTGGGTTGTGCCAATAGCATCGGTACTGCTCAACTGAAGAGGATTGATATCGCCACGCGCACCGACCATATTTTTCCCATTCAGAAACTCCACCTGAGGACCTTGTAGATCTTCTTGTGCAGGGAATTCGGAAAGAATCTTTCCCTCTGCGTCTCTGGTCTGAAAATAAAAACGGTGCGACGCGACTGGACCAAGTCGGGTTGTGAAGGAAAATGTTGCACCGGTTTCAATATCGCCGACTTCTCGAACCATGGGGTAAGCGTACCCGTTCAGGATAAGGATAACGCTTGGCAATTCACCGCCCGAGGTATCTCGCAGAACGACACGGAAGATATACTTCAGATCGCCTTTTGGCATTCCGTTGACATAGTTGTTAGAGTCGTCACCGCCATCTTCGCGTTCGACTCCGGGCAATCCGTTTTCCGATAGCGGAAGACTGAGACCTTCAGGCAAAGAGGCATCGACACTGATCGCAACCGTTTCCGCATCATTCAAGCTGCCGTCACTAACGTTGAAGCTCACGTTGTAGCTGCCGGCCTGGGTGTTGCCAGGGGTCCAGGTGAACGTCCGCGTCGCGGCATTGAAGCTGGCACCGCTCGGCAGGCCGGTAGCGCTGTAGGTCAGGTCGTCGCCATCGGGATCAATGGCATTCAGGGTGAAGCTCAGGTTGGTTTCTACATTAATCGTTTTGCTGCCGATGGTGGTCAGCACCGGTGGCATGTTCACGTTGCCGACACTGATCATGACCGATTCCGCATCGTTCAGGCTGCCGTCACTAACGCTGAA
>Ga0210074_1000486_pt1 | contig 13948 bp, 11 predicted proteins | sample China_Galinas_Co_FD_184860 | JGI IMG/M metagenome (GOLD analysis project Ga0210074, IMG submission 184860) | Wetland microbial communities from San Francisco Bay, California, USA, that impact long-term carbon sequestration -... | ecosystem: Environmental > Aquatic > Marine > Wetlands ... | reverse complement strand
GGTCGGCCTCGGCGGCCACCAGGGTGACGGCGGCGAGCGGTTGGCGGGTCTTCAAGCCGTGGGTGTTCCTGGCGGCGTGGCCGAGCCGGACGATGCGCTGGGCCGCCGCCATGGCCCGCTCCAGGGCCGGCTCTTCGCGTTCGGGCGAGGGCTCGGGCCAGCGCTCGAGATGAACGCTCTCCGCGGCATCGCCCTCCTGGGCCCCCTTCTGGCCAACCTCCAGGCGCTCGTGGAGCTCCTCGGCGACGAATGGGGTGAACGGCGCGGTGACCCGCGCGATCGTCGTCAGGACCTCGTAGAGGGTCTGGTAGGCGGACTCCTTCGGCCGGCCGTCCCCTGCAACGTCTTCCCCCTTGGGCGCCGCCGCCCAGAATCGGTCGCGGGAGCGGCGGATGTACCAGTTGGTGAGGTCGTCGACGAACGTTTCGAGCACCCGGGCTGCATCGACGATCCGATAACCGTCCAGGTGCCCGGTCACCCCCTCGATCACCCGGTCGAGCCGGAGCAGGATCCAGCGGTCGAGGGCCGGCCGCTCGGTGAACGGAACGGACGGGGAGGTGCCGGGCCGCCAGCCGTCCAGGTTGGCGTAGATGGTGAAGAAGGAGAGGGCGTTCCAGAGCGGGATCAAGTAGTTCTGGGCCGACTCGCGGACCAGCCGCTCGCCGAACCGGGAGGTCAGCTCCGGGTTGGAGATGCACAGGTACCAGCGGAGCGCGTCCGCGCCGGTCTTGGCGATCACCGCCATCGGTTCGAGCACGTTGCCGAGGCGCTTGGACATCTTGCGCCCGTCCTCGTCGTTGATATGGCCGAGGACGATGCAGTTCTTGTAGGCCACCGAGTCGAACAGCAGGCCGGCGAGGGCGTGGAGGGTGTAGAACCAGCCGCGGGTCTGGTCGACCCCTTCGGCGATCAGGTCCGCCGGGAACTGCTGCTCGAACAGGTCCCGATTCTCGAACGGGTAGTGGTGCTGGGCGTAGGGCATGGAGCCCGAGTCGAACCAGGCGTCGATCACCTCCTCGACCCGGCGGAACATGCCGCCGCCTTCCGCGCAGCCATCGCAGCTCCAGGTCATCTCGTCGATGTAGGGCCGGTGCGGGTTGAGCTGCTCCGGGTCGTAGGGGTCCTCCGGCAGCTCGCGTCCGGCGCGCTCGAACAGCTCGGCGTAGGAGCCGGGGACGATCGTCTCACCGCAGGCGTCACACTCCCAGACCGGCAGGGGCGTGCCCCAGTAGCGCCGCCGGGAGAGGGCCCAGTCGACCATGTTCTCGAGCCAGTTGCCGAAGCGGCCCTCGCCGACGTGCTCCGGGTGCCAGCCGATGGTCCGGTTGAGCTCGATCAAGCGCTCCTTCTTCCGGGTCGTGTTCACAAACCAGCTCTCGGTGGCGTAGTAGAGGAGCGGCCGGTCGCAGCGCCAGCAGAACGGGTAGTTGTGGCGGTAGCGCTCCGTGTGGAGGAGGAAACCGCGCTCCTTCAAGTCGCGGATGATCGCCGGGTCCGCCGCCTTGAAGTCGTTGCCGGTGAACGGCTCGAGGCCGGGCAGGTCGGTCACCTGGCCCTCGTCGTCGATCGTCCGCAGCATGGGCAGGCCGTAGGTGAGGCCGGTCTTGTAGTCGTCCTCGCCGAAGCGGGGTGCCGTGTGGACCAGGCCGGTGCCCTCGTCGGCGGTGACGTAATCGCCGGGGACCACCAGGAAGCCGGTCTCGTCGTCCGGCCCGTCGTAGGTTGCGCCGCGGGCTTCGAGCTCCCGCTTCCACTCGTCGAGCGACACTTTGTACGGGCGGTCGTACCGCAGACCCTCGAGCTCCACGCCCCGGATGCGGACGATCGGCTCCAGCGCGCGCAGGTCGAGGCGCTTGCGCTTGCCGTCCTCCTCGACACTCTCAACATCGAGGGGGACCGGCTGGGCGATCTCGTCGCCGAACAACAGAAAGCGCTCCGGGTCCCGGGGGTCGGCGACGACCCGGTAGACCAGGTCCGGATGGACTGCCAGGCCGACGTGGGCCAGGACCGTCCAGGGGGTGGTGGTCCAGGCCACCAGGCGGAGGTCGTCGGGGGTGGTCCACTCGCCGCCGTCCACCGATTGGAGGGTCTGGCCGGGGCGCACGGGGAAGAGCACCCAGATCGACGGGTCGTCGACGTCCTTGTAGTTCTGGGCGACCTCGTGGCTCGACAGCGTCGTGCCACAGCGGGCGCAGTAGGGCTGGATCTTGTAGCCCTTGGACAGGAGGCCCTGCTCGTGGAGCTGGGAGAGCGCCCACCAGACCGATTCGATGTACTTGTTGGTGAAGGTGAAGTAGGCGTGGTCCAGGTCGGTCCAGTAGCCGAGGCGCTCGGTCATGGCGCGCCATTCGCGCTCGTAGGTGCGCACGCTCTCGAGGCAGGCCTGGTTGAAGGCGGCGATGCCGTACTTCTCGATCTCCTCCTTGCCGGAGAAGCCGAGGCGCTTTTCGACCTCGATCTCCACCGGCAGGCCGTGGGTGTCCCAGCCGGCCTTGCGGGCCACGTGGTAGCCCTGCATGGTGCGGAAGCGGGGGAAGAGGTCCTTGGTCACCCGCGAGGGGACGTGGCCGACGTGGGGCACGTTGTTGGCGGTCGGCGGTCCTTCGTAGAGGACGAACTCGCCCTTGGGGGCGGGCTGGGCCATGGACTTCTCGAAGATCTCGCTTGCGGCCCAGCGCTCGAGGACCTTCTGCTCGAGCGCGGGGAAGGGGTAGCCGGTGGGGACGTCGGGGAAGCGTCGTTCGCTCATGGAGTCGGTCTGAGTCGGTGATCGGTGCCGGGGTGCCGGGCGGTTGCGGGACGAACGGGCGTGGGACACGCTGCCCCGGGGAGAGCGTATTGTACCCGGGGGGAGGAGCGGGGTGTCTGCCGGGAGCGGTCCGGGGGGCGCCGGCTCCGGGACGCTGCGCGAACTGGACGGTTGGGAGATCACCGCGCAGCTCGGTTCGGAGCGCGCTGGACTGGCCAGACGGCTGAGGGATGTCGAGAGCGCGCTCCTCAACGCCCTCTACCGGCACCCCCCGGACCGCTCCCCCCGCGCAACGCTCGTCCCCCCCGCCCCGCACGACGAGAGTTTGAGGAAGAGATGGGCGGGAGGTGGCGTCCCTTTCCCCCCGCGGGGGGCGGGAAAGGGAACGAGGGATTGGGGGGCGATTCAGTCGATTGGGCACGGGAGTTCCTCATTCCCCCTTCAGTACCTTCGAAGACCGTGCGGAAAAGCCGGCAGACGCTTCGCGGGGGAGCGGGTGGGGAGGCGAGGGAGAGGGCGTCGAGGGACGCGCCCGCGAGGTCGTCGGAGTCGCCGTCGAGGCCCGGCGCGGCCCGAGCCGAGGCGAGCGTTTGTCTCCCAACCGCCAGTTTCGCTCGCCGTCCCGGAGCCCTCGCCTCCCCACCCGCTCCCGGCGAACCTTTCAGCGAAGAACCTTCTCTCCGGTAAGGTACCCCCCTCATGGCGCGGGAGCTCTTGATCGTGTGGGCCGGGCGGCACCGGCGGGACGTCTGGGAGTCGCTCTGCGCCGACTACCGGGAACGGATCGCCCGCTGGGTTCCCGTGCGCGAGATCGCGGTCAAGGTCAAGCCGATCGGGGACGAGCGGGCGCGGCTGGCGGCTGAGGGAGAGGCGCTGCTCGCGGCGCTGCCCGATCCGTGCTGGCTGGTCGCCCTCGACCGCCGCGGCCGGGAGCTCTCCACCATGGACCTGGCCGACCGCCTCGGACGGCTCCAGACCGAGTGGCCTCACCCGGTCGCCTTCGTCATCGGCTCGGACCTCGGCCTCGACCGCTCCGTCCTCGATGCGGCTCGCCTCCGCCTGTCCCTCTCCAAGCTCACCCTGCCCCACGAGCTCGCTCGTCTCCTCCTCCACGAGCAGCTTTACCGGGTTCTTTCCATCCACGCGGGAATCAAGTACCATCGGCAACCAATTTGACGGCCTCCCACTGTTTTGGGACTTGCTGCTGACCTGAGAAAAGGAGACCACACCGTGGCGAGCAACGGAAACGGGCGAACCACCGGGGACATCCTGAAGCCGAAGGAGATCGAGACGCTCCGCGAGCGCCTCCTGGAGGAGAAGCAGCGGATTCTCGACATGTACGCCCAGGACATCAAGGCCGGGCAGGAGTCGACCGACTACGGTACGGAGGACCTGGTCGACCAGGCCAATGCCGCCTGGAACCGGGAGTTCAACTTCGCCCTCTCGGACGGCGAGCGCAAGCAGCTCCTGCTGATCGATGCAGCCCTCCAGCGCATGGAGGAGAAGACCTACGGCTTCTGCCTCCACTCGGGCGAGCCGATCGCTTACCCGCGCCTCCACGCCGTGCCGTGGGCCCGTTACACGGTCGACGTCCAGGAGAAGATCGAAAAGGGTCTGCTGGAGCCCGAAGAGGAGATCTGATCCTGCCCCCCTCGCCCGACAAGCCCCTCGAGCGGTTGCTCGAGCGCGCGCGGACGGGCGAGCCTTCCCCGGTCTACGTGGTCGCGGGCGACCGGGTGCTCGCCGAGCCCGCGGCGACCCGCCTCGCAGAGGCCCTGGCCGAGCGCGCCGGCTGCTCGGTGGAGACCCACGTCCGGCCGTCCCGCCTGGCGCCGATCCTCGGCGATCTACGCACCTTCGCCCTCTTCGCCTCCGCCAAGGTCGTGCTAGTGGTCGAGACCGGCGCCCTGGCCGACCGGAGCGCCGCCGCGGCCTTCGTCGACGAGGCCGTAGAGGTCCTCCCTCTGGGCGACCGGTCCGACCGCTCGGACCTCTCCCCCGGCGAGCGCCGCGCCGCCCTGGCGCTGCTCCAGGCGGTGCGCCTGTTCGAGGTCGATCCGCTGGTGGGCGATCCGGAGGCGATCCTCCGTGGCCTGCCGGACTGGGTGTTCGAAGGTGCGCGCAAGGGTGGCCGCAAACGGGGCAAGAAGAAGGTGGAGAGCCTGCGCGAGGACCTGGCCGATCTGCTCGTCGCCGCCCGCGAAGCGGGGCTCCAAGGGTTCGGCGAGGACGAGGTCTCGGAGCTGGCGGCGGTGGTGCGCGACGGTCTGCCGCCGGGGCACACCCTGGTGCTGGCCGAGACCTCGGTGGCCGCGGACCATCCCCTGGTCGCCGCGCTCGCGGAGCGGCAGGCGCTGCTCCGGCTGGCCCGGGTGGAGGCCGACAAGCGGGGCTGGGCCGGGCTCGATGAGCTGGCGGCGGAGCTCGCCCGCCAGACCGGCGTCACCGCGGAGCCGGCGGCGCTTGCCGAGCTCGCCCGGCGAACGCTGCGCAAAGAGGGGGACGGGCGCTCCTACGGACGGGACGGGGAGGGCGCGGACGCCGCGACGACCGACCGCTTCGCCGCCGAGTACCGGAAGCTCGCCCACCTGGCCCACGGCGAGGGAGGGGACACGATCGACCGGGAGATGGTGGCCCGGGCGGTCGAGGACCGGGGGCAGGAGGACGTCTTCAAGATCCTGGACGCGGTGTCCGCGGGGCGGCCGGCGGAGGCTCTCGACCGGCTGGGGCGGTACCTGGCCTCGTCGTCGGACGCGCTCGCGGCGCGGCTCTCCTTCTTCGCCCTGTTCGCGGGGTTCTGCCGGAACCTGGTGGCGGTGCGGGGGATGATGGAGGTCGCCGGCGTCCGGCCGGGGGAGCGCAATTACGGCCGGTTCAAGAGCCAGCTGGCGCCGAAGCTCCAGGGGGAGGTGGCCGGGGGGAAGAGCCCGGCGGCGGGGATCCATCCGTTCCCGCTGCACAAGGCCTACCTGACGGTGCCGCGGATGCCGGCGGAGATGCTGGCGCGGCTGCCGTGGCGGGTGCTGGAGACGGAGCTCGCCCTCAAGGGGCAGAGCGGCCGGCCGGACGCGGCCCTGGCCGAGCTGATCGCCGAGGTCGCGGGGGCCGTGGGGAGGTAGGAAGAGTCTGCCGGGAGCGAGCCGGGAGGCCCCGCCTCCGGGACGGCGCACGAACTGGACGGTTGGGAGACAAGCGTGCGCCTCGGTTCGGACCGCGCCGGATCGTGCAGCCAGCTCAGAGGCCGTCGCGCGCGCGGTCCTCAACGCCCTGCAGCGGGGCCTCCCGACCCGCTCCAAGTGCGCAACTCTCGCCAACCTTCGCCGCACCGGAGCGCGCTGTTGGGAGAAGAGGGGTGGGAGGTGGCGTCCCCTGCCTTGCCGTAAGATCACTCCTTCATGCCTGAGCTACCAGAGGTAGAAGTCCTCCGACGGAGTCTGGAGCCGCACCTGGTGGGGGAGACGATCCAGCGGGTGGAGGTGCGGAGCCCGGCGCTCCGGGAGCCGCTGGATGGGGAGGCGCTGGCGGCGCGGCTCGCCGGGCAGCGGGTGGAACGGCTGGGCCGGCGGGCGAAGTACCTGCTGGTGGAGGTGACGGGCGGTTCCACGCTGGCGGTCCACTTGGGAATGAGCGGCCGGCTGACCCTCGCCCCGGCGGACGCGCCGGTCGAGCCCCACGAGCACCTCGCCTTCCACCTCGCCGGCGGCCGGCGCCTCCGCCTGCGTGACCCGCGGCGCTTCGGCAACGCGTTCGTCCTCGCCACCGCCGACCTGCCCGCCGATCGCCATTTCGTCCACTTGGGACTTGAGCCCCTCTCCGGCGAGCTCACCGGAGCGCGCTTGCGTCAACTCGCCGCCGGGCGCCGGGGTCCGGTCAAGGCCTTTCTCATGGATGCACGCCTGGTGGTCGGCGTGGGCAACATCTACGCCTGCGAGGCCCTGTTCCGCTCCGGCATCCACCCGGCCCGGTCGGTGGCGCGGATCTCGCAGGTGCGATGGGGGCACCTGGCCGAGGCGGTGGTGGCTGTTCTCGGCGACGCGATTGCCGAAGGGGGAACGACCCTGAACGACTTTCGCAACGGAGACGGCGAGGCCGGCTACTTCCAGGTCTCGCTGGCCGTCTACGGCCGGGAGGGGGAGCCGTGCCCCGCTTGCGGCACCGCGATCCGCCGCCTGGTGCAGTCCAACCGGAGCACCTTCTACTGCCCGCGGTGCCAGAGATGAGCGGCCGACCATGAGTGAGACCGAGAGAACGGACAGCACCGCCCTGGGCACGTCCCCGGATTCCCCGGAGGGGCCGAACGAAGGGGCGCCCCCGGCGCGGCGCGATCCACCGAGCGGACCGCCCGTCGAGGCCACGCCGCACGGCGCCCAGCCGGCGCGGCCTGAGCGCGCCCCGGCCGAAGACCTGCACGACGACCCGGAGATCCGGGCCGTGCTGCTCGACATGGGCGGCGTGATCCTCGACCTGGGCGAGGCACGGGGCCTGCCGTGGGGCGAGCTCGACCGCCAGGGGCGCGTCGCGTTGCTCGATCGGATCCGCGAGGGCGGCGGTACGGCGAGCGCGGACGATCTGGACCGCTGGCTGTTCACGCCCTGGCGCCGGGGGTATGAGCGGCGCAACCAGCGGGGGCGCGAGGAGAGCTGGGGGCCGCACCTGGCCCGGATGCAGCGCCTCTCGGGGTGCCGGGCGACCCGCGGTAGCTTGCTCGGCGCCTGGGCCGGACCGTACCTGGGCGGGCTGCGGGCGGTCTCCGGGGCCCAGGAGTCGCTCGGGCGGCTGGTGGCTGCCGACCTGCGCCTGGGCCTGGTGTCGAACGTCCCGATGCCTGGGAGCCTCTACGAGCGAGTGCTGGCGCGCGAGGGGTTGGCCGCCCTGTTCGACGCGCTCAGCTTCAGCTACGACCGGCGGGCGCGCAAACCCGGTCCCGCTCTGGTCCAGCGGACGGTCGCAGTGCTCGAGGTCGAGCCGTCCGAGGCGATCATGGTGGGCGACCGGCGTTCGACGGACGTGGCCGCCGGCCGGGCGGCGGGGGTGCGGACGGTCTGGGTGGGGGCGGACGGCGGCGACGCGGACGGCCCGGAGCCGGACGCGACCATCGGCTCCCTGGTCGAGCTGCCGGCGCTTCTCGGGCTCTGATCCGCCCGCCGGGCTCCGGCCCGCGTGGATGCCTGCGATACGGGCGGCGGGTCAGCCCGGGACGGCTGGCACCGCGGTGCCGAGGAGCTTTTCCACCCGGGCGATCACCATGTCCAGGGCGACTCGGTTCTCACCGCCCTCCGGGATGATCACGTCGGCCCAGCGCTTCGAGGGCTCGACGAACTCCAGGTGCATGGGACGGACGGTCTCCTCGTACTGGTGCAGGACCTCGTCCGTCTCCCGGGCGCGCTCCTGGATGTCGCGGCGCAGGCGGCGGATCAGCCGGACGTCCGGGTCCGTGTCGACGTAGATCTTGAAGTCCAGCATGGCGCGGATGCCGCTCTCGGCGAGCAGATGGAGCCCTTCGAGCAGAACCACCGGGCGGGCGGGGACGTGCACCGTCTCGGCGGTCCGGCGGTGGACGGTGAAGTCGTAGACCGGGCACTCGATCGGGTGGCCGGCTTCGAGCTCTCGCAGGTGGTGGAGGAGGAGCTCGTGGTCGAGGGCGTCCGGATGGTCGAAGTTGTGATCGGCGGGGCTGTGGTCCGGGCCCCACGCGATGTCGCGGTAGTAGCTGTCCTGCTCCAGGAAGGCGATCTGCTCCGGGCCGACCGCGGCGAGGATCGCGCGGGCGACAGTCGTCTTGCCGGAGCCGGAGCCGCCGGCGACGCCGAGGAAGAAGGGCCGGTCCATCCGGGACCGAAGCGTAGCAGGTCCGGGGCTGGACCGCTGCCCTTCTACAGCGGCCAGATCAGGGGGATCAGGAAGCTGGCGGCGAGCCAGAGGAGGACCGTGAGCGGCGTGCCGACCTTGACGTAGTCGATGAACCGGTAGCCGCCGGGGCCGAGCACCATGGTGTTGGTCTGGTACCCGGTCGGCGTTGCGAAGCTCATCGATGCGGCGAACGCCACGCCCATCAGGAACGGCTTCGGGTCGACCCCCAGCTCGTGGGCGATGGAGATCACGATGGGCACCATCAACACCGCCGCCGAGTTGTTGGTGATGAACGAGGTCAGGATCGACGTCACCAGGATCACCAGCGACAGCACCACCGTGGGCCCGAAGGGGGCCCCAGCTTCTACCAGGCCGTTGCCGATCATGTGCGCCAGCCCGGTGCTCTCCATCGCCGTCCCCAGCGGCAACATCGCTACCAGGAGGAAGATCACCGTCCAGTCGACCGCCGTGTAGGCCTGCTGGATGCGCAGGGTCCGGGTGGCGAGCAGGAAGACCACGCCGAGGATCGCGCTCTCCAGGATCGACATCACTCCGGTGGCCGCCAGGATCACCACGATCGGAATGGTCAACGCACCGACCCACCAGCGCTTGGTCAGCCGCAGGCGGACCGACAGCTCCTTGAGCGGGAAGAAGTCCTCCAGGCTCTGGAGACCCTCCACCCGCTGGCGGGGGCCGAACACCAGCAGCGTGTCCCACGGCTTGAGCGGCACCCAGGCGAGCTTCTCCCGGATCACCTCGCCGGTTCGGTTGAGCGCCAGGACGAAACAGCCGTAGCGCTTGCGGAAGTCGAGCACGTTCAACGTCTCGCCCACCAGCCGGGAGGTCGGCGAGAGCTGGAGCTCGGCCAGGATGTTGTTGGCGTCCGCAAGGTCCGAGTCGTCCAGCTTGGTGTCCGAGAGGAGCAGCAGCCCGCGCTGCTCCTTGAAGGCCATGATGTCCTCCATCGAGCCCCGGACGATCAACGTGTCCTGGTCCTCGAGCGGGATGTGGCGGATGTCGCTGGCGATCCGCTGGTTGCCGCGGATGATCTCGATGACGTTGATCCGGTAGCGGTCACTGACCTGCTCGGAGAGCACCGTGCGCCCGACCAGGTCGGCCCCCTTCGGGATCTTGACCTCGGTCAGGTAGCTCGCCATCTCGTACTTGCGCGTCAGGCTCGCCTGGTCGACCCGCTCCGGCAGATAGCGCATGACCACCAGGTGGTTGTAGAGCATGCCGAGGACGAACAGGATGCCGCCCAGGTAGAAGAACTCGAACATGCTGAAGGCGGACATGCCGTGCTCCGCCGCGAGCGAGCTCACCAGCAGGTTGGTGGAGGTGCCGATCAGGGTGCAGGTGCCGCCGAAGATCGCCGCGTAGGAGAGCGGCAGCAGGAGGCGCGACGGGCTGATCCGGTAGTGCTCCGCCAGGCCGGTGCCGACGGGGATGAAGATCGAGACCGCGGCCGTGTTGTTGATGAACGCGGAGATGAAGCCGGTCAGGCCGAGCAGGAAGGTCGCGGCGCGGAAGCTCGAGCCCCGGGCATAGCGGGCGATGCGGTAGCCGATGCGGCGGACGAGGCCGCTCTGGACCAGGCCCTCGCTCAAGATGAACATCATCAGCACCGTCACCACGGCGGGGTTGCTGAAGCCGGCGATCGCCTGCTCCGGGGTCACCAGGTTGCACAGCAGCAGCAGCCCGAGCGAGATCAGGGCGGTGGCGTCGAGCGGCAGCCACTCGAGCACGAACGAGGTCAGCGTGAAGACGATGATGCCCAGGAGGAGGGCGATATCGAGGGTCATGGGACGACAGAGTGTAGCAAGCCGGGGGTGAAGCTTCCTCCCCGGGTACAATCATCCGCGATGTCCTACCTGCTGCGTGTCCGGGAAAGATTCGAGGCGGCCCACCACCTGACCTCCTACAAGGGGCGCCCCGAGCCCAGCCACGGCCACTCCTGGAGCGTGGAGGCGGTGCTCGAGGCGCCGGAGCTGGACGACGAGGGGCTCGGCTTCGATTTCGTCGAGGCGCGCGGCGCCCTGCGGGACCTCACTGGGCGGTTCGACCACCGCGACATCAACACCGTCTCCCCGTTTGATCGCATGAGCCCCACCACCGAGCGCCTGGCGACCTGGTTCTTCGATGAGCTGACGGCGCGCCTGCCCGCAGCCCGCCTGTGGGAGGTGACGGTGTGGGAGGGGCCGGACTGTTCCGCTACCTATCGTCCCGTCGGCACGACCGGCGAGAAAGGATCGCGATGAATCGCACGACGCGGGCCGGGGCCTCGACCCTGGCGGCGCTCGCCCTCGGCCTCTCTCTTCTCCTCGGGCTCGTCGCCTGCGGCGGCGGGCAAGGCTCTCCCGTGGCGCAGCTCGAGGTCGAACCCCATGCGCTCGACCTGGCCCACGCCACCTTCGAGGACATGACCCTCCACTGGAGGATGACCGCGCCGCTCGAAGGCCTCGTCGGCACGCCGCGCGTCTTCGTCCACCTGCTCGACGACCAGGGCCGCCTGACGCGGACGTTCGACCACCCGATGCCGGGGGGTTGGACCGTGGGTGACGAGCGCGCCGACCAGGTGCGGCTGGTGCAGTCGGCCCTGGCGCCGCCGCTGCCGCCGGGGAGCTACCGGCTGAGCGTCGGCCTCTACGACGCCGACGGGCACCGCTGGCCGCTCGCGGTCGAGGGCGATCGCGTGGACAACGGGGAGTACACGGTGGCGGACGTCACCGTGCCGCCGACGCCGGCCCAGGTGCCGATCGTCAGCTTTTCGCCGACCTGGAGCCCGACCCTGGCCGGCGGCGACCGGCAGATCCTGGCGGTTCGTTGGCTGACCGGGGACGGCACGATCCTGCTCGATGAGGTCACCGATCCGGGAGTGCTTTGGCTGAAGATCCGGATCCCGGAGCAGACGGCCGACGGGAGCCATCGGGTGCTACTGCCCGACCGGCCGGGCTCGGAGATGCCGAGCGTGCACGTGGAGGCGCCGTGCAGCGGCTTCGAAGCGTCGGTCTCCGGCGAGGGCTCCCACGACGTGGACGTGCCGGTGACCGCGGCCGACGGCTCGTGTGCCATCCGGCTGCGACCGAACTACGCCATGGTGACCGACGGGGTCGAGCAGCAGACGGTGTTGCTGGAGACGCTCGCCTGGCAGGCTTCGGACGGCGTTGAGGCGACCTCCGGAGCGGGTGCCGCGGCGGCTTCCGGCGCGTCCGCCAAGTAGGGCCCCGGCGGCGGGCGGAGACTACTTCTTCTTGAGCTGGACCACGGTCCGGGCGGAGACCGGCAACCCCTCGACGGCGTCCTGGAGCTCCCAGACCTCGACGCCGTCCTCGGTTCCGGTCTTGAGCCAGCGCGCCTCGCGGAGGGTTACCTCGACCGCCATCTTGCCGTCGGCGGGGGCGGGACGGCCGGTCTCGCTGGTCCAGAAGTTGTAGAGCGGCAGCTCCACGGTCTCCCCGGCGCCGACCTCTTTGAGGAAGAGCTGGTTCTTGTAGACCGGCAGTGGGTGGCCGGCCACGGTGACGTCGAAGCCGAACGCGGTGAGCGCCCGGTCGCCGGTGTTGTGCAGCTTGACGGTGAGGCGGCAGAGCGTCTCCGGCCCCGGGGCATCGGGCGCCACCTCGACCGCCTCGATGGCGATCGGAGCCTGGGCCTTCGCGGTCCCGGCGGCCTTGGTGGCCTCGGCAGCGGAATCCTGCTTCTTGCCCTCGTCCTGCGGCGCGGCGCTGGCCGGGGCCGGCAGGGCGAGAGCGGCGGCCAGGAGAAGAGCGGCGGCGGGGACGGCGGTTCGGGTTGTCATCGGCATCACCTCGGATTCACGTCGGACGAGAGATTGTACCTGGAACCCGCTCCGGCGCGGGCCCCGGAGCGCGCGCACCTCGGGGCGGCTGCGCCGACCGCTGCGGTACCATGCCGCGCCATGAAAGACCGGATCGGCGCCATCCTTCGCCCCGCCCAGGAACGCTACATCGAACGCCTCCAGCCGCCTCGGGACGCGCTCCTCGCCGAAATGGAGCAGTCCGCCGGCGGGGAGATTCCCATCTCCGACCCGGAGGTCGGCCGCTTCCTGGAGCTCCTGGCCCGCACCACCGGTGCCCGCCGCATTCTGGAGCTGGGCACCGCCATCGGCTACGGCGCCCTGCTGTTGGCCCGGGGGGCGCCCGAGGCGCGGGTGGTGAGCGTCGACCGCAGCCCAAGGATGCTGGAGCGGGCTCGCGGGTATCTCGAGCGGGGAGGGGTGCTCGACCGCGTGGAGCTGGTGGCGGGGGAGGCGCTCGCCGTGCTCGACCGGCTCGACGGCCCGTTCGACCTGGTCTACGTCGACGCCGAGAAGACGGAGTACCGCCGCTACCTCGACCGCATCCTGCAGATGATCCCGGTAGGCGGGACGGTCGTCTTCGACAACCTGCTGTGGAAAGGGCGGGTGGCGGAGCCGCCGGAGGAGGACGACGCGGCGGCGGACGCGCTCCGAGCGTTCAACGGCTACCTGATGATCCACCCGCAGCTGGTGGCACAGGTGTTGCCGCTGGGGGACGGGGTGGGGGTGGCGACGAAGGTGAAGCCGTTGATGTCGGAGCTCGGCGGACCGTTCTGATCTCCCCCCAATCCCTCGATCCCTTTCGGGGACCCGCAGGCAGACAGGTTCGATCCTCGGAAGGTTCCACGCGGTGCAGCGGTTCGTCGGGTCGCGATCGACCTGGATGATCCACTGGATCTCCCCCCAATCCCTCGATCCCTTCGGGCACCCGCGGGCAGACAGGTTCGATCCTCGGAAGGTTCCACGCGGTGCAGCGGTTCGTCGGGTCGCGATCGACCTTGATGATCCACTGGATCTCCCCCCAATCCCTCGATCCCTTTCCCACCCTCCGGGGGGAAAGGGACGCCCCCTCCCGCTTCTTTGCTTTTTCAGCGGGGGGCGTTTGCGACGCTTTGGAGTGCCGACGAACGGTCTGGATGTGGAGCGGTGCGGGAGGCCCCGGTGGAGGGCTTGAGGCCCGCGCCACAGGTGCGTTCGCGTGCCCGGACCGGTCCACGCGCGAGGCCGAACCGAGCCGCGCGCACAGCGCCCAACCATCCAGATCGCGCGGTGTCCCGGAGCCGGGGCCTCCCGCGCCGCTCCCGACCCCGCCTCGGACCCCCTTGCCACCGTCGCGGTGGAAAGGGACGCCCCCTCCCGTTTCCTTGCTTCTTTCGGGGAGTGCGTTTCTGGCGCTTCGGAACGTCGACGAACGGTCTGGATGTGGAGCGGTGCGGGAGGCCCCGGTGGAGGGCTTGAGGCCCGCGCCACAGGTGCGTTCGCGTGCCCGGACCGGTCCACGCGCGAGGCCGAACCGAGCCGCGCGCACAGCG
>Ga0210074_1000485_pt1 | contig 13950 bp, 12 predicted proteins | sample China_Galinas_Co_FD_184860 | JGI IMG/M metagenome (GOLD analysis project Ga0210074, IMG submission 184860) | Wetland microbial communities from San Francisco Bay, California, USA, that impact long-term carbon sequestration -... | ecosystem: Environmental > Aquatic > Marine > Wetlands ... | reverse complement strand
GCTTGCATCGCGAACTGGAAAGCGCCTTTCAAGAGCAGGTTCACGAGCACGCCCGAGATCAGCAACCTTCTGAGTGCGCTGGAACAGGCGCCCGATATGCTTACAGCGCGCTGGTCGGGGTTCGGTGTCGCGATCGAAACCCAGCCCTCACCGCTGGAATCCGTATTCGTCGAAAACCCGCAGCTTCTGGCCAATTGCAAGATCGGCTTGACGGTAACCAGGGTCGAGCAGGCGATTTCAGGTGAAGGGGCGGCGTTTTTCAAAGGGCTGACGGAAACGGTGATCCAGGCGCTGCCAACAAAGATTCACCTCGCCCCCGCCAGCATCGAATTCGGCAACAACGTTTACAGCGCGAACGCGAATCTGTCCGCCGAGCAGCTACGATACGATATCAGGGAATAAAAAAACACCGCCCCAGCGTCCCTGTAAAGCGGTGATGATAGTTTCACTCCAAAACGGTCCCTCGGCTTTATACGCTGCAGTCTTGTTTCCATACTTGCAACAGCGCAACAGTCTCGATGGTCGACCGTAACCCGTCCCACCTGCCTGATCGTCTATTTCGCCACCGATTCAAACGTCAGGCGGTGGTAGGGTCAATGAGGTTCCTGACGCACTTGGGAAGTCAGCAAGGGGTAAACTGAACTAGTGTTCAGGAACCTCGGGATCATACTAACCCGTACGTTTGAACAGATATTGAAACAAACATGAACACAGATTAAATTTTTAATGAAGCCGCTGAAGGCGGCTCAGGCGTTCAGGCGGTAGCCCAGTCCGCGCACGGTCTCGATGATCGAGTCGCCGTTGTCGGCGTCGATCTTTTTGCGCAGCTTTCCAATATAGACATCCACCACGTTGGTCAGCGGATCCATGTTCAGCCCCCAGACGTTGCTGAGTATGCGTTCACGGCTGAACAGGGTCCCGGGATGGCTCATCAGCAGTTCTATGATGGCCAGTTCCTTCGCGGTCATCTTGATTTCCCTGCCATCCACGGTGAAACGCAGCGATTCCCGGTCGAAAGACAGTGAACCGACGGTGAGTGACGGCGCATCGTTGACAACTTCGGTCGAGCGCCGCATGACCGTCTCGATCCGCGCGAGCAGTTCCTCGAATGAAAATGGCTTGGTCATGTAATCGTCAGCCCCCATGCGCAAACCGGCGATGACGTCATCGAGACTGTCCATGGCCGACAGGATGATCAGTGGCGTATTGATCTTGTTCATGCGCAACTGCTGGCAAATTTCCCGGCCATGTATACCCGGCAGCATCATGTCGAGTAGCAGCAGGTCGAAATCACCTTCGAGCGCCAGCGCGAGGCCCGCTTCACCGTCGTTGGCCACGACCGGAAAGTGACCCTCGGCACGTAGCCCGCGCGCCAGGAAATCGGCAATACGTGTTTCATCTTCAACGATCAGTATTCTCATGCTACAGCCTTCAATTTCTTCTCAGCGGGTAAATATACGCTTGCCAGCGCACCTTTGCCCGGTTGTCCTTCGAGTGTGATCCTTCCCTTGTGTGCTTCGACGATGGCCTTGGCAACCGGTAAACCCAAACCAGTGCCGCGCGCATGGCTTTGCGCCTTGCCGCCGCGGAAGAAGCGCTGAAACGCCTGCCTGGCCTCTTCCTCTGTCAAACCGATACCGGTGTCCTTGACCTTCACCACAATCTCCTTGGCGTTGCTGGCAAGAGTGACCGTTACCATGCCGTTTTGCGCAGAGTAGCGCAAGGCATTATCAATCAGGATCGAGAAAACCTGGCGCAGGCGCCCGGCATCGCCCATCACCATTTCCTCCTTGTCGCCGAGGTCCTGCCTGATGTCGATACCGTTCTTCTCTGCGCTGGCCATGAAATCGGCGCATACCGAGGCGAGCAGGTCGTTGACCGATACCGGGCGAATCTTCAGCCTCGGTTCCCCGGCATCGGCGCGTGCAATGAACAACAGGTCGTCTACCAGGCGCGTTGTCTGATCGGCCGTCTCCATGATGCGCATCAGCGTCTCCCGGTATTCCGCCTTGGTCTTGACCTTTCCGCGCAGCGCGATTTCAGACTCTCCCCGTATAACCGTCAGCGGGGTGCGGAATTCGTGGGAAATATCCGCCAGCAGCTTGCGTCTGTTTTCATCGACCAGTTCGAGTGTTTCGTTGCTGCTTTTCAGCGCACGCGTGCGCTCTTCAACGATCGCTTCCAGACGTATATTGGAGTCGCGCATCACGGCCCGGTGTTCGGCCAATTGGCGCGCCATGGCGTTGAAAGCCGCACCCAGTTGCTCGAACTCCCTTTCCTGCAATTCGGGAATGCGATGGTTCAAATCGTCATTGGTGAAGGCTTCTGCACCATGATGCAATTCGTTGACGGACCGTGTCAGGCTGCGTGAAAAAAGCCAGGCGACGATGGCCGTCAACCCGGCCAGGGTCAGCATGAAAAGCGGCAGGACGCCGGTGATGTAATGCGCCAGCGCAACCGTCTCCGTATTCGCCTGCTCCAGCCTGTTCCGGCTTGCAGCCAGCGTGTCGGCCATCAGGTCACCGAAGATCTCCGCCGTTCCGGAACTGCGCAATAACTCCAGCTCAGCGCGCGCCTCCGTGGGACGCTGCTCCTCCAGGGCTGTCCTGATGGTTTCACCGCTGGCGATGATGATCTCGACGAGGCGTTCCATCTCGTTGAGAACGTCCATCTCGCCCGTTTCTGTTCCGGGCATGTGCAATTCGTTTTCCTCGGCGAGGGCATGGCGGATATCGATGATCGCGGTCCGCAGTTTCTGCACATTGTCATGCCAACGCGCCAGGTCGCTGACCCGTTCGTTCGCGACGCTTTCTTCGATGAGACTCAGTTTCTGGGCGGTCTGTGCCGACAGTATCCGGTGTCCGTTGAGCACGGCGTTGGCGATGGTAACGCGTTCAACGTCAAACTCGAACCATTGAACGCTGTCATAGAAGTACCATGCCAACGCCAACGTGATGAGCAGCATCGCGCCAAACGCAAGGTGCAGCTTACGGCTGAAACTTGTCTTCCCTGCTGCCATTTTCGTAATGGATCTTTGGTTCCTTCCACCAATTGCGCCTTAGGATACCAAACAATACACAAGTGCAATAGAATGACTTGCCAAAATAAACACCTGTACATCGGAAACCTATCCATTTGAAGCTGCTTGTTATTTTCAACCCCAGGGCCGCCCACGGCCGCTCGGCGAACAAGCTCACGGCGATCAGGGCCAGGTTCGAAAGCCTCGGTATCAACGCGGAATTCGTACCCACCAGTCACCCGGGTCACGCCACGGAACTGGTCGGTGCAAGCGCGCTCCAGGCGTTTGACGGCGTGGTCGCGGCGGGCGGTGACGGCACCGTTTTCGAGGTGCTAAACGGCCTGTACCAACATCCGAAACCGCAACGCGTACCGCTGGGGCTGTTGCCCATCGGCACTGGCAACGCATTTGCGCGTGAGTTGAATCTGCAGGGCGACATCCTCGGCCACGCCGTCGATATTCTGCAGCGCGGCAATACGCGTCGCGTGGACGTCGGCTGCGTGGAAACCGCCGAAAAGTGTTTCCATTTTCTGAATATCGTGCTGATGGGCTTCGCCGTCGACGCCGGCCTGACGGCGCAAAAACTGAAATTCCTTGGCGAGCCGGCCTATACACTGGCCACCTTGTGGCGGGTCATGAAACTGAAAAGTTACCCATTGTTGATGGAAATCGACGGCATGGAACGGAATAGCGACAATGTATTCATCGCGATTTCCAACAGCCGCTACACCGGCACGCATTTTCTCATCGCGCCCTCGGCAAAGCTCGATGACGGCCTGCTCGATGTAACCACGCTCGAAAGGCTGTCCCGTCGCCGCCTGCTCAGACTGTTTCCATCCATCTATAGCGGCCGCCATGTTCAATACCCGGAAATATCAACCTGCAAAGCCCGGCAGATCAGCATCCGTTCACCGCGCGGTCTGCTGCTGGGTCCGGACGGTGAGTTCCTGGGGCGCTCGCCGGTCGAGATTCGCTGTCTGCCGCAGGATCTGGCTATTTTTTGCTGAACTGGCCGAATGCCTGAAGATGCCGGCGTAACTGGCGAAAATTGCACACGGACGGTAAATTTCACCAATGAATCGCGAAAAACCAGCAACCATTTTCGTCGTCCCGACGTCTTAGGCATTGTAGCAGTATATCTGGCGCAGTCCCCGGGCCGGCATCTTCATCTGGCTCTTTTCTTGCATACAGATAGCTGTCAAGCACATTTCTTCTACAGGGAGATCAATTAAAATGATGAGATCAGCCTTAATCTATCCGATCCGTTTTTGGGCAATCCTGCTGACCGCCCTTCTGCTCTACCAGCTCAGCGGCAATGTTTTTGCCGACAGCTGCAAATACGAAAAGACAATCGAGAAGACACTGAACCTGGACAACAGCGAGTCATTGGCCATTACCGCCGCGGCGGGAGAACTCGAAGTCGTCGGCGTTCCGGGTTCCAGCGAAGCGGTCATCCGCGGCAGGGTCTGCGCTTCGAAAGAAGCATGGCTGGGCCAAACCGATATCTACACCCGGCCCGGTAAACAGGCCGAGATCGGCGCAGACATGGCCGATACGGGCGGATCATGGTCATTTGGCAGCACCTACCTGTCAATGGATATGCATATCGAGGTGCCTGACAGCCTGCCCCTGGACATCAGGGACAGCAGCGGCGCCATGCATCTGAACAGTGTTGCTGAAGTGAAAATCAGGGACAGTTCAGGCGGTATCGAAGTCAGAGACGCGCGTGGCGCAGTCTCGGTCAACGACTCTTCCGGTGATATCGAGATTTCCGGCGCCGATGGTGATGTCACCATCGAATCCGACAGTTCCGGCGATATCGTCGCGACCGACATCAACGGTAGCGTGCTGGTCGTATCCGACAGCTCCGGTGACATCGATGCAAGCCGGGTAAGCAATGACTTCGTGGTCGAGCGTGATTCGTCAGGTGATATCAGCGCCGATGATATCGGCGGTGACTTCCGGGTACTCAGGGATGGTAGCGGCACCGTCCGTGCAAACGGTGTCAAGGGCGAAGTACAGATTCCCGACAAGGACTGATGAGCTGGCTGGAGGCCTGGCGATCCTCCAGACAGTGGGTGACCTTGCAGACGACCGCGCCCAGCGTCCAGTTGGCATCGCTTCTTTCAGCATCCGCCGGCAACGCCAGGCTTTGCAATACGTTTTGCAGGTAAACCGCCCGGAAACACGACGACTCCGGTTCAAAACCGCTGTCGAGTCCTTTCCGGCAGAAGTTTTCAATGTCGTCGGCTCGCATGTAACGGAAAGCATCGCTCAGGTACCAGCGCAAGCCGGACGCGGCCTCGATGTAAGCGGTGATATCCGAGGCCGCATCCGCGAACCCCCGCATGACGGCCTCGCAATCTTCGATACGCCACGCCGGGTTGGCGCTACCGGCGCCACGTTCACAGGCGGCGACATCACCAAAGGCGCTCCAGGCTTCATCCTGTCCCCAGCCCAATAAAGACCGGCTGTAGATTTCGAGTGTCCGGTCCTTCACCCTGACTTTTTTTGCTCCCGGGCAGCCGCGGCAGGGAAAAGTTACCTGCAGCGAAGCCCCGCCCATCTCGGCGACACCGAAATTGACGTCCGCCTGTGTCTCGCTGAGCGCCAACCAGGCAAACAGACCTTCTTCGTACGCTGACAGGGTGCGCGCGGTGACAGGAACGCGCAGTGTGTCTGCGAGTTTTCCCCGGAGTTGATTCCACAGCAGGGCGCTGGCCGCGGCATCCTGCCGTTCCGCCATGCGCATGCCCGCGGTGCCGTACACGTCCGCCGCTTCGACATTGCAGCGGCGCGGCCAGTCAAATGCTGTCCAGCGCGGTTTCCCGTCGCTGTCGGGTGGGCCGTCATGACGCATGTCCTGGAGCGCAGCAACCAGCGCGTCGATGGTATCGTCGGCATCGCCCATGGACTTGCCCCGGTTTCCACGTATGGGATCCGCCAGGGCTGCGGTCGTTGGCCCGCTGTGCATCAACCAGCCGGTGTCCGTTTGCTCATAGACGAACAGGCGGGTCCTCGAACTGCCGGCGTCATACATGACAAAACAGGCGGGAACGCCTGGCCGGGCCTGCTCTCCGGCGGTGTGCGTCTTGCAGCCGCTCGCTGAAAACGCGATGACGACTGAGAGCGTGATCAGAACCGCGTGTTTCAACATGCCAATGTCTCCCGGGTTGCGACGTTACAGCCCTGGCCGCGGATGTATCTACCAGTGATGGGGGTTGGCCCTGTTCCATGCCACACGCCAGTCATCCGGGACAGTGGACGCCTGCAACAGGCAGGCGTCCGGTATGGGTGGATACATTTCATCATAGTTCATGACCACGGTGCCACCCACGCGTCTCTGGATATGGCGGGGCGCCAGGTCTTCGAGTCTTTGCACGCCGGCGGCAGACAGCAATTCCAGGAGATTATGGATCATGGACTTGTGGTAATTCGCGACGCGCTGGCCTTTCAAATCGACATCCAGCGCCTTGTAACGCGCGGGGTCCTGGGTGGCGACACCCGTCGGGCACTTGTCCGTATTGCAGCTCTGCGATTGCAGACATCCCAGCGCGAACATCATGGCCCGGGCGGCGTTGATCGTGTCGGCGCCGAGCGCCAGCATCCTGATCATGTGAAAGGCGGACAGCGCCTTGCCGGCCGCGATCAGCCGGATATGCGGCCGAAGCCCGGTGCCCTTGAGGGCGCGGTTGACGAAAATAAGACCGTCCCGCAGCGGGGTCCCGACCGAATTGGTGAATTCGACCGGCGCCGCGCCGGTGCCGCCCTCCGAACCGTCAATGGTGATGAAGTCGGGCCTGATGCCGGTTTCAAGCATGGCTTTACAGATACCCAGGAACTCGGATTTATCGCCGATACAGAGCTTGAATCCGACCGGCTTTCCGCCCGATAGCTCGCGCAACCGGACCACGAACTCCAACAGCCCGGCCGGTGTGCGGAATGCACTGTGTGCCGGCGGAGAGACCACATCCTGACCCATCGGCACGTGGCGTATGGCAGCGATCTCTTCGGTCAGCTTCGCGGCCGGCAGGATTCCCCCATGACCCGGCTTGGCGCCCTGGGACAGCTTGATTTCCACCATCTTGACGATCGGCAAATTGGCGGTCTGCTCGAACTTGCCGGCGTCGAATCCGCCCGATTCGTCGCGGCAGCCAAAATAACCGGTGCCGATCTGCCAGATGACATCGGCGCCATATTGCCGGTGATAGGGACTCAGGCCGCCCTCCCCCGTGTTGTGTGCAAACCCGCCCATTCTGGCGCCCTTGTTCAGCGCCATGATGGCGTTCTTGCTCAGGGCGCCATAACTCATTGCCGATATGTTCAGCGGCGACGCGGCGTACGGTTGTGCACAGACACCCTCGCCAAAGACGATACGTGGGTCGCGGTCGATGATTTCACAAGGCGCCAGGGAATGGTTGAGCCATTCATAGCCATCATTGTAGACCTCGAAGATCGTGCCGAACGGACGGGTATCGCGGTCGCCCTTGGCGCGCTGGTAAACCAGGGAGCGAAATTCGCGGCTGACCGGTTTGCCATCGATTTCCGATTCCACGAAATACTGCTGTATTTCCTTGCGGATGGATTCAAACAGGTAACGGATGTGGCCCAATACGGGGTAAACCCGCAATACGCTGTGTCTGCGCTGGACCATGTCATAACAACCCAACGCGATCAAAGGCAGCAGCAGAAACAACAGCCACGCGGCGGGCGGCCAGTAAGCGCTCCACAGGGCGATAAGCAGCAACAGCGAGATGCTAAGCAATACGAATCCCCTTTTTACGGTCATAACGTGCTACTCCATCTGACGATTATCTAAGTGTAGCCGCTAGGAGCAAAAGCTGCGGGACCGGGGGTGCCGGCAGGGATTGAGACCGGTCAGCGCGGAGAATGGTGACTGCAGCCGCCAACGGGCTGTCAGCGCCAGCCGGGGCATTGAATCCGGGACGATCGGTTCAATGGCGTTGCGACGCGAATGGGTTCAAGCAGGGACTTATTACCCCAGCTGCTGCCTCGTCCACTGTTCGATCTGCCCACCCATCATGGCGCCGGACTGACGTGCGATTTCCTTGCCGTCTTTGAACAGGATCATGGTCGGGATGCTGCGAATGTCGAATTCAGCCGCCACTTGCTGTTCTTGATCGGTATTCAGCTTTGCCAGTCGCACGTGCGGTTCCAGCGCAACCGCCGCCTTCTCAAAAGCCGGCGCCATCATCTTGCACGGCCCGCACCACGGCGCCCAGAAATCGACCAATACCGGTATTTCGCTACCGGCGATGTGCTTGTGGAAACTCGCCGATGTCAGTTCAATCGGCCTGGAGGCGAAAATATGCTTGCTGCATTTACCGCAAATCGGATTGTCACCCAGGCGTTCTGCGGGAATCCTGTTGACTGCGCCACAATACGGGCATACGACTTTCCTGGAGAAACTCATTTTACATCCTTCTTCATCAAGCGGCGTTGGCCGGACTGTATATTAGATATCGATAATATAAATTGGTGCCACGCGCGCGGTAAATCAAGCCGATACCGGTCTTTCCGGAACAAACCTACACCCGTGACAGACAGCAAATTGAAAACAAAGGTCCGCGTACAAAATGATTGGCGTTGACGTTTCGTGTATATTCCATTTCACGGCTGCCTGTAAAACCAGCCGGACAGCCGGTCGCACGCGATCCGGTCCGCCCTGGCCCGGTTGAGAAACAACCCAGAGAATGGTGCTATCCCGTTTGACATGACACTGCTCATACAGATCACGGACACCCATGTCGTCCCGCCGGGAGAAGTGCTTTATGGCAGCATCGACACCAAGCGCCACCTGGAGGAGACGGTCGGGCAAATCAACCGCATGCAACCCACGCCGGACGCAGTCATGTTCACCGGCGATCTCGTCGAGACAGGCGACCTACCCGGTTACCGGCACTTTATTGACATTATCAAACCGCTGAAAATGCCGGTCTGGGTCATCCCGGGAAATCACGACGACCCAGCGGTCATGCGGGAAGCGTTTGCCGCGACCTCCTGTTTTCCGGTCGCCGATGAAACCTTTCAGTATACGGTCGAGGATCTGCCGTTCCGGATCCTGGCCCTCAACAGCCGCTCCGAAGGCACGGAACTGCCGGAATTCAGCGACGACAAGCTGGCCTGGCTCGGGGCCGAACTCGCCCGTTCAGATAAACCCGTGTTGCTCGCCATTCACCATCCTCCCATGAAGACCGGGATCGAACTGATCGATATGGGCGGCGCGGAGTGGTACCAGGGCATGAAGTCACTCATCGCCCGGCACCCCCAGGTCAAGCTGGTGATTTGTGGACATTGCCACACCGATCTCAGCGGACGGATCGGCCAGGTGCCGGTCTACATGGCGCCGGCCAATTCGCACCAGTTGATCGCCACACGTGGCCTCAACATCGCACCGTCAACGCTGGACCGCCCGGGCGTTCCGACCCTGCATCAGTTTATCGACGGCGAGTTCCTCAGCGGCAGCCATGCCTGGCCGGCCGATGTCGCTGACCAGCGCATCGACCGGAAATCCGGCGTTTCCTGGGATAAGCTGAAGCAAAACATGATGGGAACCCGGGTCCGCTGAGTCACAAGCGGACGGTCTTCAGTGCCCCTTTCTCGGCGGCAGCAAAGTGTTGCCGAAGAGCAAGCCACCGACCAGCGAAATCAGCAGGCGCAAGGCCAGCATGCTGGTTTCGGTCAGGTTGGCGCCGCCCTCGAGCAGCAGGGCCGTCGCGCCGTGGTAACCGATGGTTCCCGGAACCAGCAGTATCACCCCGGGAACCCTGATCAACGCGCCGGTTTGCCTGAACACGCGCCCGTACAGGTTGGCCAGTATCGCCACTGACATCGAGGCCAGCAGAACACCGAACTCCAGGCCACCGGCGGCAACGCCGACGCGACTGACGAGGTAGCTGATAATCGCGGCCAGCACGGCAATATGGAATTCCCTCGCACGCACCGAGAAAAGCACGCCGAAACTCAGGGCCGCGGCCAGCAACGCGGGCCAGCGGAACCATTCCGGCGGCGCCGACAGGCTGGTTGCCGATGCGGTCCCCGGGAACCAGCCCAGCCATTTCACGATCACGGTTCCAATCAAAACGCCGAGTGACAGCTTCAGCAGCGTCACGAGGGCCCCGGAAAACCGGGCGGAACCGGACGCGAGGTGCTCGGTCGAGAGCTCGGTGACCGCGATGGTCAGGCTCAGGCCGGGTATCAGCACGATCAGGCTGGACATGATGATCACGTAGACATCGAGACCCGGCACCAATTGGTTCAGCGCAAACACCAGGAACGTGCTGAACAGCGCGGCGATGGCTTCCAGGCCACCCTCGCGCAAGGCCGGCCCGGCCCGGGTCACCAACAGGCCCGTCAGCGCGCTGCAGACCGCGGCTATCGCCGTGCCGGACCAACTGGCGTTCAACATCACCGCCACCGCGCCCCCGGCCAGGCCCCAGCAGATGATCTGCAGCCATGCCGGGTACGGTTGTTTCGGTTGCCAGTTTTTCAACGCCAGATAGGCTTGCCCGATGGTGATTTCGCCCTCGAGCAGACCGTTGCCGATGTCATAGAGCTCGGCCGTGTTGCCGAGGTTGATTTCGGGCGGATTCATGCGGTCCAGGTGCATCGGGATGGGCCGGTTGTCCTCATCGTCGTCCTGGTACTGGAAAGACAAAAAGATCGAAGTCGGGCTGGACAACGCCTGGCAGTTAAAGCCCAGCTTGTCCGCCAGCGCAGTCATCATGCGTTCAAACTGGTGTGCAGGCACGCCGGCCATGTGTAACTGGCGTGCATAACGCTTCAGAAAACGCACCTCCAGCGGAAGTGGAATGGTCATATTGATCGCCTGTCCAGGTATTCCCGGGTTCAGCTTGCCGCAAGCGTCTCACGTCGGCAAGCCCAGAATTTCCGGCGCTGCCGGGGTTGAGTGAATCGTGCCTTCAAGCTCGGGCTTTTCGGCTTGAAATTCAACTCCCTGAGAAAAATTCAGCATATAATTGAGTTTTGTCTTTTTCGCTGCTAGTCTCACGCCCACAATCGTTCTGGATAACAAGAACATGGCCCGATTTGCTGCAATCACCGGTTGGGGAAAATGTGTCCCGCCGGCGATATTGACCAACGATGAAATTGCCGGTGTCATCGATACATCTGACGAATGGATCCGCACACGCAGCGGTATCCGTGAACGCCGTGTTTCCCACGTTCCGGGCAGTGACCTGGCAACGGTTGCGGGGCAACGCGCGCTCGCCGCCGCGGACGTCAGTGCGCAGGACGTTGACCTGTTGATCGTTGCCACGTGCACGCCGGACACCGTCATTCCCAGCACCGCCGCACACGTGCAACGCAAGATCGGCGCGGGCAACGCCGCGGTGTTCGACCTCAATGCCGGCTGCAGCGGTTTTATTTACGGCCTGGAGGTCGCAACCGCCCAGATCCGTTCGGGCGCTTATCAAAAGGTCCTGGTGATCGGCTCTGAACGCATCACCTGGTTTTTGAACTGGTCCAACCGCGATACGGCCGTTCTGTTCGGCGATGGCGCCGGCGCGGTTGTGGTCGAGCCATCGGATACCGAGTCCGGCCTGTTGTATTCACATCTCGGCTGTGACGGCGAGGTTGCGGATGTTTTGCAGGTTCCCAATTTTGGCACCGCCGGAAACCGCTTCGTGGAAAACTACGCGGCATTCAACGTCCAGTTCGATGGCCGCGAAATATTCCGGCGCGCGGTAAAAGGCATGACCCAGGAGACCATGCTGGTGCTTGAGAAACTGGGTCTGACCAAGGCGGACATCGACCGGATCATCCCGCACCAGGCCAATCTGCGTATCATCGAGTCACTGGCCAAACACCTGTCGGTCGACATGTCCCGGGTCGAAGTCAATATCCAGAATTATGGCAATACCTCGGCGGCGACCATACCGGTCGCCCTTTGCGAAGCGCTGGAAGCCGGACGCATCAATGCCGGGGACCGCATATTGGTCGCTGCGTTCGGCGCCGGCCTGACCCGCGCGGCCGGTCTGCTGCGTTGGGGCCAGCGGACTGCGCCACTGAAGCAGAGTAATGCGGAACTGCCACCCTGTGACCTGTCGGCGCTGGAAATCCTTGCTGAGTCTATCAAGCTTACACTTTGAAACGGACCTGCCTTACTGGCAGGACTACCTGCCGTTTCTGCAGCGCCTCGCGGGAGCGGAGTTCCCTTCCTGCGCCGAACTGAACACGCTGCTGCCGGACGGGCTTCGCTCTGCCGGGGGCCATGCGATCCGCTTTGTCTCCAGCGGCGATCTTGGGGATGACGGCTATGAGCACAGGATTTACACCAGCGGCCAGGTAAGCACGCGGCCACGAAGCTGGCATGACCTGTTCAACGCCCTGGTCTGGATGCGCTACCCGCGCATCAAAACCGCGTTGAACGAACTGCACTACCAGGCGGGCGCCGGACGAAGAGACGGGACCCGTGGTCCATTACGGGACGCGCTGACCCTGTTCGACGAGTGTGGCGCCATCGTGATGTCCGACCGCCCGGATATCCTGCGCGCCCTGGCGGAGAGACGCTGGCGCGACGCCTTCCTGGCGGACGGTTTCGACACCTCCGTGACGATATCGGTCATCGGCCATGCGATGCTGGAGAAATTCCTGTCCCCCTACAAAGCCATGACCGCCAACGTATTATTCGTCCAGGTGCAGCCAGGTTTCCTGATGCTCACGCGGCAGCAGCGGGCCAACCGGCTCGACCTGGGGACAGCGGAATGCCTGTCAAAAGGAGAATTTCTGCATACCACTGCCAGCCTGTCGCCGGTGCCGCTCGCCGGCGTCCCGGGTTGGTGGCCACGGCAAGCGCAGGACGAGTACGGGTTTTACCTGGACCGGGATATTTTCCGTCCTCCGCCGGCGGATCTGAAACCGGCGCGGATACATTGCCCCGCCTGGGCATCCGGGCCCGCCGGTTAAAAATGGCGCGGTGTTCGACGCCGCGCTCGAAGCACGCGTGCTCACCGGTCCCTGAAAATCAGCATGCTCAACCTGCGCTCGAACATCAGCGCCAGCGGAATGAGCAACAAAAAGTAACGGTTCTGCAGCGGGATCAGCAGCGACAACAACAAAACGCCGATGGTAAGCAGGGTGACGGTAATCTTGGAGCGGCGTAACCGCACCTTGTCGTCATCGGTGGATTGCCTGGCGATCCTGCCGACCAGCATCAACAGGCCAACGTCGGCCGCAATGACCAGGAAGACATAGAAAGTATCGACAAATTCAGACAGGGTCCAGCCAGCGCCGTGGTTCAATGAAGCTTCGAGTTGCGCCAGCGTTACATCGCCGCCGTAATTGAACACCAGCGTCGTGGCCCGCGGGATCAGGCAGACCATCAGCAGCACAAAGCAATTGATCCAGATCACCGTCGTGCCGAGCCGGTCTTCATTCAGTCCATTGATACGCCGGTGCTGTACCCACAGGGCAAACAGGATCAGGAACGAAAGCGTATATTCGACCAGCATTTCAGCAAACGAGGCGATGACGAATCCGCCCTCGAATTCGCTCGGTACCTCGAGTGCGAGGATGGTCACGGCAATCGCATAGATCGCATCGACAAAAGTACCTAAAGTCTCCTTTGACAGTATCGGAGTCATGGTCGGTTTTTCCGTTGCTTTGGGTTGCGGTTCATGGGTCATTCTTCTTGTAGGGTAAAAAGGTCTCGGCCTGTTGTCGGTAGCGTTCGGTGCTGCGTCTTTCGTGGTTCAGAAACTCCGCGATCGCAGCGCGGAAACGGCGGTCCGCGATCCAGTGGTAGGAAGAGCTTTTGACCGGTTCGAAACCGCGCATCAACTTGTGTTCGCCCTGGGTTCCGGGGTCGAATTCCTGCAGGCCCCGTTCGATGCAGAACTCGATACCCTGGTAAAAACAGGTTTCGAAATGCAGGCAGGAAAACTCCCCCA
>Ga0210074_1000484_pt1 | contig 13951 bp, 14 predicted proteins | sample China_Galinas_Co_FD_184860 | JGI IMG/M metagenome (GOLD analysis project Ga0210074, IMG submission 184860) | Wetland microbial communities from San Francisco Bay, California, USA, that impact long-term carbon sequestration -... | ecosystem: Environmental > Aquatic > Marine > Wetlands ... | reverse complement strand
CTTGTCGCGGTTCTTTGATTCAACGACTGCGATAACCTTCTCAGTGTCGCAGGGGACATAAGGTGTGCCGATGCGGGTATGAGCTTCTGTGATCAGGAAAGGTGCACGATGCGGCGGCTTCTGCTGCATGTGGATGTCGTGCATCCCTTCGAAGGACGGCTGACCGGTATTGACCTCGAGGATGATCTTGTCGCAAAGGCCGATCGCTTCAGCGACAATACCACAGGAACTGGTCAGGGCCAGGCCGCCGTCTTCGGTAACAGCGGAAACCTCGAAGATGCCGATGTCATAACGGCCGTTCTCGGTGTAGAAACCATAGCTGATATCCTGGGCAAAGTGACCAAGATGTTTGTCACCCATGCGGATTTTGCCAGCATTGATGCCTTTGGCGATATTCTTGCCGGTCTGGTAAGGCCAGCGACGGTCGATCATGTCCAGGGTTGCCCAGCGATCCTCAGTCTCTGCACCGACGGAAGCGCCAATGAAGAGGTTGAACTTCCACTGACCCTGCAGGTTGTTGGCTTCGACGTGATCAGCCAGAGCGATAGGTACAGCTTTGGGATAACCGGCCGGTGTGAAACCGGACCAGACCAGGTTCTGCCCTGGCTTGAAGAACTGAATAGTATCTTCAGGCTTCATAACCTTGCTGAGCAATGACTTGCGACGAACGCGACTTTCTAGTGTGCCGTAATCGGACATCTCTCTCCTCCAATGATGGAATTTATTCGGAACGTTTCCGAATTTAGAATCGTTTGTCAGGCAAAGGATAAAAATTAAAACAGTGTCCTTAAGTCCCGACGATGACTGTGCCAGATAAAGCGTAAAGCGACAAGAATCCCCTTTGGGTCGGGTTGATGCAAGGTGACCGATCCAGTATAACCCTGATGACCCAATGTTGTGGATGTCAGGTATTCACTTACTAAAATAGAACATTTTTATAGTATGGGGATTCTTGCAAGTCAAGGGAAAATATACTGTATACTGTACGTGTCCCTGGTCAGGGAACAGCAGAATCTCCAGATAAAAAGGCCCGTCTGAAAAGACGGGCCTTTTGGTCATAATATAACAGCAAAAGTCAGAAGTTCTCTTCTATGAATTCCTGGGCATCTGGAATGTATTCGCTGCCCGCGTAGTCGTCGAATAGCATGTTGAATGCCGTGAGCGACTTCTCGTTTTCGCCGATGAACGAATAAGCCTGGCCCAGAACATAATAAGCCCTGTCGAGCTGGTAAAAATTAGGATACTTCGCCAGCAGCCCTTCGATACGATTGATCGCCGCCGAGTAATATCCTGTCTTCAGGTAATAGTTCGCCACTATGAGGTCCCTTGCCGCAAGCACGTTGAGGCAGCGATCGATATATATCTGGACTTCCTCGATGCGGCGATCCTTGGGATAGCGCTCTTTGAGTGTCTGAAAAGTATTCAGGGCATGTATGGTCGAGGTTTGGTCCTGGTCAGGTGCTAACATCTGGTACGTGTATGAGAGCCCGAGTTGATAAAGAACGTACGGAATGCGTGGGTGATCGGGATGATTCTTCAGGAACGCCTCGTAGGCAACGGATGCCTCAATATATTCTTCGCCAAGGAAATAGGCTTCGGCAATTTTCAGCTCAGCCAGCGTGTTCAGCTCAGGAGAATAGTAACTGTCTCGAACCTTTTCCCAGGAGGTGATGGCATCCTTGTATTGACCTTTTTCATAGAACTCTTCCCCTTCCTGAAAGTAAAAAGCAGCATCTTTCTGCACTGGTACAACTTTCGATGAGCACGCAGGAATGAGAAAAAGTGCCAGGACAAGAAGAAGGATGACGGTTTTTCGCATGCTGACTGACCCCGGTGATGAGATTGATTAAGACTTAGGCGGATTGATGCTGAGGCCTCTAGATAACGGCATAGCAAGCAGTTTGTCAATCGTTTCTTCAATGAGGGAAGTGGTTTTCAGTTAGCTTCCGGCATCATTGCCTTACGCAGTTTCTGCAGGGCGTTGTGCTCGATCTGGCGGATACGCTCACGACTGACGCCGTATTCCTCGGCGATCTCCTGCAGAGTGATAGGAGGATCAGCAAGAATCCGTTGCTTGATGATGTTGCGCTCACGCGGGTTCAGAATTGACAGGGCCGCTTCCGTCCTCTCTGCATTCAGCTTATGCTCCTCGTTCGCCAGTAAAATAGCCTCCTGGTTATCGGCTTTGTCGGGCAGGGTGTGGAGCAACGTATACCCTTCGCCTTCGGTCAATTCGAGATCAAGTGAGGTATCTCGACGACTCATGCGCTGACTCATCTCGGCAACGATCTCTTGATTAACATCAAGTTCCCGGGCGATATCTTCAATGTCCTCCGACCCGGTCTGGTTGAGCAGGGCACTACGGGTCTGGGCAAGTTTGAAGAAAAGTTTTTTCTGCATCTGGGTTGTGCCGATCTTGACCAGAGACCAACTGCGCATTATGTAGTTCTGTATGTAGGCGCGAATCCACCAGACGGCATAAGTGATCAGGCGCGTACCGCGAGACGGATCGAATTTCTTGACAGCCATCATCAGACCGACATTGCCCTCCTGGACGAGATCCAGCAGGCGCAGGCCATACCCACGGTATTCGTTGGCAACCTTGACGACAAAACGCAGGTTGGCACAGATCAGGCGATGGGCGGCATCCATATCGCCATCCTGCATGTGCTTGACAGCCAAATCGTACTCTTCCTCGGAGCTTAACAGGTCAAACCTGTTGACCTGCACCATGTAATGTTCGAAAGTGTCGGTTGTGACCGGTAAGTTTAATGTGTTCATTCCTTATAACCCTTTAAAATCGAAATATTGGCACTCTCATCAAGAGAGTGCTAAATATATATACCAAACTGTATGTAATTGTGCAAGGGCAATAAATGAAAATCCTTCTGATCGGTTGACACTTTACCCCCCCCCCCGCATAATGTCTGCGAAATCTGCATTATTGCCTGAAACGGGGTCAGGAGGAGAGTCGTGCAAGTGTTTCGGTTGTTTATTGTGGGTCTTGCCCTAATTGTTCTGGCCGCTGCGTGCACTACCAGTCCGGGTAAAGAGAGAGGAACAGTCTATTGTCCGGCTTGCGGCACAGAATTTGATGCTCTGTTTGAAAAGCGTTTTTAGGAAGCACGGTCCTGGTGAAAATTGTCTATCTCGGAATATTCGGCGGGCTTGGTTGCGTTGCGCGCTACATGATCTCCGGCTGGGTTTACAATCTTGCCGGAAGATCTCTGCCTTATGGCACTCTGGCCGTCAATCTGATCGGTTCGCTTCTGCTTGGCCTGATCATGGAAGGCAGTCTGCGCAGCACTCTCCTGAGTCCGGACCTTCGCATCGGTCTCACGGTCGGTTTTATGGGCGGGTTTACGACCTTTTCGACTTTTTCCTACGAAACCGTTCGACTAATGGAAGAGGGGAGCCTGGTTGCTGCCGGGGCTAATGTCCTGCTCAATGTGACGGCTTGTGTCGTGGCCGCCGTTGTCGGCATCTATCTGGCTCGCCAGATATGAAAGCGAGGCACTCATGCTAATACAGGAAGATATGGTCCTGATGCGGATTTTTGTCGGAGAGAGCGACCGCTATCAGAAACAGCCTCTCTATGAAGCCCTGGTCGAGCTGTTTCTCGACCAGGGGGTGGCCGGAGCCACGGTCATCAAGGGAGCCATGGGCTACGGTGGCCAGAGCAAGGTGCATTCAGACCGTTTTTTGCGTTTGAGCAGCGACCTGCCGGTGGTTCTTGAAGTCATAGATTCTCAGGAGAGGATTGATACCGTACTGCCACTGATCGAGGACATGTTCCAGGGTGGCCTCATAACCCTGGAAAAGGCCAGGGTTATCAACTTTCAGAAGGAATCGTAAAGCAGATGTTCAACCGGATAAGGTCATTATTGCAGGCTGATGCTTCGCCTGCCGAAGAAAGTTGCTTTGAGAGGGTTCAGGTGGCTACTTGTGCGCTGCTTATGGAGGTTGCCCACAGCGACGGCCACTACCAGTCAGTCGAAGCGAAAATTGTCCACGAACTGCTTGCCAACACGTTCAAAATGTCGCCTGCCATGGTTACCGAGTTGATCGATTATTCTCAACAGCATCGTCAAGACAGTGCAGACCTCTTTCAGTTTGCCCGGGAAATCAATACCCATTTCAGCCGAGAGGAAAAGGCGGATGTCATGGAAGGGATCTGGCGGGTGATTTATGCAGACGGCACACTCGACAAATTCGAAGATGCCCTGGCGCGGCAACTGGCGACTCTGCTGCGTCTAGACCACAAAGACGTGATCGATCGTAAGTTGAAGGTTTTGAACGAAGTGCGAAACACGAAGCCTTAACCGGAAGCACCTAGTGTGAAGCGTGAAAACCCAGAGCCCTCAACTTTTCAGTCTGGTTATTTTGCCTGATTACATTATCTCCATGTCCCCTGCGTTATACCCCCTGGCGCCTCGTTCTTGGCAACTCCCATGAGTTCTTTGGCCTGCATCGTCACCTGGAGCCAGGAGCTGGCCTGCGAAGTTCTCAAACCCGGCGATCTGGCCGTCGACCTGACTGCAGGCAAAGGTCGCGATACCCTCGCCCTGGCGCGAGCGGTCGGGCACTGCGGGCAGGTCGTGTCGTTCGACAAGCAGGCCGTAGCCCTGGAACGTACCTGTGAGTTGCTGCAGGACCACGGATATCCTGTAAACAACTGGGCAAACGACCGGGAAATCCCGCCAGGAAGTCAAATCGTCCTGGTACATGCCTGTCACAGCTCGCTGGGAAAAATGCTGCAGCGCCGGCCCAAGGCTATTATGGCCAACCTCGGGTACCTCCCCGGTGGAGACCACGCCTTGATTACGAGTCCGGAATCGACACTTCCGGCTCTCACGCAGTCTCTTGGCCTGTTGTCAGTAGGTGGTCGCCTTGCGGTCACGATCTATCCTGCCCATCCCGGTGGCACGAAAGAGGCGCATCTGGTTGATGATTTATTCTTCTCCCTGCCGCGCGAGATGTGGTTGGTTCTTTTGTTGCGCGTTGCCAATCGCTACGAAGCCCCCTATCTTCTGGTAGCCGAGCGTCTGCGCTGAATTCGACACCCACCCACCGGTTTCGCGACAACCGGCCTGAGTCCCACCATGGCAGCTTTTTTCTCGGGCGAAAACACGCAGACGGCTTTAGCGTGGGGTTTTGCTGTATAGAGTAATATAGGCTTTGGGGGGGGACAATACGGAAGCTAAAAATACCACTTGATGAAGACCCCTCCACCATCACCGAACAAGCCGAATTCGCTGCGTGGCAGTGCCGGCAGAGCAGACGAGACAACTTCCGGGGATTCTCCGGAATGCCAGGTCCAGAACAGCTGCAGGGAGAGATTGTCCGCCAGGCTGAGATCGAGGGTTGGGCGCATCAGTGCCGATTCGTCATCAATGTTGTAAATGACCAACCCCTGTAACATTGCCAAGGGGTGTAACTCGTAGGAAGGTGCAATGATCAGGTAATGTCGACCGAGCAGGTAAGTCAGGCCTTCCTGCAAGGGGGCTGAGGCAAGTACTTCAGGATAATCTCCCGGGTCATCGACTCCGGGACCGTTGTAAAGGTACTGGGTGACCAGTGAAATGCCATTTGCAAATCGATACCACGCCTCGATTGCCGCAATCGAGAAAGAATCATGCAGGTCGCCGTCGATCTCGTTTGTGTCTTTTCCCCGGTAAAAGCTGATTTCACCCTTCAATCCGAGTGTTCCGAGGTTGCCGGCAAGACCTGCACCAACCATGCTACGGTCACGCAGATCGCCACCGATCATCAAGATATCAATTCCCGACCAGTTATCTGACCAGGTGCCGAGAAAGGAGTTGAACTCAGCTTCCTCTCCCCACACCACGATGGCACCGATCTGTCCATCGACATCGTAATTGAAGATCGTGTGCAGGGCATCGACGCCGCTGCGGACATCGGTGTCGATGGCATCGGGTGCGAAGGGGGCAATAACATCAAGCGGTGAAAAGATGAGGATCCGACCGAAACCGATCGCCTGTCGTCCTATTGTTGTATCGATGGCCCAGGTCTGCCATTGCAGGTTCAAACGGTCGACCTGCAGGCGCTCGTTACCATGCTTGTCGTGTTGCCAGGACTTCTGCATATCGAGCCTGCGATTGTACTCAATCGGTTCTGGCTCTCGAATACCCGGAGGGTCGCTCCAGAGATACTGGTAATCAAGCGCAGTCTCAAGTCGCCAGGTATCGGACTGCTGCCATGCGACATCGAGCCGAGCCCGATTGCTGCTGATCCAATATTCGGGTGCCAGGTTGGCGGGAGCCTCTTTTACATAGCCGTTGAGAGACTTGAGAGAACCACTCCACTGCAGTCCTTCCGCCAGGGCGGACACGGGCATCAGTAAAACCAGATGGCAGCAGATTATCCCGTAGAGAAAGCGTGCAATGTTCAAATTGATGAGACTCATGTGCTGATCGTTACGTCATCGGCAAGACAGCCATCGTGCAGATGGATAACCCTACGCGCCTGCGTGATGACCCTGTCGTCATGAGAGCTGAAGATAAAAGTGGTGCCTTGTTCACGGTTGAGTCGACGCATCAGTTCCAGAAGCTCTTCGGCAGTATGGGAATCGAGGTTGGCGGTTGGCTCGTCAGCCAGAATGACGTGCGGATCTGCCGCCATGGCCCTGGCAATCGCAACCCGCTGTTGTTGTCCTCCCGACAGGTCGGACGGGCGGCGGTTTTCCAGGCCATCGATGCCGAGGTCAACAAACAGTTTGAGCACTTTCGCCCGCCGCTCCGGTTTCGGGACTTTCTGCAACATCAGGGTAAACTCGGCATTCTCGGCAGCGGTCAGAACCGGAATCAGGTTGTACGACTGGAAGATGAAGCCGATGTTCTGCAGGCGAAAATCAGCCAACCCCCTCTTGCCGGTTGTGCCGAGGTCGAGCCCATTGACGATGACCTGCCCGGATGTCGGGTGGTCAAGGCCACCGATCAGGTTCAAAGCCGTTGTCTTGCCACTACCGGAGGGCCCGGCCAACACGGCAAACTCTCCGACCTCGAAGGTAAGGGATATGCCGGTGAGTGCAGGAATATCTTGGCTCCCCAGACGATATATTTTCGAAACATTATTCAGTTCAATCAGAGACATGAGAATCCCGGCACGTGGTACGTGGAACGCGAAAAACAAAATCAGAAACTGTGATTAACCACTCCATCAATAAGTCCTCAATTTTTGGCAATATCATATTTTGACTTTCACATCCCTCGTCACTTCCTTATTAATGATGTCGCATCCCTTCCACAGGCGTGGTCCGTCCGGCTTTGATAGCAGGATAGGCTGCTGCAATCAGGGTCAGGCAGACCACGTAAACGACGATGCGGAACATCCAGACAGGGTCCCAGTCGGCTCGCATGATCGGGTCGAAAACAACACCGCCGAATTCAAGCGTTTCCGGGACAAAGTCGGCCAGGTCAATACCCACTGCAACCAGGTACCAGGTTGCCAGGCTGCCGAGTACTGTGCCAATAGCTGCCGCAAGCAGCCCCAGGATAACCGCTTCAAGCATGATCATGCAGCGCAGGGTCATCGGCTTGGAACCCAGGGCGAGGATCACGCCGAACTCACGCATGCGCTCCATGACTGACATCAGCAGGGTGTTGATGACCCCGATCGCCACGATCAACAGGATAATCATAAAGATGAACTTCTGGCTGGCATAGTCCAGCTTGATGGCATTGGCCAGGTTTGGCATCGCTTCTTCCCAGCTGACGGCCAGAATGTCCTGGTCTTGGGGCAGTTTCGCGGCAATCTGTCGATGGACCTCTGACTCCAGTCCTGCATTCGTAAGAATCACAGCCAGCTCATGGACCGAACCGGAGTTACCAGTCAATAGGGCCGCACGCCCACGGCCGATGAGGATCAATGAACCGTCGATGTCTTTCATTCCTGAACTAACCACACCGCGCACGCGCAGCAACTCACTGTGCAGGGTGCCATCCTCGTTCTGGGCGGTGACAACGAATTTCTGGCCAAGCCGGATCTGCAGCTCATCGAGCAGTCGGACTCCGATCACCGCGTCGCGGGAATCACTAGCGCGAATCATGCCGTCTTCTGGCAGTTTCTTGAGAAACGGATTGACCTGGCGTTCCCGGTCCGGATCGACACCGATCAACATTACTCCCCGACTTTCCCTGCTTGATTGTGCAAGGGCCGGGATATACAGACGGGGCAGGACCTGCTCGATACCGTCGATCTGCGAGATATCGTCGATCAGTGAGCCAACTCTGAAATGCAGGTTTTCATCGCGGCTCTCAAGATAGTTGTTCCGGTAGACGGCAATATGCCCCGTGCCGGCGCGGACACCGCTGTCGACCATGCCGGCGTAGACACCGAAAGAGAGGTTGTGCAGCGCCTGCACCAGCATGATGCTGAAGGCAACCGCGGTCAGGGTGATAATCGTGCGGCGCCGGTTGCGCCAGACGTTTTTCCAGGCCAACCTGACAAGGTCCACTCCTAAACCTCCCTGACCGCCTGGACCGGATCGAGGCGTGCTGCCCGGTTGGCCGGCAGGAAACCGGCGACCAGGCTGACCAGCAGCAGCATGCCGGCAGGGACGTAGAAGTTGCCAGCCTCAAACACAGCGTGCAGGCGCGGCAGAATCGTGCCGCCGGCATAGGTGACCGGGGTGATGTATTCAGCCAGGTCGATTCCGATCAACTTCATGTAAAGTGTCATGACCGCACCACATGTCAAACCTATTGCCAGGGCGATGCAGCCGAGAATGCAGGTTTCCAGCAAGACCAGGCCGCGGATTGTCCAGGGTCGCATCCCCTGTGCCATGAGGATGCCGAACTCGCGAGTCCGTTCCATGACCGACATGAAAAAGGTATTGAGGATACCAAGGCCGGTCGCCATGTAAAGAATGCTGACAATGATCATCCGGCTGACATCATACGCCGCGATGACTTCGCGCATTTCCGGTAACAGGTCTCCCCAGTCGAGAATCTCCACATCGTCCGGCAATTGTGCGTTGATCCGGTCTGCTGACTGCGCCGCCAGCATCGGGTCGGCCAGGGTCATGGCAACTTCGTGAATACGTCCCGGCAGGACCATAATCTTCTGGACCCACCTCAAGGGCGCCAGGACCAGATTGTTGTCGTGACGACTGTCACCGGTTGCGAAGATTCCTGTGACAAGCAACAGGTCGTTGCCGATCGAGCCATCAGCAGCCTGGGTGACAAAGACCATCTCGTCACCTGTTCTAACTTTCAGCTTGCGAGCCAGGCCCTGGCCGATCAGTGCCCCGTTGCTTACCGCATCAGATGGGTAATCGCCGGCAATCAGCTTGTTCTGCAGTGAAGTGACTCGCTTTTCCCGTTCGGGAATGATGCCGAGCACCTCAACTGGCTGGCTGGTTTCTGCAAGAGAGATCAGGCCAAAGCTGCGCAGCCGCGGTGATATGCCTATGATTTCTGTGTCTTCAGCGGAAATATAGCGGGACGCGACCTCTTCATCGAGATGGGCAAACAGGTCGCGTCGTTCATGATACTCGGCACGCGCCAGGACCAGGTGTCCGTAATATTGCTCGGTTGCGGAAGCCAGCATGTCCCTGAACATGCCGGAGAAGACGCCGAGGGCGAGAATCAGCAGGGCGGCAGAGACCACCATCGCCGAGAGAGTCAAAAGGGTCCGGCGTCGATTGCGCCAGAGGTTGCGAAAAGCCAGGGTCATGAGCATGGTCAGGGTTTTTCCAGGTTGCGCAGAGAGAAATAGGTTTCATCTATAGGTATGTCAAAGACCAGTTCCCGATACTGAAGTATCGTCTGCTCGTCAGGTTTCTCCATTGGCAGCACGGTCAGGCGCATCGGCACGATACGGTCACCGACCTGCTGGACATCATCAAAATGGATTTCACGGACGCGAACCATCTCTTCGTCGTAATAGTCGACTTGTTCGGGGACCTGGGGTGTCTTGTTGATCCTGTAGACAATTTTACCCCAGACGACTGCCGCATCGTTTTTCGGCAGGCATTCGACAAGAAAATAAGTTTCGGTTTCCTCGATCAGGCGCAGGTCGTACTCCTTCTCGATGTGGTTGGCCTTGACCAGGTCGTCGTTGGTTATGTGGCTGCCCATCCAGCTTCCGCCCATCATCGATGGCGGGACCTTGATGACCCGGTCGACCTTGGGCAGATAATTCCAGACTTCCCGATACCTTTTCAGGGTAGCGACGTCGCGTTCCTTGGCCGGTTCGGTGATGCGCACCAGGAAGTAGTCACGGTCCAGCGACCACGCCTCCATTTCCAGGGTTCGTTCCCAATGGCTGGTTTTAACTTGCATGATTGTCAGTGATCTCGAAGATGCCCCCATGTACTGTTGCTCGACCTGCCGAACCAGTGCCTCGACGTCAAGGGCAAAAACGGGCCTGACAGTCAGAAGCAAAGTAACCGACAAAAACAGTGTTGAGAGAATTATTGTAATTTGTTCAGTTTTCATGACCTCTTCCCGTTATTGAATTTGACCGGATTGTTAGAAGAATAGCATAAATTAAGAGAGGCCGGCTGTAATGTCTGTAAGCTTTACAGTCTTCTGCAAAAACAAAAGCGCCCCATATCGGGGGCGCCTTAATTTTGCCAGTATGATTGGAAGCGGATTATTTCTTGGGTGGTCGACTCGCATAAACAATAACTTTGCGGTCTGTGTAAGCTTCGACTTCACCGGCAAAAGTTTCAATGTGATAGTAATCCTGAACCTTGTCCGGGGCCTCGACAAAGAACTTGTTGAGATCGGCGATCGCCTTGCGGTTCAGCCCGGCCCGTTTGGCCCAGGTCGGGAAATCGTGGGTTTTGGGGACGGTCGCGGTTTCGTGAAGGATGAAGCCCGCATCCTGGATCATCGCTTTCCAGGCATCTTCCGTGTAGGCCTGGATGTGGGTCGGGTCGCGCATCATCTCCATTTCCTGGTACCAGGCTGCAATATCAGGGTCGTCCGGCAGCATCGTGTCTACGATCGCTATGCGCCCGCCGCGGCGGAGGACGCGGTGAAATTCACTCAATGCCCGCTTGACGTCGGGAAAATGATGCGGTGCGATGCGGCAGGTCAGGAGGGTGAACGCTCCTGCAGGGAAGGGCAGATCTTCGGCATCTGCTTCGCGAAAAGTGACATTGTCAACGCCACCTTCCTCGCTGATGAATTCCTGGGCCTTTTTCAGCATGACCATGGTCAGGTCCGATGCAACCACGCTGCGGACCAGGGGGGAGAAGCGTAATGCCGTATGCCCGCCGCCACAGGCGACGTCAAGCATATTGTCGTCAGGCATTGGTTGCAGGAGTTGGACCATCAACTCAAGGTCATCGCCGGTGGCAAAGCCTTTGTCGTGAATATATCCGTCCGCTGCGCGACCAAATTGTTCCCTGACTCTATTTTTGAATTCACGTGACATTCGTAACTCCTCCTCGCCTGACAACCGATTATAACACCAGTTTTGGAAAATGCTTGCCAGGAAAAGCGTCATCTGAGAATAAAAGGCAATTCCCAATGGGGCTTTTTAATGCATTGAAACTGACTTGGCAAGGTCAAACCACTGACTGAGCCTTGAAACATTATTTTGACACAGTTTTCGCGAGGGTTTCATACCCGGCCCCAAGCTGGAATAATCAACCGCGGTCCACTTCACCGGTTTGCTCGAGGAAGCCGATCAGTTGTTCCACGGCTTGGGATAAATCATCCGGGATATCGGGGATCTCCTGCAGACTGGTCGATAGACGTTTTGCCGCCATCAGGGCGTTACGGTGCTGATGGGAGGTTTTTTTCTCCGGCTGGTGGCTATGGTCCATGTCGCGAAACTGTCTGGCGACCGTCGGATGACTGCGTTCTTCCTCGATAACGGCCTGGCGCAACTCAGCATACTCCGCCATGCTAAAGGGCCTTTCCTCGTCGGCCTGGCGCAGCAGGTCCACCGAACGATAATCAGGCAAGGGCCCTCCATCTTTGCGATCGAGGAGCGCTGGCTCCTTCCTTTCGAGAAAACGGTAGGCAAGCAGCAGCTTCTCCGCGGTCTTCCTGCGTATGCGCACCTCCCTGGTACAGTAATCCTCGAATGTCGAGTAACCCCAATCGGAAAACTGGTTGCTGTTGCTGACCCGTGCCAACCATTCTCCCAGCTCGGCCCAGGATGATTTGAACTGCCTGGCTGATGCGAGCACCCTGTAGCGCTCAGAATCCGGTGGCAGTTGTTGCATGAGCTGTTCGATATGTCGAGCACCGCCGGTTTTGATTGTTTCTGTCATGGTCTCCTCCTGACTGGGATGGGGCGGCATCATAACACATGGGCCCCTTGTTCGGAACGGTCAAGCCGAATATCAAAACCTTTTTAACGCAGAGGCGCCAAGACGCGAAGTTGGGAATAAACACCTTGCCCCGGTCTTCGTATCTCGTAGCTTTTCAAGAGCAGAGGCATAATATGAAATCTTGAATGTACTAGAGACATGAACGGTGCATGAAAGGAAAAAGATAAAAACTGGTCGTTAAAGCAATTACGTGATAATTAATTTCCAAAGTGACAAGAGCAATCGTAAGTTAAATTAAGGAGATATAGCCCTCTTTGCGCCTTGGCATTTTAAGCGTTAATAGATATTGAAAGGTTTTTATATGTCCCATGCCAAATATCCGGCATGTGTTGTCGGCCCTGAAACCGTCCGCATGCTTAACCTTGGTCACCCCTGGGTGATCGCCGACCGATATACCTCCCGATGGCCAAAAGTCGAAAATGGCAGCCTGGTCGAACTGGTAACGGAAAAGGGACACTCTCTCGGTACGGCACTTTGTGACCCGGGAGCCCGAATCGTCGCTCGGCGACTGTCCAAATCGGTCGTCGAAATCGACCGGAGCTGGCTGGTGGCGTGCCTGGAGAGAGCCGTTCGCAGCCGCAGTTGGATCGATTTCGGCGATACCAACGTCGTCCGCCTCGTCAACGCGGAAGGTGACGGCCTGCCTGGTCTGACCGTCGATCAATACGGTGATTACCTGATGCTGCAATACTATACTCAGGCCTGGGAAAGACATCTGCCAACGGTTTTGCCTGCCGTGCAGGAGGTTTATGCACCATTTGGCGTTTATGCAAAATTCCGCACGCAGGAGACCCGCAAGCTGGCCGCCGGCAAAAAACAGGTGCCTGCGCAGGGGCGCCTGCTTGCAGGAGTTGCTGCTCCAGACGATCTTACTGTTCGTGAAAACGGTCTCTTCTATCGAGTCGACCTGGTTAAAGGCCTGAATACCGGCCTGTTCCATGACCAACGGCGGAACCGGCTGGAATTTCGACGTCTCTCTGCCGGCTGCCGGGTGCTGAACCTGTTTGCATATACCGGTGCTTTTTCTGTCGCCGCTGCCGCAGGCGGGGCAACCCAGGTGATCAGCGTGGATGTCTCGGGGCGCTATCTTGATTGGGCGCGCAACAACTTTCATCTCAATGAGATTGCCGTTGAAGATCATGAATTTGTTACCGGAGATTGTTTTACGGAACTCGATCGCTTGCAGAAAACCGGCCGTTATTTCGACATCTTGCTCATGGATCCGCCGAGTTTCTCCACAACCCGCAAGAGTCGTTTTACGACCAGTGGCGGCACTGCTGAACTGGTGCAGAAAGCCCTCGGTGTACTCACCACGGGCGGCCTGCTGGTGACCTCTTCCAATTTACAGAAAATGTCTCTGGACTATTACCTGAAAGAGTTGCGCAAGGGCGGCCTGGCGGCCGGATATCAGCTGCAGATTATCAAGATGGCTGGACAGGCGGAGGATTTCCCCTTTCTGGTGGGCTTTCCCGAAGGGAACTATCTCAAGTACGTGGTGTCAGTCGTGCAGGAAAAATCTTGAGTCGGCCAGCGGCTTATTGAAAATGTGCATGGGGTCCCTGGTCGAAGTATCTTCTGATTCCGGAGGGTCTTCACCAACCTGGGCCCGGAAGATGTCGTGATAGATGAATTCATAGC
>Ga0210074_1000483_pt1 | contig 13988 bp, 8 predicted proteins | sample China_Galinas_Co_FD_184860 | JGI IMG/M metagenome (GOLD analysis project Ga0210074, IMG submission 184860) | Wetland microbial communities from San Francisco Bay, California, USA, that impact long-term carbon sequestration -... | ecosystem: Environmental > Aquatic > Marine > Wetlands ... | reverse complement strand
ATCAAGAGATTCCTTATAAACTGCCAGTGCCATGCGAGACCTGCGAGTACAGCAATGTGGAATAACTCATGTGGTCCAATAACGCCGGAAATAACAACGGGCAATTGCAAAAATTCCAGGCTGGCACCCGCTGTATAGGCCAATGCGCCGAACAACAGCGGCTTAATAATTGTAAAACCATGCAGCCGATGCGTCAGATAGGCTGATAAAATACCCAACCAGCCAAGCCCCAGGTAGGTCACCAGTCCAACCCATTCAGCCGTCTCATTAAAGAAAATCGATTTCAGCGTGATGCCGGCAATGGCAATCGCCCATATTGTTATCAGAAAACCCCAGCGCCAGAAACCGGTAAACAAAATGGTGTGTACCGGAGTAAAGGTGCCGGCGATTAAGGCAAAGATGCCCGCATGATCCAGACGTTGCAGAACGGCGCGGCTCACGCCCTCATGTTCAAGCAAATGGTACACACCACTCATGGAGAGTAAAAATACACCCGAAACGACAAACACCGTTACGGCGACGGCCCAACACAAATTAACCCGGGCAATAAATATCAACTTGATGCCGTAGATCAGAAATACAAACGCGCCAATTAAATGGCTTAAAGAACTAAACGGATCCCTGAAACCAGGTATCGGAATGGCGTCCATCTCACCTTCAGGTATTCGGGTGTAGTCTGCAGGAATTTATGTGGCTTTCGCTGCCATGCAATATACAGGTTGCAATCCACCGAGAACAGGATAGGCGATACCTGCACGGCCGATCAGCCCGGCACTGTCTCTGGCGATGTCACTACAGGGGTTCGCAGCGCCACTGTAGTCCCGAGAGTATGGGAATCGCCATACGGCGAGCAGAAACCGGGACCAATGTTCGGCAGCGTACAGACGGCATCTCTCGTTTGAGTCATATTGCGCATCACGACATGGTGATGCTCGCTGCAATTGGTTTTCGCGGGCCTTCCAGGCAATGGCATGTCAGGGGAACAAGGGTAGCCGTGAGACAGACCGGTAGCATCGTTTGTCCAGTGGTTATTACATTTATGCAGGAGGAATACACAGTGCAATACAAGGTATTGAAATTCAGGGTAATTTTTGTGGCAGCCAGCTTGCTGCTTGCACCCCCGGTCTCGGCGATGGATATGGGCAATATGATGAATCCGTCCAAATGGACGGGCGGTAATAACGGCGGTAATAACAATATGATGAATCCATCCAGGTGGATGGGCGGTAATAATAATGATCGTTATGATGATTATCGTGGTGGTCCTGGCTATGGCTATGGTGGCGGCCCCGGTGGTTATGGCGGCGGTCCCGGTTATGGCGGTGGCCCCGGTGGTTATGGCGGCGGTCCCGGTGGTTATGGCGGCGGTCCCGGTTACGGTGGTGGCCCCGGTGGATATGGCGGCGGCCCCGGTTATGGTGGTGGCCCCGGTGGATATGGCGGTGGTCCCGGTGGTTATGGCGGCGGTCCCGGTTATGGTAGCGGCCCCGGCGATGGTGGGGCTCCCGCATACAGCGTACCCGGTACCGAACCCAATGAAGCAGAAATAAAGCAATTGAAAGAACGCCTCAGGCAACTCGAAGGCGGTGCGAAGTAGGTATATTGTGTTAGCAGCGGCCCCTTCGGGGGCCGTTTCTCATGTGCTGTAGTCGGTAGCTGGCCGGACTTGCCCGTTCGCCAGAATGTTGTGGCGTGTTCCATGCTGGCTTTGAACGGCAGGTCAATGCCGGGCATTCAACAATCTATCGTTGCATTAATATATTGTTAGAATGAGATTCTGAATAATCAACAATTGGTGGAAGCTATGAGTTTTACTGGAATTGGCGGTCTTATAATTCTGATTGCGGACATTTATGCAATTGTGATGATTCTGCAAAGTTCGGCAAAGGGTATTGAAAAATTAATCTGGTTTTTGGTTGTGTTTCTCCTGCCACTGATCGGCCTGATTGTCTGGTACTTCGCGGGGCCTGGCAAGAAACCATTCTGATCGACTGAGTTGATACGCGCTACGCTTGCCGCGCACTGTCTACCCGGCACTGGCCGCATGGGAATGACCGGTTCTGGCGTGCGCCGTATTGATTCTTCCCGCATTATGCACACGGTACACCCATCGAATGAAGTTGCAGGGGGCGCAATGTACCCACATGCCGTGGCAAAAAATAATATCCGTATTTGCTATATTAATCGGTGCGTGCCCATGATCAGGCGTGGCTGCTTGAACGGTGACAGGTCCAGAGTGACATGGAGCGCCGTGCAGCCAGGCATTGAAGACTGACGGTTATCCGCCAGGTAACACCGGTAATTTTTCACTCACACAAAGGAATCACATTATGTCAGTCGCAAAAATCACAGAAATTACTTCAAGCTCAACAAAGAGTTTTGATGATGCAGTTGCATCAGGCATCAAACGCGCCAGCAAGACATTGAAGAACATCTCCAGCGCCTGGGTTACTGACCATCAGGTTGGCGTCAAGGGTGGCAAGATAGATGAATACCGTGTCCGGATGAAGGTAACCTTTATTCTGGAATGACCCCGAATTTCCCAATCCGGGACCACCAGGGGCAAGACATGATTCAACGATGAAATGCCGCTGGTCGAATGAATTCGATCCTGCAGGTTTGATTGAGTAGGGCCGAATTCATTCGGCCGACAACCGGGCAGATGTCATCGATAATGGCATCGGTCAGTTGGAGCGCGCAGACTTGAACACCCGCAGTTTCCGCCCGCTGGTCATCCGAAAGGTGAGTTCGGTCGTGAAGGCCAGGGCGATCATCGCCACCAGGATCCAGATCCGGCCGGGTGACGTCAGTGCCGTCTGCCACAGCAGAGTGACGAGTGCAGCAAGACAAAGCACGACCCCGAGCAGCGACAGCCAGCGCCGGCTGTGCGTCTCGCCAGACAGTTTCATGTTCGCACCGTTGACGGCTGCAAATATCAGCAGAAAACCGGCGCTGCCCATGGTCGACAGGCTCGAAAGGTCCACCAGGTTCGCAATCAGCAGCGTCGCCGCGGCCGTGATCAGGAGCCCCTCGATGGGCCTGTTCCAGAGCTTGTGTTCCAGCACGGCGGGCAGCTCGCCGTCTTTGGCGATGATATAGCTGAGCCGCGCCGCGCCGTAGAGCGTGGCATTGATCGCGGATGCCGTCGACAGCATGGCGGCGATGGCGATCAGGGTGAAGCCCGTCTGACCGAGAAAGGGCGTGGCGGCCTCGGCCAGGGCGTAGTCCCTGGCCGCGACAATCCGGTCGAGGGACAGGCTGCCGACCGCCACCACAGCCACCAGCACGTACAGCACGATCACGAAGCCCACCGCCGAGTAGAAAGCCCGTGGCAGTGTGATGGCGGGATTGCGCACATCCTGCGCCGTATTGGCAATCAGCTCGAAACCCTCGTAGGCCAGAAAGATGATCATGCCCCCCGCCACCAGCTGCAGCGGCGGCGACCATTCCGAAATTGCCAGACGGGCCCCGTCTACACCCTGCATACCCACGACGATGAACAGCACCAGGATCGCAAGCTTGATCAATACCACCCAGTCCTCGGCCTTGCCGATCAGCCGGGCACTGAGCAGATTCAGGCCCGTGATGCCGACAACGCTGGCGCTGATCAGGGCATGCTTCAGAAAATCATGCCATTCCGGCGCAAACAGCGAAGCCCCGTAGCTGCCGAACGCATAGGCATACAGCGACAGCATGACCATGTAGCTGATCCACAGCAGGATGTTCGCACTGCCGGTAAGCAGACCGGGGCCGTAGGCACGATCCAGAAACGCCACGGTACCGCCCTGGCTTGGCAGTGCGACAGAGAGCCGTGCATAGGAATAGGCAGTCACCAGCGCGACCGCGCCCGCGATGAGAAAGGCGACCGGCGCCCCGCCGTGCGCCAGGTCCACGGACAGCCCGAGCACGGCAAAGATGCCTCCACCCACCATGCCGCCGATGCCGATGGCGGTGACTTCCAGGTAACCGACCTGTCCGGATTCAGGGTCGTTCATAATACAATGAATGATAACCGGAACCTGCCTGTGCACGCAGTCGTCTTTCCGCATAACCTCCCCGGTCCGTGCGCCTCCATCGTATCCGGTTCAACCCGTGTTGCTGCATTGCGCAGATGCTACAGGGTCTCGAGCGGTGTGGAGAGGGGAATGGGCCGGGGAAAGCGCAAATGAGCGGAATTGATCCAGATCATGATGACCCTTTCGGGCAGGATGTCACGATGACCAGGCCGGGAAGCAGGCGATTTCCGCGGGTTTCGTGACCAGATATGGAGCCGCACATTGGCGGCGGCTCAACCTTATGGGCAATGTCTGCGCCTGTCAGACATGGATCATGCTGATCTTGGAGGAAAATACATCATCCTGGCCACCTGCCACAACAATCTTCACCGGGTCTGATAATTTTTTCCAGATCCCTTAGTATTGCCTGGTAGTCGCGACAGAAAGTCGCCCTGCTCATCAATCATCAAACAATCCATTCAATAATCACGGAGCGTGTCTTTTATGTGTGGAATATGCGGAGAAATTCGCTACGACCGATCACACCCCTCTATAGATATCCTGCAGTCCATGAATGCAGCCATGGTGTCGCGGGGGCCAGACGCGGGCGGAATGTTCCAGATGAACCACCTGGCAGCCGCGCACCGGCGCCTGAAGATCATCGATCTTTCCGAACACGCGCAGCAGCCAATGATTGATAATGAACTCGGCCTGGGAATCGTCTTCAATGGCTGCATATACAACTACCGTGAACTGCGTGCCGATTTGCGTGCACTTGGTTACCGCTTTTTCTCCGACGGTGACACCGAGGTCATCCTGAAGAGCTATCATGCCTGGGGAACCGGCTGTGTCGACCGGTTCCACGGCATGTTCGCCTTTGCAGTCTGGGAACGCGACTCGGGCCGTCTGATTCTCGCGCGTGACCGTCTCGGCATCAAGCCGCTATACATTGCGGAGTTGCACAATGGCCTGCGTTTTGCCTCGACACTCCCGGCATTGCTCGCCAGTGGTGGCATCGACACTTCAATAGACCGGGTTGCACTGCATCACTACATGAGTTTTCATGCCGTGGTGCCGGCACCGCACACGATGCTCAACGGCGTGCGCAAGCTGCCGCCGGCCACTATCCGTGTTATCGAGGCGGATGGCCGCAGTCGAGACCACCGCTACTGGTCACTGCGATTCGACACCCTGCGCGAAGAACAGGAACTTGGCTACGAAGACTGGCAGGAGCGGACTCTCGATGCACTGCGACTGGCGGTCGAGCGCCGCCTCGTAGCGGACGTTCCGGTCGGCGTGCTGCTCTCCGGTGGCCTGGACTCGAGTCTTATCGTCGGTCTTCTGGCTGAACAGGGGCAGCACGGCCTGAATACGTTCTCGGTGGGTTTCGAGGCGGCGGGCGGTGAAAAGGGCGATGAATTCGAGTATTCCGACATCATCGCCCGGCATTTCAATACCGAACATCACAGGATTTTTGTTGATTCCCGGCGGCTGCTGCCTGCACTTGAACAGTGCGTGCAGGCGATGAGCGAGCCCATGGTCAGCCACGATGTCATTGGCTTCTACCTCCTGTCCCAGGAAGTTTCGAAGCATGTCAAGGTGGTACAGAGCGGCCAGGGTGCTGACGAGGTGTTTGCCGGTTATCACTGGTACCCGCCGTTGCTCGATGCGGATGATCCACTGGAAACCTATGCCCGTGTTTTCTTCGACCGCGATCACGCCGACTACGCCAGGGCGGTGCACCCGGATTTGCTGGGTGAAGACTACAGCCGCAGTTTTGTCCAGCAGCACTTCTCCACGCCCGGCGCCAGGCACGCGATCGACCGCGGATTACGCCTTGACACCACGATCATGCTCGTTGACGATCCGGTAAAGCGAGTCGACAACATGACAATGGCATGGGGACTTGAGGCACGTGTCCCGTTCCTCGACCATGAGCTGGTCGAGCTGGCTGCGCGCATACCAGCGCAGTTCAAACTCGCCTCGGGCGGAAAAGGCGTACTGAAAGAAGCGGCGCGCAGTGTCATCCCGAATGAGGTCATTGACCGTCCAAAGGGCTACTTTCCGGTACCCGCGCTTAAATATATTCAGGGCGAATATCTGGAGTTCGTACAGGATATCCTCGACAGCAACCGCGCGCGGCAGCGAACCCTTTTCCGGCGTGAATATATCGATGAATTATTGACTGAGCCAGCGGCTCACATCACACCGTTGCAAGGTTCCAAGCTATGGCAGGTCACACTGCTCGAGTACTGGCTACAGCAGCACCGGCTTTAACAGTCGAAAGGTAACTGCATGAACAAAAATGAACGCCTACGCCTGCGCCTCCAGCGGCAGCGCTCTCGCAGCATCAACGCGCAGTCTCCGCAGCAGCCCGATTCAAACATGCTGGATAACAGAGTCATTGACTGCGGCTGGGGACGCCTGATTTTCGCACAGACCTTTGTCGATACGGCCAGACTGGTCGCCACACTGTGCGATGAGCAGCCCAACCGCCGCGACATAGCATTGTATGTAGCGGATCCCCACGTTGCCGTTTCGCTTGCACCGCAGGAGGTGTTTCTCGATCCCTCCCACACTTTTCGTCTCTGGCTGGACCGCTACCGGCCGACACAGCTGCGCTCAAGAGGCTTCTCGATCCGCCTGCTGAACAGCCCGGAAGATACCGAAGCCGTGCACAATCTGTATATCCGGCGACACATGGTTCCGCCGGACGCCGACTTCCTCTGGGAACACAGGGCCTCCCGCTTGCTTACCTATCTACTGGCCGTGGACGCCGATAACGACCAGGTCCTCGGCGCCGTCATGGGTGTCGATCATGTCGCTGCGTTCGAGGATGCCGAAGGCGGGACCAGCCTCTGGGCATTGGCCGTAGATCCACAGGCCAGTGTTCCGGGTATCGGCCAGGCGCTGGTGCGCCAGCTTATCGAACATTACCAGACGCGCGGCCGCGCCTATATCGATCTGTCGGTCATGCATGACAATACCCAGGCAATTCGCCTTTACCAGAAGCTCGGTTTCGAACGTGTGCCGGTATTCGCATTGAAGCACAAGAACCCCCACAATGAACCCCTGTTCACCGTCGGTGATGTTGGCGAGAGACTCAACCCCTACGCGCGCATCATTATCCGCGAAGCGCAGAAACGCGGCATCTATGTGGAGGTTCTTGACGTCGAGTGCGGTTACTTCGAACTGAGTTTTGGCGGACGCAAAATCGTCTGCCGCGAATCCCTCAGTGAACTGACCACCGCGATTGCCATGAGTCGTTGTGATGACAAGGCGACGACGCACCGCGTGTTGCGCGGAGCCGGATTGCGCGTGCCGGCACAGGTCAGGGTCGATAACGAACAACAGGCATTGACCTTTCTGGAAAAGCACGGCTCGGTCGTCGTCAAGCCGGCACGTGGCGAGCAGGGTGCGGGCATCAGTGTGGACATACGCAATGCGGATGCCCTGCAAGCAGCCATAAACGAAGCGCGCACAGTCTGTAAGGCGGTGATTCTCGAGGAATACATCAACGGTGATGATCTGCGCATCATCGTCATCGACGATGAAGTGGTGGCAGCCGCCGTGCGCCTGCCTGCGCAGGTCATAGGCAACGGTATAGACACGGTGGCAACGCTCATCGAAAAACAAAGCCGGCGGCGTTCCGCTGCAACCGCAGGCGAGAGCAGGATTCCTCTGGATAACGAAACACAACGCTGCATCACCGGGGCCGGTTATACCCGGGACAGCATACTGCCGGAGAACGAACAGCTGTTCGTGCGCAAGACGGCCAACCTGCACACCGGTGGCACCATCCACGACGTAACAGCAAACCTGCATCCGAAATTGCGCCAGGCCGCCATCGATGCGGCCCGTGCGATTGACATTCCAGTCACCGGGCTTGATTTTATCGTGCCGTCGGTGGAGGGTTCCGACTATGCCATCATCGAGGCGAACGAGCGCCCCGGTCTTGCCAACCACGAACCCCGCCCGACGGCTGAACGTTTTATCGACTTGCTGTTTCCGCAGACCGCACTGCGCTGAACCGGGCGAAGGCAAAATATGAAAAAGCTGCACATTGATCAGAACTACATTACGGATATCCTGCTGAAGCTGCTGCGCATAGCCAGCCCCAGCGGGTACACGGACCGTATCGTGCATTTCATATGCGAACAACTTCAGCACCTGGGTGTCGATTTCGAACTCACCCGTCGCGGCGCCATTCGTGCCACACTGAAAGGAGACTGCGGCAGTCCGGACCGGGCGGTCGTGGCTCACCTCGATACCCTGGGCGCCATGGTGAAGGGCCTCAACGCGAACGGGCGTGTCCAGGTGGTGCCCATCGGCCACTGGAACGCCCGTTTTGCAGAAGGTGCCCGGGTTACACTGTTTGCCGATCTGGGACACTTTCGTGGAACCCTGTTGCCGCTGAAAGCTTCGGGACACACCTTTGCCGCGGAAGTCGACGCGCAGCCGTCGAGTTGGGATAACCTGGAAATGCGTATCGACGAGCGCTGCCACAGCCTGCAGGACCTGCTGCGACTGGGCATCCATGTGGGAGACTTCATCGCGGTGGACCCGCAGCCGGATATCATGGAAAACGGTTTCATCGTATCGCGCCACCTGGACGACAAGGCCGGTGTCGCCGTACTCATGGGGGCCATCAAGGCCATTACCGATTCGGGGGTGGCTCTGCCGGTGGACTGCCACCCGCTTTTCACCATCTCGGAGGAGGTCGGATCCGGGGCTTCAGCGGCCCTGCATGGTGATGTGGCGGAGATGCTGACCCTGGACAATGGCACGACCGCCCCCGGACAGAACTCCAGTGAATACGGCGTCACCATCTGTATGGCGGATATGACCGGACCCTTTGACTACCATCTCACCCATCGCATGCTGCATCTCTGTCAGGAGTTCGAGATTCCGCATCAGCGTGATGTGTTCCGCTACTATCGCTCTGACAGTGCCGCAGCCGTGGAGGCCGGCAATGACCTGCGTACGGCACTGGCAACCTTCGGTGTGGATGCATCACACGGCTGGGAGCGCATTCACTGGAATGCGCTGCAATCCCTGGCGCAACTCGTGACGCTTTATCTGCAGTCACCCCCTCTGTACCAGCGGGACAGTAGCGTGCGCAGCGCACTTCCCGGATTCCCGATCATGCCTGATTGATGCGCCAGTCAAAACCGCTGCAGCAGGGGTGGGGCATAGTGGTATCTCCTGAACGCTGCAATCTTTCGTGACAGGTTGCCTTTACTATTCCCTGACCTTGACCGGGTTGGCTCGGCTGAAGATCCGGCCCAGGTTGTTGTTGTTATGAAAGAATGTCCTGGCCTTTCGTATACGTGCCAGTAGATATACTCATGGTATTCCTGCGAAAGTGTGCTAGTGTTAGTTGTACTTACCCTTCCCTGTTTGCTTCCTCGGAAATTCAGGCCGGCGAGTGCCTGGAGCACAACCATCCGGTCAGGTAAAAAGATCATGTTGCCGGCTTGCTCTTTCCAGTGGGCAAGATTAACCGCCACTCACAGTACAGGTGTCGTGACTCAAAAAACTTTTCGGTTCAGGAAGCACGTTGGTGAGAACTGGAAATGTGATCGCGGATATCGAGCAGTCAAACAGGCATGCGTCGCGTTCAAGGTAGCGCAGAACGCTCACTTGAGTTCTTCCGGAAGCGACCGGGAATGTAACCATCCCTGTCACAGGAAACTGGATGAATGCACCCTACCTTGAGGGATCAGACGGCTCCGGATTGACCGGGCTGGCCCAGCCGACTGGCTATGGCAGTCGCTGGCTTGAATATTATCCATGAATTTACAGGAGAACCATTATGTCGAAAGAACGCAAAAGCCAAAGGGAAGATAAAAAGAAACCTGCCATGACACCGAAAGAAAAGAAGGCGGTCAGAAAGTCCAGGAAGGAATCCAGGGATAGTCTGGGCGAACACGGGGTTCGTTAAACCTGATCAGGCCGGCAAACGTGTCGGCCTGAGTGTTGTCCTCCCGCGCGGGGTTTATCCGCTACGGGTATTATTCCCGCCATAGCTGCAATCGCACGCCGCAAAGGCAGTGCGAAGTGCGCAGTGTTCTGTATTCCACTCTATACCGCGTCACAGTGTTTTCCTTGTCTATAATATGCGTATGAGGCCGTTCTCGCCTCGCGTTGTCCTTCTGCTGGCTGGTGATCTGCCCGGGTATCACAATATGTCTTGCGTAGCTGGGTGGAGGTAACTGACAACGGTATACTACACACACCGGGGGTCGAGTGACGCCGCACTTGAGTCACCGGAATACTGTATGACCACTTCGAAGAACAGTGGGTCGAATGGTCTGAAACCCCTGGATATGCATCTCGCACAAGCACTGTTTATCCGGCCAGTGTTTTGCTGCTCACTCCAGGTTGAGTCGGGGAGAAAGTCATAGGCATTAAAGATATTTTTGTTTCGCGGCGCACACGCAATGCGCCGGGTTATGACCGGGATACCGAGTTGCTGCGCTCGGAGTTGTTCAGTATCGAGCAACTGAAGCGTCACGCAGTAACGCTGGCAGGCCAGCATAAAATCGAACCGCATCCGGGGCCGGACAGGCTATTACCCCGCCTCGCGGACAATGAGCGCGTTCTGCTGGCTGCGTATGACATTGTTACTGCCGCAGCGACAGCAGGCCAACGTATCGCGCCGGCAGAGGCCTGGTTACTCGACAATTTCTATCTCATCGAGCAGCAGATCAGCCTTGCGCGCCGGCACCTGCCGCGCGGTTACAGCCGGCAGCTGCCGCGACTGGCCGAAGGTCTGCTGGCAGGCTACCCCCGTATCTATGTGCTGGCGCTGGAGTTGATCTCTCACATGGACGGTCGCGTTGACAGTGACAACGCCACCCGTTTCATTGCCGCCTACCAGACCATTGAACCCTTGAAGCTGGGCGAACTGTGGGCATTTCCGATCATGCTGCAGTTGGCGCTGCTGGAAAACCTGCGCCGCGTCGGGTCGCGAATCGCACGGCGGCGCGAGGAGCGCGATGCGGCCATTACCTGGGCAGACCGCATGCTCGTGACGGTCGAAAGGGAACCGAAACAGCTTATCCAGTTACTGGCCGAGTTTGCCAATGCCGATGTCCCTCTGACAGCACCGTTTGTGGAGGAATTTTACGCAAGACTCCAGACCCAGGGACCCGCCATGGCGTTCGTGCAGACCTGGGTCGAGCAAAAACTGATCGAACAGGGGGTGACTGCTACGCAGTTGTCAGAGGCGGCCGGGCGAACGGCCGCGACCAACCAGATATCCATCGCAAACAGTATCGGCAGCCTGCGATTCATCGACGCAATGGACTGGGCCGAGTACGTCGAGATGCTCAGTGTTGTCGAGCAGACACTGCGTGAAGACCCGGCAGGGATGCACGCCAGCCAGGATTTCGTTACCCGCGACCGCTACCGACATGTCATCGAGGACATGGCGAGGAGCGGTTCACTCAGTGAGCGGGTGGTGGCACGCGAAGCCATTAATCTCGCGCAAATTGCCGCAGGACAGCTGGGCAGCCACGATCGCAGTGCGCACGTCGGCTACTACCTGATTGATCGCGGACGGCCGATGCTGGAGCGCGCGGTTGGTTGCCGCCTCTCCTGGAGGCGGCGAGCCAGCCGGGCGACCCGGCATTTCCGCCTGTTCCTTTACCTGGGACCTGTCCTGTCACTCACGCTGCTTTTCACTGCGGTGGTGCTGCTCCCGTTCGGCGGGTTCGAGCCGGGGGGCTGGCGCTACTGGTTCTTTATAATTACCGGCATCATCGGTGTCTCGGCGCTGGCGGTCCCACTGGTGAACCTGCTGGTTACACTCGTCCTGCCGCCGCGTGCGCTACCGCGCCTGGACTTTTCCAAAGGCATTCCGTCCATACACCGCACAATGGTGGTTGTTCCCACCTTGCTGGACACGCCGCAAGCGGTAGATGAGCTTATAGAAGCCCTGGAGATCCGCTATCTCGGCAATCGCGATCCGAATCTGTTCTTTGCCTTGTTGTCGGATTTCCGTGACGCGTCCGGGCGTACCCTGCCGGGTGACGAGGCCTTGCTCGCCCACGCGCGCACCGCTGTAGAGGCGCTCAACGAGACCTACCGCGACGACCATCCGGGCAGCTTCTATCTGTTTCACCGCCCCCGTGTGTGGAACCCGGTTGAACGGGTCTGGATGGGCTACGAGCGCAAGCGCGGCAAACTGGAACAGTTCAATTCCCTGCTGCGGGGAGGAGCGCAAACCGACTTTATGGAGATTGTCGGTGATACCTCCATCCTCGCATCGATCAGGTATGTCATCACCCTGGATACCGATACGCAGCTTCCCCGCGACGCGGCACGTACACTGACAGGTAACATCGCACATCCTCTAAACCGGCCGCTGTACGATGCGGAAAAGGGTCGCATCATCGAGGGCTACGCGATCCTGCAACCACGTGCCTCGATCAGCCTGAACAGTGCTGGCCAGTCGCGATTCACGAAACTGTTTGCGGGTGAGTCAGGCATCGATCCCTATTCACGCCAGGTGTCAGATGTCTACCAGGACATTTTCGGTGAGGGGTCATTCATCGGCAAGGGCATCTATGATGTGGACGCCTTCCGGCAGGCCGTTGATGGACGCTTTCCGGAAAATCTGATTCTCAGTCACGACCTGCTGGAGAGCGGCTACGCGCGTTCTGCCCTGGTGACCGATGTTGAACTCATAGAAGAATATCCTGCCAGTTACACCATGGAGGCCAGCCGGCGCCACCGCTGGATACGTGGTGACTGGCAGCTTGCGGGCTGGCTGCTGCCGCGCGTACCCGGACCATCCGGGCCGAAGGGGTTGCAGGCGACACGGGTACCAAACCCGCTCTCCGCCCTGTCGGTGTGGAAACTTTTCGACAACCTGCGGCGCAGTCTCGTGCCACTGTCCCTGTTTGCCCTGCTGACAGGGGGTTGGTTGTTTGGTCCGGGAGCCGCGTGGTTCTGGACACTGCTGGTCGCGGGTGTGGTGTTCCTGCCCACCGTGCTCGGTGCCGTGATCGAACTCATCCGTAAACCGAAAGAACGTGACTGGCTGGTGCACCTGATCCTGACGGGGAAATCCGCGGGCCGCCCGATCGGACTCGCTGTACTGACGTTGATACTTTTACCCTACGACACACTGATTTGCCTGGATGCCATCCTGCGCTCGGGCGTGCGCATGCTGTTCACGCGACGCGGACTGCTGCTCTGGCAACTGCATGCCTATGCAATCCGCAATGCACGCCGCACGCTGGTCGATTTTTTCAGGGAGATGTGGATCGCGCCTGTTGTCGCGCTGCTGCTGGTGCCTGCCCTGTGGCAAATCCGTGCGGCCGAGTGGTTCATCTGGGCGCCGGTGCTGTTGTCATGGTTGGTGGCACCCGTTATCGGCTGGTGGATCAGCAGACCGGTATTGTCCCCGCTACCGGACCTGAGTGTTGAACAACTCGCGTTCCTGCGGACATCGGCGCGGCGAACCTGGCGCTTCTTCGCGGATTTCTCCGGCCCGGAAGACAACTGGCTACCGCCTGATAATTTTCAGGAATATCCGGCGTCTGTCATTGCCTCGCGTACCTCGCCCACGAACATCGGCATGGCGCTGCTGGCGGATCTGGCGGCATACGACTTCGGTTACCTTTGCGCGGGAGAATTATTGCAACTTGCCGGGAATACACTGGCCGCGATGGAGAAGCTGGAGCGCTACCGTGGCCATTTCTACAACTGGTATGACACACGCACCCTGCAGCCGCTGCACCCGCGATATGTCTCTTCGGTGGACAGTGGTAACCTCGCAGGTTGCCTGCTCACCCTGCAAGCGGGACTGGTCGAGTTGAAGGATCAGCCAGTGCTGTCGGCAAATGCGTTTCAGGGGTTGCAGGACACTTTGCTGGTGCTCGCCGAACACGTGCCCGCCTTGCCGACCCCGGATCTTGCAGGAAAAGTGAAGTTTCTGCAGGACAAGCTGCATTTACTCACGCTGAACGGGCAACCGGAGAC
>Ga0210074_1000482_pt1 | contig 14004 bp, 9 predicted proteins | sample China_Galinas_Co_FD_184860 | JGI IMG/M metagenome (GOLD analysis project Ga0210074, IMG submission 184860) | Wetland microbial communities from San Francisco Bay, California, USA, that impact long-term carbon sequestration -... | ecosystem: Environmental > Aquatic > Marine > Wetlands ... | reverse complement strand
TGTCAGCGCGACAACCCTTTCGATCACATTTTCCATTTCACGAACATTGCCCGGCCAATGGTAGCTCTCCATTGCTTTCAAAGCTTCTGCTGTCAGTTCGCAGATGGGGTGTTGCATGTCTGCGCAAATTTTGCGGAGGAAGTGTCTGGCCAACAGGGCTATGTCTTCATGGCGTTCCCGCAAGGGGGGTAGGTGGATAGGGATGACATTCAGTCGGTAAAAGAGATCTTCACGGAATTCGGCGCGGCGTACGCGTTCCTCGAGATCTGAATTGGTTGCCGAGATGACCCTGACATCGAGTTTGGTCTTGCGTATCGAGCCGACCCGCTCAATTTCCTGTTCCTGCAGAACGCGCAACAGTTTCATCTGCAGGTGAAGGGGCATAGTGCCTATCTCATCGAGAAAAATCGTTCCATGGTTGGCCAGTTCGAACTTGCCTGGCTTGTCGACCACCGCACCGGTAAACGAGCCACGCACGTGACCAAACAGTTCGCTTTCCAATAGCTCGGCGGGAATTGCACCGCAATTTATTGCAATAAATGGTTTCTCTTTGCGCGACCCGTTGAAGTGGATGGCACGTGCAACCAGTTCTTTCCCGGTTCCCGACTCGCCAAGGATAAGCACCGTGGAATCTGTATGCAGGATTTTTTCCATCCGGGAAAAGACCGGTTGGATGGCCGGGCTGTTGCCGATGATATTGTCGAACTTGTATTTGCCGCGCAATTGTTCGCGCAGGTAAATGTTCTCGGCAACCAATCGGGTTTTTTCAACGGCTTTCGCGACCAGCGCTTTCAGCTTTTCGAAGTGTACCGGCTTGAGAATGTAGTCAAAAGCCCCTTCTTTCATTGCCTCGACGGCGGTTTCGGCCGTTGCATTGCCGGTAATCAGTATGACATTGCAGGGGAGACGCTGTTCTTTTACGTGCTTGAGAATGTCGATACCACTTACTCCAGGGAGGAAAAGGTCGGTGATAATGACATCGTAAGTTTCTCTGGAGAGCAACCGGAGGGCATTTTCGCCGTCCGATGCAGTCTCCACCAGATAGCCCTCGTGCTCAAGGAGCAGTGTGAGGCCTTCACGACTGCCTGGCTCATCATCTACAAAGAGAATGCGGGCTGCGTGATCCATGGCGGCTCCGAGTCTTGCGTCATGAAATTGACGATGTGTGCAAACTAACATGATTATCAGTGAGTTGCAAGAGCTTTCCTTGGCTAATCCATACCCTGACAGAACATCTTGGAGTGATGATTTTACGTTTTGGCGCGATTTCGAAAATGATAGATGCGATGAGAGGTAAAAAATATCAGTTAATTCAATGTCTTGAAAATAGAACAGTTTTTTGCTTGACATCTTTCATGACGATTTGGTTAGAATGCAACTCGATATTTGTGTAAGTATTTAATTTTGTTGTAATAATTTTATTATAACTAAATATTTAGCGGGACTGTTCCGGTTTCATTTTCGTTAAATTCGATTGACTGTTATCGTCCTCAAGGAGAGATCATGCCTATCAAGAAGTTTCGTAAAGTCATGGCTGCCAACCGCGGTGAAATTGCCATCCGCATCTTTCGTGCATGCACGGAACTTGGCATCAGTACCTTGGCGATTTACTCTGAAGAGGACAAGCTGTCCCTGCATCGCTACAAGGCAGATGAAGCTTATCTGATAGGCAAGGGAAAGGGGCCGATCGATGCATACCTGAGCATCGATGAAATTATCGATCTGGCCCGCAAAAAAGATGTCGATGCGATCCATCCCGGTTACGGGTTCCTCTCAGAAAATGCCGAATTTGCCGAAGCATGTGAACGTGCAGGGATCGTTTTTATCGGCCCGAGCCCTGATATGCAACGCCAGATTGGCGACAAGATTTCCGGACGCAAGGTGGCTGTTGAGGCCGGTGTGCCCGTTGTCCCGGGCACGGATGATCCGATCAGTTCTGAAGAAGAGGCATTGCTGTTTGCCAAAAGTGCAGGATATCCGATCATTATCAAGGCGAGTTCCGGGGGCGGCGGTCGCGGTATGCGGGTTGCCCAGAACCAGAAGGAGCTGCTCGAAGGCCTCAAGTCCGCAGCTTCGGAAGCCAAGGCGGCCTTCGGAGATGCGACGGTTTTTCTCGAGAAATATGTTGAAAAACCCAAGCATGTCGAAGTGCAGATCCTTGGCGACAACCATGGCAATATAGTCCATTTCTATGAGCGTGATTGCTCTATCCAACGTCGCCATCAGAAGGTCATTGAAATTGCCCCGTCGCTCTATCTCAACAGCAAAAAGCGCAAAGAAGTCTGCGACTATGCCCTGACCCTGGCCAGGCACGTCAGCTATCGTAATGCCGGTACGGTTGAATTCCTGATGGATAAACAGGGTAAATTCTATTTTATCGAAGTGAACCCGCGCATTCAGGTGGAACACACCGTGACTGAACTGGTAACCATGCGCAACCTGGTGCAGGCGCAGATTCGCATTGCCCAGGGCTACAAGCTTTCCGACCCCGAGATTGGTATCAAGAGCCAAAAAGATATCGAGCTGCGTGGTTACGCGATCCAGAGCCGGATTACCACAGAAGATCCAACCAACAACTTCGCTCCGGATTTTGGCACCATCAAGGCCTACCGCACCGCAGCCGGTTTCGGCGTGCGTCTCGATGCCGCGGCCGGTTATGCAGGCGCAATCATCACCCCGCATTACGATTCCCTCCTGGTGAAGATCTCGACCTGGGGACTGACGTTCGCTGATGCTTCGCGGACCATGCATCGTGCTCTGCAGGAGTTCCGGATTCGCGGCGTCAAGACCAACATCGGTTTCCTCGAAAAGGTCATCACACATCCGATTTTCCTTGAAGGGAAATGTGATACCTCCTTCCTCGATGAACACCCGGAAGTTTTCAAGCTGCCGGTCAAAAAGGATCGCGCCAACAAGATCCTCAGTCTGATCGGTCATACGACAGTCAACGGCTATCCCGGTATCAGGCCGGAGAAACGACTTAATTTCCGCGATCTGCGCGAGCCGACAATCCCGGAGATTCCCTATGGCAAGCAGCATCCGCGCGGTACTCGCGATATCCTGCTGGACAAGGGGCCGAAAGGCCTTGCCGACTGGACTCGTAAGAACAGACAATTGCTGATCACCGACACCACCTGGCGTGATGCCCACCAGTCACTGATGGCGACCCGCTTCCGGACTTACGACCTCGACCGTATCGCCGAGGTGACAGCGCACCTCGGTGGAGGCCTATTCTCTCTCGAGATGTGGGGTGGCGCGACCTACGACGTCTCGATGCGTTTCCTCACCGAGGATCCGTGGGAACGGCTTGAGCGTTTGCGCAAGAAAGTCCCGAATATCCTCTTTCAGATGCTGTTGCGTGGCTCCAATGCCGTCGGCTACAGCAATTATCCGGATAATGTGGTCCAGGATTTCACTGTGAAGGCCGCGGAATCGGGCATCGACGTCTTCCGGATCTTCGACTCGCTGAACTGGACCAAGGGGATGCAGGTGGCTATGGAAGCGGTCAACGAGCGCACCAACTCGGTCTGCGAAGCAGCGATGTGTTACACCGGTGATATCCTCGACCCGAAGCGCGACAAGTATCCCCTGCAGTACTACGTCGATCTGGCCAAGGAGCTCGAAACTATGGGCGCCCATATCCTGGCGATCAAGGATATGGCCGGTCTGCTCAAGCCGTTTGCTGCCGAGAAGCTGATCAAGGCGCTCAAGGACGAGATCGGTATTCCGATTCACCTGCACACCCACGACACATCGAGCAACGGCGGGTCCATGTTGATGATGGCCGCCCGTGCCGGAGTCGATATCGTCGATGTGGCGCTTTCGTCGGTTTCCGGTTTGACCGCCCAGCCGAATATGAACGCACTCCTCGCAACTCTCGAAGGAACTATCTGGGATCCAAAGCTTGATCAGAACGGCATGCAGAAACTGGCCAACTACTGGGAGACGGTGCGAACCTACTACGCACCCTTCGAATCGGAACTCCGCAGCGGGACAGCACAGGTTTATTATCATGAAATCCCCGGTGGCCAGTATTCCAACTACAAGCCGCAAGTCGAAGGCCTGGGACTTGGGCATCGCTGGGAAGAGTGCAAGGAGATGTACCGCAAGGTCAACGACATGTTCGGTGATGTGATCAAGGTGACACCGTCATCGAAGATCGTCGGCGACATGGCCATGTTCATGGTGCAGAACAACCTTGAGCCAGAAGATGTTTTCGAGCGAGGCGAAGACCTCGCGTTTCCACAGGGCGTGGTCGATTTTTTCAAGGGCATGATCGGCCAGCCGGTCGGTGGTTTCCCACCTGAACTGCAAAAAATCATTCTCAAGGGTGAGCAGCCGCTGACCTGCCGACCCGGCGAGCTCCTGGAACCGGTCGATTTTGATGCCAGGAAAGAGGAGCTGCAGACCAAGCTTGGGCATAACTTGAGTGACCGCGACGTACTATCAGCCGTGCTTTATCCGGGAGTTTTTGAGGAATACGACCGTTTTCGACAGGAATACAGCGACACATCTTTCCTGCCGACCCCGGTTTTCTTTTACGGGCTTGATGTCGGCGATGAAGTCAGTATTGATATCGAAGCGGGCAAGACCCTGATTATCAAACTGAATGCGATTGGTCGGGTGCACGATGATGGTACCCGCAATATCTACTTCGAACTGAACGGTGAACCGCGTGTGGTCACAGTCAAGGATTTGTCGGTGGAGACTGACGATGTCAGCCATGAAAAGGCCGACCCTGCAAATATAAAACATGTCGGTGCACCGATGCCGGGCAAGGTTTTCAAGCTGCTTGCTAGCGTTGGCGAAAGGGTTTCTGCCGGTGACACTTTGCTCACAACCGAAGCGATGAAGATGGAAACCAACGTCAAGGCGAAGGTTGACGGCGTTATTGCCGAGATCCGTTTCGGTGAAGGTGATCCTGTCGGCCAGGGAGACCTGCTCGTCGTCCTCGAATAATAGGATAATGTTCATTGCGCATAAGTTCAATTTGGTGTGCGCTTTAGCTCAAAAAATGTTACATTCGACCATATTTTTTGATTCGGGGGATAGGATATGCCGATAAACTGGTTGTTGCTTGGCGGGCATCAGACTCAAAAACGGGAAGTTATCTCCGAGCAGGACCTGAACAAACAGGAGATGGTTACGGAGTGCTACTGTCCCAATGGGCATTCGATTCTCACGGACAAGGCCTTATTTCAAGGACATCCGGGTCTCACGCTAAAGTTGAAGAGTAAAACCGGTGAAGGGCTCCTGGTTATCAGCCCGCTGATCGGGGACAGGGAACGTACCTTTATCGACTTCGAGAAGAAGCTTGGAGAAGTCGTCGATATCTGCTGTCCGACCTGTTCGGAAGCCTTTCCCGTGTATAACGACTGCCCTTGCGGAGCGCACCTGGTTGCCCTCTTTACGTCAAAAAAAGCCCATTTCTCTAAATGTATCGGGATTTGCCAGAGGCTTGGCTGCCTGCATTCCGAACTGCTCAGCGAGCGTGACTTGCGCCTCTACAACCGCCAGGATTATTTTTGATCTGCCAACACCGACACCACTTTTAACTCCTTATTTGTCAAAAACACTTTCCTGTTTTGATAATCATGCCAGGACGGCCCATGCGGATAACCGATGGGTCGCCTTATTCTTGTTTAACTGTTCAAAATCGTTTATGCCTTGACGTAACAAGAGCATATCTTTTATAACGAGAATCTATTCTTTTAGCCTTGAAGCAGTATGTTGATCTCACAAAAAAGGAGGCAGTATGCGCAAGTCAGTTATGAAAAGTTTTATTGCTATTGCTCTGTTGAGCATGATTGTTCCGTCTGTAGGTTTCTCTGCAGATACAATCAAAATTGGTGTCGCTGGTCCTCACACAGGCGATCTTGCCCCTTACGGTCTTCCGACTAAAGATGCTGCGATGATGCTTGCCGAACAGGTAAACGCTTCAGGAGGTGTCCTGGATATGCAGATAGAGGTCATGCCGATGGACGATCAGTGTAAGCCGGAAATTGCCACCAGCGCTGCAACCAAGCTGGTTTCACAGGGTGTTGATATTGTTATTGGCCACGTTTGTTCCGGTGCGACCAAGGCGGCCCTTGGTATTTACAAGGAAGCGAATATTATTGCTATTTCTCCTTCTGCGACCAACCCACCTCTGACCCAGAGCGGTGATTATCCGAACTTCTTCCGTACTATCGCTCCTGATGATGACCAGGGTAATCTCGCTGCCCGCTTCGCGACTGACAAGCTTGGCGCCAAGAAGATTGCTATCCTGCACGACAAGGGAGACTATGGTAAGGGCTTTGCTGATTTCTCCATGGCTGCTATTGAAGCCGGCGGCAAGGCTGAAGTCGTGCTCTTTGAAGGTATAACTCCGGGCGCTATGGACTACTCCGCGGTTGTGCAGAAAATCCGTAGAGAAGGTGCTGATGCCGTTATCTTCGGCGGCTATCATCCGGAAGCTTCCAAGCTGGTCGGCCAGATGAAGAAGAAGCGCGTCAAGGTCCCATTCATCGGTCCTGACGGCGTCAAGGGTGACGGTTTCCTCGAGATCGCTGGCGACGACGCTGAAGGCGTATATGCAACCGGCCCGATGGACGTGTCTGCTTACGCTGAAAACAAGAAAGCCAAGGATGACTACGTGGCCAAGTACGGTAAAGAACCAGGGACTTTCTTCGATCAGGGTTATGCCGCTATGCAGGTGATCCTGAATGCTGTCGAGGTTTCCGGAGGTACGGAGTATGCGGGTCTGGAAAAGGCACTGCGCAACTCTTATGTTGATACGGCGGTTGGCAAGATCAAGTTTGATAGCAAAGGTGATGCAGAAGGCGTCGGCTTCTCCGTCTACCAGGTGCAAGATGGTAAATTCGTCGAGCTGAAATAATCGACTGGACACGAAAAGCAATAGAGGGGGACAGGCTTGCCTGTCCCCCGCATTTTTTTACAAGGTAAAATTGTCAAACTTGCATTCAGCCCTTGTGGCTTTGTGCGAGCCGCTCCCTCACCAGGGTTGCTGGCCGGTTACCCGGTTTAAATTACTTTGGAAATTTTGGACACATCAATGGATTATTTTCTTGAATTATTCCTGAGTGGCCTGACCAGGGGCAGTATCTATGCTCTGATCGCTCTTGGTTACACGATGGTGTACGGCATCATTCAACTGATAAATTTCGCCCACGGTGAAATTTACATGATCGGTGCGTTTGTGGCGCTGGTTGTCTCTGGAGTCATGACGATCTACGGCTTTTCAGGTGTTTCGATCCTGATCCTTGCGGCATTGATCGCCATTATCTATTCAGCTGCTTATGGTTATACTCTGGAGAAGATAGCTTACCGCCCTTTGCGCAACGCACCGCGATTGTCAGCGTTGATCAGTGCAATCGGCATGTCACTTTTCCTGCAAAATTATGTCTTGTTGGCACAAACGGCCGACTACATGCCTTTCCCGGAACTGGTCCCCGAATTTGCATTCATGGAGCCGATTGCCCATATCATGGGTTCTGCTGAGCTGGTCATCCTGATTACCAGCGCCGTCACCATGATCGGGCTGACCCTGCTTATCAAATATACGCGTATCGGTAAGGCCATGCGTGCTACCCAGCAGGATATGGTCATGGCTCGCCTCACCGGGATCAATGTCGACCGGGTCATCTCTGTGACCTTTGTCATCGGCTCGGTACTGGCTGCCATCGCCGGGGTTCTGGTTGGCTCCTATATCGGCCAAATCAACTACTTCATCGGTTTCATGGCTGGCGTCAAGGCGTTTACCGCTGCGGTCCTTGGCGGTATCGGCAATATCCCGGGTGCAGCGCTTGGCGGATTGGTACTCGGTTTGGCCGAAGCTATGGCTGCGGGTTACATCTCAAGTGCTTATGAAGATGTGTTTGCTTTTGGTGTGTTGGTACTGATCCTTATACTTCGTCCTTCCGGGTTGCTCGGTAAGGCTGTTAAGCAGAAGGTTTGATGGCGATGCTCTCATATCTAAAAAGCTCTTCGATCGCTGCTGTCTGGTTTGTCTTCCTGACTTTCCCCTTGATGGTTGTCAAGGTGAATACCCTTAAAAATACCGTTGAGTGGCGTTGGATGAATATGCTCTGGGTTGCCATCGGTGCTTTCATCCTGTCTGCAGTCTGGCGCTGGGCCATGCAGCGAAAAGCCAGAGGTTCCGGCAATAAAGAGCAGGAAGTCTCAGGAGTGGATAGTAAGCCGAGTCTTGGGCAGCGTTTGCTGGAGGATCCTAAACTTAATCGCCCGGTGCTTGGTGTTGTTGTTGTTCTGGCTTTGCTGATGCCGTGGATTTCGGAGATGTACCAGGTGACGATCTGGGTTTTCGCCCTGATTTATGTTGTTCTGGGCCTCGGACTTAATATTACAGTCGGTCTGGCAGGTTTGCTCGACCTGGGCTACGTCGCATTCTTCGGTGTCGGGGCATACACTTATGCGATTCTCAACACGCGTTTCGGACTCGATTTCTGGGTATGCCTGCCGATCGGCGGTCTGACCGGAGCCCTGGTCGGGGTTCTGCTCGGCTTTCCGATTCTGCGCCTGCGTGGCGACTACCTGGCTATCGTGACGCTCGGCTTTGGTTCTATCGCGAAAATCGTCTACGAGAACTGGGAAGGAGTTTTCAACGGTGCCAAGGGCATTGAAAAGATCGCCCGCCCAGGATTCTTCGGCGTAGAGATGGATATTAGCGCTGCCACGACATTCACATATTACCTGATGCTGGTCATCGTGGTGTTCACTATTTTTGTCACTAACCGGCTCAAGGATTCACGAATCGGCAGAGCCTGGATGGCCTTGCGTGAAGACGAAATCGCCTGCGTGGCCATGGGTGTTGATATGGCAAAGACCAAATTGGGTGCTTATGCATTAGGGGCTTTCTGGGCCGGTCTGGTCGGTGTGATTTTCGCTTCACAGACGACTTATATCAATCCTGCCAGTTTTGACTTCATGCTTTCGGCCATTGTCCTGTCGATGGTTGTTCTTGGTGGTATGGGATCCATAGTCGGCGTTGTGATTGCGGCTCTGGTTCTGAATCTGCTGCCCGAATATTTGCGTGCTTTTGAAGATTACCGGATGCTGGTATTTGGTGCAGTTATGGTGCTGATGATGTTGTTCCGTCCGCAGGGGCTGGTTGCAAACGTAAGGAAGACCTATACCCATGGCAAGGTCCGGGCGGAGGAAGCTAATGGCTGAAAAAGCACGGAAACTACTTGAAGTCACTGAACTGACCATGGATTTTGGCGGCTTGCGGGCTGTTGACAGTATCACGCTTGAGGTCTGTTCCGGAGAAATTGTCGCCCTGATCGGCCCGAATGGCGCAGGTAAGACAACCTTCTTCAATTGCGTGACCGGAATTTACAAGCCTACTCGGGGTGAAATACTGGTTCATCCCCCTAAGCAAAAAACACAGAAAATCAATGGGTTTAAGCCCAATCGTGTCACGGCAATGGGCATGGCCCGGACATTTCAGAATATCCGCCTGTTCCAGAACATGACCGTCCTTGAGAATGTCATGATTGGACGGCACTGTCGCACGACGACCAATATCATTGGTGCCATATTGCGTGGCAGGAATACCAATCGGCAGGAACGGGAGACGATCGACAGGAGTTATGAGCTCCTCGAAAAAGTCGGCTTGGTTAATTTCGCCGATGAATTTGCCAAGAATCTTCCTTATGGAGCACAGCGCCGCCTGGAAATCGCTCGAGCTATGGCAACGGACCCCTTCCTGCTACTCCTCGATGAACCGGCTGCAGGTATGAATCCTCAGGAAACCAAGGCCCTCGATGAGTTGATCGTGCGAATCAAGGACACAGAAAACATTTCCATCTTACTGATAGAGCACGACATGAAACTGGTGATGAATATCTCGGAACGTATCTACGTGATGGAGTATGGCAAGAAGATAGCACAGGGTTCACCGCAGGAAATCCGCAGTAATCCAAAGGTCATTGAAGCCTACCTCGGCGAGGGAGGCGACGATGCTTAAAGTTGACAATATCAATACCTATTACGGCAATATCCAGGCTCTCAAAGGAGTCTCTCTGGACGTTGAAGAAGGTGAGATCGTGACCTTGATCGGCGCAAATGGTGCCGGTAAGACGACCACCTTGATGTCTATCTGCGGGATTGTCGCTCCGAGGTCCGGCGAGATTCTCTTCCAGGGGAAAGCCGTACATGGACTGTCCGGTGACAAGATCGTCCAGATGGGAATTATACAGGTTCCGGAAGGCCGCAGGATTTTTCCGAACATGTCTGTTATGGAAAACCTGGAGATGGGAGCCTACCTGCGTAGCAATAAAGCGCTGGTCAAACAGGACATCAACATGGTCATGGAGCTCTTCCCAATCCTTGCCCAGCGGCGCTCTCAGATGGGCGGGACCCTCTCAGGTGGTGAGCAGCAGATGCTGGCCATCTCCCGTGCCTTGATGGCCCGTCCACGTCTGCTGCTGCTTGACGAACCTTCTCTCGGTTTGGCCCCGATCATCATCCAGCAGATTTTCGACATTATTCGCAAGATCAACCACGATAACAATACGACCATTTTTCTGGTCGAACAGAACGCCAACCAGGCCCTGAAACTCGCTCATCGTGGATATGTCATGGAGAATGGTCATATCACAATGACTGATACTGCAGAAAACCTGCTGGATAACGAGCAGGTGAAGACTGCCTATCTCGGGTTATAGATCTGGACCCTAAATCGTTATTCTGGAGTGAGACGGGAGAAGGGAGCGGTTACCCCCTCCCGTTTTTTCATTGATCCGCTATCAGTCAATTCGTCAAGGAGGTCCGAAAAACTTAACGAAGGTTTTAAAGAACCCTTCTATATCGATAACGAAAATGAGGTGCGCTATGACCGTACCGGTTACAAACACGAAAACAGGCAGGATCATTATTTTTCATCTCTGACTTTCCCCTCGCGAATTCACACCAAGTACAAGGAATGCCAGTTAGACAAAAAATATATAAATGATATTAAATAAGAATATTAAAACATTAATAATAGGAATAAATCTTAATATTATGTTATATATAATAAACTAAACTATATATAATTAATATTAATTATATGTCTTTAAATTGTGTGATTCAGTTGTAAACTGTCGTATAAGATGTCAAAAAGCACTCTGTGATGTGACTCGGCAACTGGGATATGGAGTGGTTCATACAGATGAATTGGCCAGTGAGGTGAACAATTAAAGTTGAGATATTAGTCCGGTTTGAAAGCATTTGACAAAGAGTTGTGCCCTTCATATAGTGGCATCCGGTTTTGTCCATATTTTAATTGAACACCCTTGATATCAAGGCGATTAAGGAGAGCGGAAGATGAGTAAGTCCTACACGGTGGCTGTGCTGGCCGGAGATGGTATCGGTCCGGAGGTTATGGCTGAGGCCCTGAAGGTGCTGGACGCAGTACAGGAAAAGTATGGGGTAATTTTCAAGCGCAACTTTGCCAATGTCGGCGGTATTGCGATCGATAAAGATGGCAAGGCCCTGCCGGAAAAAACCGTTGCAACCTGCAAGGCTTCAGATGCGATCCTTTTCGGTTCGGTCGGCGGCCCTAAATGGGAGAGTCTGCCGCCCGACGAGCAGCCCGAGCGTGGTGCGCTTCTGCCCCTGCGCAAGATTTTTGGTTTGTTCTGCAATCTTCGCCCGGCAATCATTTTTCCCGCCCTGACTGGCGCCTCAAGCCTCAAGGAAGAGGTCATTAAAGGTGGGTTTAACCTGCTTGTTGTGCGTGAGTTGACCGGCGGGATATATTTTGCCCAGCCGAAAGGCATAGAAGGTCAGGGTGCGGAACGCACCGGTTTTGATACCATGAAATACTCAGATGCGGAAGTGGAGAGAATCAGCCATGTTGCCTTTCAGGCTGCCCGTAAACGTGACAGCAAGGTCTGTTCCATAGACAAGGCCAACGTTCTTTCCACATCGGTCCTTTGGCGTGAAGTTGTCGAACGGGTTGCAAAGCAGTATCCGGACGTGGAATTGTCTCATATGTATGTAGACAACGCGGCCATGCAGCTCGTGCGCTGGCCAAAGCAGTTTGATGTCATGCTTTGTGGTAACATGTTTGGTGATATCATCTCGGATGAAGCGGCCATGTTGACCGGCTCCCTCGGTATGCTGCCATCAGCGTCCCTTGCCGAAGGGTCCTTCGGCATGTACGAGCCCTCCGGCGGTAGTGCTCCGGACATCGCAGGGCAGGGGATCGCCAATCCGATTGCCCAGATTTTGTCTGCATCGATGATGCTGCGCTACTCTTTCGGCATGATCGATGCCGCTGATGCCATCGACGCGGCTGTGGAGAAAACCCTCAACCAGGGCTACCGTACCGGTGACATCTTCCAGGGCGGGGACGCTGAGAAGAAAGTCAACACCGTCGCCATGGGTGACGCAATTATTGCAAATCTGTAGAGACTCGATCGCCCCCTGGCGGGGGTGACACATACCAGAAGATAGAAAAGGAACAGAACAATGAAAGTCGGTATCGTCGGTTGGCGTGGAATGGTCGGTTCGGTCCTCATGCAACGCATGCAAGAGGAACATGACCTTTCCGGTTTGGAGCCGGTGTTTTTCTCAACCTCTCAGGCCGGGCAGCAATGCCCCATGGGGGCTGGCACTCTCAAGAGTGCAGATGATATTGATGAACTCAGTAAGCTCGATGTGATCATCACCTGCCAGGGTGGAGATTACACCAAGGCGGTGCATCCACAACTGCGCGAGAGCGGTTGGAACGGCTACTGGATCGACGCGGCCAGCTCCCTGCGCATGGAAGAGAACGCGGTTATCATCCTTGACCCGGTGAATCGCAACGTGATTGATGATGCTCTGGCCAGTGGAGTCAAAGATTTCATCGGTGGGAACTGTACTGTCAGCCTTATGCTGATGGCGATCGGCGGCCTGTTTCGTGCGGGCCTGGTTGAATGGGTTTCTTCAATGACTTACCAGGCGGCCTCAGGTGCCGGGGCGCCCAACATGCGCGAGTTGTTGAACCAGATGGGAGTTCTGGAGGGCTCTGTTGCGGACCTTCTGAGTGATCCAGGCTCGGCAATTCTCGACATTGATCAGAAAGTCACCGAGATGCTGCGCGGCAAACAAATGCCGACCGGTGAATTCGGGTATCCTCTTGCAGGCAGCCTGCTGCCCTGGATTGACCGTGAGGTTGAAGATGGTCAGAGCCGCGAAGAATGGAAAGGTTATGCCGAAACCAACAAGATCCTGGGGAATAAGCAATTTGTCCCGATCGATGGCATCTGTGTTCGGGTTGGCGCCATGCGTTGCCACAGCCAGGCTTTGACGATCCGCCTCAACAGGGATCTGCCGATTGCGGAGATCGAGGCCCTGATCGACAACGACAACGAGTGGGTGAAGCTGGTCCCGAATAACAAAAGCGATTCGCTGGCAGGGTTGACCCCGACAGCTGTTTCAGGAACGCTTGGCATTCCAGTTGGCCGTGTGCGTAAGATGAAGATGGGGCCTCAATACGTTTCTGCGTTTACCTGTGGCGACCAGTTGCTCTGGGGTGCTGCGGAGCCGCTGCGGCGCATGCTGCGCATCCTCATGGAGCAGGCATAAGTCGTCCTGCAGCTGACGACACGGGCACCTGACAATATTGACAGGAGTATTTTCGGGGGGCCATACGGCCCCCCTTAACTTTTCAGGTTGAAGATTTGACCACAACGACTGAAAATGGCTTGTATCAGCCCGGGCAAAGCCTGATCCACAGACTCGATCCGCGGATAAAGTCGGCATCCTTACTGACCCTGGTCGTGTTAACCTTCGCAGCAAGTGACTGGCTGCAGCTTGCTATCCTCTTTGTCGTGGCCGCTGGCACTCTCAGAATGGCATCTCTTCATGCCCGGCTGGTCTTACATATCTGCTCGAAGTTGCGCTGGCTTTTACTCTTTACACTGTTAATGCATCTGCTCCTGTCACCTGGTCGTACCTTGTGGGGCCGCAGCTGGCTGTCGCTTGATGGTTTATCCCTGGGTGGTTTCGTCT
>Ga0210074_1000481_pt1 | contig 14019 bp, 13 predicted proteins | sample China_Galinas_Co_FD_184860 | JGI IMG/M metagenome (GOLD analysis project Ga0210074, IMG submission 184860) | Wetland microbial communities from San Francisco Bay, California, USA, that impact long-term carbon sequestration -... | ecosystem: Environmental > Aquatic > Marine > Wetlands ... | reverse complement strand
GGGTGACCGGACCTACACAATCTTTGACCGCCATTCCTGTGCCGTGCAGGATACACTTTTTTCCACTGTCTGAGGTGACCGGAAGCACCAGTCTTAAGGATTATTCACAGAAGTGAATAACCACTGACATTGACCCGATGGAACCTCTAGTGTAATTTCATAACTAGTTGTAAATATATATAAAATACATAATGATTGGGTTTTTGTGGGCGATCGGTAGAGACAGGCCCATGGCTATAAATCAACTGCTGGATGCTCCTGGAACCCGACAATCTATCCGGACCCGGAAACTACCCCTACGGAACCGCTATCTTATCCTGCTCCTGTGCATCCTTGCGGCGACCACCCTGTTCCGCACAATTCATCTCGATGCAGACCCTGTCCCCTGGTTCACGGAAGAGGTTGGCTACCAGATTGATGAGGGATACAAGACCCTCTCACCGCGGAACCTGTTTCTCTATGGGGATATCCACTGGAACCAGGCAGACCAGTACCGAGGCTGGATGACCGCGAGCGCCATAACCCAGTGGCCATATTACTGGGCATTTGAATTACTGGGGCCGGAATTGAGCAGCGCCAGAATGGTGAGTATTTTATATGCTGTTGCTTGTCTGATGCTTGCTGCTGTCTTTCTTTGGAAACGTGTATCACCGGGACTGGCTGTTGCTGGTGTTCTGCTGCTGGCGTCTGACCCGGCATTGTTCCTCTTCTCGCGTTCCGCCCTTTTTGAAACCAGACTCGCACTGTTTTTATATGCAGGTTTATTTCTTGCCGTAATGTTACCACCCCGTTACCAGAAATTTTCTGTTGTACCCGTCATCTGTATGTCGATTCCAGCCATGTTTTTTATAAAGTTGACTGCTATCGTTTACATGGCGCCAGTGATCCTTTGCCTTGCGCTGGTTTCCCTGAGGGAGCATACGGGCAGATTGCTGAATATCAGGATATACATGTTTGCCCTGCCGATTCTTCTGGTGTTGATAAGTGCCATCCTGTACATGAATCAGAATGTATGGTTTTCCACTTTCAATTTTTCAGGTGTCGTGTCCCGGCCGCAAAGTATGTTTTTCAACCCCATACACACATTGTCGCCACTCGCATTAATCATGGCATATATTGTATTACTGGAATTCCTGATCAGGCAGCCCACGGCTATTATGGTAGATGGTTACCGGCTGTGCCTGGCGTCTATGGTAGTGTTGGTACCGATCTTGTTTTCATTCTTCGTTTATGATTACACGCGTTACTATTTACCCCTCGTACCGGCCGCCCTCCTGCTGGTAATCGAACGGTTGTCACTGGGGCATCCGCTGAAATCCGAAGGGCGGCTTAAATGGTTTTCAATGCTTGGCATGCTGGCAGTAATAGTATTTCTGGCTCTCGCAATGACGCTGCTGGCTACTCTCAACTATTACATAATCAGAAACATGCCAATCGCTATCGGATCAGATTCCGGTATCTCCGCACCGGCACTGCTGAAGGTCTATCCACTGTTTCTTGCCTTCCTGGGGGTATTTACATTCTTCATAGCAAGGCGCTACTGGTCCGCTATCGGTTCCGGCCTGTATATATTACTTGCGGGACTGTATCATTATTGGCCTTGGTATCTCGGTTGCTGCGGTGGCGTATCCCGATTATCAGGGACAAGAGATCAGAAATCGGATTTTTCAGCATATTAAACCTGATGGGTCGCTAGGTGGGGATTGGTCCCCGTTTTTTGCCGCGAATACAGAAATGCACGTTCTCTATATGCGTCCGGATATGAACAATGCGGCGAGAGTCACAAAACTTCGCCCCGACTATTTCCTGAACAGTGACACCGCCTACGACCGGAAAACCTTCTCGAGCCTCAAACAAGTTAGCAAGGTATCGATAGGTGAAGCGATACCGATGGGGACGTTCCGTGGCAATGAAATATCGATGAACCCGATATATTATCGTGATAAGAATGGGAATTCTGTAAATGAACTCGATCATGCACAACCCATGCGAAAATGAGATAACTACTCTATAAACAATCATATGATAGTCAGCAGCAACAGGTTACGACGGTCTGCCCATTGCGCCAGCACCCCTTGTCCAGGCAGGCTACGATTCTGAAAGAACGATATTTTGCAAAAAAGTCTTTAGCATCGATATGAATTCTGCGGATAGCATGGAGAGTAGTATATGGGACGAAAAGCGTTAATTACCGGTATCACAGGACAGGATGGGAGTTATCTGGCCGAGTATCTTCTTGATCTTGGATATGAGGTCCATGGGCTTGTACGCAGAGTAGCTCTCGAGGATCAGACACATCGATTAACCCGCCTGGCTCATATCCTCGACCGCATCCAGTTGCATTCCGGCAGTCTGGAGAGTTACCCATCCATCTTTCAGGTGTTCAGTAGCGCGCATTTCGACGAATGTTATCACCTCGCAGCTCAAAGCTTTGTTGCAGAAAGTTTTGCAGATGGCTTCTCTACGATGAATGCGAACATTAACGGTGCCCATTATGTCCTCGCGGCTATCAGAGAACTGCAACCGGAATGCCGTTTCTACTTTGCAGGGTCATCGGAGATGTTCGGTAAAGTCAAAGAAGTACCTCAAACAGAGCAGACACCATTTCATCCTCGCAGCCCCTATGGAATCAGTAAGGTTGCAGGTTTTCACCTTACGCGAAATTACCGCGAAAGCTACGGGATGTTCTGTTGTTCAGGGATACTCTTTAACCATGAAAGTCCCCGACGTGGATTTGAGTTTGTGACACGCAAGATCAGTCTGACTGCAGCAAAAATCAAGCTCGGGATGGCAGATCATCTGCTTCTTGGGAACCTCGATGCTTTCAGGGACTGGGGTCATGCCAGGGAATACGTGCAGGCGATGCACCTCATGTTGCAGCAACCAGAGGCTGATGACTATGTGGTCGCGACCGGTGAGACTCACAGCGTGCGCGAGTTCTGCGAGCTGGCATTTAAGCAGGTGAATCTCGACTATCAGGATTATGTGCGGATTGACAAGAGATTCTATCGTCCTGCAGAAGTCGACTTACTTGTCGGAGATGCTTCCAAAGCCAGGGAGAAACTTGGCTGGTCACCGAAACAGGGATTCAGGGAATTGGTTGAGGAGATGGTGGAAGCCGATCTTGATTTCCTGAGCCGAAAGACAGGCAATCGTTCAGGTCCCGGTTAAACCATGAAAATACTGATTATCAATTATGAGTATCCCCCTCTTGGCGGCGGGGGAGGGGTGGCGACACGTGAAATCGCACGAGAGCTTGCGCGAAACCACACAGTACACATCCTTACATCTTCTGCAGAAGGGTTGCCAAAAATTGAAACAGAGGCCGACTGCGATTTGACAGTATTCCGGGTACGTGTACTAAGTCGCACCGCCAAGTCAGTTGCCTCAATACCCTCGATGATTTCCTTCTATCCGTTTGGAGTTGCGGCGGGGATGAAGCTTGTAAAGCAATACGACTATGATGTTATTAATACATGGTTCGCAATACCGAGTGGACCGACGGGTGTTTATTTGTCCCGACGCTACCGCATTCCTCATTTGTTGAGCATCGTGGGAGGCGATATCTATGATCCTTCAAAATGGTATTCACCGCACCGGAACCCCTTATTGAAGATTGTGGTAAAGCGGGTTCTGTCGGGGGCGGATAGACATACAGCCATCTCACATGATATCGAGCGGCGTGCTCGTCAAATCTATTCATTCGATCGAGAAATCGAAGTTATTCCATTAGGCATTAATGCTCCGCAGTTTTTGCCGGCCTCAAGAGAGCAACTGGGTCTTGAAGAGGGCAAGCGGTATGCTATAACAGTTGGCCGTCTCGTCAGACGCAAGGATCTGCCAACTCTCTTTCACGCACTGCACCTCTTGCAGCGTCCAGAACTCGAACTGATTGTGCTTGGAGACGGACCTGAGCTTGATCGACTAAAAGCCCTTGCAAATGAGTTGGGAATTTCAAATCAAATCCAGTTTCGTGGATTCGTATCGGAAGAACTGAAATTTCAACTTTTGTCGCAATGTGACGTATTTGCGTTGCCATCCTTGCACGAAGGCTTCGGTCTGGTTTTTATTGAAGCCATGTACTGCGGACTGCCCATAATCGCGACAACGACTGGTGGACAGGAAGAGTTTCTTACAGACGGCAAGACCGGGGTGCTGGTAGCTCCTGGTGATTCAGCTTCGTTAAAGAATGCGCTGGCGCGCGTGTTAGATGATCGCGAATGGGCATCTGATGTAAGTGAAGGGAACAAGCGTGTGGCGGCCCGTTATACAATGCAGAATACAGCGATGAAGTATGAGGAACTGCTGAAACAGACTTGCGATTCATGAACTGCTGTGCAGTTTCAGTCTGACAGGGCTATTGACACTCTGGGTGGTATTTCAGCACAACGGTACTCTACCCGGATATAAATGGAAAATCCTACAGACTACTAGCAAAGAGAGAAAGCTTCTTGAAAGAAATCAGTAAAGACAAGGTAATCCGCGATAAGCTCTCCAACGCACAGACGTCGCCGCTCCGCACATATATGGATTTGACCGTGGGAAGTAATGCGACCACGGGCTACTTCATTAAATATGAAATGCTGACATTCCTTTTCGGGTCATTATCCGGCGGGCTGGGATTTCTGCTGCGCAAGAAACTGTACCCCGGCCTTCTCAGGCAATCCGGACGGGGATTGATCATCGGACGCAATGTTGTAATACGTCACCCTGCCAATATCGAATTGCATGACAATGTCACAATTGACGACAATTCACTTGTCGATGGGAGAGGCGCGGGGGATGACGGACTGGTTATTGAAAATAATGTCATTATAAATCGCAATTGTATGCTACAGGCAAAGGATGGACCCATACGGATTAAATCAAGGACCACCCTCGGCAGTAATTCTGTCATTATATCCATGGCCGGCGTGGAGCTGGGAGAAGCGGTTCTGATCGCGGGTAATGTCTATATCAGCGCTGGAAATTATCATTTTGATGACAAAAACAAACCAGTTATGGACCAGGGCGCATGGTCTAAAGGGCCCATCATTATTGGGGACCATGTATGGATCGGAACAGGCGCAGTAATACTGGATGGTGTAACTGTTGGTAAAGGTGCGATTATCGGCGCTGGTGCAGTCGTCACCAAAGACGTCCCCGCCAACGCAATCGTTGCAGGTGTACCGGCAAAAATTATCCGTATACGCACCTGATATCCCTTTGCAAGAGAGTCCGTGCTTGACTTTCCAGCATCCGAGTGAATAACAATACAGGCAGTAGATCAATTACGGGGCAGGAATAATGTCAGCTATTGGAACCGATGCCTATATAAGTGAGTTTCAATTGATTGCAAAATTCAGCATTAATCGCAGCGTGTGAATGTCCGATTTCGCATTCAAGACCTTTGTTTATATATACTCAAATACACTACGATTAAAGTGAATTCCAATCAATATCTTGATTGGATTCGTAACCAATAGTATCCAAGAAATCTCCAAACAACTCTACAAAACGTTTTTTGTGTATTGATTTGAAATACTGTGGCCACTGACGTGGTTTACCCGACCTGACATGCTTAGTGTTTACACCTCCAGAAAATAAACTATTTCGATATGCCGAAACCAAACACCATCCAATGCACCAGTCTCTAAAACCTAAATGGTTGAAAATATTTTCAAACAACTCTAGCTCCTTATCCTGTACCAGATCCTCATAATGTATATTCAAAAACCGCTTGTCATCATAGTCCCAGTTTTTAATCGCCATAATGTTATGCCTAGAACTATGCTCCATTTCAAATAACAATTGATCATCAAACGAACTATAGGTATTTATTTTTTCCTGATATGTCATACCCCCAAACTCCCGGTTTTTAGCATGTAACCAGGACTCACTAGATCTGGTGTGGTAGTGTGTTGCAGAAACAATCAAGTCTCTCGGATCTCTGATAATATGCAGACCCATAAATGTTTCATTAATACTTGAAAAGTCAAAATCACTATGAGTATGAAAATAAATATCAAATGATGAGGGAGGTGTTTCCCCCAAGTATCGGCTTTCCATGTGGAGTTTGAATTTCTTTGTGATTGTAAAGAAAACCTTTTGCATCCAGACAGTGCCTGTCTTGTGATGAGAACCAATTAATACCTTGTTTTTAAGTACCAGCTTGCTTTTGATTTTCCGTTTAATTGGCTTAGGAACTAATGGCTTAAAATCCATTATCAAATACCCTACAGATTATTTAAGGTGGAATACTCATGAAATAATAACGTATATCAATAGTGTGCGGTTAAACAATGGACGAAGGCCTGAACACCTTCCACCTGCCCAAAGAGTCCTTCAGCCAGCTCTAAAACTACCAATGCGAACACCGGTGCGGAGCTTCTTCGAGAACTGGCGTTCGAGTCTCAAGTGGCAAGGTCTGCTATCCTATGTGAGGTTTGCCGAGATGAATAATCGCCATTGGGATGGGATAGCCTCTAGCAAACCCGAAAACAAGGTCTCGCTCGGATTTATCGAAGGGCTCAATAACAAGATCCGCGTCATCCAGCATCATGCATATGGTATGCGCGATGAGGAGTACCTGCGGCTAAAAATACTGTCTTGCATGCTGCCACACCTGTAAAATAACCTGAAATTACCCACACCTCTTCACGAAGACCCGCTGTTAATTTGCAGCTCCGTACTATAGCCGTGATTCTGAGTCAATTATTTTCCACCAGGTCTATAAATCTCTTTCCGTAAACCTGCTCTATTTTCTCTCTCAATCTTCGATCCATTTCCTCGCGACGGGCAAGTTCGATTATTTCTTTTTTTTCTTCGGTGCGAAGATTCTCGCGAATCGAAACCGCTCGGTTCAGACGTTCCGAGGAAACAGGAATCCCGAGACGATCAAACATAGCCTGAAGAGCAGCCCTATCATTCAATTGGTCCGTCGTAATGTCGACCCAGACGACGGATGGGTAACGTTCTTTCATCGCCCGAACACGTGCCTCGGTCTCGTACCAGTACCACAAACATTTATAGAAATCGTGTCTGAACTCGCTGGAGCCGTTCGATAACTCAGGGATACGGATGATATTCGTAGGCTCATCCGGATCCAGCATATAATAATGCCCTCTTTGCGTTTTCACCGGAACGGAATCGATCGCCAAAAAGGAAGCAGCCACACTCAGCGGATCCCTCTTGAGATGAATGATTCTGATTTTCGGTCCGAAATATTCGATTGCCGGGCCGGCGAAGTTCTTGATGAACTGATGATTGGTCTCAAGATAGTACCGATGCCCTGCTGCGGCCCGCTTGATATACGTGCGCTTCAACACCCAGAACAGTCGTCGAAAATAGGCATCCCGATCGATACCCTCTCCTCGTCGGTAATCGCTGAACATGACTGGAGAGGGTTCGTGAAGACAGACCACACCGTCAACGACCGTCTCGAACACCCGGGTAAGGCTGGCAGTCCCGCTCCGGCCGGTTGTGGCAACAAAAATATAACGCTCGACATTCCTGCATAAGAAATCAAGATATGCATTGTAAAGAACCACTGTAATATGGTTCCGCTTCAACGCTACGCTAACCGGATGTTTCCACCATGACGGGACATTGGAAATCCGGTCATTTTTATTGTCATTAACAAAATCTGCCATTTTTTCCCTGCTTTGGTCGACACGAAACGTGTTTTGTATTAAATGCGGTGTTTTAGGCGTCGCAGCAGACGCATAACACGAACTCCCATCAATGTCACACATAAATACAGAAACGCATTCCATGAATAATGACATAAAACACTGGACCTGAAAGCCAGATTTGCTTGCGCAAAGTCATCAGTATCCAAATAGATCCGACCCAGTTTGTAGTAAAGCGGGCTTAATATCTTTTTCGTATTAACGCCTTCTCTCGTGATATCCTCGGGATAGGCCTGTTCTATCTTCTTGACCACATGAATAATGGATTCCTGGACGGACACCACTTGTTTCGGTGAGTAGCCATGCACGCGTCTTTTCACTAATGGTTGAGGGATGCAGGCCATGGGATAATGCCTTGATATTCTCAGCCACATATCCTTGTCCTCGACGTAACGAAGGGATTCGTCAAACAATCCCGATTTATCAAAACACTCTCTTTTGACCAACGCCGAAGACGGCATAATGTAATTTATCTTCATCAATTTTGCGAAGGCGTTCTGTATCATCCGTGATTCTGCGATCATCTCGTCATAACAGCCCCTTTGTTTCCAATACGACCCGTCCATAGGAGGTTCGCCGTCGAAGAATTTTACGTCTGAAAATACCAGTCCAAGGCGAGGATCGGACTCGATTAGCTCCAACTGATAATCAAGTTTATGCGGTAACCAAATATCATCAGCGTCCAAAAAAGCAATATATTTTGCTTTCGACGCGCGAATTCCCAAGTTTCTCGCTTTGCTAGGACCTCCGTTTTGCTGATAGAGATAGGTAGGCCTGCTCGGGTGCTCCTCCAATATCTTCCGGGTGTCGTCGGTTGAACCGTCGTCCACGACGATAATTTCAACGTCCCGACAGTTCTGGTCAATCACACTCTCCAGCGCATCTGGCAGGTACTTCGCTGAGTTAAACGCAGGAATGACGACACTAACAATGGGCATTAGCCGTCCTTAAGGAAGGATCCGTACATGTAATGTATTTGGGTCTCAATCAAATTACGGTCGAAATTCTTTACCACAAATTCATGCGATCGTCGGCCGATTGAATGTCTTAAATCGGGAGAATTGAGCAATCGTATGCATTGATCGGCGAAATCATCGGCAAGGTCCGCAAGGATGATCTCATCCCCATTCTTTGCCGGAATCCCTTCTGCGCCGATGGCTGTTGACACGACCGCCTTGCCCATTGACATTGCTTCCAGTATTTTCACGCGAGTTCCCCCACCGTATCGGATGGGTGTGACCACAACGGACGACTGAGCATAGTATGGTCGGGGATCAGGAATCTCTCCGGTAACTATGATCGTTTTTCCGTTAGCCAAGTTTAAAACATCTGCAACTGGTTTCTTCCCCGCAATCACAAAACGGGATGCGGGAACTTCCTTTAATATGAAAGGGAAAATCTCTTTAGCAAAATACCGGACCGCATCCACGTTCGGATGGAACGACATATTTCCCAGAAAAAGGATGTCTCGACTGTTCGTTAAATTTGAAAAATCAGGCTTGAAATAATGCGTATCCACGCTATTCGGGATAACCCAAGGATTTTTTGATAACCCATTCCGACTCACTTTTCCTTTATCCCACTCCGAACATACGACGCAGGCATCAAACAAGGGTATCGTCCTCTTTTCATATTGTTTAAGTCTTCCAAGATCCAGCCAGGAAAGGGACTTCCCTATCCAGGTCCTTGGAGTGGCATACGATGAAAACGACAGGGCGCGTTCTAGGACCTCCGACTCAATATCGTCAAGATCCAGCACAACGGGAACACCGGACCGCTTCATCGCAGGCAGAAAATCCATAATCGCAGCCGCCATGTAAATTCGGCCGACGTGAACCAGATCAAATTCTTTCCATTTGATTGATTCCAGGAAGGAATGTAGCGTCTCCGATCTGTTCTTGGCGAGGATGTTGGAATGGGTGTAGATAGGTTTTGTTGAAAAAAGCAATGGAATCAGTTTAATGAATTTCTTATCAGAATCCAGCAATCTATAAAAGGGATGGATCCAATCGAAGGAGGCTACAGGAAGCGGAATCGATTCTTTACATAAATTCTTTACAGACTCCAGGTCACTTGCTGCAAGGTCCTCAGGGGCGCGATAAACAAAGGTGATATCACCCAATTGTGACAGGGCCCGAAGAAAGCTCAGGGTCCGTATACCGATGCCGCTTCCAGACCGTGGAAAGCCGTAGGATAGGAAAAGGATTTTTACTTTGGATTCCTTCTTCACACGTTTGACTCATGAATCATAAATGCTTTAACAGTTCCTGAATGAGGAACACTGGTCTTCCGGCTGGGATTGCTTCGCCACCTGGATTGTGGCCATCTGCATTATCTTTACTCATCGCCTTTGGCGTTGTACTGGTTCATCGATTCGGGTAAAAATCCATTTAACATTACTTCGCTTGGGATGCTGATTCAAGACAGTTATCAATGATTCTCCATACTTCATCAACACGGGACGACCAGGTATTTTCACGGGCCTTTTCTAACCTCCGTTCTCTTCGATCGCCGCTATCTTCCTTCAGTGCTTGTTCCACACAGTACGGAAACTTCTCCTTGTCATTTGCAATGTAGACAACGTCTTCAAACCCTTCGAGACCCGAGATCGCGGTGCTCACTACCGGCTTTCCCACCGCCAGGTACTGATAAAGCTTGAGCGGGTTGTTACCGCGAGTGTGGTCGTTGACATAATGCGGGATGATGCAGACATCAAAGGCACTCAAGTATTGCGGCAGGACCTGATAATCAACGGGTGGAAGAAATATGATATTTGGAAGGCTTTCGAATGCTTGGGTAAATCGTTTGTTAGACGGGCCGACCAACACAATTGACCAATCCGGCCGCATCCTGGCTAGATTTATAAGAAGTTCAGAGTCGATCCGGGTCGGCGTGATCCATCCGATGTACCCGATGAGTGGCCGTGAAAGTGATCGTAGCGCCTCGGGACCATCCTTGCCAGACGTCCATCCATCAGGCATCGAAACAATATCCGTACCATTTAGAATCGTATACGAATGGGGATTCAGACTCCTGGCCCGTTGCGTGAGCTCGTCGTTCACCGCCATCACCCCGTGCGCTGTTCGGAGATAATTCTCGCAAAGGTCATTGACTTTCTTTCGTCCACCCGGATCCTTAAAGAATTCGACGAAATCATCCGACCAATCAAACATAACGAGCTTCGCTTTCTGACGAAGCTCCTCGATCAGTTGTTGACGCTCCGGATTAAAAGGGAAATCGTTGACGAAAAGAATATAATCCTTCTCCTGTATCAATCGGTTTATCATCCATCGGTGAAACGACCTTTGAAATCGACCGAGTCCCGGGATCGTCCGCCCAAAGGGGATGAAATTAAGTGGTGTGAATGCGATCACCTTATCATTCACTTTCGTGGGGATAACCGACTTCCAACTGAATCTATATAATTTATGACTCATGGGGGACAGCTGTTCTTTAAAATCAGAGAACAGATCTGTCAACCAAACCTCCGGATTGACGAAGATGACCCGATGTATTTTTTCATTTTGAGAAAGGCGGTCCATAAGTGTCTGGGTCCGCTTCCACATCGGACTCCACGGCAGATGGCTAAAACAGACCAAATTGAAAGGTGTACGAATCACAGAACACAACCTCAGTCGACTTAAGAATAAATGCGTTTTTGCCTCATGATCATCTTGTACAATTCAAGTTTTTCACCTTTATCAAGGATTGGAAGTGAGAAGAAGATTACAGAGAAGATTAACAGTAAAGCGACCCTGAAAAATATAGAAATTATAAGATGCTCAGGAATGAACAATGAGGCAATGAATGTCGCTGTTGCAAGCATTGCGATAACGCCTATTTTCCCCCATGGCAGCTCCATGTCATAATATTGTTTAGCTTTCCAGTTAATCCAGCAAGATCTTGCCGTGAAACCTATAACAGTCGCCCAGGCGGCGCCATAGATACCAAACGCAGGTATGAGCGTAAAATACGCCACGGTTATGACAATCACGGCGAACAAATGCGCATAGGCAATATGTATCGTCTTCATCTCAAGTAGTATTCCCAGCTCACAGTATCTACCCCATGACTGAATGATATACGCCAGGATTATGATCGGGACGATCTTGTATGCACTGTGGAATGCTGGATCAGACATTATTATCAAAAGGTCCTTGGTGAACAGGGATATCAACAGTCCGACCGATATGAGAATGGAGCTCATATACAGGAAAACCTTTTGATATATTTTCTTCGCGTCGGGTTTTTCTAGAATCGCATATTTTTCGGAATCCCACATATTCTCGAATGCATCCCAGGCAATAATGGTAAATACAAAACCAAATTTATATCCCAGTGAGTAGATACCAACCTGAGTAAGATCGGTATACACATTGAGAATGTAGCGATCCCCAAATGTCAGGTAGAATGCGCCTGCAGCGGCCAGTTTTATGGGAAGGCTAAATGAAAATAGCATCTTGCATACCGCTCTTTTAATGCGAAGGCCCGTTATCCAAAGGGAATATGTCGATAGTGCGACTCCCATAAATGCGCCTGCGATGAGCGTGCTGTAAATAACGCCTTCAACGTGCATTTCCTTAATGACCACAAAATAGATATTTAGTGAAAGCTGTATGATGAGTTTAATAAGGCTGAATGAAAAGAACAGCCAGGGTCTCTGCTGAGCCCTGATGTGAGTTAACGGGATCTCAGAAAACGGCATTAGCGCCATTACGACGGCGAAAAGGACGATGTACAGTTGATAACCATCATCTGAAAATATTACATATGACAGAGGACGAGATAGCACGGCAATCGTGACTGCACCAGCCAGGTTGAACAGAAAGGAAAGAAACAAGGCCGAGGCAACGATACTGTTTTTGTCTTCAGGAGTGCTGGCCGTGCAATAGAACCGAAAGACAGCCCGTGCAGCCCGTGCACCGAATATGATCGTAGAAATATCGATCAACATCGTCAGGAGTTCGATTACACCGTAGTCTTTCGGGGTGAGATAACGGGTATAAATGGGAAGCATGATCAGGCTAACGCTTTTCCGCAGAATCTCCCCGAACATGTAAATGCTCGTGTGACCAGCCAGTGTCTTTTTCGTGCTGCCCATGGAACTTTGGCGCTTCTTGCCTGATTTACTGGCTCTGGTTCGATACCGCCAAATACTCGGCGAGGTATCTGCGTGCGTTCAGTTCAGCAGAGTAGTTTGTCGCTACACGTTTTAATGCATTTTTTGTGATCTCGGATCGTAGCTGTGATGAGTTGGCGAGACGATAGACTGCCGCTGCATAGTCGGACGCCAGATGTTCCGGGACGAGTATGCCACAGGCGCCCTGATCAAGCACTTTAGGTATTCCGCCTACGGCATGCGCAATGACTGGCGTCTGGACAGCCATGGCTTCCAGCAGGATCATTGGCAGCCCCTCATGATCAGAGGTTATTAACAGCGCATCGAGTGTCCGGAGTTCCTTAACGATATCGTCACTGTGGCCTTCAAAGAACACAAAGTCCTCAGTACCAAGTGCGCGATTGAGAGCTACGAGCTGATTTCGCATAGGTCCGTCTCCAAAAATGTGGAAGCTGGCTTTCAGATCCGGATGGTAATCGCGCAGATATCGTGCAACCTGGATAAATAAATCCACTCGTTTAACTGGTGAAAGTCGGCCAGCCAGACCAATCCTGAAGAAATCCGGGAGAAATGTATTAGAAGTATTCAGTCTTTTCTGTTGTTGTTTAAAGTCCTGGATATCGATTCCATTTTCTATTACCCGAACGATTTCCTGCGGAAATGTTTGCTGCAAATGGAAGGCAAGTTCATCTGAGACAGCGATGATCCGTTTTTGCAAAAAGCGGCCACAAAACCAGTCAAGTGCATGAATGATTCGTTTATGGATTTTCCACCATGGCGTGTTGTGTTCAGGGGCTCCATGCGAGGTGCGCAGTGATGGCACCCTGCCGGAAATAACAGCAGCGACACTACCCAGCGTGTTTTCTTTCTGCCGATGCGTGTGTATTACATCCGGGGACTGTTCTCGTATAATTTGTACTAGTCGAAACAGTATCTGAATCCCATTCAGATTTGACTCGTCAAGAACAGTAACCCCGATACCTGTATCACGAAGCTGCTGCTCGAGTCTTCCATGATTGAGCAGGACAACACTTACTGGTACACCTAGCCCTGAGTGCAATGTTTTGGCGAGCGTGAACAGCTGAACCTCCGCGCCCGCCCAGAGATCACCCGATGCAATATGTAATATACGGGGATGTGAAGTGATTACCATGGCCCGTTAGTTGTCCGATGCAGCAACTTGGCAGTTTTTTAGCTTGCCAAAATGCTAAATATACAAGGTTTCACGGT
>Ga0210074_1000480_pt1 | contig 14019 bp, 14 predicted proteins | sample China_Galinas_Co_FD_184860 | JGI IMG/M metagenome (GOLD analysis project Ga0210074, IMG submission 184860) | Wetland microbial communities from San Francisco Bay, California, USA, that impact long-term carbon sequestration -... | ecosystem: Environmental > Aquatic > Marine > Wetlands ... | reverse complement strand
ACCAAAGAAAAACTTCCCCAGGACAACGCCATAAAGGCCACCGACCAGCTCGTCACCTTCCCAGGCTTCCACGGAATGTGCAAAGCCGAGTTCATGCAATTCCTGGTAGGCCTCCTGCATTTCCGCGATCAGCCAGGTCTGCTCTCCCTTCTCGACACGGACATCGGCGCAGGAGGTGACGACCCGGGCAAAGGCCTGGTTGCTGGTCAGTTGAAAGCGCCGCTGCCTGATCAACCTTTCGAGTCGGCGTGACACGTAAATGTCCTGCGGGAAAAGCACACAGCGGGGGTCGGGCGACCACCAGAGAATCGGTTGATTTTCGCCATACCAGGGGAAGATGCCGGTCCGGTAGGCGAGGAGCAGGCGCTCGGGGGAGAGGTCGCCGCCCACAGCCAACAGCCCTTCACGCGTAGCCCACCCCGGGTCGGGAAAGATCAGTTCGTCAGTCAGGCGGAAGACAGGCATGGGACACCGGGGTCGGGGGCTGGAGGCTGGGGTTGGCAAATTATTATTGCAAAAAAGGACTGGCTCCAGCCACCAGAGACTGGCAACTAGGAAAACTTGAAATCAAGCTTTCCCGACTTGAAACCTATACGGACTTTGCCGCCACCGGTGAGGCAACCGAAGAGGATTTCATCAGCCAGCAGGTTGCCGATTTCACTCTCGATCAGACGACCCAGCGGGCGGGCGCCGAACACCGGATCGTAGCCGCGCCGTGCCAGATCGCGCCGCGCACCATCGGTCAGGGTCAGGGTGACCTTGCGTTCCGACAATGATGTCTGCAACTGGCGGATGAACTTGTCAACCACCCGTGTCATGACATTCTCATCGAGGGCCTGGAAGGCGATGATCGCATCGAGACGATTGCGGAATTCCGGCGAGAAGGTTTTTTCCACTGCCTGGCGCGCTTCTCCTGGAAGGCGGCCACCGAAACCGATCGGCGCGCTGCTCATCTCCCGGGCCCCGACATTGCTGGTCATGATCAGGATCACGTTGTGAAAATTTGCCTGGCGGCCATTATTGTCGGTCAGGCTGCCATGGTCCATGACCTGCAAAAGGATATTGAAGATGTCCTGGTGGGCCTTCTCAATTTCGTCGAGCAACAACACCGCATAAGGGTTGCGGATCACTGCATCCGTCAGCATACCGCCCTGTTCGAAACCGACATAGCCGGGAGGAGAACCGATCAGGCGGGACACAGCGTGTTTCTCCATGTATTCGCTCATGTCGAAACGCAGGAACTCGACACCCATCTGCGCAGCAAGCTGCTTGGCGACTTCGGTTTTGCCGACTCCGGTCGGCCCGGTAAAGAGGAACGAGCCGGTCGGTTTCTCAGGCTGGCCCAATCCGGCACGGGCCCGGCGAATCGCTTTGCAGAGATGTTCGAGTGCCTGGTCCTGGCCATAAACCTGGCGTTTAAGGGACTTGTCGAGTTCCTTCAGCTTGCGCCGGTCGGTCTGTGCCAGCTTGCGAGCCGGGATGCGGGCCATACTGGCGATCACCGCTTCGACATCCGGAACACCGATGGTCAGGCGTTTGCGCGGGTAGAGTCGCAACCGGGCACCGGCCTCGTCGATCACATCGATCGCTTTGTCCGGCAATCGACGGAAATTAACATGCCGCGCAGAGAGTCTGGCGGCTGCGTCCAGGGCCGCAGGAGTGTATTTCACGCCATGGTGCTCTTCATAGTAACCTTTAAGGCCCTCAAGAATCTGGACGGTTTCGTCGATGCTCGGCTCCATAACATCGATCTTCTGGAAGCGTCTCGACAGGGCACGATCCTTTTCAAAGACGTTCTTGTATTCCTCGTAAGTCGTTGAGCCAATACAGCGCAAATCTCCGCTCCCGAGCACCGGTTTGAGGATATTGGCGGCATCAAGTGAACTGCCGCTGGTCGCACCGGCACCGACAATCGTATGAATCTCGTCAATGGAGAGAATTGCCCGGGGGCGTTTTGACAGGGCATGGACCACCGCCTTGAGGCGTTCTTCAAAATCGCCGCGATATTTGGTCCCGGCCAATAACGCCCCCATATCCAGGGCGAAGAGTTCTGCGTCCTGCAGAAGTTCCGGTACCTCATGATCGAGGATACGCAAGGCCAGGCCCTCGGCGATGGCCGTCTTGCCGACGCCGGGCTCACCGACCAACACCGGGTTATTCTTGCGGCGGCGACAAAGGATCTGGATGGTCCTCTCCAGTTCCGGCTGTCGGCCGACCAGGGGATCGATTTTGCCCATTGCTGCCCGTTCAAGGAGATTGATCGTAAAGGCTTCGAGGGGATTGACCTTCTTGGTCTTCTTCTCACCCGGCGCTTGCCTGGGCTGCTCGTCAGGCTCCGGTTGTCCGGAAGCATCATCCTGTATCGGCACCCTGGTAATCCCGTGAGACACGTAGTTGAGAACATCGAGCCGGGACAGGCCTTCACTCTGAAGAATCTGTGCAGCAAGACAGTCCTCCTGCTCCATGATGGCAGCAAGGATGTCGCCGATGCCAATCTCATCGCGACCGGATGACTGCATATGTGTCACGGTTCTCTGCAGCACGTTCTGCAGGCCAACCGTCTGCTCCGGCATATCCCCTTCGAGCTTATCGAGCGATTCGAGGTGCTGTTCAAAGAAGAGCTCCAGGTCCGCACGTAAAGTATCGACGTCACCACCACAAGCCCTGAGGATCTCGCGCCCCTGGTCGTCAAAGAGCATGGCATAAAGGACATGCTCCGTGGTCAGAAATTCATGATGCCGACGCTGGGCCTCCCTTACAGCGAGAGAGAATGTTATTTGTACTTCCTGGTTGAACATGGGTGTCTATCGCTCCATCCATGCTGTCGGGATCATCCTCGAACAGCAATCCTGGTTTTCTTTATGTCCGGATAACTCTGACAAATATCAAGCCTGTTCCAGAGAGCAGCGCAACGGGAAACCCTCCCTGCCCGCCAAATCGTGGACCTTGCTCACTTTGGTTTCAGCAACTTCGTATGGAAAGATCCCACATATCCCGGCGCCCTTGAAATGTATGTGGAGCATGATCCGGTTCGCCTCAGTCGGCGATTTATGAAAGACGGTGACCAGTGCTTCGACGACAAACTCCATGGTTGTATAGTCGTCGTTATGCATCAGAACCGTGTACATCGGCGGCTGCCTGGTTCTGGTGCGCCGCTTCACATCGGCACGGGTCTGATTGTCGGTGGTCGGTTTTGCCATGGTCCTGCCCGCAACAAAAGTCCAAATCGGTGCCTGGAGACATGCGACATGATAGCACAGAATATTACGACCTGTCACCGGGACTCATGCCTGATTTGACAGAGGATAAAAAAACAATAGAATGTTACGAGAAGTTACTATTTATGTTTCCGGGCCACCCTCCTTTTCCGGCCTGGATTTTTGCTTGCAGGCAGGCTTTAAATACAGGGGATTTATGCCCGGATTCAGTTCCGAAAACCGTCCATTTTGGCGCTTGTTTCGCGGGTTCTTCGCCGGGACGCTGGCGACGGTTGCGGTCATTCTTCTGCTCAATGGTCTCTATGGACTGTCGTTGACTGTGCAACAAAGCTGGCTGCCGGTTTTACTGGGCGGACTTGCCGGCCTCTACGCCGGGCGCACGGTACTGCGGCTGCGCGACTCGACCCGCCAACTTGAAGAGAACGAAAAACGCACGCAGGAATTTTACCAGAGGACTCCTGCCTTACTGCATTCGATGGATAACCGGGGACGCCTTCTGCATGTCAGCCAGGCGTGGCTTGACCTCCTCGGCTATGATCGCGCGGAGGTCATCGGCAAAGACTTCTTTGCGTTCGTCGTTGCTGACGAGGGGGAACAGGTACGGGCCAAACATTTTCAAGTCCTTGAAGAGCTCGGGCAGATCAGGGATATCAACTATCACCTGCTCTGCGCAGACGACTCGATCATCGAAGTTGCCGTTACAGAAGTCACCCTCCGTGATGCTGAAGGCAACCTGACCGAAAGCCTCGCCGTCCTCAATGACCTGACCACCCACCGTGCCGCCGAAGAACGCATCGAGCGTCTGGCCTACTTCGACACGCTCACCGGGCTGCCGAACCGGGCCCTGATGAACGACCGCATTATCCAGGCGATAGCCCAGGCTCGCCGGGAAAACCGCCAGGTGGGGGTCTTTTTTCTCGACCTGGATCGCTTCAAACTGATCAATGATACACAGGGGCACGCAGTCGGCGATCTGGTCCTGCGCTCAGTAGCGCAACGTCTGAAAAAAATCATCCGTAGAGGCGACACCTTTGCCCGCCTTGGTGGCGATGAATTCGTCATCATCCAGGCCGACCCGAACCACGATCCGAACTTTACGATCATGGGACGACGCATCCTCGAAACCCTCGATCAGCCTTTTCAGATCGGAACTCGGGAGTTTTTCACGACGGTCAGCGTCGGCGTCGCAATCTATCCGGTCGACGGCGATGACCCACAGACACTTTTAAAGAGTGCCGACACGGCCATGTATGTCGCCAAAAGCCGCGGCCGCAACAACATGCAGTTCTTTTCCGAGGAGATGAATGCAGCAGCAATGGCCAAGACCGACCTCGAAAGCCGGCTGCGCAAGGCCCTTAGCGACGGGGAGCTACAGCAGCACTACCAACCCCAGGTCAATCTTGTAACCGGCCGCATTACCGGAGTCGAAGCTTTGTTGCGCTGGTATGACAGTGATGGTGCCCTGATCCCTTCCGAACAGATTATCGACATTGCAGAGGAAAGCGGCCTGGCATTTCTCCTTGGAGAATGGGTCCTGAAAACGGCCTGCACCCAGGCCAGGATCTGGCAAAACCAGGGGCAGCCATCATTGCACATGTCTGTCAACCTGTCCGGGCATCATATCCGCCAGCCGAATTTCACTGACTATCTCGAGCAGGTTGTAAAAGAAACCGGCATCAAGCCCAACACGCTGGAGATAGAGCTTGCGGAGAATTCGGTCATGGACCGGGTCGATGACAGTATCATGGCCTTGACCGACCTGAAGATCCGCGGAATCAATCTATCCATCGATGGTTTCGGTACGGGTTATTCTTCAATGCTGTATCTGAAACATTTTCCGATACAACGCATCAAAATCGCCCAGGAATTAATCCGGGACATTATTCACAACCCGGATTACGCGGCAATTACCGAGGCCATCCTGGGCCTGGCCAAAAGTCTCCAATTGTCAGTAACGGCAGTTGGTGTAGAAGAGCCCACACAACTGGAGTTCTTGCGTGAAAGGGGCTGTGTCGAGGTCCAGGGAGAGGTATTCGGTGCAGCGATGAATGCCGAGCAGATGACAGAGTTCCTGAAAGAGTCCAACGGCCGGGTCAAAAGATTTATCCCCAGCAGCAATCAGAGAGAACTGAATTTCGAAGGGCCTTCAAAAGAGATTCATTAATTCGAATACCGCTCAGAGCTATTGCAGACCTAATGCACCGGGATCTGTTCTCCGGCGGCAAAAGCTTTCGCTATCTCCGGTTCATCAAGCAGAGCCAGCACTGCAGAGGTCAACCTTCTGGGGCGGTGGTCAAGTCCCGCATTCTCCAGGGTCGCTTGCAACTCCTGATAGACCACCTCAAAGAGATCCTTTTGAAACAGGAACATCTCGATGCACGGCTGACCGTTGAGAGGTGCCATTGCAATAGCTTCTCGACAGCTGGAAGGATTCATCGAGCTGATGGCACGACAGAGCAGCGGCCGGACCTTGTGGATCACGCACAGGCCTTTCTCATCAAGAAACGCGCAAGGTTGGCGCAGAAACAGTCGTTCTTCATCATCGAGCCAGCGGGTTTTGACTAGCAGTTCATGCAACCGAATCCGGACCTTCTCCAGCTCCTCTTCTCCGAGAGCCTTCTGCAGATACCATGAGATTGTTATTGCTTCTGGAAAGAGCACAGAGACATTCAGCATGCAACAGGCCCCGCAACCCGGGCCGCAGGCAATTCTGGTCATCTCAGACGGGACACCGAACCGCAACAGGTCTCTCTCCGCCGCAACGGTCAGCAAGTGCATGCGACCGGCAATTTCCGCAACGTCACCCCCGAAGCAGACCAGCGATCTGAATACTGTGCGGAGCTGGTGAGCATAAGTGGTAAAATCAAAGGGTTCCGGCATGCTTGTCTCCAGACGAGAGATGTCACAGCATGTACATACGATTCGTAAATATACCCCATAATTCAAAGTCTGTCATACTCACGCGGTTGGTGACAGCTACGGCAGAATGTATTAGAGTTAAGAGAATGTGCATGAAGCACGCTACCCAGGTCTAAGATTGATCCGGCAACCCCCGGAAGGAGTGACGCATGTGGCGCACGACTGTTTATGTTATCCTCGCGCTGATTCTGGCCTCGCCGGTTCAGGCAAAGCAGGATAAAGACAAGCAACACAAAACAAACCGTCAATCGACCATTGAGCAGGCCGACCTGAACAGGAGGGAATCGTTCAGCCCTGCAGAACGCAACCTGATTCGCGCCCACCTGCTCGGACAGAAGCATACGCCGCCGCAACAACAGAAAAGCCTCCCACCCGGGCTGCAGAAGAAAATCGCCCGTGGCAAGTCATTACCACCAGGTTGGCAGAAAAAGGTCGAATCGGGACACAGTCTGGACTACCAGGTCTATCGTCAGAGCGAGAGACTGCCGGACATCCTCCTGGGACGCCTGCCACCGCCACCGATCGGCTCAGAAATCATCCAGGTTGACGAAAAAATCATCCTCCTGGATTCGGCGACCCGCACCATTCTCGACGTTTTTGATCTTGCGCCGGCGCGTTGACATGGAGACTCTGGAGATGCAGGAAAACACTCACACACCACTTATCGGTTATCTGCTCTGGCTGTTCGGCTTTACCGGTGCACACCGCTTCTATTATGGCCGGCCAGTTTCCGGGACAATCTACTTCTTTACCCTGGGCCTCTTTCTGATTGGCTGGCTGGTCGATCTTTTCCTGATCCCCGGCATGGACCGGGACGCCGACCTGCGCTTTGAAGCGGGGCCACTCGACTACAATGTCGCCTGGATATTACTGACGTTCCTCGGCCTGTTCGGCGTGCATCGCATGTACATGGGCAAGTGGCCGACCGGCATCCTCTACCTTCTTACCGGCGGCCTGCTCGGCGTCGGCTATATCTATGACTACTGGACGCTCAACGACCAGTTGTCAGAACTGAATCGATAAACAGACTCATGGAGCAGACGATGATTACACATGTGGTTTTTTTTAAATTCAAACCTGATACGACTTCGGCCGAGATTCAACAGCTAGCCGACGGGCTGGGCGGGCTACCGCAACAGATCGAGGAGATTCGTGAGTTTCGCTTCGGCCCTGACGTCCTGCGATCCGCGCGGTCTTACGACTTCGGCCTGATCTCCAGCTTCGATGACCTTGACGCACTGCAACGTTACCAGGTTCATCCCGAGCACCAGAAGGTCGTGTCCCACGTCAAGGCGATTTCTTCGAGCGTCGCTGCAGTTGATTTCGCCGGCTGATCAGCTCATATGACGGCTGCAAGCCGAGAAGGCGTCATCAAGTTCCAGCTCGACTTTACAGAGGGCCCGGCACCGGCCAAAGAACTGCTGGTCGAGCTGAACGAATGGCGGGCTGTTTTCAGGGAACATGGACTGCTCGGACAGGATCCGCAACGTTACCAAGGTTATGGCTTCGGCAACCTGAGTCGACGCAACCCGGGTCGTATCATTGACTCATTCGTGATCAGCGGCACACAGACCGGTCACCTGCAGGCCTTGCGACCGGAAGATTATGCAACTGTCCTGAAATGCAATCCCGAGACGAACCATCTGAAAGCAACCGGGCAGATAAAGCCGTCCTCCGAAGCCCTTTCGCACGGAATCCTTTACCAGTGTGCCCCGGAAATTCTCTGGGTCATGCACCTGCACAGCCCGGACATATTCAGAAACCGGACCAGGCTCAACCTGCCCTGCACCCACCCGGACGCTGATTATGGCACACCGGAAATGGCAACGGAGATTCTCAAACTGGTACAAAGCCGCGACAGGAAAGAACCCGGACTACTGGTTATGGCGGGGCACCAGGACGGCATCCTGGCCTACGGCTCTTCGGCACATGCAGCGGGTACACTGGTCACCGAAACCCTCTGCCGCGCACTGCACTCTGGTTAGACCATCCAATAAATGATCAGCCTTCATCCTGTTCTATTCCTGCTACGGTTTTTTCTTGCTTTCCGGATTAAACTTCTGGCATCATTAGCGCCTCCTAAGACTAAAGGCTGAAAGAGGAGCTGATCATGACTCTGCAAATTCGTTACGAATGCCCGGAATGCCATCAGAGCCTGCCCCTCAACTTTCAGGATTTTGCCCCCGGCAAGCGCCTGGTCTGCACGTCCTGCCAGACACCGGGACGCATAACCAAAACCGGCCTTGAACGTTTCACCCAGGATGTGCGCCAGTACTGTGAGGCCTGACTCTTTCGCCTCTCTCCCACACGACATATCAGGATAATTCACAACGCCCAATGGTACTGTGAATTATCCTGTCATACTCCTCTTGCAGGCTCCTTGCGGGACTGTTATCTTTGCATGTCACGTATCGATTGCTAACGGAGTCTGCCATGACCGCCTCACCTGACCTGATCTGGCTCGCCATAACACTGATCATCGGCTTTACCCTGGGATTCTTTCCGGCCATCCTGCTGTCCAGAAGCCGCACTGAAGCAGCGAGAAAGGCCGGACGCCAGGAACTTGCGACGGAACTGGCAATCCTGGAAGAACGTCTGGCCAGCCGGGATACACGTCTGCAGCAATTTGAAGCGGAGCTTGAGGAGAAGGAAGCCAAGCTTGATGAACTGGCCCAGCTGCGCACCGGACTGGAACGTGACAAGTCTCGCCTGGCAGCCGAACTCCAGGAACAGGCGAAAAGCGCCGAGCAAAAACTGCAGGTGCTCAACGACGCCAAAGAAGAGCTGCAAACCCAGTTCGAAAACCTGGCCAACCGAATCTTCGAGGCCAAGACGAAATCTTTCGCCGAACAGAGCCGGACCAATCTCGACACGATCCTGACTCCATTCAAAGAAAAAATCAGCGCATTTGAAAAACAGGTCAACGAGGCCTATGCCAGCGAGGGCAAGGAGCGCCACTCACTGATCAAGGAAGTCCAGCGTCTCCAGGAGTTGAACCAGAAGCTCGGCGAGGACGCCGAGAACCTGACCAAGGCCCTGAAAGGCGACACCAAGACCCAGGGAAGCTGGGGAGAAATTATCCTGGAGAGGATTCTCGAGGAGTCGGGTCTCCGCAAAGGGATTGAGTATGACTCCCAGGGAGGCTTCAGGGACACCGACGGCAAACTCCTGAAACCGGACGTGATCGTCCACCTGCCCGAAGAAAAAGACATCATCATCGACTCCAAGGTGTCGCTGGTCGCCTACGAAAAATATGTAAGGGCCGAAGATGACGAGCAGCGCGACAGGGCGGTGAGGGAGCATCTGGTCTCGATCAACGCCCACCTCAAGGGGCTCGAATCGAAGAAGTATGATGAGCTGCCCGGGGTGAAGAGTCTCGACTTCGTCCTGATGTTCATACCGGTCGAAAGCGCGTTCATGCTGGCAATCGAAAAAGACAACGAGATCTTCCGTAAAGCATTCGACCAGAGCATCATGATCGTCAGCCCGTCGACCCTGCTGGTGACCCTGCGGACGATCCAGAATATCTGGCGTTACGAACATCAGAACAAGAATGCGCTGGAGATAGCGGACAGGGCCGGCGCCCTGTATGACAAGTTTGTCGGCTTCGTCAGTGATTTGGAACGGGTCGGCGACCAGATTGAGAATACCCGCAAGGCCTATGACGGGGCCCACAACAAGCTGGTCAGCGGTCGGGGCAATCTTGTTGGGCGGGCACAGTCCCTGATCGAACTTGGAGTGAAAAGCCGCAAGCAGTTGCCTGCCACCGTCCTTCAGGAATCAGACCTGGATACGCCACTGGTCGGGCACGACGGATCAGACCAGGAGAATTGAAAGATCGGCTCTGACGTCACACCTGGCGGACCGGCTGGTAGTAATCCTGGTTGAGATACTTCCCGCTACGCCCTCCCTGCAGCAGACCGTAAATCCGTGTTGCACGCAAATCCAGGCGCAGCATTTCCTCGACAAGCTGCTGGTAAGCTGACCTGTTCCGGTAAAATTTGCGCAGCGTATTGGTGGCCCTGGCCGGGTCGGCGATGATCGGCAGCTGTTTTCGCCGGCGCGCCCTCGCCAGAATTTTCCGGCCATTCGCCGAACTCCCCAGGAGGCGCAAGTAGAGCGGGCCGGCCTGTAAAAACGCCTGCATTTCCATCGCCTTGACCTGCAGCAATACGTACATCATGGTTCTCTGGATGCGGGTCAGGGTCCACTGCCTTGATTTGATCTCTGACACGAGATCGGCAAAATTGCCCACCTGCAGTGCGGCAAGGCTCATTCGCCGATCGATACCATCATCAACCAGATAAACGTCCCTGAACATCTCAGGCTCCTGCAGCAAGTGGCTCTGCAGGGCGATAAACAGTCGCCCTGCATCTAGATTACGACCGGCCTGCAGCGCCTCATTGAAAGTCTTCCGACAAGGTTCCGGCAGCCAGAAGTCGACGTCCTTGACTTCTGCAATCAACTTGCGAATTCCGGTTGCACTGGCCACCTGGGTCGTCACATCGCTGTCATGGTAGCCGGCGCCCAGACGCTTGATGGTGTATGGTTGTATCCGGCTCCCGGTACTGCGCAAGGCCTTCAGGTACTCGATGCCGAGGATATTGTTGGGCGAAGCAAGGATATCTGGCGGGGTGTCAGGGAGAAATCCAGCGAGCACTGCCGAGCGGGCGGCCGGATAGCTGACACCGTCACGCAGTCGGGCAGCCGTCAGACTTTCGATCTCTTCCTGCCGCTCGACCAGCGCTGACGCGACCTCGCTCAACTGGGCAAGATCGCCGGCCTCGCTGCCAAAGCAGAGTGAGTCGACTACACCGAGGGCTTCCAGGGATTGAACCGCCCCCGTGGCAAAGTGCGGCGCGCTGTTGCAGGCGAACGCGAAGGGCAGTTCAAACACCAGATCGACACCGGCGGCCAGGGCCATCTCGGTACGGACCCATTTGTCTACCAGCGCCGGTTCACCACGCTGCAGGAAGTGGCCGCTCATGACGGCTACCGATGCCTCGGCACCGGTGATCCGCAAGCTTTCCCTCAGGTGATGCAGGTGGCCATTGTGGAACGGATTGTATTCTGTAATCAACCCAACTGTCGGCATAATTAATCCCGGCCCGAAAAACGCGCATCAGTATGCAAAATATATACATCGGTAATGTGCTGATTAGATTGATGAAATTTCATAACCCACTGATCCATAAGGTTAATTTGAAAAAATTAACATTAAAGCCATTTGCCATCCCGTATAAAATATATATACTTTTCAATACGAAATGATGATCAAGCCATCCCTATCGTAAGGTAGGTGCGGAAAGCCACGGGTCCGCCCCTCCTCCATAACCAGTACCGGACAGCCGGGTTGCCAAAAATTTTGGCCCCGGCTTATTTATTCCCGGGGGCGGAAAGGAGTCTGGTCAAGCAAACCTGGTTAAAACCCTTTAGAATGGAGGAAGATATGGATGGGTTTCTTTTCATGGTCATTTTCGCGTTTCTGCTCTTCGCTGTGGTCCTGCCGATCGCCGGCTTTATCATTGGATTCTTCTGCTACTACGTCCTTCCTTATGCATTTGCTGCCGTGTTGGCCTCTTTGATTGCAGTTTTCGCCGGCGTCAACGTCGTGTTCAGCTGGTGGGTCTGGGTGGTCGGACTTATCTGGGCCGCTTCAGTGCACTTCATCAGAATGAAGTTCCGCGAGCTTGGCGAAGACGTCGAACATCACCATGCCGCACATGCCACCTTGCTTGCCGGATGGCCTTTGCAGCGTCGCAAAAGTCAGTTGGCAGAGTCCTGATCCGCGGCTCTGACTTGAGTTGGGGACTCAGCCAAAGGTCCGGCTCTCCTGCTCCATGACCCGGATGAACGTCGTCCGCTTGGACAGCTCACGCAATGCCGAGGCCCCGACGTAAGTGCAGGTCGAGCGCAACCCGCCGAGGATATCCTTGACCGTCTCGTCAATCGGGCCGCGGTATGGGACTTCGACGGTCTTGCCTTCCGAGGCACGGTATTCAGCCACCATTCCTGCGTGTTTTTTCATGGCGGTGTCCGAACTCATGCCGTAGAAAAGCTTGTAGTGCTGACCGTCACGCTGCACCAGCTGGCCACCGCTTTCGTCGTGGCCGGCAAACATCCCCCCCAGCATGACAAAATCGGCCCCTCCGCCAAACGCCTTTGCCACGTCCCCGGCAGCGGCACAACCGCCATCCGAAATGATCCGACCACCGAGCCCGTGGGCGGCATCTGCACATTCGATAACGGCAGACAACTGCGGATAGCCGACCCCGGTCTTGACCCGGGTGGTACAGACTGACCCCGGTCCGATCCCGACTTTGACGATATCCGCACCCGACAGCAACAATTGCTCCACCATCTCACCGGTGACCACGTTGCCGGCAATTATGGTCTTGTCAGGATAAGCCTGCCGAACCCTCTCAACGTATTCGGCGAACGATTCGGCGTAGCCGTTGGCGACGTCAATACATATGAAGTGCAGTTCCGGATGCTGGGCCATGACCTGCGCCAGTTTTTCAAAATCTTCATCCATGACCCCGATGCTGACCATAATCCGGGCGAAGATATCATCACTCTTCTGCCGCTCGACAAAGGACTGCCATTCGTCCAGGCTGTAATGCTTGTGTATCGCACAGAGCATCCGGTGCCCGGCGAGCGCCTCGGCAACCTCGAAAGTCCCGACCGTATCCATATTAGCAGCGATAATCGGCACACCACTCCACTGCATCTTGCTGTGGAGGAACACGAAGGTCCTGTCCAGTTCCACCAGGGACCGGCTTTTCAGGGTCGAGCGTTTGGGGCGGATCAGCACATCCTTGAAGCCGAGCTTGAGATCTGTTTCGACACGCATCAGATTTATCCTTTCAATGGCAACCATGACACATAGTGACAGCTGAATTATAACAAAAACCTTACAATAATAGTTTCAGGGACTTCTCCAGACAAGTCACTTGACGATTTACGATCGTCTTATACACCATGACTTCCACTGCGCACCCGGCTGCCTTTCTGAGCAGCTGACCGTATGCAGGGTCGATGTGGTCAGCCGGAGCAAAGGCTTCCGTCTCACCACGCTGCACCAGGAAAAAGATCACTGCCCGCCAGCCATCATCGACCGCTGCCATCAGGTCGCGCAGGTGCTTCTGGCCACGCGTGGTGACGGCATCGGGGAAACAGGCCACTTCCTCTGCACAGCACAGCGTGACATTTTTGACTTCCAGCAACACTTTTTCGCCGTGACCTTCAAGCATGAAATCGATGCGACTGTCGGCATAAGGGAACTCGGCGCGCACGGCATAGCCATGCAAACCATCAATTTGGTTATTGCGCAAAGCTTCCTCGACAACCCGGTTGGCGCGATGGGTGTTGATATCAACCCAGTGTCCATTGACCTCCACCAGCTCCCAGGACCAGCCCAGCTTGCGTTGCGGGTTGTCGCTCTGCGACAGGAGGACCTTGTACCCGGGGACGGCACACTGCTGCATGCTGCCGGTATTCGGCGTGTGTGCGGTCACAACACTTCCGTCGGCCAACTCCACATCGGCGAGGAAGCGCTTGTAGCGCTTGATCAGTCTTCCTTCAGTCAAAGGCTGGGGTAGTTGCATTTCATCTCCAAGGGAAAGTTACTCCCGTACCAATATATATCAACTAACCCTCATCCAAAACCATGATTAGCCACGAAGCCACCAAGACCCGAAGCAAACATTGTCTTCCTGATTATTTAACCATCGAACTGAGGGTTATTCTGTTTCTATGGGAATCACCTTCTTAGTGCCTTCGAGTCTTCGTCGCACAAAAGGCCACCTTTGTGAGGTCGCCATCCCAAATGTATCGATATCACTGCTCCCGGCAAGCTAGCACTGGAAAGGGTTTGACTCTG
>Ga0210074_1000479_pt1 | contig 14052 bp, 11 predicted proteins | sample China_Galinas_Co_FD_184860 | JGI IMG/M metagenome (GOLD analysis project Ga0210074, IMG submission 184860) | Wetland microbial communities from San Francisco Bay, California, USA, that impact long-term carbon sequestration -... | ecosystem: Environmental > Aquatic > Marine > Wetlands ... | reverse complement strand
CGCGGAGTTCATCCAGTGCGACCGCCGATGCAGTATTGCAGGCGACGACCAGCATCTTGATATTCTGCTCCTGCAACTTCCTCGCGGCCTGCACCGCGTAACGCTCGATCGAGGCGGGGCTCTTGGTGCCGTAGGGCAGTCGCGCCGTGTCGCCGAGGTAGACGAGATGTTCGTCCGGCAGCGCCTCGCGGATTGCGTGCAATACCGTAAGGCCACCTACCCCGGAGTCGAAAACGCCGACCGGCAGTTCGCTTGTTTTCGCTGTGCTCATGCCGGCATTGTGCCTAAGGGCGGCCAACTGTGGAATAATCCTGCGCGGATTACAGGAACCCGGGGTTCAATAACGTGCAAAAGGTGCTTTACGGAGTGGCGGCGGCGATCGGCCTGCTGGTCGTGATCGGCTTCGCATTGCCGCGGACCCACAGCGTCGAGACCAGTATCGAGATAGACGCCCAACCGGCGGCGGTCTTCGCGCTGGCGAACGATTTTCGCCGCTTTGCGCTCTGGTCACCGTGGGCGGATACGGACCCGAATGCGCGCTTTATTTATTCAGGCAGCAGCCGCGGCGAAGGCGCCACGGTGACCTGGGACGGAGCAGTCATCGGCAGCGGGACCCAGACGATCATCGAAAGCCGTCCGTTCGAGCATATCGAAATCGTCATGAGTCCCGGCGAGGCCGGTGAAGCCAGGTCCTGGTTCGATTTCGAGGCAGGTAGCGGCACGACCATCGTCACCTGGGGATTCGAGGCAGACTACGGCATGAACATCATCGGCCGCTACCTGGCGCCAATGCTCGGCGGAATTATCGCCCGCGATTACCGCGCCGGCCTCGCCAATCTGAAGGAGCTGGCCGAAACCTTGCCGCGTGCGGATTTCAGCGACATCGAGATAGAGCACCTGGTGGTCGAGGCGATGGATATCGCATACCTGCCGACGAAATCACGCCCCGAAGCGACAGCCATTGCCGACGCGCTCGGCGATGCCTACTTTCAGATCCTGTCGTTTATTGACAGAGAGGGGCTCCAGAGCGCCGGTGCGCCCATGTCGATAACACGCCGCTTCGACGGCTCGGAGCTGGTCTTCGATGCGGCAATTCCGGTGCGCGGCGCAGACGAAGATACGCCGCGCGACGGGCCCGGTGTGCGGCTCGGCCGGACCTATGGCGGACCGGTCATTCGTGTGAAGCATGTGGGCTCGTACCGCAACCTGGCCACGACCCACAGAAAGATTTCCGCCTACCTGGCTGCGCTCGGCATCGAACGCAATGGTGCCGCGTGGGAGTCTTACGTCAGTGATCCGGGCAAAGTGCCCGAGGCGGAATTGCTGACCTACGTGTATTACCCGATCAAACCGACTTGACGAGAAACGGCGGCACGCGCACGGCATCGTCGTCGGCGAGCGGCAAGCTCGTCTGCCCGTCATCGCGGGCGCGGGCAATCTGGCCATACAGCGAAACGACGCGGCTTGCGCAATCGCTGGCTTCATCGAACGACATCTTGCGTACCGAGGCGCAAACCGCGCCTTCGCCATTCAACGGCATGACCCGGTGCATCTCGCTTCTCAGGTCGGCGAAATCCTGGCGCATCGCGACCGGCAATTCATCCCCGTCGATTTCGGCGAGATGTTCGTCATAAGCCTTGATAAGTCTTTGTTTTATATGACCATGACCAACGAGCACGGAAAGTGCCGCGTGAAAGCGATCGAGGTGGTCTGTCATTGCCACTCCAGCGTGTCGTTATTTTAATACCGCGAAAGTTCTCTCTGCGGCTTGTGTACGCTTGTCTTTTCCGGAGTCGGTTACATCCTGTAGCCGGGGCCCCCTGCAAGGCCTCGCAAGTCCGTGAGTACTCCTGATCTATCAGAATCTTGCGCCCGTTTCTTATAACAGACATAGCAAAGTCTCCGCAAGTAGGGTGTTCTACCTAACAGGCGACGCTATGCTGGCTTCGCAATCCGGGTGACTGCCGGGATAAGATTGTCTATTGAACACCGGAATCGACATCAGGATCCAACTCGCGGTTGCCCTCCTCGCGGCGGTCGCGGCCACCCTTGCTGTCGCCGACGACGACCTCCCCGACAATGCAGCACTGGACGCCGACGGCGCCGTCATCGGCACTATCGTGCTCGATAAGTCGGACGTGTTCGACCTTTCGAACCCCAAGGAAAACAACTGGTTATACAGGCTGGCCAACCGCCTGCACATCATGACCCGCGACCAGGTCATCCGCAAACAGCTGTTGTTCGAGAGCGGCGACGACTACTCGCAACGGCTCGTCGAAGAAACGGAGCGCATACTGCGGCGCAACGTTTACCTGGACAAGGCCGACATCCGTCCGGTGCGTTACGAAAATGGCGTCGTCGACCTCCGGGTCGCGACCCACGACCTCTGGTCCCTGGATCCCGAGATATCGCTGACTCGCAGTGGTGGCGAGAACACCAGCCGTGTCGGTCTCGAAGAGGCCAACCTGCTGGGTCGGGGACAAACGCTGCGCCTCGTGCGCGAGGAAGACGTCGATCGCCGGGCGACGGTCTTCACGTTCTCGGACCGACATCTTGGCTCTGACTGGGTCTCGGCGACGCTGCACCTTGCCGACAACTCCGACGGTCATTCCTACCTGCTCTCTCTCGCGCGCCCGTTCTATGCGCTGGATACCCGCTGGGCCACCGGCATGCGCCTGCTGGACGACGATCGCGAAGAGGCCCTTTACGAGCTGGGCGAAGAAGCGGCGGAGTTCAACAAGGAGCAGGACTACTATTCGGCCTGGGGCGGCTGGTCGAAGGGACTGCGTAACGGCAGGACCCACCGGTGGACCGCCGGTTTCGTCTACGACGACAATGTGTTTTCTGCAGTGCCGAACGGCGCCTTGCCGCCGGCAATCCCGGAAGATCGCAAACTCGTTTACCCTTTCATCGGATTCCAGATGGTGCAGGACGACTGGGTAACCGCGACCAATCGCAACCAGATCGACCTGACCGAAGACTTCCTGATGGGAACACAGTTTTACGCCACGCTCGGCTGGTCGGATGAGGCCTTCGGTGCCGACCGCGACGCCCTGGTTTACTTCGGTGAAATCAGCCAGGGCTTCGGTTCGATGGAGAAGACGTCAATGCAGATGCTCGGCCGCCTGTCGGGACGCATCGAGTCCGGCGAGGCCGTCAATTCTGTCCTCGCGCTCGATGCACGCCTCTACCACAACCAGTCTGAAAAACGATTGTTTTATGCGGCCTTGCACGGAGCCGTCGGCCACGACCCTGACCTCGACCACCCGATCGAAATCGGTGGCGCCGACGGTCTGCGGGGTTACCCACTGCGTTACCAGAGTGGCGACGCCCGGCTCGTCGTCACCGTAGAGCAGCGCTACTTCACGGACTGGTACCCGTTTCGGCTGGTGCGCGTCGGCGGCGCCATCTTCGCCGACGCCGGGCGCGTCTGGGGTGACAACCCGCTCGGCGGCGAACCGCTCGGCTGGCTCAAGGATGTCGGCGTCGGGCTGCGTTTCGCGTTGACACGCAGCGCGTCACGCAAGGTCATTCATCTCGACTTTGCGTTCCCGCTGGACGGCGACCCGAGCATCGATAACTTCCAGATACTGCTCGAATCAAGACACAGATTTTAGCCTGGCGCGACCGTGATTTCGATTGTCCACTGCTCGTCGCCGAGTTGCCGCTCCGCGCTGTAACGCGCATCGGCCTGGCCGGTTTCCCAGCTCGTGGCCAGTGTCTCGGTCATGACATAGTCGCGATGTTTCGCCAGCGCCTCCTCGACCGCGGGAGAACCCGATACGCCCAGCATAATGCGGTCAGAGACCTCGAGTCCGGCCTGCTTGCGCGCGTCCTGTACGGAACGCACAACTTCCCGGGCCAGTCCTTCGCTCACCAGTTCGTCCGTGAGCGTCGTATCGAGGGCGGTGAGATAGCCCGCATCGGCCTCGCAGGAATACCCTTCCGCCGAATGCGTTTCGATCAGAACGTCGTCGCCCTCCAGCGGGATCGTCTGCCCCGCCACGTCGATCTCGAACGCCTCGCCGCGCGCCACCGCGCCGGCTAGTGCCGCCCCGTCGGCTTCGGCAAGTGCCTTGCGAATAGCGGGCACCAGCTTGCCGTACTGTTTACCGAGTTTCGGCAGGTTCGGTTTGACGTTGTAGCTGACGAGCCCGGCGTCCCTGGCAATGAATTCGATCGACTTGACGTTGAGCTCCTCGAGAATCTGGTCGCTGTGGCTCTGGAGCGCCCGTGCCGCAACGTCGTTCGGCGCACGTACCAGCAACCGCGACAGCGGCTGCCGGGTGCGCACGCCCGACTGGCCGCGCGCAGCGCGCGCCAGCCCGACGACTTTCTGCACGACGCCGATGTCGAACAACAATGCATCGTTTTGCCACTCTGCGGCGGCTTCGGGCCAGGCTGCGAGATGTACCGACACCGGCGCGTCCGCGTCAACCGAGCGCACCAGGTTCTGGTAAACGTTCTCGGCAAGGAACGGTACGAAGGGGGCCATCAGCTCGTGCGCGCCTTTCAGGCACTGGTACAACGTCAGGTAGGCGGCCTGCTTGTCTTCCGGGTCGGTCGACTTCCAGAAGCGCCGGCGATTGCGCCGCACATACCAGTTGCTGAGCTGATCGATGAATGACTCGATCGCCTCACCGGCCGTTTTGGCATCGAAGTGATCGAGGGCATCGGTGACAGTCGTGATCGTCTGGTGCAGCAACGCGAGCGCCCAGCGATCAATCTCGGGTCGCTCGGCAACCGGGATGTCGCGGGTAAGATCAATGTTGTCGAGACGCGCATACAGGACGAAAAAGCCATAGGTATTCCAGAACGTGTTGATAAACGAACTGGCGACATCGGCAACGATTTCCACGGAAACGCGCTTCGGTGCATCGGGAGACAGGCGCGCCAGGAAGTACCAGCGCAATGCGTCGGCGCCTACCGTGTCGAAGACATCGTAGGGGTTGATGATGTTGCCGACCGACTTGGACATCTTCTTGCCGTCCTTGTCGACGATCAGGTTGAGGCAGATGCAATTGCGGTAGGCGACGCTGTCGGAAACCAGCGTCGAAATCGCGTGCAACGTGTAGAACCAGCCGCGCGTCTGGTCGATTGCTTCGCAGATATAGTCGGCCGGGAAGTGTTTTTCGAACTTGTCCTGGTTTTCGAACGGGTAATGCCATTGCGCGTATGACATCGCGCCGGAATCGAACCAGCAGTCGATTACCTCGGGCACGCGCGTCCACGTCTTGCCGTCCAGCTCGAACGTAACGTCATCGACGGCAGGCCGGTGAAGGTCCAGCTCGCTGAGCTCCCTGCCGGTCAGCTCTTCCAGTTCGGCGACCGAACCCACGCACTTGTAGCCCGCCTCACCATCGGTCCATACGGGCAGCGGCGTGCCCCAGAAACGCTCGCGCGACAGGGCCCAGTCGATATTGTTCTCCAGCCAGTTGCCGAAGCGGCCGTCGCGGATATGTTCCGGCACCCAGTTGATCGTCTGGTTGAGTTCCGCCATGCGCTCCCGGAAATCCGAAGTCCGGATATACCAGGCATTCTTCGCGTAGTAGAGAATAGGGTCGCCGGTGCGCCAACCGAACGGATAGTTATGCTTGTAACGCTCTGACCGGAACATCAGGCCGCGATCCTTGAGAATACGAATCAGCGGCTTGTCGGCATCCTTGAAGAACAGGTCGGCGACCGGCTCGACGTCGGCGATGAAATGGCCGTCGAGACCCACGCCGTGCACGACCGGCAGGTCGTTGGCCTGACCGAGCGCAAGGTCATCGACGCCATAGGCAGGCGCCGTATGCACGATGCCGGTACCGTCTTCGGTGCTGACGAAATCGGCCGCAAGGACGGTGAACGCTTTTTCGGCATCGACCTTGATGTAGTCGAACAGCTGCTCGTAGCGGGTGCCCACGAGCTCGCTGCCCTTGACGGTCCTGATGACCTCGTGTTCCTGGTCCCGGAACACCGCTTCGCGCAGTGCTTCGGCGACGATCAGTGTCTGGCCGTCGGACGAGCAATAGCTGTAATCGATGTCTTCGCCGACCGCGAGCGCCAGGTTCGACGGCAAGGTCCACGGGGTCGTCGTCCAGACCAGGAAATACGTGTTCTCTTCACCTGCGACCTTGAAGCGGACCGTGATCGACGGATCCTCGACTTCCTTGTAACCGAGTGCAAGCTCGTGGGAAGACAGCGTCGCGCCGATGCGCGGGTCGTAGGGTACGACTTTGTAACCGCGATAGATCAGGTCCTTGTCCCAGATCTTCTGCAGCAGGTTCCAGACCGACTCGATGTATGAATTATCGAGCGTGTAATAGGCTTCGTCGAGATTCACCCAGAAGCCCATGCGCTCGGTCATCTTCTCCCAGTCGCCGATGTAGCGCATGACCGAATCGCGACAGCGCTTCGTGAACTCGGCAATCCCGACCTTTTCCTCGATCTCCTTCTTGTCGAAAATGCCGAGCTCTTTCTCGACTTCGTGCTCGACCGGCAGGCCGTGCGTATCCCAGCCCGCCTTGCGTGGCACGAAGTAGCCGCGCATGGTCTTGTAGCGCGGGAAGACGTCCTTGAAGCTGCGCGCCAGCACATGGTGAATGCCCGGTTTGCCGTTGGCGGTCGGCGGACCCTCATTGAAGCTGAACTGCGGGCCATTCTTCGTCTGCTCCAGAGTCCTGGCGAAGACATCATGCTCTTTCCAGAAGTCGAGGACCTCGCTCTCGATGGCCGGCCCGTCATAACGGCCTTCAATTTCCTTAAACGATGACAATTTTCAAATCTCCAATACAACAACGCCCCGGGTAAACAGGTACCGGACACCATATTTTAAGCAGGGTGTCCGGTACCTGTTTACCCGGGGCGAAACATTCGTCGCGGTACCACCCGGTTTCACGGCGCATGATGACACCGTCATCGCTTGCCGCCTCGCTGGGCACAAGGCCCGTCACCCGTCTCGTGGGTCAGCCGGCCGGCCCTACTTGGCAACGCCTTTCAGGTGGCGACTCCAGGGTGATATTCGGCAGATTCGAACCCGGGGCTTACACCGTCCCCCGGTCGCTGTTGCTCGAGCGGACTGCTTACTCGTCCCCTTCAACGTCTTGCGGGGCAAAGTAGCGGTCCGGGACCTAAAAAACAAGGGAAATGTGCCAGCGTTGCCGCTTTCGGCCGGACTCGGCTCCGGGTCCGCCCGGCAAACACCGGCACCGTGAAGGTGGCCAGTGCCCGACTCGCAGGCACCGGCCACCGAGGGGCGCTACTCAGGGCACGAGGCAAATGGAATCGCTGCCCGCAATTCGCGTTCCGTCGAACAACCTGCCTTCGACAGTAGCCATGTCACTCCCTTCGACCCAGGCGGCGCTGTCGTCCTCGAACTGGCACACGAGGTCCGGGTACCCGTCACCGTTGGTATCTTCGAGGTTACATTGCGGGGACCTGTTGCCGCGCACGCGTACGCTCAGGCCGCCGAACGACAGGCTGGACGCATCGATATTCGCGACATCGAGTTCCGTACTGCCGAGAATCGCGACCGGCACGACGCCTTTGCCATTGACATTGAAGCAGTTCGGATCCGAACCCGGCTTCACGTCAACGTCTATTGCCAGCGCCATCTCGCGAATCACAACCTCTCGCGACAGGATCGACGTGTTTTCCCCGGTCTGAGCGTTAAACACCGTGAAGAGTGCCAGCGGCGGGGCCGCACCCAGTGGCGGCAGGATTGGCGGCGGCAGGAAACCATCCTGGAAACCGTCGCCGATCCAGACGAGCGAGCTGTTCGTCGCTTGCCAGTCACCCACCGTGAATGGCGTGACACCCAGGCACCACGGAGCACCACACATGTTGACGTTGACCAGGTCCGGCAGTCCGCCGGGGATCGCGTCCCCGTCGCGGACGATCGTCTCGCCGACATCACCGGTGAACGTGCCGATAGTCGCGCCACCACTGATGAGGTGCGCGGTCCAGTCCTGGCTCGGCCCGACATATGCCTCCGACGATCCGCGCGGCCCCAGGGGGCTTGCAACCTCGGGGTCATAGGTGAACGTGCCATTCATCGACCCTTCGACAAAGAAGCGTAACCCGACCGGCGTCATGATCGGCACAGAACTCTGCCGGGTGATTTCTTCGATGGCCGCCTGGTTGTCGCTGAACAGCAGACCGCTTTGTGTCTCCCATTCGAACGTCGTCGGCTCCGCATGAACGATGCCGGCCGCGAACACGGCGGACAGTGCGGCGATACAGCAAGCGCTTTTTCTTCGATTTGCTTTCATGGTTGTCTCCTTCTGTTTGACCGTCTTCAACACTAGGGACGCCGCAGCGGGCCAGCCTGACGGAAACGTGACGGTCTCCTGATGATTTGGACGCTCGGCCTTTGTCAGCGCGCAATGCGCATTGTCGATTCGATATACTGCCGGCCACTGCCAGCACGAGGAGATCGGTCATGGCCGGAGTCGAACAACGCATTGCACTGGTCACCGGCGCCGGGCGCGGCATCGGCAGGGCCACGGCGGAACTGCTTGCGGCGCGCGGTGCGCGGGTCATGTGTGTCGCCCGCAGTGAAGCGGAACTTGCCGAAGTCGGGCTCGACTACACGGTCGCGGACCTCGGTAGCGAAGACGGTTGCCTGCATGCCGTCGCCGAGACTGAAAAGCGGCTCGGCCCGGTCGATATCCTGGTGTGCAATCACGGCATTGGCTCCGCGCACGAGCGCCTGGTGTGGGAACAATCGGCGGATGTCTGGGATGAAACCATGCGCATCAACCTGGACGGTCCGTTCTATCTCGCGAAAAGCGTGCTTCCGGGCATGACCGGACGCGGCTACGGAAGACTCGTCTTTACCAGTTCGACTGCCGGCCTGGTCGCCGAGTACAAGGGCAGCGCCTACACGAGCGCCAAGCACGGGCTCATTGGCCTCGCGCGCTCGGTCGCGGCGGATGCAGGCGCGCACGGCGTAACTTCGAATGCGGTTCTGCCGGGCTGGGTGCGCACCGAAATGGCCGAGCGCTCGGCGAAACAGGAAGCCAAAGACAGAGGTATCAGCACCGACCAGGTCTGGAGCGAACGTGCGGCGCTCTATCCACCCGGCCGCGTCGCGACGCCGCAGGAAGTCGCGGAAGTCATCGCGTTTCTCGCCTCGGCAGAGTCCAGCGGTGTCAGCGGCGAAGCAATCCGGGTCGCCCTGGGCAGCGTTGCCTAGGCGAAGCCGGCAATACTTGAGTGAACCCGGGCCTCAGTCACGCTACTATCGCCCACCATGGAAACGAAGTCGCTCATTGACCGCATCATGTCGGGCAGCCTCGTGCTGCAGATCTTCGTCGGCATCATCATCGGCGTCGCACTGGCCCTCACCGCACCGGGAGCGGCGATTACCGCCGGGATTCTCGGCAACCTGTTTGTCCAGGCACTGAAAGCGGTAGCACCGGTCCTGGTGCTGGTACTCGTCGCGTCGGCAATCGCCAATCGCAAAGCCAGTCACAGCGCGCAAATGCGGCCGATTGTCCTGATGTATCTCGTCGGTACGACGGCGGCTGCATTGCTGGCGGTCATGATGAGCATGCTGTTCCCAACCACGCTGGTGCTGCAGGTAACCGACGTCAGTGCCAGCCCGCCACAAGGCATCACCGAAGTACTGGGCGGCCTGTTGCAAAAACTGGTGGACAACCCGGTCAACGCGATACTGACGGGCAACTTTATCGGCATACTCGTCTGGGGCGTCCTGCTCGGCATCTTCCTGCACCACGCCGCCGACAGCACGCGTCGGTTGCTCGCGGATACGGCTGATGCTGTGACTCACATCGTGCGCATCGTGATTCGCCTTGCGCCCATCGGGATCTTCGGGCTGGTTGCCAGCAACCTGGCCGCAACCGGCCTGTCGGTACTCGGTGACTACGCGCGAATTCTTGCAGTGCTGCTCAGCAGCATGTTGATCATGGCGCTCATCATCAATCCGCTGATCGTCTGGTTCCGGACTCGCGACAATCCCTACCCCATCGTGTTTACCGCGTTGCGCGAGAGCGGCGTAACAGCGTTCTTTACCCGTAGCTCCGCGGCCAACGTCCCGGTGAATCTCGCGCTGTGTGAAAGACTCAACCTGGAAAAGGACACCTACGCAGTTTCGATACCGCTCGGTGCAACGATCAACATGGGGGGCGCTGCAATCACGATCACGGTCCTGACGCTGGCGGCAACGCATACCCTGGGCATCGAGGTCGATCCGCTGACCGCGTTGCTATTGAGTATCGTCGCCGCATTGTCGGCCTGCGGGGCCTCCGGTGTCGCCGGCGGGTCGCTCTTGCTGATCCCCTTGAGTTGCAGCCTCTTCGGCATTTCCGACGACATCGCGATGCAGGTGGTCGCCGTCGGTTTCGTTATCAGTATCCTGCAGGATTCGGCCGAGACGGCCCTCAACAGCTCGACGGACGTCGTTTTCACGGCCGCGGTGGCGCGCAAACCCGACTAGCCCGGGGGCCCGCTTCTGGTCAGGACTGTTCGGACTGGCTGGCGCAATCGATACACAGGGTCGCCGTCGGGTCGAATTCCAGCCGCTTCGGGTTGATCGGCTGGTCACAGTTCAGGCAATCGCCATACTCATCGTCTTCGATACGTTGTAGCGCGACCTCGATGGCGCGCAGCAACTGCTTGCAACGCTCGGCTGACGCCTGGGCCATGGCCTGTGACTGCATTGCGTCCATCCTCGACAAGCGACCCACTTTCGACTGATCCAGCTCCACGGTCGCCGCAGATTCATCCGCGGATTCAGCGAGACTCGCAATCTCACTCTGCATCGCGAGTAACTTCTCGCGCATTGATTGGTTGAAATCTGACATGACGCTACACCACTTTGCAGTTTGCGATTGCTTGCTGTCAAATCAGGGCCATGTTCCCAAACGAGAAGTTTGTCGACACCAACGGCATTCGGATGGCCTTCTACGAACAGGGCCAGGGACCGGCTGTCATCCTGCTGCACGGCTTCCCGGAACTGGCTTTCTCCTGGCGCTACCAGCTTCCGGCGCTGGCCGACGCCGGGTTTCGGGCGATTGCTCCCGACCAGCGGGGATACGGCCTGACGACTGTGCCGCCCGCGGTCGCCGACTATCGTGTGAGCGAGCTCATCGCGGATGTGCACGGATTAATGGATGCGCTCGAACTTGAGTCGGCGACCTTCGTCGGCCACGACTGGGGCGCCCTGGTCCTCTGGCACATGGCCATGCTTGCACCGCAGCGCATGGAAAGGCTTGTGGCGCTCAATATCCCGCATTTCCCGCGTTCGCCGGTCGATCCGATCGCCTATGCGCGCGAACATCTTGGCGAGGATTTTTATATCGTCAATTTCCAGGACTCCGACGAAGCAGACCGGCTGTTTGGTGAAAATCCGCGTCGCTTCATCGACCGGATCATGCGCAAGAATTTGATTACCCGCGAGCAGTTCGACCAGCGACCGCCTGAGCGGCAGGTCGTCAGCCTGCTGCGGATTGCGACCCGGGAGCCCGGTGGCGACCCGATCCTCGGCGCAAAGGAGCTCGACTACTTTGCGGCCGCTTTCGAACGCACCGGCTTCACCGGCGGCATCAACTGGTACCGCAACTGGACGCATAACTGGCAACAGCTCGACGGCATCGACCAGCAGATTGACATTCCGACCCTGTTCATCGGCGCCACGGACGACATCGTCGTTCGGCCGGAGCATATCGAGCGCATGAGACCCCTGGTCAGCAATCTCGAAGTGCATATGCTGGAGGGCTGCAGCCACTGGAGCCAACAGGAGCGGGCCGAGGATGTAAACCGGATTATGCTCGACTGGCTGCGTCGCGAATAAGCGGGGTCTAGTGCAGCACCGGCGAGACGAGTTCGTCATCGTCGACACCGAACATCGCACGATCGAACGCGCCGACGATGTTGTCGCTCGATTGAGCGCCGACAACGAGCAGGCGACGATTGATCAGGAATCCGGGCACGCCGGCAAGACCCCCGTCACGTACCTGCCGCTCGCGTGCCGTTACAATCTGCCTGAGCTGCCGGCTGTCGATCGCCTTCGCCGTATCGGTGGCCGAAATACCATGCGTACCGGCGATGTCGATGAGTTCACCACGTTCCCCGATATCACGTCCCTGCTCGAAAAACGCAGACAGGAAATCTTCAGCCAGCGCCGACTGGTTCGCACCGATCGATTCAGCAAACTGCATGACCTGGTGCGCCGCCAGCGTGTTCGGCACATGACGCAGCTTGTCAAAGCGGAAATCGATGCCGGCCGCAGCGCCTTCCTCGACCAGGTGTTGCAGCACCGGCTCGACATTGGCAGGACTGCCAAAGCGGCGCGTCAGGTAGACGTCAAACGGCTGCCCCCCCGGATCTATCTCCGGGTTCACCTGGAACGGGTACCAACTGACCGCCGACGGCCCCTGCACCGCCGTCATCGCCGTGTCCAGGCGCCGCTTGCCAATGAAGCAAAACGGGCAAGCAAGATCCGCGATCACATCGACGTGCAGTGCCGCCACCGGTGTGACCGGGCCGTTGTTCCCGGCCGTATTGGACAATGTCTGGCTCATTCAGTATTTCCTCCTCAGGAAGGCAATAAATAAGGCCTTTTCTGTCGATATCAACGGTAACCCTGTTCCGTTGAACGAGGCCTGAACAGCATATTTCAGACGACTATTGTCGTTAGACAGCGAGAGGCGGAATTTATTCCCTGGTACTACTGGTCAGTTTCCTGAGCCCGATTACCCATGAATAATAGGCAGCACCGCCAGCGAGGATGAAATTGAATATTTCTTCGCTGGTCACATAGCCGGTGCCGGTTTCAATCATGCGGTCTGTTACGATCATCGACCCGAGCGCCATGCTGAATATCAGCGAGATCATCGTAATCAGGGATTCGGCCGTCGTGACCACCGTGGTCCAGCCCGGGCGCCAGAGCATCAGCAGCAGGCAGGCGAAACAGAACCCGTAATAGCAGAGACGCGCCAGCGGGTACGGCTCGAGAAACGCCACCCTGACATTGATGTGGGCGCCGTAGTCCAGCAGCACGAAGATCGCCGTCGCCGCATAGTAGAATCGCAGTGCCGTGGCCGATTTGGCAGTTGTATCCATCCGATCAATCCGCTTGCGGGAATGACCAGCATCCCCTCACCCGAAAATTTGTGCAATATTTTGGGCCCCGCCCCGGTCTACTGGGGTGACCCGTGAATGGAAACGTAACCGTGCTCATCAAGAAACCCGCCGATATCCGGCCATCCGAAATAACCAGTAAAGAGAATTATCTCAATCGGCGCCAGTTCATGCGCGCCGGGGCCATCGCCGGCGGCTCATTGCTGCTCCCGCCGGCAATGGCAGCGGTCGTGCCGGATCGACGTCGTGCCGTGATCCGGGATATCTCCCCCAGCCCGTACAGTACGGACGAGGAGATGAACAGTTACCAGGACATCGTGACCTACAACAACTTTTACGAGTTTGGAACCGGTAAGGCCGATCCGTATGCGAATGCCCGGGATTTCAGGACTCGGCCATGGACGATCACGGTCGAAGGTGAAGCGGAAAAGACCGGCACGTTCGATTTCGACGATTTCATCAAACCGTTCGATCTCGAGGAACGCATCTACCGCATGCGATGCGTCGAGGCGTGGTCGATGGTTATTCCCTGGGTCGGTATTCCACTGGCCGAGATCGTGAAGTACTTCCAACCGACCTCGAACGCCAAATACGTGGCGTTCGAAACCCTTTACGACCCGGAGCAGATGCCGGGACAACAGCGCCGCGTGCTCGACTGGCCCTACCGTGAAGGACTGACCATCGCCGAAGCAACCAACCCGCTTGCCATCCTCGCCGTCGGTCTCTACGGCGAGGTCATGCCGAATCAGAACGGCGCGCCGATACGGCTGGTCGTACCCTGGAAATATGGCTTCAAGGGGATCAAGTCGATCGTCACCATGCGCTTCACCGAGAAGCAGCCGAAGACCAGCTGGAACATGGCCAATTCCCGCGAGTACGGGTTCTACGCGAATGTGAATCCGGAAGTGGATCATCCTCGCTGGAGCCAGGCCCGGGAGCGCCGCATCGGTTCTGGCATATTTGCGC
>Ga0210074_1000477_pt1 | contig 14101 bp, 10 predicted proteins | sample China_Galinas_Co_FD_184860 | JGI IMG/M metagenome (GOLD analysis project Ga0210074, IMG submission 184860) | Wetland microbial communities from San Francisco Bay, California, USA, that impact long-term carbon sequestration -... | ecosystem: Environmental > Aquatic > Marine > Wetlands ... | reverse complement strand
AGAAATCAGCCTCGACCTGCCCGCCCAGGCGCTTTGAAAGCGGTTCCTCATTTGCACGCTTGCCCAGTTCGATCGGGGGCGCCTCGAGCACGGCAAAGGTGGCAGCCAACGGGCCGTCGATGTTCGCGTTGACGGATAGCGCGGCCTTGTTGTCGTCCAGGCCACTGATGATGACCTTGCCCGATTCGATGCTGACGCCATTGACTTGCCCTTCACCGATCTCCAGGTCGAATCCGTGTCGGTCAAATGTGCCGCTGCCGGTCACGCCGGTGGCCGGGGGCAACGAACCAAAATATGCAACGGTGAGATTCTCATAGCCCAACTTGCCCTCGAGTTTCTCGAGCTGCAGTTTGCTTTCCGACCTGGCCGGTACGACCATGGCCAGGTCAAGTTGCGCCTGCTCAACGGTGCCTGCCTTCAGGTTCGCGACCAGCCAGTTGCGCGCCCCCTCGGCAACGCCCGCGGGCCAGTAACGGTCGAATGACTCCACGTTGACCCGATGCAGGATGGCTTGCAGGCTGAAGGCGACAGCGTCTGAATGCTGCTGTGCCGAGCCCTGCAAATGCAATTGCATCTTTGGCGCCGTGCCGGCGAACGAAATGTCCAGGCTGGAAACCGCCAGCGACCGCCCCGGCAGGTCAGCGCTCAATTGCACTGCCAGCGAATCGACCCCGAGCGGTTCGGAGAACCAGTCCTTGTAGGAAAGACGTCCTGCCCCGGCCTTGAGGTCCGCGGTCAAGCTGTGTATCTGGCCCGGCAATGTGAATGTCGTATTGACGTCGCCCGAAAAATTCGTCGCCAGGCCGGCCAGCACGGCCAGTCTCTGATCGAGCAATGCCAGCTCTGCCGGTCTGATATTTTCGAATTTCAGGCTGGTGGTGACGTCATCATGCTCGAGTTCCATTGCAATGTCCGCGTGGACGCCCTTGACGGCCGCCGGTGAGCTGAATGAGATCCCCAGGCTACCCACAACCTTACCCGCACGCCCCCTGAACAGGGATTCGACCGTGTCCATGGTCCATTGCACGCCTGCCTTGCGGTCATCGACATTCAGGGTTCCGCTGAATTTCAGTTCCTTGAGATAACTGAGAGGGACCCGTGAATCCGTTTCAGACGTCAGTATCCTGGAAGTGTTCCTGACGATCTGCAGGTAATCCCTGCGTGGCTTGTTACCGCTGGCTGGCGTGGCGCCAGCGCTTTTTTCAAACACTTGAAAAGAGCCATCTGTCCGGCGCACCAGTTGTACATCGATACCATGCAGCTCGATCGACTTCAACGCCAAAACACCATGCAGGAGGGCGCGAACGCTGAGCGAAACCTTGATTTCGGGCACGCTCACCACGCTGGCGCCCGACGAATCAACCAGATCAACCGACACCGCCTTCAGATCCACCTGTCGCTCGGCGCGGTTCCAGAACAGACCGAAGCCTTTCAGCCTTGCGCTCAAACCACCCGGGATATTCGATGTCGCCTGTTCAATCCTGGGAATGAACTGGTTTAACTCGATCGGCCCGGATGACAAGCGCCACAGCAGAAGCAGCGCGGCCAGGAACAGGACACCAAGCAAACCAAGCAGCGACTTGAACAAAATTTTGAGTGTCTTTTGAAGGGCAGCGTTCAATGCTCGGGTGCTCGCAATTTGCGGTTGGATCGGGGACGCCACGCAGCAGGGTTCTCCGTGGGCCAAAAAGCCTTCATGCCTAATGCTTCACTGACCGGACCTCGCCGGCAGAGTCAGGTGATAAACAGAAACTGTCAACATCCTTCTCCAGACCCATGAAGAACAGCACGCGCTGTTCGAGATAGCGGTAGAAGGGATTGTAACGCAAGCGGAGCTGGTCGGCGGCCGGCACCTGCAATACACCCCTCTCTCCACGCAGGGCAAGCACGCCTAAATCGATCCCGGGACTGGGGCCGGCCTGGTCTCCACCATAAACGGGGTCCTCTGGCGGGAACGGTAATGCCACGTGAGACAGTGAATATACGTCCTTCGGCCATGAAAAGCCCGTCTCACAGGTACCCGTATCAGACGACCCGGGACTTCTGCTGAACGCAACCAGGTGCTGGTTGTCCCGGCTTTGATTGCTCACCAGGGTCAACCAGAAATTCAGGCCGGTTGCATTCAGCATCGGATCGATCCACGCCGAAGGATTGTATTTCATCAGGGGACCGATCTCCGCCCAGCGGTTGATGTCAAACAGCACCAGTTCGTGGTGCATGGGTTCGCCGTTGGCTCTGCGCGCCGGGATTCCCGGCAGTCTGTCAAACAGGTTGTGCACCAGGGCCGGGGCCGTGACGGTTGCATCAACCACGGACTGGAACGCCAGGATTGGCGGCATCCGGACGAGGCTTTCGTCTTTCGCCCTTGCGCTTATCTGTCGTTGAATTTCCTGCGTTATCAGGTACGCCTGCTTGCCGGCGTTCAATGCGAAGGAGCCGTATTTCCACGGGTCGTATTCAGGCAATATTGAATTCCAGGCGAGTTTCTCCAGACCCAGCAGGTGGCCGAGCCGCTCCTGCCACTTGGCCAGCGCCGCCATCCTGCTGATGCCGATTTCCGGTGATATCAGGACCAGGCCATCCACCTTCGCAAGACGGTTATCGGCCAGTGAATCCAGCGTGTACTGTACTGCCAGCGCGCCGCCGTTGGAGTAGCCAACGAGATAAATTGGTGCACCGGCCGATTTCGACTGCAGTTCACGCATGGCAAGCCTGACAGCGGCCGCCATGTCTTCCCATTCCGTATTCAACAAGCCCGACGGCGCCTGCCCATGCCCTGGAATCCTGAGGCCAATGACGTAGGCGCCCCGTTCATGCAGGAGTTGCCCGATGCTACGCAGGCTGTAAGGAGAATCGGACATCCCGTGCAGCAACAGCACCGCCGTCTTCGGCGGGTCTGCCGCCAGCACGAAACTGCGATTCCAGTTGACGGGCCAGCGGGCGGGATCGGAAAGACTGCCATGGTAATAGCGGTTGATCGCGAGCTTGTCCGTCTCGTCGATCTGTGCATAGACCTGTTCATCGAGCTGCCTGAAGAGACGGTCTTCCAGTTCGAGGTAGGCGGCAAAGTTTTCCAGGCCGGCATCGCGGCTGAACTCCTCGTCGAGCACCGTTTCGTGCCAGACCTTCAAGTCCGGCCGGTCGTTGAGCACGACCACGGCCGCCACGATGGCGACGACCAGCGCGCCGAGCAAAGCGGCAAGCACGAACCGTGTGATTCGACGGCCCGCCCGCAACAAATTCTTTATCATGATTCCACCTGGAAACGCTGACTGGCGCATGGGGTAGATCATAGCAAGGTTTGCGCCGGGGGGTTCATACCGGCCCGGAATTCATTGATACGATGAGGCCGCGAATCGGCGCGATGCCAGCGTCGATAAGGCGGTGGAACTGTATGCCCCAAGCGAATCATTTATACTGCAAAATGCCCTTAGCGCCCGAGCCAATAGCATGACACGACCACAAGGTTTTCCCGACTTTTTCATCATTGGCGCACCACGCTGCGGCACCACATCTTTGTCCCGTTATCTCATGCGCCATCCGCAGGTCTGTTTTTCACGGCCCAAGGAAACCCACTATTTCGCCCAACAACAGGATTTGCCTTCCGAGGATGCCATTGAGCGCGATTATATCGACCGCTATTTCGCCCATCGAAGCGCCGGCGAATCCGTAGCGGGTGAAGGTTCCGTGTCCTACATCCACCTGCCGGAGGCGATTGAGCAGATCCGGCATTTCAATCCTGACGCAAAATTTATCGCCATGGTGCGCAATCCACGCTCGATGCTGCCTTCTTACCATCAGAAGATGTTGTTCCTGTTGCAGGAAAACGAGGCGAATTTTGACAAAGCCTGGGCCCTGCAAACGCCCCGGGCGCTAGGCAAGAACCTGCCCCGCACCTGTCTCGACCCACGCCTGTTGAAATACACGGAGGTCGCCAGCCTTGGCGCCCAGGTTCAGCGCCTGTTCGAAATGGTCGGGCGGGAGCGTTCGCACATCATCGTTTTCGATGATTTCGTCAAGGACACCCTGGCCGTGTACCGCGCGCTGCTCGATTTCCTGGAAATCGATTACGACGGCCAGACCGAATTCGAACGACGCTTCGAAAGCCAGATGTACCGCTACCGCTGGATTCAATACCTGTTCTTCGCAACCGCCACCCGGGGCGGAAAATTCGTCGATACGCTGGAACGCAGACGTCGCAAGTACAGGAAAGACGGCACGATACGCCCCAACCTGGTCAAACGCATCACGAAACTCAACAAGGGCCCGGTAAAACCTGCGCCATTGTCGCCGCAAATGGTCAATATCCTGCGCGAGGAACTGCACGACGACGTCCGGCTTTTGGGACAGCTGCTCGGGCGCGACCTCGGATTCTGGCTGACTGCCGACTAGGCCAATGAATGGCCCTCGCGGCTCGATTACCGGCTTGACGCCGGCTTCTGGTCAGGTCTTCGGCGCGGCGTCAAACTCTGAACCGGGAACCGTTCGCGAGAGCAGCAAATCGCAGGCTTCGCGCACGGCCCCGTGGCCAGCCCGGCTGCCGGTAATGCAATCGGCCACGGCCCGGACTTGCGGTAACGCATCCTGTGGACAAAACGCATACCCGACATTCGCCAGGCACGGCAGATCGTTCAGGTCATCACCCATGTAAGCGATGGCTTCCAGCGGCAGGCCCCAGCCTTGCGCGACTTCGCGCAGACGCGTGAGCTTGTCTTTCACCCCGGGATGGTAATTGTCGATGTTCAGTTTGCGCATGCGCGCGTGCACCGCTTCGCTGCGCTCCTGGGTCATCACGCACAGCCTGATGCCGGCCTCGCGGATACGTTGCAAACCCATCGCGTCCCGCGTGTTGAACCGCTTCAGCGCCTCACCGTCCGGACCGTAGTACATGCCGCCATCGGTGAGCGTGCCGTCCACGTCGATGACCAGTGCCTTGATGGCCCCGATCCGATCCGTGGCGGCACGCGCCCGGCGTTGTTCGAGCATGGCTTCGGCGCGCGCCCAGTCGCCCGGTTCGTCGATTTCCAGCACCGACTCCGCGGGCATTTCATACACGGTGATGCGGCCGCCCAGCCTGCATCGCTGCTGGTCGAGAACCTCGCGGCGCGTGAAGTAAAAGGCGCCGTTTTCGATCAGGCTGCCGGCGAAGTCCTGGCGGCGCGGCCGCGCGGCCGGATCGTAATTCAACGGCAGTCCTGATGGCGACCAGAAAAACCGTTTTGTCCTCACGGCGGTGACCAGGCTGTCGGCCTTGCTGTCGACAAACTGGTCCCTGGCTGCGACGAAATCCGTCGCCCGGGTCATCGGCGAAGTCGCCTGGACCAGGCAGAGCACATCGAAAGGGATATCCCGGGCGAACTCGACCAAGGCGCTCTCGGTGGATGCCTCGTCGGTGCAGGTTTCAGGCGAACGCTCGAACAACCGGATCCGGCCTTCAAAACGGCTCTCGACCGCCGCCCGTATCCCGGCATCGTCGGTGCCCACCCAGATTTCATCGAAGCAACCGGAATCGATCGCCGATTGCAGCGACCAGGCGAACAACGGGGCACCCGCCAGCGGCCGGATGTTCTTGCCGGGGATCGATTTCGAACCCCCGCGCAGCGGCATGTAGGCGACCCAGCGCATGCTCAGCCGTGTTCCCGGCTGTCCAGGCGTTTCAGCTTATCCCGCTGCGGGCGCTCAACATCGAGAAGCGCCTGCTGTTTGCGCGTCAGGGCCCGCTCGACCGCGTGCAAATCGCGGACCAGCCGGCGCAAGCCATCCGGTTCGAGTGAAGCGGCATGATCGGTGCCTTTCCAGGTACGATCCAGGGAAAAGTGCCGCTCGATCCAGCTCGCGCCCAGCGTATAGGCGGCAATGTCCGCGGCAATACCGAGGTGATGACCCGAGAAACCCACGGCGCGTATCTGCCCGCCGTAGCGCTTTCCGATTTCGTCGATTTCCAGCAGGCACAGTTCATCGAAAGACACCGGGTAACCCGAGGTACAGGCGTAAAGCACGACTCGGCCGGTCACCTGCCTGTCCGCAAGCCGCTGGAAAATCTCATCGGCTTCCGCGGGGGTCGTCATGCCCAGTGAGATGTGGATGTCGCCGGCATACCCGGAGGCAAGGTAATCCAGCATCTCGTAGTTCAGGTTGCAGGCCGACGGTATCTTGATGTAGTCCGGTTCGAGACTGGCGATCTGTTTCGCCGACGTCAGATCCCAGGCGGAACAGGCGTAACCCACGCCGAACTCTTTACACCACTGGCGCAACTGACGGTGCTGATCGAGATCGAATTCGAGGAATTCGCGGTGTTCCCCGTAGGTCGGGCCGTAGGCATTGATCGGGTTGGGGTGCGGCGCAGCGTACTCTTCGGGTGTCAGCAATTCACGGTTGGAACGTTTCTGGAACTTGACGTAATCGCAGCGGGCAAAAGTGGCCGCAATACCGATCATTTCGTGCGCTATCTTCATGTCGCCCTTGTGATTGCAGCCGATTTCCGCAACGACTTTTGGGCTGGGAGGCCTCTTCATTTGGGTGCTTTCTCCTGTTGTCGCGACATTATATGTTTATCCTGTCGAGGATGCCCATGGCGTCCCGGTGCCATTTGTCATCAACTGCAAGATCGAACGAGGCGCCGCTTTGCAATGCGGCTTTCCAGTGTACCGGGCTGGGCAGAATGCACAGCGTCATGACCACCCGCTCGCCGCGGTCGGGGCTGAGTCCGCGATGCAGCACCCTCGAGGGCTGGAACAGCACCGCCTGCCCTGCCCGCAGCGGCCTGGCGTGGCTCGCGAGTTCCCGCCCGGCGATGCGCGACAAATGCCCGATATCCGGGGTGCGCGTTTTCGACCTGCCAAACAGGTATCCGCGACGGGCGACCGACTCGCTGTCCGCCAGGTCCATGAACTCCGTGTTACCGCCGTGCTCCGCGGTCGGATTCAGGTAAGCAATCAGCTTGAGATGGGAACTGGGGCCCTTGTCGCAGTGCCAGCGGAACGAAACGGATGCCTGCTCCGTGGCCTGGCGGGTGACGGAAAAAGCCCACCAGTGAAGCAGATATTCACTGCCGAAATATTCAACGATACGCTGGTCCAGATCGCCGGCGAGCACGGCGCTCAGCAGTGCCTGCAGCCAGGCCATGTCGGTGACGTGAAACCCCTCGAGGTGCTTGCTGTCTTTCTTCAACAAGCCACTGCTGTGATTATCCTGTAACTCCCGGCGCCACTTGACCGCGTCATTTTCGTTCAGCGGCGTGAAATATTCGAAACCCTGTTGTTCGAGCGCGGTGCCGGGCGCAGCGTCCGGTTCCCGCTCGAAGCGGGCCTGGCAGTAGGCATGGTATTCGGCATAACGCCGGCCAATATCGTATTCACGGTAAACACGCTGCGCGCGGCCCGCATCAAGTTCGGGCTTGTACAAGCGGTCCCTGAGCCGTGTGATCGCAGACACAAGCGACATTTCAGCTGCTGATATCAAAAATGTGCTCGGAGTGCTGCCGCACCCGTACCTTGTCAAACCGTTTCAGCACCCCGCCCATGCGCCGGATCTTCTCTTCCAGCTGCGCGGCCGTTATCGGCGGAAAGCGGTGATCGTGGTAGGCCTGCCGGTTCGGTCCGGGCCGTTGCATGTTCAATCTCGTCAGCGCCGCTTTCACGCGGGTCATGAGTTTCGCCTGCAGGCGTCCCGCTGCCGATGGCGGCGGCAGTGCGCCGGGACGGTGATATTGCTGGTCCAGGATGTCGAGAATCCGTTCACTGGCCAGGCGCCCGGTTCGGGCTGCAAGGTAGCTGTCCATCAGGGCTTCCTTGACGGGGTCCTCGGGTTCGTCGGCGGCATTGCCATCGAGGACATGACGACTCGCAGCGATCAGTTCATCGAGGCCAAAACACTGTTGACTCAGCTGGTTTGGCATACCCTGGAATTCAATGTCATAACGCTCATCGAACGTTTTCAGGTAAGCCACCGCCGGCACGCCCATTGCATAAGCTTCGGCCGCGGTCGTGCAGCCATTGTGCACCAGCAGTTCGCTCGCCAGCAGCCAGGGCAGAACGTTGCCCTCGTTGTTGACGACGACGCGGGAACAGCGGGCCGCCAGTTCATGGTAGACCCGGTGCTCCTCGCTGGGGTGCGGACGCACCACGATCGTCATTCCCGGGAAGGCCTGTTCCAGCGCCGGTATCATGGCCAGAAAGTCGTCCAGGATATGTTGCTTGTGTGCTTCCAGCCCCTCGGCAAAGGACCGCGGCATACCCTTGCCGGCCTGTCCAGGGCGACGCGGTTTGCCGGGGGCTGTCGAGGGCGCGAAAAGACCGATGCCCGGCAGGTAGGGATTCACGTCGGTAAAATTGGTGTTGACGAGGATGAAACGGCCGTGGCTGTCGCGCAATTTCCGTACCTGCGCCTCGAAATAAGGCGCCAGTTCGTGACGCAACATATCACCGCGCGGATTGCCGCTGACGTGGATCTGCAAATGTTCCGGCAATCCGGGGTAGCCGCGCATCAGCGCTTCGTTGTCAGGTCCCCAGGCGAACAGGTGGGAAACATGCCGCAACGTGTTGGGCGACAGACGCAGGGGGTAAAACACATCGGCCGGCGGATGGACCAGCGCCTCTTCTTCCCAGGCGACGATATCGTGACCCAGTTTGCGGATCAGGCTGAACATCAGGTCGCTGATGCGGCGCATGCTTTTGGCCACGTAAATACCACGCGCCATGCGGTCGATTTCGAAATGCACATAGGCCCTGGAACCCAGGATGACCGGATAACCGCGTTCGCTCGCACAACAGGAAAACAAAAGTTTTGCATCCAGTTCGCGTACCTGGCTTTCAACCGGGACGATCAACACCGGTCTCGCGTTGCTGCGACTTTGCGTTTCTGCCATCAGCGCTGATCAACCGGAGCGCAATTCATTCCAACGCCGGTCGAATTCGGCGAAGACATAAGGGTCGGACGTGATGGCTGCGATCTCGTGGTTCAGCAAATACGAAGGCAGCGTCCAGTTGAAGCTCCCGAACACGGCCCATCTGCCGTGTTCATTTTCCGCGAGTATCAGTTTGAGGTGCATGGGCACGTTCTGTAACTGCCCAAAGCGCTCAAACCTGACCCCCGCGGCCTTTAACCGCTCTTCTGTCTTGTGCGGCACCCTGCGGCTGGTAAACTCGGACAGCACTTCCACCTGGGCGCCACGCCGTGAGAGGTCGATAAGGCGACTGACGGAACGCGAAAACCGGATGTGCGATGCGGCGATCCGCACACGTGATCCCTCGCCGAAGTTCTGCAGAAAAACCTCGATCGGGTGGCGGGCGATGCGGGGCCAGAAGTGCAATACCGTGTGACCGAAATCGAGCGAGCGCGAGCGCCCCCAAAAACGGTAATAGAGCGACGAGCCATCTTGGTGCAAAGCACGGATGTGCTCGGCCAGCAGGGCCACCATTTTCGCGTCCCGGGTCTCGACAAGCGCGTTGTGGGCGATATTGTGATTCCCGATCTCCCACAGAATTGCCGGATCATCTTCGGGAAAATCCCCGGATGGATTGAATGAACCAAACAGCGCTGTTGGCCTCGGGTGCGAAAAACAGTAAATTTTCTCATGCAACTGCGGCTTCCAGCCAATACCGGACGGGGACGGCACGCCGGGAAGCGCGATGATTCGCAAACCATCAGCCAGCCCCTCTTTGCCCGACAGGATCGATATGACCTGCTCGTTGGCTTTGACAATTCTTGGCTTGCCCTCCAGCACCAGCGTAACTTTGACACCCCTGGCCGCCGCCTCGACCAGTTTGCGCGCCAGGGGGCGGTCGCGAAAGTAGTAGGTTACCCAGTCGATGCTGCCGCCGGCGGGCACCGCGTCAATCTTCTCGGCGAGTAAATTTCGCAGTGCGCCGACCGGTTTGTCGGGGCCACCGAAATGAACTTCGAAATCAGACCGGGTTGGTTGTAACCGCACGACGTTGCCATGCTTCGGAATTTCTAGCGTCATAGGCATATATATACTTTGTACAGACGTAATTGGCAAAAGAAATCGACCGTTTTGCTTGCGCCCCGACTCGCACTACCAGTCCTGCCGCAAGAAAACACTGAGACAGGCTATTTACCCGGTTGACTCAATAGTGAGATAAATTTCCTTGTTAACAGTCGCCCAACGGAGGCCATATCGCGGATGGATCGAAACAAGCCAGCCCTTCCGCCTGGGCGGCGCGGTAAAATCGGGGCTGCCCGGGCCAATCGTTTTTTCGGCCCCCTGCCCCGTTTTGACTAGCTGCCCCGGCGTCTCATCAGTCGCGCCGCCAGGATAAAAGTCATCACGGAAGTCAGCAGCGAGGCCAATCCCGGACCGACCAGCCCTGTCAACATTGTCATCAGGTAAAAAAGCAACACATACACGGCCGCGCCCAGGATGTGAATACGCAACAGGGCGGATGCGTTACCCATCGCATAGGCTGACGAGCGCAGGGGTGCACTGGCAAGATCGAATGACGCGGCCAGCAAAAGCAGCACCATCAGCGGCGCGGCGGATACGTAGTTCTCGCCGATCAGCGCGAGGATCCATTCACCCGCAAACCAGGCAAATACGACGATGAGCAGTCCGAAACCGCCAGCGATCGCCGAGGTACGAAAAACCAGTTGCATGAAACTGTCCCGATCCGTGTGCCAGGCCCGGGTGAGGTCCGGGAACAATACGTTGCCGAGCATTTCCGTCGGCCTGTTGAGGATGGTCTGAATTTCCCGCGCCAGGCGGAACAGGCCTGCCGCCGCCGGACCCAACAGGTTACCGGCCATCAGGGTGGACAGCTGCTTTGGTATCAGGTCCAGGTTGGTCTGCCAGTAAACCACACCGATGAATCGCCAGAATTCACGATCCCTGCCGAAGAGTTCACGCCACTGGTAGCCCGACAGCAAAGCGCTGGCCATATGGGTGCGCAATTCCACCAGGCCCCGGATGAACAGGTAGAGGTTACCGGCACAGTAGGCAATGCCCCAGGCCAAAAGGAACATGAACATGTCGCCATCCAGGGTCCATGCCAGCACGACCAGCGCCAGGCGCACCGCGGGCTGGATGGTGTACTGCACACCGAGGGCGTCGAAACGGTCGTAGATACGCAGTATTCCATTGCTGGTATTGACGGCCGTGGTCATCAGGATCAGCGTGTAAAACCAGGCCCAATGGGTCACCTGTTCGTCCCAGTGAAGCAAGCCGGCAGTGACCGGAACCGCTGCCACGCCAACCAACGTGGCGAAAAAGGTTGATACGAGGTCAATCGAAAAAGTGGTGCGCAGCAGGCTCTTCAGTCCGCGTTCGTCACCGTTGTCCTGCAGCGGCACGCCGTACTTGACGATGGTCTCGTGGGTGTTGAAGTTGAAGATGCCCTTGACCACCTTGACATAGGTATGCAGAAGCACGATCAGACCGAATTGCTCGACCGGCAGTGCGTGCGCCATCAGGGCGACCGACACGGCTGACAATATGCCGGCGATGCCCCGCCCCTTGAGCACCTTGCCAAAATTTTTCGCGACGCGCTTGAGCATGGGTATTGATTATCGGTTCGTGTATGTGGACAAAGCGTTAAACCGCCAGGCCTGTTGGCAACGACGACCGGGATAGATCATAGCAAGGTTTCGGTCCGGTTTTTGGCCAGGGGCAGAAATCCGCAAGCCCGAACTTACGGGATTGGCGGCGGAAGCGAGTCACAGATTCTCACACACGTTTTAACGCGCCCGGAAAACGCCCAAATCATCATCCGCCGACGACGCGCCCGGTCACCTGGCTGAACATCGGGCGGATAAAAAAAGAGGCGCTCACGCACCTCTTTTTGAAAGAACTGGCGCCGGCCGCTTTCAGCGGCCGTAAGGCTTTGTTATTCGCTGACCCGGGTGTACTCAGAAACTCCACTTGGCGCTGACATAAGGTCCGTGGATGACCATGTCGTCCATCGTATCCGAACCATTGCCAAAATCCCACTTCAGGTAACGGTAGCCGACGATGCCGGTGAATTTCTTGTAGTCATAGGCAAAGTTTGCAACCCCCTGGTAGGTGAGCCTGGAATCGCCGCCACCGACATCAGCGTAATAATTGAAGTAATAACCGTCGGGATAGTAGTGCCGGCCCTTGAAGCCGATCACACCGTCCCAAAACTGGTCGTCACCGCCCACTTTTGTCTTCTGACCGTTTATTTTCAGGTTCGAACTGACACTGAGATCCAGGTAACGTGCGCCAGCGGCGATATCGAACAAGTTTTTACCGTTGTCGATCAGGCTGTAACCGCCGATCATATTGAGCACCCAGGAACTGAGGCTGACGTTGCGCTCGCCCGTAACGGTGTAGCCAAGGAACTCCCTCTCTCCCGACTTTGAATCGCTCAAGTCCATGTAGATCACGTCGGCGAGCATGGAGAACTTGTCCTTGCGGGCGCCGAGGGTCGTCATGAGGGTGAAGTCCAGGTTGCTGATAATTTTGCCGAAATTCAAATCCACGGAGTCGCCCGTGTTGGTCGTGGTTTTTATGCTCGCGCCCCACATGTAAACCTGGAAATCGTATTGCCACTGATCGGCGGATTTCTCCTGCGCGGATACGGAAGTCGCCGTGCAAAGGAGCGTCGATAATAACAGGCACTTTGAACTCGTCAACGCACTCAGTAGACGAGGGTTTTTTTGTTTCTTTTGCTGATTTTTCATAATATTCTCACTGTCCAAAAAGTCCTTGATCGACAAGGATCACGAAAGGGACGAACACCTGCCCTGCCTGCCGGAATCCCACACCATTCCACTCGCTAACAGCGCACTTGAGCGAGCGCTCAATTGTACCAAATAATTCAAATTTCCGCGCATATTAAAACGGTCCTGAACCCGGAAAAAACGGTTGGAACAGGCCGTGGCGATGCGGGCTGAAAACAAACGTCCCTGCAAGGACGCAGCGGATTTTCAATGCGCCGTGCGGACCGGAAACGGGAACCGGATTTCCGGCGGGTATGAGAGGTCCGGGACGCTACGCAGACGATTTCGACTGTTGTTTGGGTTTTTGCAAGGTGCCGAAAACGACATCCCAAAACGGAGACGAGACCCCGTAACCCTTGTTGGAGTCGCGGAAATGATGGTCGATGTGGGATTTCCACACTCTCTTCATCCACTTGATATTCGGCGGCTTGAAATGATGGATGCTGTAATGGGTCATGTCATAGGCGAGGTAACCGGTGGTGAAGCCGGCGGAATAGGCCCAGGTCAACGAACCGAACAACAACCATGTCAAGGCCAGGAGCAAAACCGCAATCGCCAGGCTGAGCGTGATCGGCATCACCAGCCGTTTCTTGTCATTCGGGTATTGGTGGTGCACGCCATGGAACAGGAAACTGACGCGTTTCTGGAATTCACCCCTGGGCGTGAAATGAAAAACATAACGGTGAAATAGGTATTCGAACAGGGTCCAGAAGGCGAGCCCGGCCAGGAACATGCCGACGAAGACAAGGGCCGGGGTGCCGATGGCAAAGCTTTTCCAGACGAAGAATACGATAATCGGAAAATAGACCGCGAACACCGTCACCGGCGAAATCTTGCTCAATCGCTCAAGCAGCGGATTCTTGAACAATCTGATATCGCCTTTCTGGGGCGCCATGTGTTCGGGAATCCGTTCCTGTTTGCTCACTTTCATCGATCGCTCATCTCACTCATTCCAGCCGATTATATCCGGTCACGCACCCGTTTTTACAAGAGCCGGCATATTGTTGCATTTCGGGCCGCCGATACGTGTTTGTAGACCCCGGGTGCAAGCACTCAGGGTGCCTGTTTTGCCTAATTTTGCACAAATAGGTCTTTCTTCTGGACTATTGCGCGGAAAACATGAACTATGCGCAACATGTCAGCATCTCAAGTTGAAGACCGGGACGAGGGTGCCGGAACCCCCGATCCAGGCCGGTCAGATACTTCTGCGCCCGTCGCTTCGATCGCCAACCCACCCGAAATTGAAATCGCAGCCGGATTTTTGTTGCGGCCGGACAAAACCCGGCCATCGAAAATCATGTGGCAACACGTGGCCGTGATCGCGGCGGTGCATGTCATCAGCCTGCTGGCATTGATCCCCTGGTTTTTCACCTGGTCGGGCCTGATCGTTGCGCTGATGGGACAT
>Ga0210074_1000475_pt1 | contig 14122 bp, 11 predicted proteins | sample China_Galinas_Co_FD_184860 | JGI IMG/M metagenome (GOLD analysis project Ga0210074, IMG submission 184860) | Wetland microbial communities from San Francisco Bay, California, USA, that impact long-term carbon sequestration -... | ecosystem: Environmental > Aquatic > Marine > Wetlands ... | reverse complement strand
CCAATATCATCGCCCTGTTCAACAGCGATACCGAGTTCGCAATCTTCCAGATGGACGCCTACATCAAGGCCGGTCGCAACCTCTACCGGAACACCGCGTTGGACATCCGGGACGAGATCAAGGTGGTGATGCCCCTCTATCACGAGGAGATCCACGTGATCAAGCGCAAGGACAGATCTCTCGACTTTGCAACAGAGAAGACGTTTGTGGTCGGGTGCGGCCCGGAGAACAGCGGTTCATGCCTGTCCGCCGATGTCATCGCGGATTTTTACGGCAAGGAGTTCACCTACGCCCACGTTAGCTACGAGGAGGCTCTGAACAAGCTCAAGGCTGGCGAACTCGACCTTGTGATCATCACGGCCGGGAAACCGTACAAGCTCCTGACCGGGCAGACCGGCCTCGACCTGGTTTCGCTGCCGCGCACCAAGAAGGCTGCCGAGTTCTACCTTTACACGACCATCAACCAGGAAGATTACCCCTGGCTCGACCACCCCGTCGAAACCTACAGCGTGCGCTCGGTGCTGGCGACCATGATCCAGGAACAGGAAGGCTTGGCGAACGACCTGGTCGGCACCGTGCATTTCACCATATTGATCAACGAGGACCATCTGAAGAAGTCTGGCCACCCGAAATGGAATGAGGTTTTTTTCCGGGCATACAACGAGAAGACCTCTCATGCAGCCGTAATCAATTCTCTCGGCGCATACAATGTGATCAAAAGCTACGGGTATGATGGCCGCAACCTGGCGATAGTCGATTAAGACCAATCCCGATTATCGTTTGTTGTTTAGAGTACTTTTAGCGTATTATTGCAGAAATATTCGCTTTTCAACCTTACGGACTGAACGATTTCTGGATGCATCAGATCGCCTGCCACGAATGTGACCTGATCCACGACATCCCGCCGATGCCGGCGCGGGCGACAGCGCGTTGCGTGCGCTGCAATGCTGTGCTGTTCCGAGCCCAGATCAACAGTATCGACCGCACCCTGTCCTGGACCATCGCTGGGTTGGTGCTTTACATTGTCGCAGTCAGCTTCCCTTTCCTGGCCATGAAGAATGGTCCGATCTTCAATGAAACGGGACTCCTCACCGGGATCCAGCTACTCTTCAAGCAGGGGATTATACCGCTCGCAACCCTGGTCTTCCTGACCTGCGTTCTGATCCCGTTGATCCAGATGCTCGGCCTGCTCTACATATTCATCCCTCTGAAACTGAATATCCGGGTGAAATATGCAATGCCCGTCTTTCGTCTATTTAAATATGTCAAGCCGTGGAGCATGATGGAGATCTACATGCTCGGCATTCTGGTCTCCATCGTCAAACTCGGCAATATGGCAACGATCATTCCGGGGCTGGCCGTCATCGCTTTCGGCCTGCTGATTTTTGTTCTGAATTTCGCACTGTCTTCGGTTGATTCGCATATGGTCTGGAAGCGACTGGGGGGTGACTCGTGAAAATGACACACACATCAGCTATGCAGCTTGGGCTGGTCAGCTGCCATGCGTGCCATCTGCTCAACCGCAAGCCGAAAACATCAGCATATGAAGCTGCTTATTGTTCGCGCTGTGGCGAAGAATTGCATCAACGCAAGCCGAACAGTCTGATGCGGACCTGGGCTCTGGTGATTGCGGCCATGGTCTTCTACATTCCGGCGAACGTCCTGCCGATGACGATCACTTCAGCTTTGGGCACTGTGCAGGCCGACACCATTATGAGCGGGGTGATCTACTTCATGCAGCACGGTTCCTGGGAAATCGCCCTGGTCATATTTACCGCGAGCGTCTTTGTCCCATTCCTGAAATTTGTCATCCTGATCTACCTGCTGCTTTCTATACATTTCAAATCGATCAAACGACCTAAAGATCGCACCAGATTGTATCGATTCACAGAAGCGATCGGTCGCTGGTCGATGCTCGACATCTATGTTGTGACCATCCTGGTTGCTCTGGTCAAGCTCGGTTTCCTGGCGGATATCGAAGCCGGCCCGGCAGCCCTTTATTTTGCTTTGGTCGTTGTGACGACCATGATCGCCGCAGAGAGCTTTGACCCGCGGTTGATCTGGGACGTTGTGGAGGAAAAACATGAGTGAAGAAAACTTCGAAATGAAGCATGCTGAACAGGCCCCGGAAGCCGTAGTGCAAACCAAGCACAGCTTCTCGATTATCTGGGTGGTGCCGATCATTGCCCTGCTGATCGGTGGCTGGCTGGCTTTCAAGGCGATGTCTGAAAAGGGGCCTGTCATCACGGTCACCTTCGAATTTGCGGATGGCCTCGAGGCCAACAAGACCAAAGTCAAGTTCAAGGATGTCGAAGTCGGCAAGGTCACCCAGATTGACCTGAGAGAAGATCTCGCCGGAGTTGTCTTGACAATCGAAATGAATCCTGACGCCGAGACTTATCTGACCGAGAAAACCCAGTTCTGGGTGGTGAGGGCGAGGGTCGCTGCGGGGGAAGTCACAGGACTCGGGACCCTTTTCTCCGGGGCCTACATCGGCTGCAACCCCTCTATGGAAGGCAAGAAGCAACGTCACTTCACAGGGCTTGAGAAACCACCGGTCCTTACCGAAGACCAGCCGGGGCAACATTATATCCTGACCGCACACTCCCTTGGCTCGCTGGACCTGGGTGCACCGGTCTACTACCGCGGGATCAAGGTCGGACAGGTGGTGGGGTATGATTTCGACGAAGACGCCGAATCCGTGCTGATCAAGGTGTTCATCAATGAACCGTACAATGAGAAAGTGCGAAAGAACACCCGCTTCTGGAATGCCAGCGGTATAGACATGACCATGGACGCCACCGGCATCAAGCTGGACACACAATCGATAGTCTCAATTATGCTGGGTGGAGTAGCGTTTGATATGCGCCAGCACGACCTTCCCGGGGAACCGGCGGAGAAGAACCACAAGTTCCTGCTTTATCCTAGCCAGGAAAGCAGCAAGGAAGATACTTACGAGATCAAGAGGTATTACGTGATGTATTTCGACCAGAGCGTACGCGGTCTCTCGCCAGGGGCGCCGGTAGAAATCAAGGGGCTCCAGGTTGGTGAGGTGGTCAGTGTCGAACTTCAATACGACCAGGAAAAACTGGATTTCCGTATTCCTGTGGTCATCGTTCTCGAACCGGAACGTCTGAACTTAATTGTCACGGACACGGGCAAGGTTGTTGAAGGCGAAAAAAAAGAAGAGTTCCTTGAAGAAGAGAAAAAGACATCCGATTTGGACGCACGTGCCAGGAAACTTATCGAAAAGGGATTCCGCGCCCAGTTGAAAACAGGCAACCTGCTGACCGGCCAGTTGTACATCGATCTCGATTTTTATCCTGAAGCCCCTCCAGCGACGCTTGAGAAAATCGACGGGAATACGGTTTTCCCGACCATTTCCACACCACTGGAGCAGATCGTCCAGAGGGTTGACAATATCCTTAAAAAAGTGGAGCAGGTCCCCTTTGGCAAGATCGGCAAAGACCTGCAAGGGGCTGTTGCTGAACTCACAACGACCCTGGAAGAGATCAAAGGCCTCTCAGGGAAAGTCAACGAAGAGACAATCCCGAAGTTCAATGCTTCGCTTGATCAGCTCCAGGAGACCCTGAACGGTATAGAATCAACCCTGGGACCGGATTCCGCGCTGAGCTACAATGCTCGCCAGGTGACGAGCGAACTGGCATTGGCGATCAGGTCGATGCGGTCGTTGCTGGAGTACCTGGATCGCGATCCTCAGGCGTTGATCCTCGGTAAGGAGGGAGATAAGAAATGATCATACACAGCGTTCGAAAAAGGTTTCAATGGTTCCTGGCCCTTTTGATACTTCTTCTCGTTTCCGGTTGTCTCAGCCGTAGTGCACCCAAGGTCACTTATTTCAGACTGATGACCATGGAGCAATTGGGCGCAACGGAGAGCCTTTCCTCTTTACCGGAAGTCAAACTGGGAGTCGGCCCCATAACGATTCCGGACAGTCTGAAGCGTTCGCAGATCGCGACCCGTCAGCATGGCAACCAGTATGAATTCGACGAGTTCAACCGCTGGGCGGGGGTGTTGGAACAGGATATGACTTATGTCCTGGGAGACAACCTCGGGCAGCTGCTCGGGATTGAAAAAGTCGGGTTTTTCCCCTGGATTCGTCATTTCAAACCGACCTACCAGGTTACAATCGATGTGATTCGTTTCGACGGGAGAATCGATGGCGAAGCGGCTCTGAGCGTCCGGTGGACAGTTTCCGACACCGAAGGCAATGACTTCCTTGCAGGTAAAAAAAGTGCCTACAGACAACCCCTTGAAGGTGTCGGCTATGCCGCATTGATCAAGGCCGAGAGCCAGCTGGTCGCGGCCTTAAGCAAGGAGATTGCCGCAGAGATTGTTGCTCTGTCAAAATAGGTTGTATCGCAAAGACAGTTAATATCCAGGGGGCTCTTCGGTTGAAGAGCCCCCTGTTTGCCTTTTGACGTTTAAAAATCGAGGTTCTAAAAGCGATATCCCAGACCAACCATGTGCAGATTAAGCCCGGGGTTGTGCTCGTAGATTCCTGCATTAGAGGTGTGCTGAACCCGGTAGTTGAGTACAACCTGGTGCCAGCTGGCAGCCAGACCGGCATGACTGGTAAATTGCATGCCACCCCCAAAGTCGTCATCACCGTAGTCGTGGTTTAACATCCAGGTCGGGCGAAAGCCGACATCAAATTCCAAGCGACCGTTCCACAAGCCGAGAACCAGGTCGGCCCCAGCCGCCAGAATGGCACCTTCGTCATCTCCACTTTCAAGGTAGGCGGCTCCGAAATCGAAGCGACTGGTCAAGCTAACCTGCTCGCCGACCGAGGTGCACCAGGGCAATTGCTTGAACAGGTAGACTTCCGCGGTTTCGTAGTTTTCGTCCAGGTTGCGTTTACTGACGTCCACCCCTCCACGAACACCGATTTCGAATCTGGACGACTCTGCTGCAGCACTGGGACACAAGGGCGACAGGACCAGAGACAGGAGGGTCAGGAAGACCGTGGTTTTCATATTCCCCTCTTGAACATCTTGTATATTTCCATCTCATTAGAGGGAGGCTTATAGCATAATCTAAGGAGAGAGGTCAAAGCCCACATATTCTTGCGCCTCGCGATCTTCAGAAGATATGACGTCGAAATATCCACACTCTTTACGACCCCCGTTGGGTAGAACCTTCACGAGACTAATTCCCGGAGTTTTTTGTAGAAGTCGTGCGCTTCCATCCCACCCGGGTTGTCGTGGGATGCCAGCGAATCAATTCTCAAAAGCTCCAATAAAAGAGGAAATTTCGGGTCAACCAGGTATTGCCTCTGTTTTTTACTGAGGTCTTCAGGCTTCTGCAGCTGCCATGAGTGGTGGAAGGTGTGGTGACGGATCACCCAGGTGATTCGATCGCGACGCTCCACAGGCATGCCCAGTCGGGCGAGAATGGTCTCCGCCATTTCCGCACCGAGTTTAGCGTGGCCGTAAGCAGTGATGCGCCCGTCTTCGTTCTGTTCCGTGGTTGACGGCTTGCCGATGTCGTGCAGCAGGGCAACCCATAGCAGGTCCGGGTCGCAATCGGCCGGGCAGGCTTCGATCGCAAACCGGGTATGGATGGCGACATCGCCTTCGGCGTGATACTCCGGAGGCTGTGGCGTACCGGAGAGGGCCAGGAGCTCGGGCACAATCACACAGAGCTGAATCCACCAACCATCGTTGCGTTGCGTCATCAGCACTTCGGCACGTTCTATTTCTTTCATCTTTCAGCTTTCGATTGGCCAAAGAACTTAAGCCCTTCGGCAAAGGTCTCGAGGTTGACCTCCAGGCGACTGCAGGCCCTCACGATACGTTGCCAGCCCGTCGGAATAATCTCCTGGGTGTGAGCCAGATTGTTACGCAGCGTCTCCATCTCCTTGATGGCCTTGCGCGCCTCCCTGCGGGAAGCCTGGCCAAGTGCTTTGCGGATCTCTTCATCATAGGAGATGATCCATCCCTTGTCGCCGTACTGCAGGCAGTCGATCAGATCAACCCTCTGCCCGCGCCGGGCACGCTCTTCCTGGATTTGCCTGGCCTTGGCGAGCCGCTGTTCGGAGATGAGGACCTGCCATGAGCCATCGCCGTGACGGCGGCGGATGATTTCAGTCATCAGCATTTCACCGAGCGTGATCATGCCGAACAGGAACATGCGCATCGGCGGTTTTTCCAGGTCGGTCAGGGTGATGATCGCGCCGACCCGGTCGAGGATGGTGACAAAACATTGCTGGTTGATTGCCAGCGACTTGACCACCTCGGTCAGGTTGGCGGTGTCAGGGATTAGGTCGTCATCAGGCGTGAAAGGGTGGAAGTGTTCGCCACAAGTGCCGGAATTCAGTTCATCCCGCCGGACATAACCTTCGACCAGACCATTTTGGCGAACCCCGACCAGGTCGAACTTCTTTTCGTCCATAAACTGTCTGACGCCTTCCGACCTGGCGCTCCCGTCGAAAGAGACAAGGGGCTCGGCGACATCCATTGCTGAAAACCCTTCGAGGAACAGACGGCGCAGACGAGAACTTTGGGTATCTTTCCAAGGCATGGGGAGGCTCCGTGAATGGGGGCTAATGACCAACCTGAGGTACAATTCGGATTGCCCCTCAGAAAATCATCGCCCAAGGGCAAGCTCATCTTGAAATCAATTTTCAGTCTTATACCTCAGTTGATCACTTGTTCTCATACTAATGTCAAGGCCGCGAAACAGAAGAAGGATGTGTCAGCCACCTGAATCCGTGAACTTTATCGACACATTAGAAGATCGCTCCCAGCGGCAAGGCTTATACAGCAGACCGACTCATGTTTTATAACAGTAAATACGCGTTTCAATCAATCATGTGAACCATTTCACTAACTTCAGATTTATATATCAAATTTGTAAATACGTTTTTTTAAGTTAGAATTTTACGGTTTTCTATTAAAACTCTCGCAATTTTGCGCAAAAACGATTAGTTTGCAATAAATTATTTCTATCATGAATAACATCCGCTTTTTAACCTGCCCCCCCCCTGCAATTTGACGATGGGAGCCTACTGAAATGACAATAGATAAAATTCTCTGTGATCGCGTCTCCGCGAGATTTTTCCTGGGATTTATCGTCCTGGCGGCATTGACCCTGTCGGCCTGTAAAAAGGAGGAAGTCAAAGCGCCGCCGGTCCCGGTCGAGGTAAATGCCGTCAAGGTTGAACCACAGACCGTCCCTGCAAAGGTTTCTTTCGTCGCCCAGGTGGAAAGTTCCCACCAGGTTGAGATCGTGGCCCGGGTCAACGGCTTTCTTGAAAAAATTCTGTACCGAGAAGGGGACGTGGTCAAAAAGGGGCAGACCCTGTTCCTGATGGATCAAAAGCCATTTATCGCCCAGGTCGAGGCGGCACGCGGCGCCCTGGCCAATACCCAGGCTCAGCTCTGGACTGCGCAGGCCAACCTGAAACGCATTCAACCGCTGGCTGAACTCGATGCCGCCAGCAAGAGCGACCTTGACAATGCCACCGGTTCGGTCAAGTCGGCCGAAGCGGCTGTCCACTCGGCACGGGCACGCCTCGATGAAGCGGAACTTAACTTGAGTTACACCGTAATCAAGGCACCGGTGACCGGGGTCACTGGTCAGGCCCTGGTTCGAGAAGGGGCCTATTTGACGGCAGGGCCCGGGGGGCACTTGAGTTACGTGGCCCAACTAGATCCGGCCTGGGTCAATTTCAGCATCTCGCAGAATCAACTCACCGCCGCCCGGCAGCAGGAAGCTGACGGTCTGAGGGTCCCCCCACCTAACCAGGAATACCTTATCGACCTTGAGCTCTCAGGAGGCGACAAATATCCCCACACTGGCAAGCTTAGCTTCGTCGACCCATCCTTCAATACTGACACCGGCACCTTTCTGGTGCGCGCCGAACTGCCCAATCCGGAAGCCAAGCTGCAACCGGGGATGTTCGTCGAGGCGACTCTTACCGGGGCTACACGCCCGAACGCGCTTCTGGTGCCACAGCGGGCCGTCCAGCAAACCTCCAACGGCCACGTTGTGTTCCTGGTCAGCAACCAGGGAACTGCCGAGGTTCGCCCGGTTGTCGTTGGCGACTGGATTGAGCAGGACTGGATCATCGAAAAGGGACTGAAGCCCGGCGAGCAGGTCATCACCGATGGCTTCCAGCGCCTGGCACCTGGAGCGCCGGTCAAGGTCACCGATGCCGAATTAGCGCCCGAAAAGTCCGAATCCACAAAAGCAGCCGCACCTGCGGCGAAGCAATAAGCGAGGCTCGGCATGGCAAGTTTTTTTATTGACCGTCCGGTCTTTGCCGCGGTCATTTCGATCATCATCACCCTTGGTGGCTTCGTGGCCATGAAGTCGACCCCGGTCGCCCAGTACCCGGATATTGCGCCACCAACCGTACAGGTCACAGCCGTTTACCCCGGCGCGACCGCCGAGGTCATCGCCAACACCGTGGCTGCACCGATCGAGGCCCAGGTCAACGGGGTCGATGACATGAGTTACATGCTCTCGACCAGCTCCTCGTCCGGCAACATGACCCTGACCGTGACCTTCAACCCGGGGACCGACCCCGACCAGGCCCAGGTCAACGTGCAGAACCGCGTCAGCCAGGCCAGCGCCCAGTTGCCCGAGATCGTCGCCAAGCAGGGGGTTATCGTGCAGAAGCGCTCCCAGGCCTTCATGATGGTCATCAGCTTCTACTCCGAGGATGACCGCTACGATCAGACCTATTTGGGCAACTACGTCAACCTCTACCTGCTCGATGCGATGAAGCGCATCCCCGGAGCCAACCTCTCCAGCATGATGCCGACCCCGGATGTCGCCATGCGTATCTGGCTCAAGCCCGATCGCCTGGCGCAGATGGGTCTGACCTCCAATGACGTCGCCAACGCAATCAAGGGTCAGAACCAGGCCTTCGGCGTCGGTCAGATCGGCCAGGTGCCGACCACGGAAGGCACCCAGCAGAGCTTCGTGGTCACCTCGCAGGGGATGCTGACCAAGCCCGCTGAATTTGACGAAATCATTCTCCGCACCGATGCCAACGGATCGGCCATTGTCCGTCTCAAGGATGTCGGCTATGCCAAGCTCGGTTCCAAGGATTTCTCCCTGCAGTCCAAGGTCAACGGCAAAACGGCGTCCAGCATCGTTGTCTACCAGCAACCCGGTGCCAATGCCATCGAGACCGCGGCCAATATCCGTGCCCTGATCGACCAGGTTCAGCCGAGCTTTCCCGAGGGTCTTGAGTACAAGATCGTCCTCGACACCAGTAAGTTTACCGAGGCCTCGATCGAAAAGGTCGTACACACCTTCTTCGAGGCGGTCATCCTGGTGGTGCTGGTGGTCTTCCTTTTTTTACAGAGTTTCCGCGCGACCATCATTCCGATCATCGCCGTGCCAATCTGCATTGTCGGCACCTACATCGGCATCTACATGCTCGGTTTTTCAACCAACATGCTCACCCTGTTCGGTATGATTCTGGCGATCGGTCTGGTCGTCGACGACGCCATCATCGTTGTCGAGAGCGTCGAGCACAGCATGGCAACCCTCGGCATGAGTGCGAAGGAAGCTGCGGTAAAAGCGATGGAGGAGTTGGCCGGCGCGCTGGTCGCGATCGTCCTGGTACTGGTCTCGGTCTTTCTTCCGGTCGCTTTTCTCGGTGGCATGACCGGTACTCTCTATAAACAGTTCGCCATCACTATCGCCATCGCTATGGTCATCTCCGGCATCGTCGCACTGACCCTGTCGCCGGCCTTGGCGGCCCGTATTCTCAAGCCCGGACATCATGAGAAAAAAGGTTTTTTCAAGTGGTTTGAAAACGGCTTCACCTGGGTCACCAATACCTATGTGCATGGTGTGCGCTGGTTGATCGGTCACAAGCTGATCGGCGTGCTGTTGTTCGGCGGGGTGCTGTTCGCCACGGTCACCCTGTTCGGCATCGTTCCGGGCAGTTTCGTCCCAGAAGAAGACCAGGGCTACATCTTTGTCGGCAGCATCATGCCCGATGCCGCCAGCATGGAGCGAACCGCGGCCGTCAGCGACCAGGCCGTTAAGATGTTACTGGAAAACCCGGCAATGTATGCGGTCACGCAAATTGACGGTTACAGCATCATCGACAGTCAGCAAAAGACCAACACGGCGCTGATGTTTTCCGCGCTTAAACCTTACGACGAGCGCAAGGGTGAGGAGGGGACAGCTTTTGCTGTGGTCGCCGATGCCCGCAAAAAATTGGCCAGGATCAAGGAGAGCATTGTCTTTCCGCTGAACCCGCCATCTATTCCGGGCCTGGGGACCACCGGCGGCTTCGAATTCTATATTCAAAGCATGGGTAGCGGCAGCCCGCAGGACCTGGAGAAGGTGACCAAGGACTTTGTTGCCAAAACCCGTGAGAACAAGGTCTTGGCCGGTGTCTCGACGACCTTCTCGGCCTCGCAGCAGCAGCTTTATTTCGATCTCGACCGTGCGCATGCGGAACTCCTCGGCGTACCGGTTTCCGATGTTTACCAGACCTTGCAGGCCTATTTCGGTTCATCTTTCGTCTCGCAGTTCGTCGAGTACGGCCGGATCTGGCAGGTCATCATTCAGGCCGAGCCCAAGTATCGCGATCAACCCGAGGACTTCGATCAGATTTACGTGCGCTCCAGCAACGGTAGCATGATTCCGCTCTCATCCCTGGCCACGGTCCGTTATGTCGCCGGCCCCGGTCTGCTGCCGCGGTTCAACAACTTCCCGGCGGCCAAGCTGACTGGCAGCCAGGCAGCCGGTTACAGCTCAGGGCAGGCGATCACCGCAATGGAGTCGATCGCCGCCGAAGTCCTCCCTGCCGGTTACAGCTTTGCCTGGTCCGGCCAGGCCTTCGAAGAGAAGAAGTCCGGCGGCACCTCAAGCTCCGCCTTTATCTTCGGCCTGATCATGGTCTTCCTGATCCTGGCCGCCCAGTACGAAAAATGGTCGCTACCGGTCGGCGTGGTCATGGCGGTTCCCTTCGCTATCTGTGGTGCACTCTTGCTGACCTGGGTGCGTGGACTGGAGAATGACGTCTATTTCCAGGTCGGCATGGTCACGCTGGTCGGCCTGGCGGCCAAGAACGCCATCCTGATCATCGAGTTCGCCACCGAGAACCTGCATAATGGCATGGAAGTGGCCGAGGCGGCCATCGAAGCAGCGCGCCTGCGCCTGCGGCCGATCGTTATGACCTCACTGGCCTTTATCCTCGGCTGCGTGCCGATGGCGATCGCCACCGGCGCCGGGGCCAACAGCCTGCGGGCAATCGGCACCGGGGTCATTGGTGGCATGCTCGCCTCAACCGTCGTTGCCTCGTTCTTCGTGCCGCTCTTCTTTGTCCTGCTCGAGAACGCTACAGGGCTGTTCAGCCGGAGAAAGAAGCCTGTTCCAGAGGCTGCGGACCAGGGAGGTGACCATCATGCGTAATTATATGTCTGCCGGTCTTATGCTACTGCTCCTGTGTGCCTGCACCATCGGCCCTGATTACGTCAAGCCAACGGTCGAAACTCCCGCTACGTGGACGGTCCCCTATGATGCAGCTGCCGACATGGTCAACACCGCCTGGTGGCAGCAGTTCAATGATCCGGTCCTCGACGAACTGATCACGACTGCACTGGCTGAGAATCTGGATATCAAGGCCGCTACGGCCCGCGTCGATCAATTCCTTGGTCAATACCGAACCACCAGGTCGGAGTTCTTTCCACAGATCGGCGCCTCGGCGAGCGCCTACCGACAGAAGGACACGGAAACCGGCCAGTATCCGGGAGACGATTCCTCCTACAGCAGTTACCAGGGGGCGCTCAGCGCCACCTGGGAAATCGATCTGTGGGGGCGCATCCGCCGTGCCAATGAAGCCGCCCAGGCCGAAATCCTCGCCAGTGAGGCCGGCCGACGCACTGTATTGTTGACGCTGGTGAGCAACGTCGCCAGCAGCTATCTCGACCTACGCGGTCTCGATCGCCAACTGGAGATCGCCCGCGAGACCGAACGGACCTATGCCGAGTCCTTGCGTATTTTCAATTTGCGTCACGATCATGGCACCGTGTCCCAGGTCGAGGTCAGTCAGGTTGAATCAGAGTATGAACAGGCCAGGCAGACCATCCCGCAACTGGAAGCCCAGGTCACTCAACAGGAGTACCTGATTTCACTTCTTCTTGGCCGCAACCCGCAAGCCATCCCGCGAGGTAAAAAGATCGACGAACTGACTGGCCCGGGGATTCCAGCCGGGTTACCGTCAGATTTGCTTGAGCAGCGTCCCGACATCATCCGGGCCGAACAAATCCTGGTTGCGGCTAACGCCCGCATCGGAGTGGCCCGCGCGCTCTACTTCCCGCGCCTGGCGCTGACCGGCACCTCTGGTACAGCCAGCGCTCACTCCGAAGACCTGTTCCAGGGGTCTTCGACGATCTGGCAACTTGGCGGCGACGTTTTGGCACCCATCTTTACTTTCGGCGCAATCGAAGGGCAGGTGATGAGCAGCGAGGCAGCCCAGCGCGAAGCCTTGTATCGCTACCAGCAGTCGATTATAGCCGGATTCCGCGACGTGGAAGATGCTCTGGTGGCAACCACCAAGGGGCGTGAGGTTCAGGTCGCGAAGGGACGCAGGGTCAGTGCTTTGCAAACCTATGCACAACTCGCTGGTTACCAGTACGAAGCCGGAACCACCAGCTACCTGCAGGTACTCGACGCCAACCGCAGCCTGTTCTCCGGCCAACTTGACTACGTGCAGACCCAGGCTGCTGTGTTGACGAGCCTGGTCGATGTCTACCGGGCAATGGGCGGCGGATGGTTGGACATTGCTGATCAGGGCACCATTGAGGAACCGGTGGTTGCCGACCAGGAAGGAATCTGACACAGTTTTTTGAAATAGATTGAATACAGAAAAATGGATGGGATGGTGGATAGCATAACATGACAATCCAGAACCTTAAGAACCGCTGTTACGGGCATAACCTCAGGCAGCGGTTTTTTACTGAACCGAAACTATGCGCAATACCAGGAACGGTTGATAAATCTAAGGGTTAATTGCCAGTGCCTGGTTCCATTAGTGAACATCACGGGAGATTCTCCTCATGTATGGAAATCTAGCTATCATCTGTGCATTTGTTCTCGTCTACAGCATGATCTCAGGCGGTCTGGATCGTACACCTGTCAACGGAGCGGTTGTTTACACCGCTTTCGGTCTGGCGTTCGGTCCACTCGGCCTTGGGTTCCTGAATCTTAACGTCAATGCCGAGCTTTTACGCACCCTTGCCGAGATAACCCTGGCCCTGGTCCTGTTTACGGATGCGGCGAATGCAAATCTTGGTGTCCTCAAAAAAAGCATCGTTCTTCCGAAACGACTGCTGTTGATCGGCTTGCCACTGACTATCCTGCTCGGCTTCGGCTTCGGTGTGTTGATCTTCGGTGACCTGACTCTGCTAGAGGTGGCCATTCTGGCGACCCTGCTGGCACCTACCGATGCTGCGTTAGGCAAGGCGGTGGTGACCAACGAAGCGGTACCGGTTAACATCCGGGAAAGCCTTAACGTGGAAAGCGGCCTGAACGACGGCATCTGCGTGCCGATCCTGTTCATGTTCCTGGCTCTGGCCACTGGCGAAGCCGGGGACGGCAGGCCTATGATTCTGGCTATGAAGCTCGTGGTTGAAGAGATCGGTATCGGAGTCGTGGTGGGTGTCGGTCTGACTTTTGTAGGTTCTCTTCTCTTGCGACAGGCCGCCAAGCGTGGCTGGGTGACTGAAACCTGGAAACAATTACCTGTCGCTTCTCTGGCGGTAGCCTGTTTTGCCGTAGCCCAGTGGCTTGGAGGCAGTGGCTTCATCGCTGCTTTTGCCGGCGGGTTACTGTTCAACAGGATGGCCAAAAACCATAAACACCAGTTGCTGCTTGCCGCAGAAGGGACCGGTGATACCATGGCGCTGTTCACCTGGGTAGTCTTTGGGTCTGCTGTCATTGGCAAGACGATTGGTCTGTTAAGCTGGCAGGTCTTCCTCTACGCCCTGCTCAGCCTGACTGTAATCAGGATGCTGCCGGTTTTCCTGGCTCTGGCCGGAACAGATCTGCGCACCGATGAAAAGCTGTTCGTGGGCTGGTTCGGACCGCGCGGACTGGCCAGCATCGTGTTCGGCGTCATCGTGCT
>Ga0210074_1000473_pt1 | contig 14179 bp, 15 predicted proteins | sample China_Galinas_Co_FD_184860 | JGI IMG/M metagenome (GOLD analysis project Ga0210074, IMG submission 184860) | Wetland microbial communities from San Francisco Bay, California, USA, that impact long-term carbon sequestration -... | ecosystem: Environmental > Aquatic > Marine > Wetlands ... | reverse complement strand
CCACCCAGACCAGCATAGCGGGTGTCTTCGCGGCAGGTGACGTCAGTGATCACGTGTACCGCCAGGCGGTCACGTCGGCCGGTTTTGGCTGCATGGCCGCGCTCGACGCTGATCGCTGGCTGGAAGAACTCAAAGACGCACCTGCCTGAGCAGGGTGCCGCTACAACGTGATTCCGATACTCGCCAGGGATCCGCAATCACCCTTTCCACCCACCGAGCAGGCGCTGGACTACCCGCAGGGCCTGCTGGCCATCGGTGGGGACCTGTCCCCTGCCCGGTTGATCAATGCCTACCGGCAGGGTATTTTTCCCTGGTACTCCGACGGCCAGCCCATCATGTGGTGGTCCCCCGCACCGCGCTGCGTCATCGTTCCGGATGACGTCCATGTGTCGCGCCGCCTGCGGCGCCGCTACAACCAGGGCCGCCATGCCCTGACCGCGGACCGGTCTTTCGCTGCGGTTATCGAAGCCTGCGCGGCGCCGAGGCGGGATCACGCCGGCACCTGGATCACCCCGGAAATGCAGGCGGCCTTTAACCGGCTGCACGAAATGGGTATCGCGCATTCTGTTGAAGTCAGCGTCGACGGTGAACTTGCCGGGGGTATCTATGGCCTGGCCCTGGGGCGGGTGTTTTTTGGCGAATCCATGTTCAGCAGGCGCACTGACGCCAGCAAGATCGCGCTCGTGGGCTTGTGCCGGCAGCTACACCAATGGGGTTTTATCCTGCTCGACTGCCAGGTGAGTAACCCGCACCTGCTGAGCATGGGCGCCCGAGAAATCTCGCGCCAGGCATTCAATGGGTACCTGGCATCAGCCCGTGAACCCGGCCACTGGGGAACGGACTTCAGCAGCGCCGATCGTTGGTAATGTCGCAATCCCGGCCTGTTACCGGCGGCTGTTCAATTGGGTGCTGCCGGTTGATCGAGCATGATGTAGACATACGTGATCATGTCCGGCGTTTCAGTCGTGGCAGGGTCGGTGATGTAATGTTCCCACGACACCTTTCCCTGTCGCAAACCGTGTGCCGACATGTATGCCGCGAGTTTCCGGTAGGTTGGCATCAGCTCGTCATAACCGCCGTGGTGGACCGCCCTGATGGCCGGCCCCGAGGGCGACAGGCCCGACTGTATATTGCCGCTCAACTGTGACGGCACGACATCGACCGGGATCGCTGCGTCGAACTGATAACTGCCCTCCTCCCAAGCGCGGGTAATCGCCATCGGCTGACCGCTCATGCTGACACCCGCCCGGTTCATGAATTCACTGATTTCATCGTAGGCCGCCGCCATCGCATCGGCGATGTCAGCGGGGTCCTGGCTGCTGCTCGTGGTGACATACAGGATGTTCTGCGCCACGAGATCGACCCGGGAGATTTCCAGTTGGCTGAAATCGGATACCGGCAGTGATTCGGCATACTTCTTGAGGTTGGCAAGACCGGTTTCATAGTCGCCACCGACCCAGCGGTCGAACAGGAGTCCGAAATATCTCGCCAGGAAAGCATCCAGGAAATTCACGCCCTTGGTCAGGTCGGAATCGAAGAACCAGGTCACCTGCGTGGCGTCGCCGAGGGGCTTGAGCCTGAACCCGGTATCGGCGGGACCCTGGGCGTCAAAATTCAGCCTGATCTTGATTTCCTCATACGGCTTGCTGACCACGATCTCCTGCCAGCCGCTTCCCACCAGGTGCGGGTCACCGGACCAGCTCAGACGTGCGCCGACACCGGACTCAGGACCGGAAACGGTAAAGGTTGCATCCGGATCCCGTTTGGCCCAGGGCGACCATTTGTCGAAATGCTGAAAACTGTTGAGCAGTTCGAACATCATGGGAGCGGGACGTTCGATGGTGATCGAACGTTCAACGTGGACTTCCCGGGGTAACAGGTAACCGGTGATGACGAATGCGGCAATCAGGAACAGGATGACAGCGCCGGCTTTTTTCAAGGTACTCTCTTGTTTTGCTGGGGTAGCGATTAGCGTACGAGGACCGCGTTCACAGGTCAAGAACAGCTTTCACCCGGAGCCCCGGTCCTCGGAATCCCTGGTCGCGGGAAGGTTTTCCGGCGCATTTTCGGCTTCATTAACGTCCCGCTGAAACGTGTGTAATGACGGCTCTTTTTGGGGGAACCATTCGGGCACGCTGTCATCGTCTTCCCAGCGGTAGCGTTTGACGGGCATCACGTCCCAGCGCCGGTAAATAATCGCCAGGGTGACGCCCACTATGGCGCCGGCCATGTGCAGTTCCCATGACATGTCCGGACGAATTGGCAATACGCCCCAAATCATAGAGCCATACAGGAACCACACCATCACCGATACCGCCACTGAACGCATGTCCATGCGCAGAATGCCGCCGACGAAAACATACGCCAGCATGCCATAAATCAGCCCGCTCGCGCCGATGTGCACATTGTTCCGGCCGACGACCCAGGCCAGCAACGCCGAACCCACCCAGATGATCGGGATCGCCCGCACCCCGGATTTCGGGTAGAGGTATAGCAGGGTGGTCAGGCTTATCAGCAGCGGCAGGGTATTGGAAAACAGGTGTTCGGCGCCCCCGTGCAGCAACGGCGTGGTCAAAATGCCGATCAGGCCATCGAGGCGCCTTGGGCGGAGTCCGTAATGCCTGAGGTCAAGACCGAAAACCGTATCGATGAGCAGTATGAACCAGAGCAAGGCTGTAAACCACAGCGCGGTTTTCAGGGCGAGTTTGAAACTCCTTTTTGCCCTGTGAGAAGTGGTGAAACGCGGATCAGGCTTGTCGAGGTGCATATCGTGTAATCAACGCAGGTCCTCGGGTAACGCCGAGGCGATCGCCTGCCTGGTTTTGGTCATGAGATAGCGCACAGTCTCTGCATCATCCGCGGCATTCATCTCGATCGCGGGGTGTATGACCATACGTATCCTGCCTGGATAAATCGTCAGTGAGCGCGGTTTCTGGATGTCACGGGTGCCGATAATGGTGACCGGCAGCACCGGCAGATGCTGTGACGCCGCGACCCTGAAGGCGCCCTTTTTGAAGGGTCCCAGCTTCCCGTCCTGGCTGCGTGTGCCTTCCGCAAAAAAGAGCACGCCCACGCCATCCCCGACATCTTCGAGCGCATCGCTGACGGCCTTGCGTGCCTGGTCGGGGTTTGCCCGGTCGACAAAAATATGTCCCGCTTTTTCACACCCGATCCCCACGCCCGGAACCCTGCGCAACTCGGCCTTCAAAACCCATTTGAGATCCAGCTTGAGCCAGCCGTAAACGAGAAATATATCGTATTGGCTCTGGTGGTTGCAGACCACGACGTAGGACCTCGAGGGGTCCGCATTTTCCGCTCCATCGACACTGACACTGACCGGTGTCAACCAGCAAATGAGCCTCGCCCAGTTGGCGGCGACATACCTGCTGGCAATACGGGGACTCGCTATCATTGCGACCAGCACCGTGGCCCAACCGGTGATAAAGGTGAGCAAAAAACCTATCGGGGCAAACACCAGCCAGACATAAATCTGGTAAGGCCAAAAAGCGATGCGTTTCATGTTTTTTGGGACCCGTTGAAAACTTGCAAGCCTAACGACAGATCAGGCGGGTTGCAAACGCTGATTTGCGGGGGAATGCGGTTAAACAAAGGGGGTGCGGAAACCGCACCCCCATGCAACCCGGTATACGGGCAAAGCCGATCAGGCGGCCTGGTCCTGGTGGTCCTTGGCCGCTTTTTTCCCGGATTTTTTACCGGCATCCAAAAGACGTGTCGACGACTTGCCGATCTTGATCGTGCGGGGCTTCATCGCCTCGGGAATTTCACGCTCGAGATCGATGTGCAGCAGGCCGTTCTCGAGGCTGGCCCCGGTCACCCTGACATGATCTGCAAGGTTGAAGCGACGCTCAAAAGAGCGGGTGGCGATACCGCGGTGCAGGTATTCGCCCTGCTCTTCGGCATCTTCTGCACGGTTTCCAGTGATGAGCAAGCGGTTCTGTTCTGATGTGATTTCAATTTCATCCTCGGAAAAACCCGCCACTGCCATGGTGATGCGGTAGTGGTCTTCGCTCGTGACACGGATATTGTAGGGAGGGTAGCCATTGCCCTGTTCCTGGCGCGTTGCCGCACTCATCAGCGAGGCCAGGCGATCGAATCCGACTGAAGTTCTGTAAAGCGGTGAAAAATCGAATGTAGTCATTTCTCTATTCTCCTTTAGAAGCAATAAAGTCTGGTTAAAAACCTCCGCCATTATGGCCGGAAGCTGCCCGTGGCTCCCGAAGGCCGCCACGTTGAAAAATAATGGGGGCACCTGTTTTTTTCTTCAAGTCTTTGCAAAAAATATTTTGGATTTTTTCGATCAGAAGTCACACGCCATGGCCCCTGCGACCGGATCAACCAGGACAATCACTTCTGCTCAGGTTACAGCCTCAGTCGATATAGCGGATGGCCAACACTTCCAGTTCCACCAGGTTTTCGGGCAATTGCACCTGTGTACTGTCACCCACGCGTTTGCCAAGCAAAGCCCGCGCGACCGGCGAGTCTATCGAAATGTATCCTTTCTTCGCGTCGGTCTCGTCGACACCGACGATCCGGTAATCGACGCTGCCTTCCGACGACGCATTGAGACTGACCCGGGCGCCGAAGCGGATGACCGAGGTGTCCGCCGGCGGCCGGTCGACGATCTTCATCGAGTCGATGCGTTTGCCCAGGTAGCGCAGGCGCCGGTCGATACCCGCCAACTGTTTTTTACGGTAGGTATATTCCGCGTTCTCGGACCGGTCACCTTCGGCGGCGGCCGCTGCCAGCGCCCTGACCACCTCGGGCCGCAACTGCCGCCACAGGTACTGAGCTTCCTCGCGCAAACGGCCCGCGCCCTCCGGCGTTATATAGGGGCTCCCGGGCTTCTCAGCCTGCCGCCATCTGCCCATCTACCCTCCTCTGGCGCCAACCAACTTTCGACACCTGCAATCCAGTAACTAAAGGTATATAGTAGCGCCCTTTTCCCACTTTCCTGAAAGGAATTTTAGTTATGAAATACAAGCTATCCATCACCCTGGCCGTGCTGATCGGCCTTTACGGGTGCCAGCAACAGGCCGACCAGGCGGCGGCATCACCACAGGCCCAAAGCGACGAGGCACAGCAGGTTGCCGCCACCGAAGTCATCGAACTGGGCAGCGGGATCGACCCGTCCGGATTCGATGAGTCCGTGCGCCCGCAGGATGATTTCTTTGCCTATGTGAACGGTACGTGGGTGAAGACTACCGAAATGCCCGCCGATAAGGCCCGCTGGGGAACGTTCGATGCCCTTGGCGAGCAATCGCAACGGGATATCCGCGAACTGGTCGAGGAAGTCAGCCAGACCGACGATGTCGAACCGGGCTCCCCGACGCAGAAAATCAGGGACTTTTACAATGCCTGGATGGACGACGAAACGGCCACTGCCCAGGGCATCGAGCCCATCCGTGGTGACCTGGACGCCATCGCCGCCATCGACAGCATGGACGGTGTCTACAGCATGTTCAGCAAGCTGGGGGTTTACGGTGTCACGACACCGATTGGACTCGGTATTTTCTCGGACATGAAAGACCCCGATGTCAATGCCATCTATGTGGTGCAGAACGGCCTGACCCTGCCCGACAGGGACTATTACCTGAAAGACGATGAACAATTCGTCAACGCGCGCCAACTCTACCTGCAATACGTCACGGACGTATTCAACCTCGCGGGTTACGACAACGCCGCCGACCGTGCCGAGCGGCTGCTCGCGCTCGAAACCAGCCTTGCCGAGGTCATGTGGACCAAGGAGGAGAACCGCGACTGGAGCAAGCGTTACAACCCGATGAACATCGACGAACTGAACGAACTGGCGCCCCAGATCAACTGGACCCTGGGGTTCGAGGCCGCACAGATTCCCGTCGATAAACAATTCCTCGTGTCCCAGCCCAGTTACTTCGAAGCCGCCGGAAAAATCCTCGCGGATACGCCGCTGGACACGTGGAAAGACTACCTCAATTTTCAGACCATCAGCACCTTCGCGCCGGTGCTGGGCGACCAGTATTCGCAGCTGTCGTTCGACTTTTTTGACAAGGGTCTTCGCGGCGTCGACGAACAGGAACCACGCTGGAAGCGTGCAGTCGATTCGGTCAATGACAACATGGGCGAGTTGCTCGGCCAGCTTTATGTCGAAAAGTACTTCCAGGCCGAATCCAAGGCTCGCATGGACGAGATGATTCAGAACCTGATCGCGGCTTACGAGGTTTCGATTACCAACCTCGACTGGATGAGTGACGAAACCAAGCAGCAGGCGCTGGACAAACTGCACAAGTTTACGCCCAAGATCGGCTATCCCGACAAGTGGATCGACTATACCAAGCTCGAAGTGGTCGACGGCGACCTGGTCGCCAATATAAAGAACGGCAGGACGTTCGCCTACAACCGCGAAATCGACAAGCTCGACAAGCCCGTCGACAAGACCGAGTGGGGCATGACGCCACAGACCGTCAACGCCTATTACAACCCGGTCTGGAACGAAATCGTATTCCCGGCCTCGATCCTGCAACCGCCATTTTTCAACGTGATGGCTGACGACGCGGTCAACTACGGCGGCATCGGCGCGGTCATCGGCCACGAGATCGGCCACGGTTTCGACGATTCCGGCAAGCGTTTCGATGGCGATGGCGTACTGCGCGACTGGTGGACCGAGGAAGACGCCGCGAAATTCGATGAGCGCAAGAATGCGCTGGCGGCGCAATACGACAGTTACGACGTCATCGATGGCCTGACCATCAATGGCCAGTTCACCTCTGGTGAAAATATCGGCGACCTGGGTGGTCTCAGCATCGCCTACCTGGCCTACAAGATGTCGCTGGACGGCAAGGAAGCCCCCGTCATCGATGGCTGGACCGGCGACCAGCGCTTCTTCCTCGGCTGGGCGCAGGTCTGGCGCTCCAAGGCACGTCCCGAGGAAACCAAGCGCCGCCTGACCGTCGATCCCCATTCACCACCGAAATTCCGTGCCAACGGTGCGGCGGTCAACGTGCCGGCGTTCTACGAGGCATTCGACGTCAAGGAAGGCGACGGCATGTACCTGCCGCCCGAAGAAAGGGTCAAAATCTGGTAAGCAACCGGCAAGCCGGTTATCCGAAAACGGCCGCACCCAGCGGCCGTTTTCACATTTGCTTGCAGCGCATTTCAATTATCATGCAATTTCCTGCGACCCTTTTAAGCAAAAACACGTCTTACTGAACGATGAACGGATCAGGCTTTGACATGGAGATCGACGAACTGACCATCGCCGGCGCCAGGCGTGGAGACATGCGTGCCTGTGAAAAAATCTACCGCAAATTCCACACCCAGGCATTTACCGTGGCTGCGAGGATTTGCAACAACCGGGAACTGGCCAGGGACGTGACCCAGGAAGCCTTCATAAGCGCCTTCAAGCGCATGCACCAGTACCGGGGCGACGCGCCGTTCTGGGCGTGGCTGCGACGGGTGATCGTCAACCACGCCGTCAGCGCACTGCGTAAGCTGCCGCGACATGACGCGGTCGAATTCGAGGATCACATGTTGCACCACGACGGCGACCAGGAAGGGCTGGGCCGGTGCATGGACCTTGGACAGGCCCTGCAGCAACTGGACGACGAAGACCGCATGGTCGTCTGGCTGCACGACGTGGAAGGATACAAGCACATCGAAATTGCATCCCTGGTGGGCAAAACGGAAAGCTACTCGAAAACCCGTCTCAACCGGGCCCGCGCAAAACTGAGGGCGCTGATCACGGACGGCGAAACGATCACCGCGCAAGAAGCATCACTTAACGCTACCGCGTAACGAGAAAGACATGACTGATGACAAGCACATTAAACAGGATTTGACCGACCCGCTTGGACTGCGTGACCTGGGTGCAATCGAGCCCGGTTACGACGGCTGGGCGCAGATAGCGTCCGCGTTGCACGACCGCCAGGCAGGTAAACACAGGTGGCGGCGCTCCGCTGCGTGGCTGGCCATCGCTGCAAGCCTGCTGCTGGTGCTTGGCATAAGCCTGTTCACCACCAAAATCAGCGCGCCGCCCGGCCAGCCTGCGGAAGGACTTGCGACGACAATCGCCAATTCCGCGTCATTACCTATGAAAGACAATATCGATGCGCTGATAGGTTTGTCACAAAACATGGAAGAACAGGTCGCAAAATTACGCGAGGAAACCGGGGCGATGCCCGCCGAGTCGGCGATTTATATCGCTGAACTCGAAGACCTGATCGCGCAGGTCGATACCGGTTTGAGCATGGCGCCCGACTCGGTCGACCTGTGGGGCCAACGCGTCAACCTGTTGCTGGACCTGGCCCAGGTTTACCAGCAGCAATGGCAGATCGACTACAGCCGCATTGCATCACTTTGATTACTTGATGAGGCATACACGAATGAAACACCGAAACATCCTGGTACTGGCATCTGCTGCATTCTTACTCACTATGGCCGGCATCGCATACGCTTCGACTGGAGACGAAGCCAGCCAGCAAGCTGCAGAGCAGGAACGGCTCGAAATCGAATACCGGAAGGCCATGTCCGAGGCTGAGAAGCAGCAACTCGAGGCTGAAACTGCTCTCGAGAAAGCCCGCGAACAACTGCAAGGCACGTCCCGTCAACGGGAACTTTCCGAGAAACAGAGCGCCGCAGCCCGGGCCGCAAGGGAAGCCGAAATGGCAAACATGAACGAGGAACTCGACCGCGCCCGCAGACAACTCCAGGAAACCTCGCGTGAACTCGCACGCGTCAACCGGGAAATTGCGCGCGCGCGCGCCGACCACCACGCCACGAGCTTCATCTACCGGGCCTCGGAGAAACCGGTGATCGGCGTCATCCTCGGCGCTGCGGAAAACGGGGGCGTCGAAGTCCTCGGCGTGTCACCGGATGGCCCGTCCGAGCGCGGTGGCATAGAAAAAGGTGACGTCATCGTCGCGGTCGACGGGCGCAAGCTCACCTCTTTCGTCAATTCGGGCAACGCGAGGGAAGGACTGCGGTTGGCGCTGAAAAACATGCAGGCGGAAAAGCCGTTGGTGATTTCGGTCACGCGCACCGACAAGACACTCGACCTGACCGTGGTCCCCGAAGTACGCGAACCGCTGACCTGGCAGACCGTTACACGATTCCAGACGGCGCCTGCCGCCCCCAGTGCGCCGGCCGCGCCCGGTGCGCCGCCGGCGCCGGCCACGCCCGCCGACAACGAAAAGGTTTACACCATCGAGCACATCGTCGTACCGGAAATCGATACCGAAGCCATGTCGGCGCAAATCGACCAGATGCGTGCGGATATCGACAAGCGCCGCGCCGTGCGGCAGGCGCTGCAAGCGGCGCCCGCCGATGGCGCCTGGGATATCGAGTTCGACGAATTGTCGGAACTGGGAAGCCTGGCCCTGCAGGACGCCGATGTCTGGTTTGGCCTGCCACTTGCCCAGGGTCTGCAACTGGTCGAAGTCGGCCCCGGCCTCGGCGAGTATTTCAAAACCGACCGCGGCGTGCTGGTGCTCAAGGCCAGGACCGACAACGAACTGCAATTGCAGCCCGGTGACGTGATCCTCAGGGTCGGCGACACCGAGGTCAGTACTCCGGCGGAGTTCATGCGTGCCTTGCGGGGGCTCGACGCCGGTGACGAACTCGTCATGGGCATCAAGCGTGACAGGAAGGACCGGACCCTGAAAACCGTGATGTCAGAACACCGCAGCGGTTATTTTTTCCCCGTGGACGGCACGCGCTATTCCTACAGCTTTACGACTTCCAGTGAATAATTAATCCGGGACCCGTGAACATGCCCACGGGTCCTGGGCTATACTTCGGGTTCTGACAGCAGGCAATCGACGGGACCTATGGAAAAGTTCAAAAGCGCCATCAACTGGTTTGAAATACCAGCCATCGATTTCGACCGCGCGGTGTGTTTCTACAGCGACATATTCGGCTATGAATTGCCAACGCGCGACATGGGGCATATCAGGATGGGTTTCTTCCAACACGAACCGGGAAGAGGCACCGGTGGATCGGTCGTGCACGGTGAGGGTTACAAACCATCCGCGGACGGGGTAAAAATTTACCTCAACGCCGGTCCCGATCTGAACCTGGTGCTCGACCGGGTGGAGGGCGCCGGTGGCGCCGTGCGGCAGGGCAAAACCCAGATATCGCCGGAAGTCGGCTACTTTGCAATTATCGATGATACCGAAGGCAACCGCGTCTACCTGCATTCGATGAATTGACCGGCGCCAGAACACCATGTCCACGAATCCTGATTCCGTCAAGTCGATTTTCTATGCCCTGTTTGCCAACCTGGCGATCGCCGTAGCCAAGGCGGCCGCGGCGTTCTGGACGGGATCCGGCGCGATGATGGCCGAAGCCATCCACTCGCTCGCCGACAGTTGCAACCAGCTTTTGCTGCTGTTCGGCATCCGCCAATCTAAACGCCCGCCGGATGCCAATTATCAGCTGGGCTACGGGAAAAGCATCTATTTCTGGTCATTCCTGGTGGCCGTCATCCTGTTCAGCCTGGGCGGCATGTTTTCCATTTATGAAGGCGTGCACAAGTATACGAATCCCGAACCATTGAACAGCCCGATGGTTGCGGTATCCGTGCTGATTTTCGCCATCATCGCCGAGTCGGTGTCCCTGTGGGGGTGTATGCGCGCGGTGGAGAAGGAACGCCGTGGCAGGCACCTGTCCCTGTGGTTCAGCGAAAGCCGGAGCAGCGAGTTGCTGGTGGTCTTCGGCGAAGACGTCGCCGCCCTGCTCGGCCTGGCACTGGCGTTGCTGGCGGTATTGGCCTCCGCGATATCCGGCAACCCGATTTACGATGCGGTGGGAACGATGTCCATCGGTGTTTTGCTGGTTGTCATCGCGGTCACGCTGGCCAAGGAAGTAAAGGAACTGCTCATCGGTCAAAGCGTGGAAAAGCACCTCAGCGACCTGATGAAAAAATTTCTGCAGGAGCAATCCGAAGTGGAACAGGTGTACAACCTGCTGACCATGCAAATGGGCCCGGACGCGATGGTGGCCGTCAAGGCGAAAATGCGGCCGACGGGTTCAGAGGAAGAATTGATCAACACCATCAACCGTGTCGAGGCGCGTTTCCGGGTGGCGTTTCCGACGGCCAAGTGGTTATTTTTCGAACCGGATAACAAGGATGATTAAACGCCGTGGATAATCCAAAGGTTGGCTTTGTCAGTCTCGGCTGCCCCAAGGCACTGGTCGATTCCGAACGCATCCTGACGCAGCTTCGGACCGACGGCTACGAGATCGCGTCGAGTTACGCCGGCGCCGACGTGGTGGTGGTCAACACCTGCGGCTTCATCGACAGCGCCCGCGCCGAATCGCTGAACGCCATTGGCGAAGCCCTGAACGAAAATGGCAGGGTCATCGTAACGGGTTGCATGGGGGTCAATGAGCAGGAGATACGCGAACTGCACCCCGCCGTCCTGGCCGTCAGCGGACCACAGCAATATGAGCAGGTGGTCGGCGCGGTCCACCAGTACGCGCCTTTCGCAAAAGACCACGACCCGTTTGTCGACCTGGTGCCGCCACAGGGCATTAAGCTGACACCCAGGCATTACGCCTATTTGAAAATCTCGGAAGGCTGCAACCACAAGTGCACGTTTTGCATCATCCCCTCGATGCGCGGAAAGCTGGACAGCAGGCCTGCCGGAGATGTGCTCAGGGAGGCCGAGCGGTTGGTGAACGCCGGCGTCAGGGAGTTGCTGGTCATCTCCCAGGACACCTCCGCCTATGGCGCCGATCTGAAATACCGTCTCGACTTCTGGGGCGGCAGACCGGTGAAAAGCCGCATGACCGAACTGTGCAGGGAACTGGGCGGACTCGGCGCCTGGGTCAGGTTGCATTACGTCTATCCATACCCGCACGTGGACGAATTGATTCCATTGATGGCCGAAGGCCTGGTTCTGCCCTATCTCGACATTCCGCTACAGCACGGCAGTCCGCGCGTACTCAAGCTGATGAAACGGCCGGCCGCGGCTGAAAACGCGTTGACCCGGATCAGGAAATGGCGTGAAATCTGCCCGGATATTACCTTGCGCAGCACCTTCATCGTCGGCTTTCCGGGCGAAACGGATGACGATTTCGAGCAATTGCTGGACTTCATCAGCGAAGCGCAGCTGGACCGTGTCGGTTGCTTCCAGTATTCACCGGTCAGCGGTGCGCGCGCCAACGACCTGCCTGATCGGGTGCCACCCGAGGTGGCGGCATATCGCGAACAGGTTTTCATGGAGTTGCAGGCCGATATCAGCCGCAAGCGATTGCAGGCAAAGATCGGCAGCGTGCAGCAGGTGCTGGTGGACGCGGTCGATGAAAAGGCCGCGATTGCACGCAGTTTTGCCGATGCGCCGGAAATCGACGGACTCGTCTATGTGCTGGACGGTCAACATCTGCGTCCCGGGGACCTGGTCCACGTGGAAATTACCGAGGCCAGCGAGCATGACCTCGGCGGCCACATCACGGAAGAAACCGTCTGAAGCACGTGTTCGCCGTCAGTCAAATCATCGCCAGGAACCTCGACCGGCACCCGACCGGCGGGACCGCCCTGTGGATCAATCCCGGAAAAGATGACTGCTGGCGGACCCTGGCTGAGGGTTGCGGCTCATTGAAGCTTTTCAGCCAGGACTACGGCACATTCACTTTCCTTGAGCAAACCGGCGCGGATATCGTGTTCGCGGCTTTTCCGCAGGGCGAAAATGACCCGTACGACTGGATCATCATGAACCTCCCCCGCCAGAAGGCCCTGCTCGCGATGCTGCTGGATTGCGCTGCCTCTTTGCTGTCGGCCAATGGCGTGCTCTGGCTGGCGGGCGAGAACAGGGCTGGCATCAAGTCCGCCCACAGGCTGCTCGAAAAGCATTTCGGGCAGGTCGCAAAACTCGACAATGCGCGTCATTGCGGACTGTTCGAAGCCAGTTCCCGGTTCCTGCGTGCGCCGTTCGATGCGCTCGCCTATCGCGAACAATGGCAACTGGATTGCGCCGGCCGCGCGATCAGCATACTGTCCTATCCGGGCGTATTCGCGCACGGGCGCCTCGATGAGGGCACCGCCCTGCTCCTGGATGCACTGGCGGACATCCGACTGCAAGGGGACGTGCTGGATTTCGCCTGTGGCGCCGGTGTTATCGGTATTTCTGTCGCCGCGCAGCATGCGGGCGCGCAGGTCACCCTGCTCGACGCCAGCGCACTGGCATTGCGGGCGTGTGAAGAAACCCTGGCGGTCAATGGGTTGACGGCGACGGTGTTGGCCGGCGATGGGCTCGCCGGTGTGGAAGACAACTTTGACCTGGTGCTCAGCAACCCGCCGATCCACGCGGGTGTCGCCACCGATAACCGGCTGGGCATGCGCTTGCTGGACACGGTCCGCGAACGCCTGCGTGCCGGCGGCCGGCTGATCCTGGTCGCCAACCGGCACCTGCCGTATGAAAACTGGCTGTCGAAGCGTTTCAGCAGCCACGCCCAACTGGCTGCAAATGAAAACTTCAAGGTCCTCGTGGCTAAAAAGTAGGCAGCGCGGAATCTTCTTGAATTAGAATGGTCGAAACGGCGGCTTTTGGTGCACAACAAGGAAAGGAAAACAACATGCTGATAAAAGTTCTGATGACGATGTCTGTTTTGACATTGATCCTGTTTCTGGCGCCTGCTTGCGCCGAACAGGACAACGAGGCCGGGGCAAGCGGCAAGCCTGCTAAGGAAACAACGGCACCGGCGCCAGCTGCCGAACCGGCGGATGCGGCGGATGCCGGCATGTCCATCATGGACAAGCCGGTCAATTTTTCAACACCCGAAGACGTTGAAAAGAGCATCGAAGCCGTTCGCCAACAGGCGGGAGAGGCGCAAGCACGCGATCTTAAAAATGCCCTCGGATACATCCTCGCCTATGATCTGAGTATCGGCCGTAACAAGGAAAAGATGTATCAGAAGCTCAACGGCAGAACACCCAACGAAATTATCGCCAAGATGAAACGTTAATCGCCGCCCCGATGGCGGCCCGGTCAGGAAAGGCCCGGCGCGGATAGCGCTGGTTCGGTAGGAACGGCATGTGCGGAAAAGCGGCAGTCTCGCATCTTAAATGGAAGGACATTTACAGCTGGGCCAATGCGCTCACGCCACCCACTTCCTTGCCATCTGATCCCGGCGACAGGATAAACATATCCCCTTCACGTCAGCGCCGGGTTTCCGAGCCGGATTC
>Ga0210074_1000472_pt1 | contig 14180 bp, 10 predicted proteins | sample China_Galinas_Co_FD_184860 | JGI IMG/M metagenome (GOLD analysis project Ga0210074, IMG submission 184860) | Wetland microbial communities from San Francisco Bay, California, USA, that impact long-term carbon sequestration -... | ecosystem: Environmental > Aquatic > Marine > Wetlands ... | reverse complement strand
GACGGTGTGGGCCTCCACGCAGAGCCCGTTCGGCCTGAAACGGCAACTGGTCTCGTCGCTGGGCCTCGCCGCGGACAAGGTGCGGGTCATCACACCTTTCGTCGGCGGCGGATTTGGCGGCAAGTCGGCCAGTTCACAGGGCCTGCAGGCCGCGCGGCTGGCGCGCATCGCCGGCAAGCCGGTGCAGGTTGCCTGGACCCGCGAAGACGAGTTTTACTGGGATACGTTCCGGCCGGCGGCCATCGTCAAGATCCGCTCGGGTCTGACCGGCGACGGTGCGCCGGCGTTCTGGGATTACCGGGTCTATTTCGCCGGCGCGCGTGGCAGCGCACAACCCTACGATATCCCGAACCACCGAACCGTGGCGCACGACCGCGGCTGGACCGGACCACCGGGTACGCATCCGTTTGCGACCGGGGCCTGGCGCGCGCCGGGGGCCAATACGAACGTGTTTGCACGTGAGCAGCAGATCGACATCATGGCCGCGAAGGCCGGTGTCGACCCGCTGGCATTCCGGCTCAAATACTGCAGTGACCCGAAGTACATCGGTGTCCTCAAGGCGGCCGCTGAAAAGTTCGGCTGGCAATCCGCCGCCGCCCCGAGCGGACGCGGGGTGGGCGTGGCCTGCGGTATCGATGCCGACACCGTGGTGGCGTCGATCGCCGAGATCGAGGTCAACCCGGAGAGCGGCCATATCCAGGTGAAACGCGTGGTTTGCGCGCAGGACATGGGCCAGGTCGTGAATCCGGAAGGCGCGATCATACAGATGGAAGGCTGTATCACGATGGGGCTGGGTTACGCGCTCACCGAGGAACTGCACTTCCGCGGCGGCGAAATCCTGGACCTCAATTTCGACCGTTACGAGTTACCGAGATTCTCCATGCTGCCTCAAATCGAAACCGTGCTGATCGATTCTGCCGATCCCGCGCCCCACGGCGGCGGCGAACCGGCCATCATCCTGATGGGCGCGGTCATCGCCAACGCGTTTTTCGACGCGACCGGCAAACGGCTTTTCCAGATGCCGATGACACCGGCGCGCGTCAAGGCTTTACTGGCGTAGCGATCGCCGGGTGAAACCGCATGGACCCCGGCGTTTTCAGTTCATACGGTGTCGGAACAGCCAGGCCGCCGCCGACAGGGTCACGACGGCGATAATCGCCATCGGCCAGTACTGGTTGACCAGCAGGCCGTAGGAGTCTCCCTCGAGGAACACGCCGCGCAGGATCACCATGAAGTAGCGCAGCGGATTGGCCAGGGTCAGGTGCTGGACGAAATCCGGCATGTTTGAAATCGGCGTGGCGAAGCCCGACAGGATGACCGCCGGCACCAGGAACATGAAAGAGCCGAGGATGCCCTGTTGCTGGGTGACCGCCAGCGAGGAAATCATCAAGCCGATGCCGACGGCTGACAGCAGGAACAGGAACATGCCCAGGTAAAGGGCGCCGAGGCTGCCGCGCAACGGCACCTCGAACCAGATCACCACCATCAGTAAAATAAAACTGCCCTCGATCAGCCCGATCAGTATGCCGGGGACGGATTTTCCGATCAGAATTTCCACTGGCCGCAGCGGTGTCACCAGTAACTGGTCGAAGGTCCCGGCCTCGCGCTCGCGCGCCACCGACAGGCCGGTGACGATGGTGGTGATGACCAGCGACAGCAAGCCGACGATACCCGGGACGACGAACCAGCGCGACAGCAGGTTCTCGTTGTACCAGGGGCGGATCTGAACGGTCGCGGGCGGTCCGGCGCCGCCGTGCTGACGGACCCATTCGAGGTTGTAGTCGGTCAGTATGGCGCGCAGGTAACCCTGCGCGAGCAGGGCCGTATTGGAATTGCGCCCGTCGATGATCACCTGGGCCCGCGCGGTTTTCCCGAGCTTGAGGTCCTTGCTGAAATTCTGCCCCAGGCGCAACACCATCAGCGCCTCCTTTTTGTCGATCAACGGGGCGATCTGGGCGTCATGATCGAGATAACCCACCAGTTCAAAGTGAGGGGAACCGAGCAGGCGCGCGACCAGTTCGCGGGACGGCGCGCCACGGTCCTGGTTGTAGATGGCGATGGGGATATGGTTCAGGTCGAAGGTCGCGGCGTAGCCGAACACGAGCAACTGGACGATCGGCGGTCCGATCAGCACGAACCGGCTTTTCTTGTCGCGGAGAATGGCCAGCAACTCCTTGACGGCCAGCGCGGCAATGCGTCTCAGCGTGTTCACGCGTCGAGCCTCTTGTGCATCTTGCGCCTGGCCAGGCCCATGAAAAACACCATCATCAGCAGCAATGCGCCACAATTTGCCAGGATAATGGGCCAGATGTCACCGGCGAGAAAGATCGACTGCAGGATCGCCACGTAGTAACGCGCCGGAACGACATGGGTGACGAACTGGATCGGCGCCGGCATGGACGAGATTTGGAAAATGAACCCGGACAGGATGAAGGCCGGCAGAAAGGTTGCGATGATTGAGATCTGGCCGGCCACGAACTGGTTCTTGGCCACCACCGAAATCAACAGCCCCATGCCCAGCGCCACCAGCATGAACAGCGCCGAAACGGCGGTCAGCACCCACAAAGAGCCGCGCAGGGGCACGCCGAACAGCCAGATCGCCATCGCCACGCTGAGCAGCATCCCGCCCATGCCGAGGATGAAATACGGGGCGAGTTTTCCGACCATCAGTTCACCGATGTGCACCGGCGTCACCATCAGCGATTCCATGGTGCCGCGTTCCCACTCGCGTGCGACCACCATGGAGGTCAGCATCGCGCCGATCAGGGTCATGATCACGGCGATCAGCCCCGGCACCAGGAAGTTCCTGCTGCGCACCGCCGCGTTGAACCAGATGCGTGTTTCCAGCGCGACCGGTGTCGGCAATTCGAGACCCTGGTAATGTGCGTAATTTTCCAGCCAGGCCTGCCACGCGCCCTGGATATAGCCCTCGGTGATACGCGCCTGGTTGGCATCGACGCCGTTGAGGATGACGCCGACCGGGGCTTCACCGGTCGACAGCAGGCGGTCGCTGAAGTCATTGCGCAACCAGACAATGCCGAAGACTTCGCGCCGGTCAAACGCCTGTTGTGCCGACTGGATGCTGTCGAAACGCGCCGGGTCGAAGTATTCCGATTGCTCGAAGGTGCCGATGAAGCTGGCGGTATTGGCGTCCGCCTGCTCCACCACCACCGCCAGCGGGATCTGCCTTGCATCCAGGGATACGCCATAGCCGAAGAGCAGCAACAAGACCGCCGGCAGGATGAAAGCGATGGCAATGCTGGAAGGGTCGCGCAGGATCTGCAGGCTCTCCTTGCGGATCATGCCCCTGAGGCGCATGCGTGAGGCCGCAGTCCTCATGACGCCGCCTGTCCCTGATTTTCGTGCGCTTCGATCAGGCCGATAAAGGCGTCTTCCATGGTCGGGTCCGGGTGCTCGCTATCGCGGAAGCGCGCCTTCATGTCCGCCGGCGTGTCCTCGGCCAGGACTTCACCTTCTGCCATGATGACCAGCCGGTCGCAGTAGTTGGCCTCGTCCATGAAATGCGTGGTCACCAGTACCGTCACGCCGGCGTTGGCCAGCGTATTGATGCGCTGCCAGAATTCGCGCCGCGCCAGCGGGTCGACGCCCGAGGTCGGTTCGTCGAGGAACAGGATGTCCGGTTCGTGCATCAGGGCCGCCGCGAGGGCCAGTCGCTGCTTGAACCCCTGCGGCAGTTCGGCGCTGTTGCTGTCGGCGTAGCGCGTGAGCTCAAAGGCGTCCATCGCCCAGTCGATGCGTTCCCTGCTGCGGTTTTTGCCGAGGCCATAGGCGCTGGCGAAGAAACGCAGGTTCTGCATCACCGTGAGATTACCGTAGAGTGAAAAGCGCTGCGCCATGTAACCCAGGCGGCCACGCACGCGGGCCGCGGCTTTGCGCAGGTCGAGACCGGCCACCTGTGCCTCGCCGGAGGAAACCGGCAACAGCCCGCACAACATGCGGAAAGTGGTCGATTTACCCGCCCCATTCGAGCCCAGCAGACCGAAGACCTCGCCGCGATTGACATTGAAACTGACACCCTTGACGGCATAAAAATCGCCGAAGCGGCGTTGCAGATCCCTGACCTCGATAACCACCTCATCCGCCGCGGCAGCGCTCCGTGACCTGCGCGAAACCTCGATTTGCTGCGGTCCCCCGGATTTTTGCCGTTTTTTCAACCGGGCAATGAAGGCGTCTTCGAAAACCGGATCGACGTCGCGTGTTTGCAGACCCTCGTCGGCGGAGAAAGCACCGGACAGTTCGGGGACGCCCGGCTCGGCCGTGACGATGCGCACCTCCTCGCCTTCGACGATGGCGTCGATTATCCCCGGCACGCTGCCGAGACGCGCCTGCAGCCTGCGCTTGCCGAGGTCGGCGGCGGTGACATGAAAGGTCCGTCCCCGCATCGGCCGGCTGAAGCTTTCCGGGCTGCCCTGCCCAAGACGTTCGCCCTGGTGCATCAACACCACGTCGGCGCAGCGTTCCGCCTCGTCCAGGTAGGCCGTGCTGAGCAATACGGTCATGCCGTGTTCCCTGACCTGCCGGTAGACGATGGACCACAGTTCACGCCTTGAGACCGGATCCACGCCTACCGTCGGTTCATCCAGCAGCAATAACCGCGGTGGTCGCACCAGCGTGCAGGCGAGACCGAGTTTTTGCTTCATGCCGCCTGACAGGCGGCCGGCCAGGCGGCGGGTGAACGGCGCCAGCCCGGTCATGCGCATCAACTCCGCGTAACGCTCCGGCCGTTCGGTCTTGGCGACCCCCTGCAGGTCGGCATACAGGTCGAGGTTTTCCTGCACGCTCAGGTCCTCGTACAGGCCAAACCGCTGTGGCATGTAACCGACTGACGACTGCACCTCGAGCGGTCGTTCGACCACGTCGATGTCCAGCACGCGAATCCGGCCTGCGTCGGGTCGAAGCAGTCCCGCCGCCAGGCGCATGAGCGTGGTTTTACCCGCGCCGTCCGGTCCGATCAGGCCGGTCACCTTGCCGGTTTCGATTGCGATGTCGACCGACTTCAACGCGGTGACGGATTGTGTACCGCTCGGAAATGTCTTGCTGACCCCTTCGAAAACAAGGGCCTTCGGGTCTGTCGATTCAGCCATTGTCCGGCTTCTGGCAACGTGTCATGTCGCTACCGGTTTCCGGCTTCGTCTGGTCGAGTGATATCGAAACCGTGGCCGGCATTCCCAGCCGCAGTTCATCCTCGGGATTGCAGACGTAAACCCTCAGCTGGTAGACGAGGCGGGTGCGCAGTTCGGGTGTCTGTACGCTCTTGGGCGTAAACTCGGACGTCGGTGAAATAAAACCGATCCAGCCCTGGTAGGTTTTCCCGGGATAGCTGTCCGTCGATACTTCGGCCGCCATCCCCGGCGACAGTTTGCCGAGGTCGGTTTCGGGTGCATAGGTCCTTATCCACACGGGGTCGACCAAAGCCAGGCTGAAAACCGGCGTCTGCGGCGACGCCATGTCCCCGGGTTCCAGGATACGGTTGCGGATAATGCCGTCGGCGGGGGCATGCAACTCGGTATCTTTCAACAGCTCGAGCGCCAGGGCCAGTTGCGCTTCACCCGCCGCCAGGGTCGCCCTGGCTTCTTCGATATCCTCTGACCTTGGACCCTCGAGCACCAGCGCCAGGGATTCCTGTGTCGCATTCAGGTTGGCGCGCGCCACATCGATATTCGCCTGCGCATCGTCGAGGGCCTGCTTGGAAGCGGCCTGGTTGGTCGTCAGATTTTTCGTTCGCTCGAACGTTGCCTGCGCATCGAGCAACTTCGCCTGCGCCGCGGCAACGTTGGCCTGCGCCTGTTTGATCTCCTGCGGGCGGCTGCCTTTTTCCAGCCGGGCAAGTACCGCCTGCTGAGCGGCGACGCGTGCGCGTGCGGCATCCACCTGGGCCTGTAATCGCTCGCTGTGCAGGGTGGCCAGCAGTTGACCGCTGCCGACCCGGTCGCCCTCCTGCACCAGCAGGCGGTCTATGTGTTCGCTGTTATTGAAGGCCAGGTCGATCTCGCGGATGTCCACGTTGCCATACAGGGTAAGAGAGTTTCCTTCCTGTTTGTCCTCCTTGCCGTATATCCACCAGCCACCTGCAATGGCCAGCAGCAGCACGAGCGGCAAGATGCGGATCGCTTTTTTCTTTTGCATGGTCAACTCCTTTTACACAGCGGTATGTCGTTTATCTCTCCCGGTTGATACGCCGGACTGTCATCGACCTGACACGATGTTGCGGGTCCGCCAGCCCATTGAACCGCGGTGGACCGTGTGGCACGCGTTGACTGAATCGACTATTTACCGGATACCTTTTCATCGGAAATGATTGCTTTCGGTTTGATCAACGAATTGAGACGCGGATATATTTCGGTTGTATTCGCGCATGATGGCAGGGCGGATCCATACAACAGACGGACAGGATTTCGGCGGGACCGCATGGCGTACATGAAATACAACTCCAGCGTGGTAGCCTGTATTTTATTACGTCTGGTGGAGATAATGTAGGACCTGGATCAATCAGATCGATGGATGTGTAGGCATTCCGGGCACAAAGCATCGAGCGGCGGCATGGACCTGATGCGCGGCGCCGTGGTTTGCCACGGGCGCCTGCTGAACCCTGGCCGGTGGGTGATTCAAATTCATCATCGGCCAGGCACGTGGAAACTTGACCAAGAGGACGAGACGTGAGTACAGAAGATCGCACGGCTGGCGGAAACCTGGAAGACGCCGCCAGCGCAACCAACCTGGCCCTGGCCCGTACGGTGCTGGCCAACGAAAGGACTTATGCCGCCTGGATACGCACCGGCCTGGCTGCGCTGGCGACCGGGTTGGCCATCGCAAAATTCCTCGCCGAGGTCATGCCGGTGTGGAGCATCCGTGTGATTGCAATGGTGTTGATTGGCTTCAGCGCCGTTGCTTTCGTTCTGGCCGCGTGGCGTTACCAGCACCTGCATATCAAGGTGTCGCACCTGGAAGTGGATGTCGTCCCGCTGTTCATGGTCAGGATACTGAGTTTTGTCCTGGCTTGCAGTTCGATTATCGCTTTCATTTATACGTGGTAGGCAAAGCGCCAGGCGGCGCCCGGCGACGAGCCTGAAAACGGTATGGCGAAGCAATCAGGCGGCCCCCATGGCATTGCGCCAGCAATTTTTGGTGTCGTTCCGGCCAATCGTCTGCAGCAGTTGTTTCGGGTATATCATCGGGACGGCCTTTTTCAGGCGAGCGCTTGAGTATGGCATGAGCCGTGCAAGCCCGGGCCTGTTGTTCAAAACCCGAAGATTTTGAGCATCTCCGGCACGTTTGGCAGCCAGTCGCCGGCGGCGTGCACCATCATCACGATCAGCAGGCTGCGGGTGCGTAACCAGAGCACGCCCATGAAGAGCCCCGAGACCGAGATCACGGCGACGCTGTAGGCCAGCGCGAACAGCAGCGAAGGTTCGGCGAACAGGTCGGCTGCATTCTGTTCCCAGCGCAGGTAGTAGCCCGGCGCGTGCGCGAGGCCAAACAGCAGGGATGCGAGGAACAGTCCTGACACGGGATTTTCCAGCCAGGCGGAGAGCCTTTGCTGCAACAGGCCGCGAAACAGGTATTCCTCGACGAGCCCGACCTCGGCGAGCAGCACGAGATAGACGAGTGCTCCGCCCCAGAGTAGTGTCGCCAGCGTATAGCCGGAGGCGTCGATCCGTTGCAGGCCCTTACCGATCAAGGCGTTCACAGCGATGAACGCCAGCGACAGTACGATGGCGATGACCCAGCCGCGGCGGCCGATGTCGAAGCGCAGGAAATCGGGCCAGCGATAGCCGCGATGTCTGAAAAGTGCAAACGGGATGGCGACAAAGAACAGCAGCTTGCCGGCGAGCCTGGCAAAATAATTGGCCGGGTCCTGCGGTAACGCGCCATCGATTGCTTCAAGGCCGATGGTCAGGAACAACACGATGACCAACAGGTAGGCCAACACCAACCTGGATTCGGCTGGCGCTGCATCCACCCTCGCGGGCAGGGCCTGGTCGTTGCGGGTCAGCAGTAGCGTGAGGCCCGGCAACAGCAGGCCGAAAATGACGAGAACGGCAACCGGTTCGGCCGGTCCGAAGCCGAAGACCGCCAATACGATGACGCTCATGACATAGAGCAGCGCGTAGCCGATGAAAAACGGGTTTTTCAGGAAAGCGCGCACGGTCTTGCCTTTTCCGCGGCAAATGAATTGCAGACTGGATTTTGCCGTTTCAAGCTTCCATCGCCGTGCGGATCGCCTCGACCGCACGCCCGATGTCTTCCGCCGTGGTGCGGAAATTGCTCAATGAAATGCGCATGACCCGCATGCCGTGCCAGATGGTCGGGCCAAACCAGGCTTCACCGCTTGCATTGATCCGCGTGATGACCTCGGCGGTGCGCCGGTCGTGGTCGCCGTGCGGGTCGAGAAATCGCACCAGTCCCTGGTTGATGACCGGTTTCGTCAGGATCTCGACACCCGGCAATTCGCCCAGTTTCAGGACGAAATCCCGGGTCAGGTCGCAACAGCGCTCGATCATTTCGGCCACGCCATTACGTCCGAGGGCGCGCAGGGCCGCGTATACCGGTATGCCGCGCGCACGTCTCGACCATTCGGGTCCCCATTCAATCTGGTCACGCACACCCTCGACCTCGACCTTGTAGGGCGCTGGTATCGACATCGCGGTCTTGTGCGCATCGGGATGGGCGACAAACGCGATGCCGCTGTCGTAGGGGACATTCAGCCACTTGTGCGCATCGAGCGCCCACGAGTCAGCTTTGCCGATGCCCTTTACCAGGTGGCGATAACGCGGACTGGCCGCGACCCACAAACCGAAGGCGCCGTCGATATGTACCCAGGCGTGATGCGAATGGGCCAGCTCGCAGACCTCGTCGAACGGGTCGAAGGCGCCGCGGTTCAAATCACCTGCGGCCAGTGAAACGATGGTCGGCATGTGCGGGTTTTTCTCAAGCTCGGTCTGCAACGCGGCAACGTCGATGCTGCCGTCTTCCCGCATTTGCACCTGGACGACCGCGTCGGTGCCGATACCCAGGTGCCGCAGTGCGCGCAACAGGGTCTCGTGGTGCTCCCCGACCAGCACGCGGATCGGCGGACTGCCAGACAGGCCCTGTCTTTCGGCCGACCAGCCCTTGTCGGCCAGCACCTTGTGACGGGCCGCGGCCAGCGCGGTGACGTGCGCCATCTGGCAGCCGGTCACGAAAGCATAGGATGCCTGTTGCGGCAGACCGAGGATATCCTTGAGCCACGCGGCCGCCACTTCTTCTATGATGGCGGCCGATGGCGAGCAGGCGTAGGCGGCCGCGTTCTGGTCCCATGCGGACGTCAGCCAGTCGGCGGCGACCGAAACCGGTATGCCACCACCGATGACCCAGCCGAAGAACCGGCCGTTGCCGCTGTTCAGCAGGCCGTCGCGGGCGTCTTCGGCAAGTTCTTCGATCACTTCCAGCGGCGGCAGCCCGCCGGGCGTCAGTTCCTTGTCAAGACGCGCCCGCAGAGATTGCGGGTCGATCTCGGTGCCGACTTTCTGCCGGTCGAGGGATTCGATGTATGCGGCGGCGAGTTCTGCCGCGCGCTTGAGTTCAGGGTTCACTGTGAGCCTCCCGGGGAATGAAAGAAATTATTGCCTAATATCTGTTCCCTGACCACCCGATATTCGCCATGATTGCGTTCTGGCGCGTTTTCGTTTCCATATGACGGCAATTCAGGGCGTCTGGTGTTCTTAATCGTGTCACCGTTGGCTAAGACACGCTAAAATAGCCGCAAAACGAATAACCCGGAGGCACCATGGAAACCACGCCCGCTTCACGTTCCCAGACCCGTTCGTTCACGACGATTTTCCTCATCGAGATGTGGGAGCGCTTTGGCTTCTACGGCATGCAGGCGCTGATCGTCTACTACATGGTGCAGCGTCTGGAATTTCCCGACGAACGCGCCACGCTGGTGTGGGGCGCGGCGGCGGCACTGATCTACGTTGCGCCGGCCATCGGCGGCTGGATCGGTGACAAAATACTCGGCACGCGCCGGACGATGTTGCTCGGCGCCGTGGTCCTGTCCGTCGGCTACAGCCTGATGGTGGTGCCGGGCCAGAGCGTCTGGTTCCTGTTTTGCGCGCTCGGCGTCATCGTCGTCGGCAATGGCCTGTTCAAGGCCAACGCGGGCAACCTGGTGCGCAAGATCTACGAGGGCGACGACTCACGGATCGACAGCGCCTTCACCATTTATTACATGGCGGTCAATCTCGGTGCGATGATATCGCAGTTGCTGACGCCGTGGCTTAAAGACTACGTCAACGAGCACTACGGCAACCAGATGGGCTGGCATATCGCCTTCGCGGTCTGCGCGGTCGGCCTGCTGTTGGGTCTGGCCAATTACTGGCTGATGCGCCGCGCCATGGACCACATCGGATCGGCGCCGGACGATCAACCGCTCAACTGGGGCAAGCTGGGTGCGGTGTTGCTGGGGTGTGTCGCGACCGTATTCGTGTCGGCCTACATCCTCCAGGAACAGGGCGTGGCGCGTGCTTTCGTGTATCTCGCCGGCGTCGTGGTGATCGCCATTTTTGCGTACCTGATCAGCACCGGTGAGCGCAGTGAAAGGGCAGGTCTGATCGCGGCCCTGGTGCTGACGGTGCAATCGATCTTCTATTTCATCTTCTACCAGCAGATGTCGACCTCGCTGGCCCTGTTTGCATTGCGTAACGTCGACCCGGCCTTCGTCGTTTTCGGCGTGCACCTGTGGGACTGGTCGCCTGCACAGTTCCAGGCCTTCAACCCGATCTGGATTTTTGTCCTCAGCCCGGTGCTGGCCTGGGCGTACACGCGCGCGGGCAGGGCCGGCAAGGATATCTCGATCGCCGCCAAGTTCGCCCTCGGCTTCGTAATTGTTGCCGCCGGTTTCTTCATTTACGGCGCATCCGGCTACTTCGCAGACAGCCAGGGCAAGGTTTCCTCGTGGCTGATGGTGTGGGGATACGGCGCCATTTCGCTCGGTGAACTGCTGGTCAGCGGTCTCGGCCTGGCGATGATCGCGCGTTACGTACCCGAACGCATGGGCGGTTTCATGATGGGCGCCTATTTTGTCGCCTCGGGTGTCTCGCAGTATCTCGGTGGCCTCGTCGCCACCTTCGCCAGCGTGCCGCGCGATATCACCGACCCGTTGCAGACGATGCCGATCTACACCAGCCTGTTCAACCGCTTGGGATTTGCCGCGCTGGTCTGCACCGCGATCGCGATCGCCGTTTTGCCGCTGATGAACCGTTTGTCGCAAGCACACCACGGGAGAGAGCGATAACGGGTCGGGCAAGCGCCCTTAATGGCACGCGCATTTGGCAGGGCGGGGGATCGGGCGTTTAGCTGGCGCTTCCCCGCTCGGCCGACGCATTGACGGGTCAGGGGCAAGCCCGGTCGAACAGGGGAAGGCAATTCGGGATACAATTTGTATTGAATTCCGGGTGCCGCGCGAGACATTCGTTATGCAGCGTTGTATCGTGGTGGCGGACGCGGTAAAGCTGGCTGTGGAAAGGGAAATATCGAGATGATAGTTACGTTTACTACGAAGACCTATCCCGACATCACGATGTTTGGAAAAATCGCGCTCACCTTGCTGAAAATGATGGGGCACAGCACGAAAGTGCCCGGGGCGATACTGGCGGCGGATGTGCCCAAGGCCCTCGACCGTCTGAAATCGTCCATCGATGCATTGAATGAGCCTGAAACCGTCGAAGACGACGATGAGGATGAACCCGTTGTGAGCCTGGCGCACCGCGCACTGCCGCTGATCGAGTTGCTCGAGGCGGCGATCAGGGCGAATACCAACGTCATGTGGAAGTAACCTGATACTAACGTGCGCAAGAGCGGAAAACTCAAAGCCGGACTCAAGGCCCAGGAAGCGGCCCTGCTGAATGAACAACCGCACGCGGCGCCGAAAAACCAGCCTTTCGCGCCGCTCGCGGTAGCGGTGCTCGGCGTCGTCTATGGCGACATCGGCACCAGTCCGATTTACGCCTTGCGTGAAAGTTTCAGCGGGCACAGCCCGGTGCCGGTCACGAGCGCTAACGTACTCGGCATCCTGTCGTTGATTTTCTGGACGCTGATCCTGGTCATTTCACTCAAGTACATGGTGTTCATGCTGCGCGCTGACAACCGCGGCGAAGGTGGCACTTTCGCTTTGCTGGCGCTGTTACGGCCCTCTCACGACCAGGAGCGCAGGCGGCGGCGCGCACTCATACTGCTTGGCATCCTCGGGGCTTCGATGTTGTATGGCGGTGTCATGATCACACCGGCCATTTCCGTGCTCAGCGCGGTCGAGGGTTTGCAGGTGGCCGCCCCGCACTTGCAACACTACGTGGTGCCGATCACGGTTGCGATCCTGTTCGGACTGTTTGCCGTGCAGCGTTTCGGCACCGCCAAGGTCGGTGCGATGTTCGGCCCGCTGACGCTGATCTGGTTCGCGGTACTGGCGGTGCTCGGTGTCCGCGGCATTCTGCAGGCGCCCGAGGTCCTGCTCGCGGTCAATCCACTCTACGCCGTGGATTATTTCATGGCCAACGGCTTGCCGGGATATTTTGCCATCTACGCGGTGTTCCTGGTGGCCACTGGCGGTGAAGCATTGTACGCGGATCTCGGACACTTCGGCCGCTTTCCGATCCGCGTGGTCTGGTTCGCCTTCGTGTTGCCGGCGCTGCTGCTGAATTATTTCGGCCAGGGGGCGTTGCTGATCACCGATCCGCCCGGCAGCGTAAACCCTTTCTTTCACCTGGCGCCATCCTGGGTTCTCTATCCATTGATAATCCTCGCAACGGCGGCGACCTGTATCGCCTCCCAGGCGGTCATCACAGGCGCCTATTCGCTGACCCGGCAGGCTGCGCAGCTTGATTTGCTGCCGCGTTTGAAGGTCGCGCAAACTTCCGCCGATGCGCACGGACAGATTTATATGCCCACCGTCAACTGGCTGCTGATGGCGGCGGCAGTCGGTTTGGTGCTGACCTTCCAGTCTTCGGGTAATCTCGCGTCAGCCTATGGCGTAGCCGTGAATTCCACGATGGTCATCACCACGGTACTGGCCTTTTACGTGGCGCGTGAACGCGGTGGCTGGAGTTGGCGCGCGGCGCTCGCATTCCTGCTCGGATTTCTCGTCATTGACCTGGGCTTCCTCGGCGCCAACCTGCGGACGATTCCCGATGGTGGCTGGTTACCGCTGCTGATCGGCTTAATGCTTTTCACGGTGATGACGACCTGGCGTCGTGGCGTACAATTGCTGAGCGAGCAGGTTGCGGAATTGACCTCGACACTGGAAACTTTCATCGGTTGGCTGAAGGGGGAGGAAATTCACCGCGTGCCCGGCGTCGCGGTCTTTTTCACGGGCAGGCTCAGTCGGGTTCCGCCAGCCCTGCAGCACCTGGTACGGAGCACCGGTGTCCTGCATGAGCAGGTTATCCTGGTGAGCGTGGTGACCGAACCGGTTCCCAAGACCGATCCGGATGAACGCATCGAACTGACCGGTCTGGACGCCGGCTTCATGCGGCTGGTCCTGCACTACGGCTTCATGCAGGGGATCAACGTGCCGTCGGATCTCGCCGATTGCGCAAAGTTTGGGCTGGAGCTGGAACTGGATAAGATCCATTATTTCATCGGTCACGTGGACATGCTGGCGGGCCGCAAGCATCACGGTATGGTGTCCTGGCGGGACCGGCTTTTCGCCCGCATGGCAGCCAATACGCAGGACGCCACCGCGCTTTACCAGATACCCACTGCCCAAACCATGCAGGTAGGCGTACAGGTCGGTATCTGACCGGGCCGCGGATTCCGGCGGGGATTCCAGGAACTTGTCGATCGCCGCCAGTAACGCCGGTTCGTCCAGCTGCGGTAAAGGCTCGGCTGGCGCCGTTTTTCGCAGCGGGGTTTGAAGCCATTTGCGGTGCCAGGGGACAACGGCGGCAACAGGTATCCCGGCCTCAAATGTTTAAGGTTTTCGCCATAAGCCCGCAAGACGACTGGGCGGCGCAGGACCGGTAAAAGTGCGCCTGTCAAAAGCCCGCTCGATGGCAGGCGTTCAAGTCCGGGCGATGCATTTATCCTGGGAAAATCAGCTTCCGGAAGGTAATGAAAATCATTCCCGCAAGAAAACGAAATTGAATCGATGTGAAAAATGTGTGTGAAATTCGGATAAAAAGCGACTA
>Ga0210074_1000470_pt1 | contig 14211 bp, 14 predicted proteins | sample China_Galinas_Co_FD_184860 | JGI IMG/M metagenome (GOLD analysis project Ga0210074, IMG submission 184860) | Wetland microbial communities from San Francisco Bay, California, USA, that impact long-term carbon sequestration -... | ecosystem: Environmental > Aquatic > Marine > Wetlands ... | reverse complement strand
ACAACGACGGGATATCTGACTTGTCAGACACCAACGACGACAACGACAGCTGGTCTGACGGAGGAGACAACTGCCCGACCTACTGGCAATCGAATCAGAATGACGCCGACCTCGACGGCTGGGGCGCGGATGGCTCCGAGGTGCTCACCTGCCCGGCCCCCGGCGACGTCCTGCGCGACGGCGACTGCGCCGACGGCGATCCCCTGGTCAACACGCTGGCCTGGTCGGCCGGCCGCCTCTACCGGGATCAGCTCCTTGACGACCAGCGCATCCTCGACGCCTTGCGCGACAAGCCGTTCATCGAGTTCCACCGCCTGTTCGACCCGGAGGAAGGGCGCATGGGTGTGGTCGTCAGCTTCCTGGCGCTGATGGAATTGACCCGTGAACAACTGGTGGACATGGTACAAAATGAACCTTTCGGGCAAATCTACGTGAAAGCGCCGGAATGAATAGCGGGTTTCATCAAACCAGGCGTGGCCGGATGCCGTTGAAACCGCTGGCTGACAACTATGACTGAAAAACAAGACATGCAAGCAGACACGATCATCAAGGGTGAAAAACTGGAGCGAATCCTGGAGGCCGTTCTGCTGGCGGCGGGCCAACCGCTCTCAAACGCCCAGCTGGCGTCGGTGTTCAACGACGAGGAGCGTCCGCCGGGCGGTGAAATCAGCAGGGCGCTGGAAAAAATCGGCAACGATTGCGCAAAACGCGGCATCGAATTGAAAAAGGTGGCCAGCGGCTACCGCTTCCAGGTCAGGCAGGACCTGAATGAATGGGTCTCGCGGCTGTGGAAGGAAAGGCCCCAGCGGTATTCACGCGCGTTGCTCGAAACCATTGCCCTGATCGCCTACCGGCAGCCGATTACCCGCGCGGAAATCGAAGCCGTTCGCGGCGTCTCGGTGAGCACCAATATCATCCGCACGCTGCAGGAACGCGAATGGATACGCGTCGTCGGCCACCGCGATGTTCCCGGCAAACCGGCGTTGTTTGGCACCACCAACGGCTTCCTCGACTCATTCGGCCTGCAGAACCTGGACGATCTGCCGACCCTGGCCGAGATTCGCGACATGGAAAGCCTGGTGCCCGAATTGCAGTTCGATGTCCCGCCAGGCGCCTTGCAGGCGCATGACGGGGATGAGGATGACGACGAGGACGCCGGCGTGGACGATGACACGGACGCCGAAGAAGACGAAGAAGCGGAACCGGAAACCGCGCGGCCATGAAGCGCAAACAGCCACGGCGTGCAGGGCCGGAACCGGCGAAGGAAAACGCGCCGAAGCAGACGGAGCACAAACCCGAGAGGTTGCACAAGATCATGGCCACGGCCGGCCTGGGTTCCAGGCGCATGCTGGAACAGCAGATCAAGGACGGTGCGGTGCTGATCAATGGCGAGCCCGCCAGCCTCGGCCAGAGCGCCAATGTTGGCGACCTGGTCAGCTTCGCCGGCAAAACCTGGAAGGTCGTCGACCTGGCCGGCGCACAGCGCAGCCTGGTGTACAACAAACCAACCGGCGAAGTGACCACCCGTTCGGACCCGCAGGGACGCCCAACCGTATTCGAGCGCCTGCCGAAATTGCGCGAAGGCAGGTGGATAGCCGTCGGCAGGCTGGATATCAATACCAGCGGACTGTTGCTGATGACCACCGACGGCGAACTGGCCAATGCCATGATGCACCCGGCGAACCAGGTCGACCGCGAGTATGCCTGCCGCGTATTCGGTGAAATCGACGCCGAAAAAATAGAGCGGCTGAAAACCGGCGTGATGCTGGACGATGGCATGGCCCACTTCAGTGATATCCAGGCCGCCGGCGGGGAGGAAGGCAACCGCTGGTATCACGTCACCCTGCTCGAGGGCCGCAACCGCGAAGTCAGGCGCTTGTGGGCCTCGCAGGATATCATGGTCAGCCGCCTGAAACGGGTCCGTTACGGCGCCGTTTTCCTGCCGAAGCGACTGCGCATGGGCGACTGGTCGGAACTCTCGGCCAGCGACCACCGGACCCTGCGGGAAGACGTGGGCCTCGGACCGGCGCCCGTCCAGCTCGCATTGAAACCGGCCCGGGTGCAACGCGAGGCCGACCGGCGCCATGCGCGCAAAAAGGCCAGGGCGGGCAAGAAACCCACGCGTTACAAGAACGTGGACCGGGACACATGAGGCTCGATAAATTACAGCGCCATTGTCTCGATTACCTCGGTGAAGTGATGGCGGCCGACCCGGCGCACGACATCACCCATGTGCGGCGCGTGGTGCAGAACACGCTCATGCTAACGGAGGTCGAAAAAGGCGATGCCGCCGTCAGCGTGCCCGCTGCCTGGCTGCACGACTGTGTTTCCGTCGCCAAGGATTCGCCGTTACGCAATAGCGCTTCGCGGCTGGCCGCGCAGGAAGCCGTCCGCTTCCTCGAATCGATTGAATATCCGCGCGAATTGTTGCCGCGGATTTATCACGCCATCGAGGCGCACAGTTTTTCGGCCAACCTGCCCGCGGAAACGCTGGAAGCGCGTATCGTCCAGGATGCAGACCGTCTCGAGGCCCTGGGCGCCATCGGTATTGCGCGTTGTCTCCTGACCGGCGGAAGCATGGGCACACCGCTTTACGAGCCCGACGACCCGTTTGCGCTAAACCGCGAACCCGATGACCGCCGGTTTACGCTGGACCACTTTTACTGCAAGCTGCTGGGGCTGGCCGATACGATGAAAACCGCGGCCGGCAAAGCCGAAGCCGTGCGGCGGACGGACTACATGAAAGCCTTTCTCGAACAGCTGGGCGCGGAAATCGGCCGTTACCCGGCACCTGCCTGACGGTTTGCGCGCGTTGCAGAAAAGCGCGGGCGTCCGCTAACAGCTTTACGGCCGCAACGGCACGGGTCAATCCTTGAAAGACACGGTCGATTGCCGGGTCCGGTCGACGCTGAGACGCGTGACATCCGGGCGTGAATAATGACCGGCCGGATCAAAGTTCTGGCGTTCCCTGCGGATCATGTCCATGTCCAGGTCTGCGCTGAACAAGCCTTCCCCCTCCACCTGGGGTTCCAACAGCCATTGTCCATCAGGCGACGCGATGCACGAACCACCGTCGGCCAGCCAGCCGGACGCGGCGGTTCTGAGCTGCGATGCATGCGGAATACCCTCATCGATCCCGTCGGCATGCATCAGCCCGGAAACGGAAAGCACGTAGGAGCGGGATTCACGGGCGATAAAACGGGTGATGTCCGACGTGTTCCTGAGGCTGCCGGGCCAGGCCGCGACGTGCACATTTTCTCCCTGTGCATACAGCGCCGCCCTGGGTAACGGCATCCAGTTCTCCCAGCAATTCAGGCCGCCAACCCGGAAACCATCCAAATCATGGACCTTCAGCCCATGGCCATCGCCGGCCGACCATACCAGGCGTTCTTCATAGGTCGGACAGAGTTTGCGATGCACGGAACCAATCTGCCCGCCGGCATCGATATAAACCAGGCTGGCGTACAAACTCTGGCCGCCGCGGTCGGCCGCACGCTCGATACACCCGAGATAGATGGCGATTTCGTGGCGGGCCGCGGCCTCGCACAACGAACCGATGTCGCCCGCATCGATGTCGACGGCCTGGGAGGAATAATGGGCAAACAGCTCTTTTTGCACGGCGGATTCGAAACGCGCGCCGTCGGTCAGCGCCGGCCAGAACGGGTAGCCGGGCAACAGGCCTTCTCCGAATACCACCAGCCGGCTTCCCTGCCCGGCCGCCTGCTGGACGAAGTCTTCGATTTTCGCCAGTGTCGCCGGCCTGTCCAGCCAGTGCGGTGCAATTTGCGCCAGGGAAACGCGCAGAACGTTTCTGTCCTTCATTTCAGAACCTCGCCGCGTCCGCGGGTGGCGTTGTAAATCGGACCACCGATGTCATGGTAATAGGCCAGGACCGCAGCCGCCTCGGCGCGCAGAACACCCCGCTCGACGGCGATGCCCCGGCGCTCGAGCGAACCGACCCATTTCGCCGGCTTGTCACCCTCGTCGAAACCCGCGGCCTCCGCATCCTGCTTGCGCGCGCCGCAAACCAGGCTCCTGATGCCAGACCACGGCAGCGCGCCGAAACACATGGCGCAGGGCTCACAACTGGTGACCAGCTGCAACGCGCCTGCATGCGACAGGTTCCACTGCCCCAGGGCCGTCTGCGCCAGCGACAACGCTACGATTTCGGCATGCGCGACCGACAGGCCTGCCGTGGTGACGAGGTTTACACCGACCGAGACCGGTTTTCCATCGCGTTCATCGACGACCAGCGCACCGAACGGACCGCCGGTTTTCTGCAGCACGCTTTGTTTTGACAGCGCGATGGCGAGTTGCATGCGCTCGCGGCTCGACGCCAGGGTTTGCGGCCAATCCGCCATGAACGGACCGACCCAGTCGGGCAGCACGAATTTGCACTGGCTGCTGATGGTCATAGCCGTGTCGCCGCCTGACCCGCTAGCCGCCGTGCCGTTGCCGGTTGATTTCGTACAGGCAGACACCGGTGGCCACCGAGACGTTGAGGCTCTCCACGTGACCCGCCATCGGGATTCTCACCAGGTAGTCACAGAGCTCGGAAGTCAGGCGCCGCAGGCCGCTGCCCTCGCCGCCCATGACCAGCGCCATCGGCCCCTTGAGGTCGGTTTCGTAGATACTGTCACTGGCGTCGTCGCTGGTGCCGGCCAGCCAGATTCCGTGTTTCTTCAGCGTCCTCAACACCCGTGCGAGGTTGGTGGCCTGCACGATCGTCAGTGTTTCCGCGGCGCCGCTGGCGGCCCTGCGCACGACCGGGGTGATGCCGGCGGAACGGTCCTTGCAGATTACCACCAGGTGCACGCCGGCGGCCTCGGCCGTGCGCAGGCAGGCGCCGAGGTTGTGCGGATCCTGGATGCCGTCGAGCACCAGTATCAACGGCGTATCCGTGATTGCATCCAGGATCGGCTGGAGCCGGCTTTCCGGCGCCAGGTTACTGCCACTGAAGCCGGCGATGACACCCTGGTGGCGTTGCTGCCCGGACAGCCTGTCCAGTTCGGCGTGGTCTGCGCGGACGATGTCGATACCCGCGCCGCTGGCCAGCGATTCGATCTCCGCGAGTCGCTTGTTGCGACTGTCAGCGAGCATGCGCAACCATGCGACATCGCCGGGCGCCGATTTCAGCGCCGAGGCCACCGCATGTATGCCGATCAGCAGTTGTGTGTCTTGCGGTTTCATTCAGGGTCTGTCAACGCTATTCGACCAGCTCAAAATCAATTTTCTGTTCATCCAGGTTGACCGCGATAACCCGCACCCTGACCCGGTCGGCAAGCTGGAAGACACGGCCCCTGCGCTCGCCTTTCATGCGATGAGCGACCGGATCGAAATGGTAATAGTCGTTCGGTAGCCCGGTGACGTGGACGAGGCCGCTGATACGGCCGTAATCCAGTTCGACGAACAGGCCGAAGGAAGTCACGCCGCTGACCATGCCATCGAACTCCTCGCCGATGCGGGTTTCGAGATAGGCGCACTTGAGCCGGTCGACCACGTCGCGTTCGGCTTCTTCGGCGCGCCGTGAGTTGAATGAACAGCGCGCACACAGCTCGGACATCTGCCCCTCGCCATAGGGATATTGGGATTTGGGTGCGCGTTGCAGCAGATGATGAATGGCGCGGTGCACGAGCAGATCGGGGTAGCGCCTGATCGGTGACGTGAAATGGGTATAGGCGTCGAGCGCGAGCCCGAAATGCCCCTCGTTGGCCGGCTGGTAGGCCGCAAGGCTCTGCGAGCGCAGCAGGACCGCCATGATCAGGTGTTCATCGGGACGGCCCCTGGCCTGCTCTACCACCCATTCGAAGTCCTTGGGTTGCGGGTTGTCGCGCCACGGCACCCGAATGCCCTGTCCACGCAAAAACTGTTTGAGGGGTTCGAGCTTCGATTCGGGCGGCGGCGCATGCACCCGGTAAGGCGCCGGCAGCTTGTTCTTGAGCAAAAACCGCGCGGCCTGAACATTCGCCAGGATCATGCATTCCTCGATCAGCTTGTGGGCGTCGTTGCGTTCCGTGGCCACCAGGCCGGAGACCGCGCCGCGCTGATCGAACTGGAAACCGTACTCGATGCTCTCGAACTCGATCGCGCCGCGCTTCAGACGCGCCGCATACAACGCCCGGTACAGCGAACGCAGGTCGTCCAGGCTTTTCTTCACGTCATCGAGGTCATCGTGGTGTTTCAACTCGCCGGTTTCGAAATAGTCGGCGACCTGCTGATAGGTCAGGCGTGCGGAGGATTTCATCACCGCGGCCACGAACCGCGAGCGCTGTACGTCGCCACTTTCGGAAACGGTCATTTCGCAGGCCAGACAGAGGCGGTCCACCGCCGGCTTGAGCGAGCACAGTCCATTCGACAGCGCCTCCGGCAACATCGGAATGACCCTGCCCGGAAAATACACGGACGTCGAACGTTTCACCGCCTCGACATCGAGCGGACTGCCCGGCTTGACGTACGCCGAGACCTCGGCGATCGCGACGATCAGACGCCAGCCATTGGATTGTTTGCGCGCATACACGGCATCGTCGAAATCCCGCGCATCGGCGCCATCGATGGTGACCAGTGGCAGATCACGCAAATCCTTGCGGCCGCTGGTCATTTCGTGGGTAACCGACTCGCCAAACGCTCCGGCCGCCGCCTCGACGCCGTCAGGCCACTCGAACGGCAGGCCATAACTGCGGATGGCAATCTCGGTGGCCATGCCCGGTGCACCGGACTGACCCAGGATCTCGGTAATTTTGCCCACCGGCGACTTGCGCCCCGTCGGCTCGATGACGATTTTCGCCACCACCACCTGGCCCGGGCGCGCGCCGAGGGTGTCCCGCAACGGTATCATCACATCCTGGTTGATCCGCGGATCGTCGGGAACGACCAGGGCGATGCCGTTTTCTTCCACGAAACGGCCGACGACATTGTCGTTGGCGCGTTCGAGCACTTCCGCGACCATGCCCTCGCGGCGGCCCTGGTGATCGGTGCCGGTAACGGCAGCCAGGACCCGGTCGCCGTGCAGCACCTTGCGCATCTCACGCGAGGAAATATACAGGTCGGTGCCGCCATCATCCGGTATCAGGAAACCGAAGCCATCACGGTGACCGCTGATACGGCCCTTGACCAGGTCCATCCTCGCCGGCAGGCCGAATGACTGGCGCCGGGTCTCGACCAGTTGGCCATCGCGGACCATGGCGCGCAGGCGGCGGCGCAGGATTTCCTGGCTGTCATCGGAGACGACATCGAGGGCGCTGGCGATCTCCCTGCGCTGCATCGGCTGCCCGTGTTTTTCCAGCAGTGCCAGGATCTCACCGCGCTCGGGCGCCGTCGCGTTGATCTCACCGCCATCCTGATGTCTTTTTTCACCGTGTTTGTATTTTGCCACGTCGTATTTCTCAACCAATTGTGCTGACCTGCATTGTAACTCGAATATTCACTTCGTCCGCGATGAAATGCCATTAATATGCCCGCTTTTTATCCTCATGACTTGCCCGGATTTAACCGGAAATCCGGCATTTTGGCATGAATTTCTATTGACAGTTCGAGGCTAAATCGGTATCGTCCGCTCCGGCTTGGAAGTTCCCCCTTTACTTCCGGACCATCGGGTTGCGGACCCCCCCTTTCCGCAACCCCCCTGCCCAGGTGGCGGAATTGGTAGACGCGCCAGCTTCAGGTGCTGGTTATCGCAAGGTAGTGGAGGTTCAAGTCCTCTCCTGGGCACCAATTCGAACACAAAAAAACCCGCCGGCCGGCGGGTTTTTTTTGGCGCTTTTGCCTGTCTCCGAAATGACAGATCCTGCAAGTTCTATCCCATCGGGTGATGGATAATGATGTTCTCCTTGCGGTCAGGACCGGTTGAAACCATGTGCACCGGCGCACCGCAAAGGGCTTCCATCGCCTCCAGGTAGGTCCTGGCATTGGCCGGCAGATCCTCGAAACGGGTGATGCCGCGGGTGCTTTCCTTCCAACCCGGGAAGCTCGCGTACTCCACCTCCAGGTCGCTCCAGGCCTCGGCGTTCTGCGGCGGTATATCGAGGACTTCACCGTTGAGACGGTAGGCGATACCGATCTTGATGGTATCGACGCCGTCGAGGACGTCCAGCTTGGTAACGCAGAAACCAGTGACGCCATTGGTGTGCGCCGCCCGGCGCAACGCCACCGCATCCAGCCAGCCGCAACGGCGCGGTCTTCCGGTGGTGGCGCCGAACTCGGCGCCGCGTTCGGCGATACCGGCGCCGATTTCATCGAATAATTCGGTCGGGAACGGGCCGGATCCGACCCGCGTCGTGTAGGCCTTGGTAATCCCCAGGACGTAATCGATCGCGTTGGGACCGACCCCGGCGCCGGTGCAAACCGCGCCAATGGTGGTGTTCGACGAAGTTACGAAGGGATAGGTGCCGTGATCGATATCGAGCAGACTCCCCTGCGCGCCCTCGTACAGGATGCGTTTGCCTTCCGTTCTCAGGCGGTGCAGCTCACCGCTGACATCCATCACCAGGCCGGTAAAACAGGCGCCGAGCTGCAGGGCATCGTCGAGCACACGGTCATACACCATGGGCTGCATGCCAAAATACTTTTCCAGCACGAAGTTGTGAAAATCCATGGCCTCTTCGAGCTTTTCAGCCAGCAGACCCGGCTTGTACAGGTCCGAAATCCGGATGCCGCGGCGTGATACCTTGTCTTCATAGGCGGGACCGATCCCGCGGCCGGTCGTGCCGATGGCGTTCACACCCTTGGCCTTCTCACGCGCCTGGTCGAGCAGTTCATGGTAGGGCATGATCACCGGGCACGCGGGCGAGATGCCGAGGCGTGAACGGACATCGACGCCCCAGGATTCCAGCGCCTCGGTTTCCGTCTTCAGGGCCTCGAGCGACACCACCACGCCATTGCCGATCAGGCACTTGGCGCCCGCGTTCAGAATCCCCGAGGGGATCAGGTGCAGAACCGTCTTGTGACCGTCGATGACGAGCGTATGGCCGGCGTTGTGCCCGCCCTGGAACCTCACGACGGCGTCGGCGTCCTTGCTCAACAGGTCAACGATCTTGCCCTTACCTTCGTCACCCCACTGGGTGCCCAATACAACGATGCTTTTAGTCATTTCAGCGGTAATCTTCGTTTGAGTGGAATCATGTCAGGATAAACAATAACAGCGCACCGGATAACATGCTGATGATGCCGACCACCCGGATCCCCTGCGGGCCAATCCTGGCCGCCTCGTGCATGACCTTCATCCACAAGGCGGGCGCGATGCCGGGTAACAAGCCCTCGAGAATCAACACCAGGGCCAGCGCCGTCAACAGGTCGCTAGCCATCTTCATTACCCGACTTGAGTGGAAACCTCACCGGACTTACTTCTGCTTGCCCGTATCCTGGCCGAAATAGTCGAAAAATTCGGAGCTGGGGTCGATCACGAGCGTATCCCGGTTGTTGCCAAAGGCGTTGCGATAGGCCTGCAAGCTGCGGTAAAACCGGTAAAACTCCTCATCCTGCCCATAGGCTTCGGCATAGATCTTGGTTGCGATTGCGTCACCTTCACCACGTACCTTTTGGCCCTCGCGCTCGGCCTCGGCGAGAATCACCTGGACCTGCCGGTCAGCATCGGAACGGATTCTTTCCGCGGCCTCCCTGCCCTCGAACCGGTAAAGGTTTGCGGCTTTCTGACGGTCGGCCTGCATCCTGCGGAATACCGATTCACGCACCTCGTCGGGCAACTCGATACTCTTGATGCGAACATCGATCACTTCGATGCCGAATTCCTCAGCTGCCGTGTTGGCGGCCTCGGCAATGGCTTTCATGGTGGTGACGCGTTGCTCGGAAACGACCTCCACCAGTGTCCGGCTGGCGATCTGGTTGCGGATGCGGTCACTGACGATGCCGTGCAAACGGTTCAATGCGATGGCCTCGTTGCCCTGGGTGGAGGTATAGAAGCGCGCCACATCGGCGATCCGCCATTTCACGAACGAATCGACATTGACGTATTTCTGTTCCGAAGTCAGCATCAGTTCGGGAGAGGTATCCAGGGTCAGAATACGCCGGTCAAATTTGCGTATATTATTGACGAACGGCCATTTGAAATGCAGCCCCGGTTGGTAACCCACATACACAATGCGGCCCAGTTGAAAGCGGATTGCATATTCAGTTTCCTTGACCGTGAACAAACTGGCGAGACCCAGTCCGCCCAGGACGATCAGAATTATCAACAGTACCGGTCTGTTCATCGTCTTGCCTCCCGGGTCTTGCTACGGGGCTTGGCGCTGTCATCCTTGCTGTCATCGCCGATGGGGGTGTTGCCCTTGACCGGCGGCAGCATGCTCGCGGGAATACTGCCGTTTTCCGGCTGACCGATGGGCAGATAGAGAATATTGCCGCTTGAATCCACGTCCAGAAATACTTTCTTGCTCCTCGACAGGACCTGCTCCATGGTGTCCAGGTAAAGCCTTTTGCGGGTCACATCCGGCGCCAGGCTGTATTGTCCCAACACCTGCGTGAAGCGACTCGCTTCACCTTCTGCCAACGCGATGGTGGAGGCCTTGTAACCGGCGGCTTCCTGTTCAATACGCGCGGCGGTGCCACGGGCCTCGGGGATCACGCTGTTGGCGTGCACACGGGCTTCCTCGGTGAAGCGCTCGCGGTCTTCACGCGCGCGGACCACGTCGGAATAGGACTCCCTGACCTGCATGGGTACGTTCACATCGACCAGGTTGAATTCCGTTACCTGCAAGCCGGCCTGGTAGGAATCCAGGGTTTCCTGCAACACGCGTTGGGTTTCGATACGCACCTTGGTCCTGGCATTGCCCTCGAGGATCGCGTCCAGGGCATTGGTGCCGACGGACTCCCTGAGCGCACTTTCCGCCGCCTGACCCAGTGTCAATTCGGGATCACGCACCTTGAACAGGAAGAACTGCGCATTGTTGATGCGGTATTGGACCTTGTAAACGAATTCCACCAGGTTCTCGTCCTCGGTCAACATGTGACCGCGGTCTTCGACGACCCTGACGTTATTGATATTGACCTTGGTCAGCGTCTCGAACGGCCGTGGCAGCGTCAGGTTGAAACCGGGCAGGAGGGTGCGCGAATATTTGCCGAAGCGCAACACCACGCCGTTTTCGGCCTGGTCGATGATATGCACGGAGTCCCAGCCGACCCAGAACAGTACCAGTAACAGCAGCAGCGAAAACGCGCCACCCATGCCGCTGTTGCCGCTGCCTTCACGGTCTTCGGAACCGGAACCCTTACCGCCGCCGAAAAGCGACTGTAATCGTTTGCTCAAATTGCCAAATATTTCCTCGAGATCGGGCGGCTGTTGACCACCTGATTTCCAGGGATCCTTGTCTCCCTTTCCGGGTTCTTTCCAGGGCATTCATTTCTCCAGTACAAGACGCGGTTGTGCGTCTTACATCAACTACAAAAAAGGTGTCTTCAGGCGGGTTTCAAATCCACGGACAAATCGTCAACCGTGTATTTTAGGGCCCACCCTGCTGAGCCACAAGTGCTGAAGGTGACAATATGTTGTCACGCACCAGCAAGCCTGCTTCTCCCGGCAATCGGCCCAATCGCTCCGCATCCTGCTGCGACAGGGTAATATGCATTAGCCAGTGGCCGTCGTCGGCGATTTTTTCCTCGTCGACAGCCCCGAGGTCGAACAATTGGGAGCGCAGTTTCGCATGTTTGCCCTCGAGACTTATCCATGTCTGTATCCTCCTGCCTTTCAAACGCAGGGCAATGGTTTCCTTCAACGCTTCCAGACCGGTTCCATCGAGCGCGGAGACGTCAATCCGATCCACCTGGCCTTCGGCGTTACGCTGTTCCGAAGCCGGGCGGTCAACGAGATCGATCTTGTTGAACAGCCTGACGATGGGTATCCGGCTGGCATCAACGCTCTCGAGGACATCTTCGACCTCGTGTTCGCGCTGCTGGTGAAACGGGTCCGAGGCGTCGATGACATGCAATAGCAAGTCTGCTTCGCGTGTCTCCTGCAGGGTCGCATGAAAGGCCGCGATCAGTTCGTGCGGCAGGTCGCTGACAAAACCGACGGTATCGACCAGCAGTACGTTTCCCGTCGGTATGTTCGGCAACTGGCTGACGGTCGGATCCAGGGTCGCAAACTGCATGTTCTGCGTGCCCACGTGGGAATCGGTCAAGGCATTGAAGAGCGTCGACTTGCCGGCATTGGTGTAGCCGACCAGCGCAACCGTGAACACATGCGCCCGTTCGCGTTTACGCCGGCTTTGCGCACGCTGCTGACGCACCCTGTCGAGCCTTGATTTCAGGTACTTGATGCGTTGCGCGACGAGACGGCGGTCGGTCTCGAGCTGGGTTTCACCCGGCCCCCTCAAACCGATACCGCCTTTCTGGCGTTCCAGGTGGGTCCAGCCCCTGACCAGCCGGGTCGACAGGTGGCGCAGTTGCGCCAGTTCCACCTGCAGCTTGCCCTCGTGGGAGCGGGCGCGCTGGGCGAATATGTCCAGAATCAATGTCGTGCGGTCGAGCACGCGGCAATTGCATTGCTTCTCGATATTGCGTTCCTGGATCGCCGACAACGGCCGGCTGACGACGATCAGGTTGGCGGCGTGGGCCGTGACCAGTTCGGCGATCTCTTCTACCTTTCCGCTGCCCACAAAAAACCGCGCGTCCGGCCGGTCACGCGGTGCTGTTACGATAGCTGCAATTTCCACACCGGCTGAACGGCACAGTTCCTGAAACTCATCGAGTTGTTCCGGACCCGTTTCCGCAAACAGCGGATGTAACAATATTGCGCGGTTTCCCCGCTCTGCCCGATCAAACAAAATCAGAGGGCCTTTGCTTACCCCTCGTCCTCCTCTTCAAAAACACTGACGTTCCTGGCCGGAACAACAGTCGATATGGCGTGCTTGTAAATCATCTGGCTTACAGAGTTCTTGAGCAGAACCACGAATTGGTCGAAAGATTCGACCTGTCCCTGCAGCTTGATACCATTGACCAGGTAGATGGCAACGGGTACACGCTCACGACGCAATGCGTTCAAAAAAGGCTCTTGTAAAGATTGACCTTTTGGCATAACTGTTCCTCCTAGTTTTTATTAATGTCCGGCTGGTTACGGAACAGATTATATGGGTACGGAAGTTCTAAGCTTCAAGGAACCCCCCAAGCGCAACGAAAATTTCCCGCTTCGCCCCATCTGCAGCTAAATCATACCATATCGATACTCTTTCCCGCCTCAACCAGGTGTATTGTCTTTTCGCCAACTGCCTGGTGGCCGCGATTGCTCTTTCACGCATCTCCTCGAAAGTGCATTTGCCCTGTAACCATGCCCATGCCTGACGGTATCCAACGGCCCGCATGGACGGCATATTCGCATGCAGACCGGGCTGTGAAAAGAGCCGCTGCATTTCATCCACGAACCCGGCCTGCAGCATCATATCAAAGCGCTGCCCGATCCGTTCGTGCAAAACGCTGCGCGGCTCGGTAGAAACGATAATTTTATGCACCCGGTAACCGAGCGAATATCCATCCGTCCTGCCCTGCAGCTCGCTCATGCTCTGGCCGCTCAGGGATATGACTTCGAGGGCGCGCTGGATGCGTTGCGGGTCATTCGGGTGTATGCGGGCTGCTGCCTGCGGGTCCTTTTGCCGCAGTCTCTCGTGCATGGCGGGCCAGCCGATCCGGGCGGCCTGCTGTTCCAGTCGTTCGCGCACCTGTGGGTCGGCTGCCGGCAATTCTGAGAGCCCGTGTTCCAGGGCGCGAAAATAGAGCATCGTCCCGCCCACCAGCAGCGGCACTTTCCCGGCGGCCGTGATCGCCTTCATCTCGCGCGTCGCGTCGGCGCAGAAATCCGCCGCGGAGTAAGGTTCAGACGGGTCCCGTATGTCGATCAACCGGTGCGGCGCGAGCGCCAGGGTCCGTGCATCCGGCTTGGCCGTGCCGATATCCATGCCCCGGTAGACCAGGGCCGAATCGACACTGATGATTTCCAGTGGAAAACGCTGGCACAACTCGACCGCCAGGCCGGTTTTTCCGCAGGCCGTCGGGCCCATCAGGAAAACGGCTTTGGGCAAATGCGCTGCATTCATTGCCAGTTAACCCATGGCCGCGTCCCAGCGGATAGTGGTTGAAAATGCCCCATTCTGCGTTTTTTTTCATTCATGTGGAAACACCGGGCTTCACTCCTCGCACCTTGGCTGGGGCCTTTTCAGTCTCAACAGCGCCGGTCCGGACAGTCCTGACAGGCCCTCCTTAGCGGCCACG
>Ga0210074_1000469_pt1 | contig 14228 bp, 13 predicted proteins | sample China_Galinas_Co_FD_184860 | JGI IMG/M metagenome (GOLD analysis project Ga0210074, IMG submission 184860) | Wetland microbial communities from San Francisco Bay, California, USA, that impact long-term carbon sequestration -... | ecosystem: Environmental > Aquatic > Marine > Wetlands ... | reverse complement strand
GATTCCGGACACGTTTCGGGGCACCAACTCAAGCAACTGGCAGCTCGCCTTCAAGAGCATTACGCTCATCGATGGCAAGATCATCGCCTTGCGAACGACCGGCACCTCGCAACCTCCGTACGACGCCGGCGACGCGCTTTGCCCTCCCGAATCGTTCGGCTACGACCACGACCTCTACGCTCAGCGTACGAGAGATCCTCTAGAGGGCTTCAACAGCTCACACTACTACGAGGTGCGCGAAGTCAATCCGAGCACCTGGAGCCTGAGCAGCCCTCCGGCATCGGTCAACTGGACAGGTTCCAGCAAGGAGATCTTGGATGGGGGGCAACCTCAACAGTTCCACATCGATCCCACGGATTCTTCCGGTCTCGGAAGCTTCAACGCCGAGCTGTTTGAGAGAAGCGACGGAGCCGTGTACTTGTACCTCTCGGCCAAATACACGTTCTGTGAGCCTGACAGCAATTCATCTTCGGAAGCGTGGGATCGCTTCCCGAAAGCAGGGAGCGGTTCGGGGATCGTGTGGTTCCGGTTGTCGCAATAGAGCGGCCCGCGGGTCGAGGGCGACGTGCGCGTCGACCGGCGGCGGGTGAGACCCCGCCGCTGGTCCCCGGGCATGCCACCGCTGTGAGCGTGAATGCTTCCGTGACATCCGCACGGCGAGAGGGTACAGTCCCTGCTCCGAGAGCGTCAAACAGGTCCGCCCCCCGCGGCCACGAGCTCACGGCATGGAGCCCCAGTGAACCGAAAGACGACGAGAGCCCTCCGTGGGCTTCCGGTGGCAGCAGCTCTGGCGACCGCCCTGGTGGTGGCCGGCTGCGGTACCGGCGGCCCCTCCTCCACCCGGTCCGCGACGCGGCCGAACGTCCTGCTGATCCTGGTCGACACCCTGCGCGCCCAGGAGCTGGGTCTCTACGGCTACTCGCGCAACACGAGCCCCAACATGGCCCGCCTGGCCCGGGACGGGGTCCTGTTCGAGGACGCCCGCTCCCAGGCGCCGTGCACCTACCCGTCGGCCAACTCGATCCTGACCGGCCGCCACCCCATGCGCTTCTTCGGCCAGAAGCACGACGCCATGGGCATCCCGTCGGACATCCCCTCGCTCGCCGAGATCCTCGGGGACGCCGGCTACGCCACGGTGGCGGTCTCCGCGAGCCCGATCGTCCGGGAGCACCCGACCGAGTTCAACCCGACCGGCGGCTTCGGACGCGGGTTCGACCTCTTCGAGGAGCACTGCCTGTGGGCCCACGCCGGCTGCGTCAACCGGTCCGCCCGCGGCGAGATCAAGGTGCTCCGCCAGCCGTTCTTCCTCTACCTCCACTTCATGGACCCTCACAGCCCGCTGACCCTGCCGGACGGCTGGACGCCGCGCATCGCCACGGAGCCGTACGAGGGCAAGAAGTTCGTCGCTGAAGGGCAGCTGACGCCGATCGCCGACCGGCTCTACGGCCCGCAGCACGACCCCGGGATCGACGCCCGGGACCTGCGCCACCTGGTCGCCCTCTACGACGAGGAGATCGCCTACTTTGACGACCAACTCGGGCTGCTGCTGGACGACATGGAGCACGAGGGGCTGCTCGAGAACACGCTGATCGTCCTGGTGGCGGACCACGGCGAGGAGCTCCTGGAGCACGGCCACATCAAGCACTGCCACAGCCTCTACGACACCGAGATCAAGACCCCCATGATCATCCGTCCGCCCGGACCCGCCCACCCGGCCCGGGCCGCCGCCGGCGCGCCGGATCTCGACTCGGGCCCGAAGCCGGGCAAGACGATCGCCACCCAGGTGGCGAACCTGGCGGTCGCGCCGACGATCCTCGACTACGCGGGGATCGATCCGACGCCCTACCACCTGGAGGCGACCAGCCTGCGGCCGGTGATCGAGGACGGAGCCCAGCCCGGGACCATGCCGGTCGCGGTCTGGGGAACGATCGCCGCGCTCAAGCAGGGCCGCTACAAGATGATCCTCGACCTCTACAGCGGCGCCACGGAGCTCTACGACCTCGAAGCCGACCCCGGGGAGACCGCCGACGTCCAGGCCGACCACCCGGACGTGACACGGAACCTCCGCCATGCCATCCGGTCCTGGATCCGGGACAACGCCATCGACCCGGAAAAGCAGCTCCACGAAGGGGAGACGGTCCAGCAACGGCTCAAGGCCCTGGGCTACCTCCAGTAGGGCGCGCCTGACCGGGAGGGCGGCCAGGGAGAACGGGCCAACCGTCAGCGCCGGGCGGCCAGCTTCTGCTCGGGCGCCACCAGGGTCTCCCAGGTGGGACCAAAGGAGGCCGCCGGCGACTCTTCGTTGAACAGGCGGTCGTGAATCTTCCGCACCAGCCGGTCCGCCGAGCTCTCGTTGACCAGGAAGTTGAGCGACAGGTCGTTGGCGGCCTGGGACACCATGTAGACGTCCTCGTCCTCGAACACGTCGAGAATCGTCGCCCACTGGTGGAGCACGGCCCGGATGCCGGTGCCCACCAGGCTGACGGTCGCGGTCGGCCGGATCAGGCGCGGCTCGGAGAGCTCGCTGAGGTCCGCCAGCAGGGGCTCCAGGACTTCGTCCTCCAGGTGGTTGGCCCGCGGGTCGAGGGCGATGGTGAGGTTGGTCTGGGACGACGCCAGCAGATCGATCGACAGGCCGTGGTCCTTGAAGCAGGAGGCGATGTCCGCGATGACGCCGATCCCCTGCCAGTCCCCCTCCACGTCCATCGACACCAGGACGATGCCGGTGCGCTCGGAGACCGCCTTGACCTGGGGCGGCTCCGACGGCGCGGTGCGGGAGATGACCGTCCCGACCAGGTCGGGCTCGGGGGTGCAGCGGACGTGGATCGGCACGTCGTACTTCTGGGCCGCGCGGATGCAGCGCGGATGGAGCACCTTGGCCCCCTTGGAAGCGAGCTCCCCCGCCTCGGCGTAGCCCAGGTGGAGCAGCAAGCGCGCATCGTGGACGTTGTGGGGGTTGGCCGTGAACATGCCCGGCACGTCGGTCCAGATCTCGAGCTGGCGGGCACCCAGCTTGGTGGCGAAGTAGGCCGCCGCCGTGTCCGAGCCCCCCCGGCCCAGAAGCACTGTGTCGCCGTTGTCCAGGCGCGCCATGAAGCCCTGGGTCAGGATGACCTCGGCGTCGAGCCCGGCGAGCTGGTCTCGAAGCGCCGGATCCGGGGCGTGACGGCACGTGGCGGACAGGTACTGGCGCTCAGGCGGCACCTGCGGCTCCGGCTCGGCTTCGAGCAGCTCGCGCGCATCCTGCCACGAGGTCGTGATGCCCTGGTCCGCGAGCCACGCGGCGCCGAGCTTGGTCGACAGCATCTCTCCGGCGGACATCACCCGGGCACGCAGGCGCGGCGTCACCTCACCGGTCAGGCGGATGCCCTCCAGCACCTGGTGGAGCTCGTCGAGCGTCTCGCCCAGGTGCTCTTCCACATCGACCCCCATGTCCGCGGCCAGGGCCTCGTGGTCCCGCTGCAGACTCTCGATCCCGGCCGCCACGTCCTCGCCCTCGCCGGCGGCGGTGAGCAGGGCCTCCAGCCGGTTCGAGACCTGGGAGAGGGCCGAGCAGACCACCAGCGGCCGGGCGCCGCGCTGTAGGCGCCTCCGCACAGTCGAGGCGATGGTCTGCCAGCGCTCGAGGGAGGAGACGCTGGTCCCCCCGAACTTGAGCACCAGCCAGTCGCTGGACGGTTCGATGTCGGGAGGGTCGGTGGCGTCGCTAGCGCGATCGGAGGGTTCGATGTCCTGCTGGCTGCGGTTCGGCATGGTCTCGGTGCTCCAGATTGGGTCGTCGGAGTGCTGTGTCGGTTGTCAGGTGATCGGCCGGCTGATCGGTTGATTGATCGGTTGGAGGGGCGTGTGATCGGTGCTATCGAAGGCTCAGGCGTTCAGGACCGTGTCCAGGAACTCGCGGGTGCGCGCCTCCTCGGGGGCGGAGAAGATCTGCTCCGGCGGGCCGTCCTCGACGATCCGGCCGCCGTCGAGGAACAGCACCCGGTCGGCGATGTCCTCGGCGAAGCGCATCTGGTGGGTGACGATGAGCATGGTCATGGACTCCTCCGAGTCCTGGTGGGCCAGATCGCGGAGCACGTTCAGCACCTCCCCCACCCACTCGGGATCGAGGCCGGAGGTGACTTCGTCGAACAGCATGATCTCGGGCTGCATGGCCAGGGCGCGGGCGATCGCCACCCGCTGCTGCTGGCCGCCCGAGAGCTGGGCCGGGTGAGCGCTCTCTTTGCCGCTCAGTCCGACCCGCGCGAGGAGCTTCCGACCCCGCGCTCCGGCCTCTTCCCGGGAGAGGCCGAGGACGCGCACCGGCGCCTCCGTGATGTTCCGGAGCGCGGTCATGTGCGGGAACAGGTTGAAGTGCTGGAAGACGATCCCCACGCGCTCACGGAGACGGCGCTTGTGGCGCTCGTCGGCCGGCACCTCGTCCGCGCCGGCGCCCACCCTGTCGCTCCCTTTCCCGGGCATGGTGAAGAGCGACTCTCCGTCGATCTCCACCCGACCCTCGTCGATCCCTTCGAGGGCGATGGTGATGCGCAGGATGGTCGACTTGCCGGAGCCGCTCGAGCCGATGATCGCCACCTTCTCCCCCCGGGCCACGTCCAGGTCCAGGTGGTCGAGCACGGTCTCGTCGCCGAAGCGCTTGGTCACGCCCCGCATGCGGACGATCGGCAGCTCCCGCTCGCGCGTGTCGGTCCGGTCGGAGCCGTCAGACGGCTTGCTCACTCCACACCTCCATCCAGCGGACGAACCGCGAGGAAATCAGGGACAGGATCAGGAAGATGACGCCCACCAGGGTCAGGGGCTCGAGGTAGCGGAAGTTCTCCGCGCCCAGGAGCTTCGCCTGCTGCAACAGCTCGGTGACGGTGATCACCGCTAGGAGCGGCGAGTCCTTGAAGATGGCGATCAGCCGGTTGCCCAGGGCCGGGATGATCGGCGGAATCGCCTGGGGCAGGACGATCCGCCAGAGGGTCTCCAGCCGGCCGAAGCCGAGGGCCGTCGCCGCGTCCCACTGCCCCTTCGGCACGGCGTCGATGCCGGAGCGGTAGACCTCGGCCGTGTAGGCGCTGTAGTGAAGCCCCAGCCCGAGGACGCCCGCCACCAGCGGCGAGAGCACCAGGCCCCACTGGGGCAATACGTAGTAGATGAAGAAAAGCTGCACAAGGAGAGGGGTCGAACGGATGAACTCGACGAACCAGACGACCGCGGTCCGGAGGAGTCCCGGAGCCCCGCGGCGGATCATCGCCCAGAGCAGCCCGACCACCAGGGCGAAGGCGAAGCCGAGGAAGGTCGCCTCGAGCGTCACCACCAGACCACGGAGCAGCGCCGGCACGATCTGCCAGGTGTAGGACCAGTCCCAGGTCATGACGCCGCTGCCTCCCCCGGGTAACCGTCGCGGCCGGCGGCCAGGCGCCGTTCCAGGCGGCGCATGCCGAAGCTCAAGCCCTGGGCGAGCACGAAATAGAGCAGCAGGGCGACGGTGAAGATCTCGGCGGTGTCGAGGGTCTCCGAACGCAGGGCCTGGGCGCGGAAGGTGATCTCGGTCAGGCCGATGGTCAGCGCCAGGGCCGTGTTCTTGAGCAGCTCGATCAGCAGGTTGCCGGCCGGCGGGATCATCCGGATCGCCGCCTGGGGCAGCACGACCCGGCGCATGGTCTGGCCGCGGGTGAAACCGAGCGCGGTCGCCGCCTCCCACTGGCCACCGGGCACGGCCTGGATCGCGCCACGGACGACCTCGGCACCGTAGGAGCCCGTGTTGAGCCCCAGGACCACGATGCCGACGGTCATGGCGGAGAGCGTGATCCCGAGCCGGGGGAGGGCGAAGTAGAACCAGAAGAGCTGGACCAGGGCCGACGTCCCGCGGAAGGCTTCCACGTAGCTCGTCGAGAGCCAGCGCCACGGAGCGATCCGCGACACCCGGCCGAGGCCGGCGGCGAGCGCGGCGACGACGGCGACAACCGTGCCGCCGGCCAAGATCGCCACGGTTACCGGCAACCCCTCGGCCACCAGCACCTCGAGCACACCCCAGGAGGTACTCAGAAACTGGATGACGCTGTGCAAGAAGCCGCTCACGCCAGCGGCCCCACCAAGTGCCCTCCACCAAGTGCCAGGTAAATGGAGGCACCACCAAGTGCCAGGTAAATAGAGGCAGACGGGGCTTTCAGCGCGTCCCTCCGCGCGGTGCCAGGTAATTGGAGGAGGCCGGGCATGGGTCAGGCCCCCGCCTTGCACAGCTTGGCCGCGGTGACGCCGCCGGGGAGGTCCGCGTCCGTGAAGCCGAAGGGGCGCACCAGTTTCAGGTGCTCCGGTGTGCCGATGAAGCCGCGCAGGTGCTCCTCGAACGCCTCGCGGAAGGCGTCGTCGTCCGACCGGAAGCCGAAGGCGCCGCAGCCCTGGGTGGTCTTGCCGTCGATCACCGGATTGGTGAACGGCTCGGCCACCTCCAGCCCAGGGTCATCGGCCTTGCCGAGCATGTCGCGGACGGTCAGGATCGTCCCGGCGTAGGCGCTCACCCGTCCGGACTGGACCCCGGCCACGGCGCTCGGAGCGTCCGGGAAGACCACGATCCGGTCGCGGGGGATGCCGACCGCTTCCGCGTAGCCCAGCTCGACCGCGCCGGCGACCACGCCGATCTCCACCTCGTCGTTCGCCTTGGCGTCCTCATAGGAGTGCAGGTCGTACGGGTTGCCCGCCTTCACCAGGAACCCCTCGCCGATGCAGTACGTCGGGTCCGAGAAGTCGATCTCCCGGCAGCGGGTCGGCGTAATGTACATGCCGGCGGCGATCATGTCGAAGCGCCCGGCCTTCAAGCCCGGGATCAGCGCGCCGAACTCGGTCAGCACGCCTTCGATCCTGGGCACCTCCATCTGGCCCAGGACCGCGCGGGCGATCTCGGGCGCTTCCCCGGTCAGCCGGTCGTTCTCGCTGTCCAAGTAGGCGTACGGGGCCTCGTTGGCGTAGCCGACCCGGACCACCCCGGTCCGGCGGATGCGCTCGAGGGTGCTCTCGCCCTCTCGGTTGCCGTCCGGGTTGCCGCAGCCCCAGACCGCCCCGGACAGGAGGCAGAGGGCGGCGAGGGCGGTGAGACGGCGCCGGCCCGCCGAGACCAAGGAGCACGGCGCACCGGCCCGGGCGGTCGGTGTGTCGCTCATTCGGCGGCCGCCATGTCGTCGTGCTCGAGGAGCGGGTAGGCCCCGTCCTCGTCGTGAACCTCGTCGCCGGTCAGGGCCGGGCTGAAGACGCACATCATGCGCAGATCGGTCGTCGCCCGGAGGTAGTGGCGCTCGTGGCCGTCGAGGGCGTAGAAGGTCCCGGGGCGGATCTCGTGGGTCACGCCGTTGTCCAGGTCCTCCAGCTCCCCTTCCCCGCCCATGCAGTAGACCGCCTCGAGGTGGTTCTTGTACCAGATGTAGGTCTCGCTGCCGGCGTAGAGCACGGTGTCGTGGAACGAGAAGCCGAGCCCGTCCTTCTTGAGCAGGAAGCGCCGGCTGGCGAAGGTCTCCGCCGTGACGTTCCGGTCCGTGCCTTCGATCTCTTCGAGCCTCCGTACGATCATGCCAGCTCCTTCTCGAGGGTCTCCTGGCGCTCGCCCGCGAGGACCGTGGCGACCGCGGATTCGATGATGTCGAGCCCTTCGGTCAGGGCCTCTTCGGTGATGGTGAGCGGCGGCAGGAGCTTGAGCACCTCGCCCTTCGGTCCAGCGGTCTCGATGATCAGGCCGTTCTCGAAGCACACCTCCGAGACCCGCGCGGTCAGGGCCGGGTCACCGAAGACGAGCCCCTGGATCAGCCCGCGGCCCCGGACCTCGAGCCCGGCCTCCGGGTGGCTCGCGGCGATCGACTCCAGGCGCTCGAGGGCGGTCTCCGCCTTGGCCTCGACCTCCTTCTTCAAGGTGTCGTCCTGCCAGTAGGAGAGCGCCTCGACCGCGGTGACGAACGCCGGGTTGTGGCCCCGGAACGTGCCGTTGTGCTCGCCCGGGTTCCAGACGTCCAGGTGGGGCTTGATCAGGTCGATGGCGAACGGCAAGCCGTAGCCGGAGAGCGACTTCGACAGGCAGACGATGTCCGGTTGGATACCGGCCGGCTCGAAGCTGAAGAAGGGGCCGGTGCGGCCGCAACCGACCTGGATGTCGTCGACGATCAGCAGCACCTCGTGCTCGGCGAGGAGGGCCGCCAGGCGCCTCAGCCACTCGAACCGGGCCACGTTGACGCCGCCCTCCGCCTGGACGGTCTCGACGATCACCGCCGCCGGCTTGTCGAGGCCGCTCGACGTGTCTTCCAAGTTCCTGGCCAGCACCGCGATGGTGTCGACGTCGTCGCCCAGGTAGCCGTCGAACGGCAGAGAGGTGGTGTTGGCCAGCGGCACGCCGGCGCCGGCCCGCTTGGCGGCGTTGCCGGTGGCGGCGAGCGACCCCAGGGTCATGCCGTGGAAGGCGTCCGTGAAGGCGACCACGTTCTGCCGGCCGGTCGCCTTGCGCGCCAGCTTGAGCGCCGCCTCGACCGCGTTGGTGCCGGTCGGTCCCGGGAACTGAATCTTGTAGTCAAAGCCCCGCGGGCGGAGGATGACCTCCTCGAAGCGCTCCAGGAAACGCCGCTTGGCGACGCTCGCCATGTCCAGGGTGTGGACGACGCCGTCCGCCTCCACGTAGTCCAGCAGCTTCTGCTTGAGGCGCGGGTTGTTGTGGCCGTAGTTGAGCACGCCCGCGCCGGCGAAGAAGTCGATGTAGCGCGTGCCGTCCTCGGCGATCAGGGTGTGGCCCTCGGCGCTCTCGAACACGGTCGGAAAGGACCGGATGTAGCCACGGACCTCGGACTCCAGCCGATCGAATGTCTTCAGATCAGTCATCTCGCTGTCTCTCTCGTCGTGGTGGATCGTCTCGTGGGATCGTCTCGTGGGTTAGGGGCTCGTCAGCTCTGCTCTCGGGATGTGGCTCGCGGGTCGAACGGGCCGATGCGGAAGAGCTCCTCCGCCTCGTGGCCGCCGTCCGGGAACATGTCCTCGGTGATGTAGGAGCCGACCTCGACCGGGGCGCCCACGGCCCGGCCGAAGGAGCGGAACAGGGCGCGGGAGGGGGCGTTGGACGGGGTGACGGTGGTCTCCATGTGGGTGACGCCGGCGCACCCGGGAAGCGCCACCAGCTCGCGGAGCAGCCGCCCGGCGACGCCGCGCCCGCGCACGGATGCGTCCACGCCCACCTGCCAGACGAAGATCACCTCGGGGCGCTCCGGTGGGCGGAACCCGGTCACGAAGCCGACGACCCCGCCCTCCGCTTCGGCGACCACGCTGGTGGCGGCGAAGTGCTTGCACCAGAGCAGGTAGGCGTAGGACGAGTTGACGTCCAGCACGCCGGACGCCTTCACCAGGCGCCAGATCGCCGCTCCGTCGCCGTCCGCGGCCGCGCGGACGGTGAGCGCAGAGCTCCGGCTTTGGGGGTTGGGTCGGGTCATCGGGTCTCCCGGTTTCCGGGTCGTGTGGGGGGTGGTCGTTAGGTGTCCGGCCGCCGCGGCCGGCGGGACCGGTTGGGCCAGTAGGGGCTCAGCGGTCCCCGGTCCCGAGCGTGTCCACACCCGGATCCTCGTGAAGGCTCGGCTCCGCGGCCAGCACCGGCGCGGCCTCGACCTCCTCGGCCTCCATCATCCGGACGATCTCCCGGAGCACCCGATCGATCTCCTCGCGCTCTTCGACGGAGCGCTCCGCCAGGCGGAGCAGGAAGCGCTCGTGGAGTGGCGGCGGCGAGCTCGCCACCGCTTCGCGACCGGCCTCGGTGAGATCGATGACCACCCGCCGCCGATCCTTCGGGTCGCGGCTTCGGGTCACCAGGCTCCGCACCTCGAGCCGGTCGACGATGCCGGTGACGGTCGCCTGGCTGACAGCGATCGAGCGCGCCAGCTCACCGGCGCTCAACGCACCGTGGCGGCGAAGCTGCCGCAGGGTGGCGAGCTGCGGCGCGGTCAGGTTGTGCCGCCGGAGCAGCTCGCGGCTGTACAGACCGACCGCCCGGATGATCCGCCGGAGCGAGCGGACGATGCTCCGCTCCAGGGAATCGGACTCCCAATCCGAAGTGTCCGGGCCCACCCTGCCGGCGAGCCCGGCCGGCGTGGTGTTCAGCTCGCCTGGTGTGGTCGTCAAGTGCGTTCGCCTCCTTCGGTCCGCTGCAACACGATTTGCGTCCAAATATTTCGTGCCCTAAACTTTCGGGCAGAAAATATCAGCCGGCCAGAGCCCGGTCAAGGCCACTCAAGTCCGCTCAAAGTCAATCTCGCGAGATCCGCAAGAGCTTCCGCTCACACCGGGCGGCCCCGGGCAGACACACCAAGAGCACCCGGCAAAGGGACGAATCCGCAGACGGGAACCCGGCGATCGGCGGAGGCGACTAGACTGAACAGCAAGGAGACGACATGACCTATCGCGTAGCAGTGCTCGGCGCCACGGGCCTCGTGGGCCGGACGATGCTGAAGATCCTCGAGCAGCGGAAGTTTCCGGTGGACAAGGCCAACTTCCTCCCCCTGGCCTCTGACCGGAGCGCCGGCCAGGTCCTGGACTTCCGGAACGAGAAGGTCACCGTGCAGGAAGCGAAGCCCGAGGCCTTCCAAGGCGTGGACATCGTGCTCTCCTCCGCCGGCGGAGCGGTGAGCAAGAAGCTGCTCCCGGAGGCGGCGAAGCGCGGCGCCGTCTCGATCGACAACACCTCCGCCTACCGCATGGACCCGGAGGTGCCGCTGGTGGTACCCGAGTGCAACGCGGACGCGATCGCCGGCTACGGCGCGAAGGGGATCATCGCCAACCCCAACTGCTCCACTATCCAGCTCGTGGTGGCGCTCAAGCCGCTCCACGAGCGCTTCGGCCTGAAGACCGTGCGGGTGGCCACCTACCAGAGCGTCTCGGGCGCGGGCGCTAACGCGGTGCGCGAGCTCCTCGACGAGACCCGGTTCCTCCTGGACGGCGGCGAGGGGGAGCTCGCCCACACCGAGTTCCCCCGGCAGATCGCGTTCAACGCGCTACCGGAGATCGACGTCTTCCAGGCCGGCGGCGAGACGAAAGAAGAGTGGAAGATGCGGGTGGAAACGCCGAAGATCCTGGGGATCGACGTCAAGGTCCACGCGACCTGCGTACGCATCCCGGTGATCGGCGGCCACAGCGAGGCGGTCTGGATCGAGACGGAGGAGCCGATCGATCCGGAGGAGGCGCGGGAGATCCTGGCCGGGGCTCCGGGGCTGTCGGTGGAAGACGATCCGGCGGCCAGGGAGTATCCGACGGCGGCCGAGAAGGAGGGAACGGACGACGTCTTCGTCGGGCGGATCCGGCGCGATCCGACGTGCGACCACGGCCTGGCGTTCTGGTGCGTGGCGGACAACCTGCGCAAGGGGGCGGCGCTCAACGCCGTGCAGATCGCCGAAGAGCTGATCAAGCTCCCAGCATGGCAGGAGGAGCGCCGGACCCGTGTGCCGGCGGCAGTGACCCCCTGATCCGGTTGATCCGGTCGATCCGGCCGGAGCCATGCGTTCCTGAGCGGTGAAGATACCCCCGGATGCAAGGCGGGCGAAGTCGAGGGCGACGCAGGCGTACCTGGCGTACGTCGAGGAGACCGAGCGAGCGCGACGAAGCAGACTGGGACAGGTTCGCCGCTCAGGCTACATCGAAATCGAGCCCTTCCGGAACGCGGTCGTCCCGATCAGGGCGTTAATCACCACGGGATGGCCTTCGGCGTGGGCGGCGCGGGCGGCCTCGAGGACCGGCCGGATCTCGGACGGCTCGGTGATCTCGAACCCCTTGCCGCCGTAGCCCTCGGCGACCTGGTGATAGGCGGTGCGGCGGAGCGTCACCCCCACGTCGTCGCCCAGGATCTCGACCTGCTCGCGGGCGATCTGGGTCCAGCCCGCGTCGTTGCCGATCACCGCGATCACCGGCAGGCCGTGGCGGACGAAGGTGTCGATCTCGGCCAGGCTATAGGCGGCGGAGCCGTCGCCGTAGAGCAGCCAGACCTCCGCCTCCGGACGGCTGACCTTGGCTCCGAGGGCGAAGCCCCCGCCCACGCCCAACGTGCCGAACGGCCCCGGATCGAGCCAGCGGAGCGGCCCCCGCGGCGACAGGATGTAGGACGCCGTGGCGATGAAGTCTCCGCCGTCGGCCACGAGGATGGAGTCATCCGGCAGGACATCCTCGATCTCCCGTAGCAGGGCCAGCGGGTTGACCGGCGCCGCGTCCTCGGCGGCGGTCGCCGCGATCTCCTCTTCTCGCTCCGCGTCCCGCCTCGCCAGGGTGTCCAGCCACTCGCCCCAGTCGCCGCTCCAACCCTCGGACGGAACCTGTGCCGAGCGCGCCAGGTCGACCAGGAACGCCCCGGCGTCGCCGCGGGAGAACACGTCGGGCGTCCGGTTCTTGGTGAGCTGCTCTTCCTCCCGGCCGGCCGCCACCAGCTTCGCCTTGCGGTGGATCTTGCGGCCGTAGTCGAGCCGGAAATCGACCGGGAACCCGGCCAGGATCACCAGGTCCGCCTGGCGCAGCGCCGCGGTCCGCTGGTGGCGCCGCTGGAGCGGGTGGTCGCGCCCGAGCAGCCCCCGGGACATGCCGGCCAGGTAGACCGGCATCCGCAGGAGCTCGATGGCGGCGGCCACCTCCGTCGCCCGGGTCGGGTCGGTCAGCGCGCCGCTCCCCACTACCAGGACCGGTCGCTTGGCCTTGGCAAGGAGCTTGGCCGCCTTGCGCACCGCGGGACCATCCGGCGCCGGAGGGTCGACCGCGATGCGCTCCCCCACGGATTGCTCGGTGGCTCCCGCGAACAGTCGCCTGGCGTGGCGGCGCAGGTAGAGGCCGAGCAGCCGCCCCTTGATCCCCTTGCCCCCTTTGGCGCCGTACCACTGGCGCACCAGCGATTCGTCGTAGAGCAGGTCGACCGGACACTGGACGAACACGGGCCCCGGCACGCCCTCCTGGGCGACCCGAAAGGCCCGTTCCAGGGCGGGCACCAGGTCACGCACCCGCTCGACCGCCACCGCCTCCTTGCACAGGGGCTCCATCAACGGGAGCTGGGGGATGTCCTGGAGCGCGCCACGCCCTTCGAGCAGGGTCGCCGTGGCGCCGCCGAGGAGGACCAGGGGGCTCTCCGCCATCTGGGCGTTCTTGAGCGCGGTCACCGTGTTGGTCACGCCCGGGCCGGCGGTCACCGCCGCCACGCCCGGCACGCCGGTCAGCCGTGCCACCGCATCCGCGGCGAACACGGCGGACGCCTCGTCGCGCACGTCGATCACCGCCAGGCCGCGCCGCTTGGCCTCCACCAGGATGGGCGAGATGTGGCCGCCGCAGAGGGTGAACAGCTGGCGGACCCCCTGGCGCTCCAGGACCCGCGCGACCAGCGCACCGCCGTTCATCGGCCACCTCCCGACGCGCCGCTCGCCCCGGCTCCCCCAGGGCTATCGGTGCGACCGCCCCGGTCGGCCCTCCCCACCAGAACGTGGGACTCCAGCACAGCGCAGCGCAGGACGCCGGAGAGCACGGTCCGCTCCCCCACCAGAGCCTCCACCGCGACCTCCGGACGATCCGTACGGCCCTCGTCGTCACCCGGTACCAGCCGGGCGCGCGCGACGACTCGGTCTCCGACCGCCACGGGCGCCAGGAACTTGACGTCGGCCCGCGCCAGCACCACGTAGGGGTCGTTGACGGCCAGCATGGCCGCGTGGTCGGCGGCGCCGAAGACGAACCCTCCGTGAGCCAGCCCGTGCTCGTCGACCGCCATCCGCGGCGTGATCTCCAGCGCTACCTCGGCCCGTCCGGGTGAGACCTCCACCGGACGGCCACAGAGGGCGGGGTCGATCTGTTGGTGGGTTCGGATCTCCATCGGCTCGATCTCCTGGGCGTCTGCGCGGTTGGGCTGTGAGTATAGCCAGCGGGCGTTGGACGGATGATTACGCTCCCCTTGCGCTTCCGCCCCGTTCCCGCTATTCTACTCCTCTCCACGGGGGGTAGGCGTCGATCGAGCGTTTCCTCTGGACGACGGACGACGCACCATGGGCGAGTTGGAACGATACATCGGCGCGGCCCTGCGCCACTTGAGACTCCACGGCGGCTCGGCGCCGCGCAAGCAGATGGACGTGGCGGCGGAAGCGGGGGTCACCCGCGGCATGCTCTCCTCCTACGAACGGGGCCGCCAGGAGCCCAGCCTGAAGAACCTGGATCGGGTGCTCCAGGCCCTCGGCGCGGACCTGGCGCAACTCCACTGGGCGATCCGCATCGTCCAG
>Ga0210074_1000468_pt1 | contig 14271 bp, 17 predicted proteins | sample China_Galinas_Co_FD_184860 | JGI IMG/M metagenome (GOLD analysis project Ga0210074, IMG submission 184860) | Wetland microbial communities from San Francisco Bay, California, USA, that impact long-term carbon sequestration -... | ecosystem: Environmental > Aquatic > Marine > Wetlands ... | reverse complement strand
AAAACCCGCACTTGTTTTCAGTGGTGATTTCAACGCCTACTGGAATATTTTTTGCCCCCGTCATGCCATTAATCCCCCTGTAAATCGAGTTTTCGTTATCTGTCGCCGGGCATTGTCAACTACTGGTTCAACCTGATAAAGATAAATCTTATAGCCACGGAATCCACGGAAGGACACGGAAAAATAAATTCCTTACAAGAAATATTTTCGTGTTCTTCCGTGGATTCCGTGGCCTATTGATTTTTATTACTCCGCCGAGAACTCAAAGCGGTCAAACACAGGGCTGTCCAGTACCCGGCGTCCGGCACGCGCCCTGACTTCGCGGCCACCCACATCGATCAGTACGCGCCGACCTTCCTCATAGAGACCCTTCCCCGCCACCAGTGTAGCCGTGTACTGTTCGCCCTCGTCGGCCGGTATGAACAGGGCGCGCACAGCCAGCTTGTCGGGCTGCTCGGTCATATGACAGGTCACCGGTCCCAGTCCACCGGGCATCAGTTGCACACCGGCCTCCATACCTCCCTCACGGTAGACGCGAAGGAAACGGATCATGGCCAGTATCAACGATTCCCTGCCCGCCTGCCCCTCCATGATCCCCAGCAAGTCGCCGACCCGCGCATCTGCTGCATCACTGCCGTCCCACCACAGTTTTAGACCTTTCTCGCTGGAATCAACTACCCGGCATGCCGTGAGCTCATCTGACCGCGCGGCTGTATCTCCAGCCTGCCGGCCCGACCCTTTGTTTGCGGCAAATGCCAGATATTGATGGATATCACTCAAGCCGAGCAACAGACTTACCCAGCGGCCGTCAGGGCGGCGTTGCTCCCGGCGCTTGTCCAATACCTTTGCTTCCGGCAACAAGCGTCGCAACACCATCGCTTCAGGACTTTGCATACGCACGCTGGCCGGCGTCTTCGCCAGCCGCTCGCGTACTGCAGCCAATGCGGCTGTTGCATCCAGCAGGTAGGGATCTCTGGTAGCCACCGGTGCTTCCAGTGTAGTGCAGGGAACCGGCAGCTTGTCACTGTCCAACTCAATGAGGTACAGGCCCTCACCGTTACCCGTCCAGCTGTTACCCGGGATAATCCGGCAGAAGGCCGCATGCTGCATCAGCACATCAAACAGCATACTGGCCTCACCCTCGGCAAGCCGGAACGGGTCCGTCAATGACAGCAACATACTGGTGTGATAGAGCATGGCGATGCTGGTGGCCGGGCTCTTTTCATCACCTTTATCCACATAACAGTTCAACAAACCATGGTGACGTGCCAGGCGGTAGAGCTGATGCGATTCCGTAATCAGTTGCGGCTGAACCGCGCGGTAAAACCGGTAACTGTCGAGCAGGGAGTAACTCAGTTGTTCCAGTACACGGTTGATCGCCTGCCCGAACAGGGGCTGCTTTACACCCTTGTCGCCGACCCGGTAGAGCTCGGCCACGATCAGCTTGTAGCCGTCCGCCATACCCATAAACAGCTGCTCCACGCCATCAATCGCTTCCTGGCGCTGTACTTTCCTCAATGCCAGCTGGCGCAGGTGCAGAGGTTCGACGGTCACAAACAACCGCTGCGCCGTTGCACGGTATACCTCGAGGTACTGAAACCGTTGTTCGTAAGGAAGCTTCTGTTCGTTCAGTGCATCCAGGGACCCCTGCACCAGCCTCACCGTCTCGACCACGTCCATCAATGGCAGATTGGTCAGCCAGTTGTGCAGCCGGCCGACATCGCGCTCCACTGTGGGGTCGGTGTAGTTATGCTGCTCCGGTATCGAAAGGTTCAGGGTATCCATAGCACCACACAAACTCGGGCCGTCAGGAAAATAGTCTATAACTGACCTGACGCGTCAATGCGGTAGTCACCATCGGGCTGGCGTTGTGCAGCATGTTGCAGCACATCCAGTGTTGCAGAAGCGATCTGGGCGCCCGGTCGCAGCAGCAGGTTTATGCGATAGGCGTAAGCGGCTGACAGTGCCAGTTCACCCGTAACCCCGAGATCACCACCGTTGGTCACACGTCCAACGAGTTCGCCGTTTTCAGTCACTACCTCAATCGCGAGCTGGCCGAGTACCAGACTTATCGGTTCCAGGATGACAGCATCCTGCCACTCAATCCGGCCATTCACTTCACCGGAATAATCAGTGCCCGGATTGAATGTGTCGAAGACAACATGAAACGTGCCACTGGTGTCCACCGGCTCCGGCGAGTAGTGATTTATCAAGCGATCAGGCAGCAATACCATATCCACATCGTGTACAAGGGTACGCCCGGTCAGCGATCTACCGATACGCAAGCGGCCATGATTGTCCGGATGCGTCAGCTCGATTTGGTATTCAATCCGTCCCAGAAACAGTGCCAACGGCCTGAACTGCCACTGCAGCGGGCCAAGATCCAGTCCCTGGTAGACAAGCTGTGCAGCCTCCCCGGATAACGCAGTACCGGAGATCCCGTTCAGGGATAGTTCGGAAATGCGGTCTTGCAGCATCCCGCTGACGCGCGTGGCCGGAAAGGTGGTGACCAGTATCAGCAGGTACGCGCCAATACCGAGCGCGACCAGTCGCCAGACACGCGACACTATAGCGTAGCCTGCAGGGTCAATCGCGCACTGACCCGCCCCGTTGCGTCACTGCGTTCCAGGGTTACACTCTCGGCATTGACGCCATGGAGAGTGCTGAGAGTACCAAGCCACTTCACCAGCACGTCAAAAGGCGCTCCTTCCAGCCAGACACGGACACTGTCACTGCCTTCCGGCTCGACCCGCTTCAGCGCTGGACCGAGGCCGCCGGCGCGCGCCGTACTGTCGGCAACCGACAACAATGATTTGCCACCGAGGCCCTGCGAGGCGTTGTTGCTGCTGCGCTTTAAATGCGCCAGTGTTTGTGCGCTTTCCTGCATCCACAACGCTGTCGCGCGTTGCTCATCTACTGTATTTCTCATCGCGTCATAGCCGGAATGCAGCGGTGACCACACCATAATATAAAGCAAAAACAGCACCAGCAACGCAGTTCCAGCGGCCAGCATCAGGCGTTCGCGCGGTTCCAGACTGTATAACCAGGCTTTCATGTGCCCACCCCCGCAATGCGCAGGCGGCTATGGACCCGCTGATCCTGTCCCGTGGTTGCCGACTGGATTTCCACCGAGAGCCTGTCGCCCTCCATGAGGGCCTGTTTCAGCTGATCCAGCAACTGTAAATTGGCAACGGTAATATCGATATCAAGCCGCCCGGCACGAAATGTCGCGCCACTGACTTCTACGCCCTGCATGCCTTTCAACACCTGTCCCGACTGCCCCAGCAGACTGAGGAATCCTCCACCGGCACCCGTTTGCTGCTGCAATTTGTCAAGCTGCTGCTGCATCTGGATGCGGGGATTGACAATGCGCTGTGTATCCGGCGACGCTTCCCTGAAGGTCTGCTCTATCTGCGCGCGCAGCTGCCCACTCTCCCGACTCAGGCGAAAGTAATCGACACCCATCGCCACATTACTGACCAGTATACCGGCGACCAGCAATGCCGCCGTGGCACGCCAGGGCCGTAACAGAGTTGCCCAGTCTCCGGAACGACTGTAAGCACCCTGCAACAGGTTTATCGACCGGGCATCCAGCCCGCGTGCGAACACATTGAGCGGGTCGCCGGAAAACGGTTCCACTGTTGTCTCACCGACATGCTCCGCCATATCCGGGCGCAGCTCGTCCTTGCGCACAAACAGGTGCAACTGTGGCACCGTGTCCTCCTCATTCATGCGGGCAGCTAACAGCATACCGAGGTTATCGCTATCAACCGCGAATCCGGAGCTGTAACCGGTCCGCACCAGGGCTACATCGTTCTCAACCAGCACACTGGTTTCATCGGTGTTATACGGCAGCGCCAGTATCTCGGGTATCACCTGTTGCACATCCAGACCAGCCGCCGAGAACTCCGCCATCAGCGAATCCATGACCTGCTTGCGGATGACCGCCACGGGCCAGCCATCTTCTTCCAGCGTGGTGCCCATCGCAAAGTGCAGGTCATCCACATCTTCCGAGAGTTGTTCTTCCAGCGCATAGGGCACGGCACGTAACAGCTTCTGCCGACTGCTGCCAGGTATGTTGACGCGGGTCAGCAGGCCATCCGCCCCGGACACCAGCACCACGACGCGCTGGCCTGACACCTCACTGGCCGCGTCTGTCAGCGAACCGGCATGAATGTCCCCCTGCGGCCTGCCCTCAAAGTCCAGCTTTAGCCAGCGCCAGACAGTTGTATTTGCAGGATCTTTCCTCAGTAACAGCGTGTTACGCATACCTGTGCCCTTGTCCCAAGTTGCCCGATATCCTACCTGAAAAATTGCTGTGGCGCAGGTACTGCACCGCTATTCCTGCGTGACGTAGAGTCGTATACCGGTGCGGGTTCTGGAGACCACCCGTAACTCGTCTGCGTCGCGCACCAGCCGGCTTTCCAGCCGTGCCTGGCCACGACCCACACTGACATCGGTCTGCACATTGAACCAGTCACTTTTAACATCCACATCGACAGCCAGTTCAAGCCCCGCCAGTGCGTTATGCGCGAGGAATGCCTTCGTATCGGTAAACGGCTCTTCATCGCGGGTCTCAATCAACTGCTCGATATCGCTTTCATCCAGATCGGCGTGCAGGGCCTGCAGCACGACAGGTGTCGCCGTGTTGACATTGATAACTGTCTTTACCGGCAAGGCGGTGATATGAGGTGCCAGTATGGCCACGACCTCGGGCGTGTATCCCTTGACGAGCCGCAATTCACTGATATCCACCAGCGGCCGGTTTGCTGCCCGGTATGGGAGGTCAGCCCTTAAATACTCATCATCCTCGGCACCATCCGGGAAAGTGGCATCGATGTCAGCATCCAGCCAGTCCAGTAATGCCGGTGCCAGCGACGGTTCCAGACCGAGGATCTCCAGCAGGCGCTTGTAATAATCCAGCTGTACAGAGCCGGAAGCGGCTCCGGCACCACCTTTAGCAGGGGTTGCGGGGGTTGCGGGTGTCGCGGGTGTTGCGGGTGTCGCACCCGCAAGGACCAGGTTGTTCACATTAAAGCGCCCCTGCAGGTCTTCAACGCGCCCGTTTACGAAACCACCCTCGACGGGAATAGGTGGCAGCGCGGTGGCCCAGTCCTCGTCCAGTGAATCATGCTGGCTCTCTTTGCGATCCCGCCGCAATATCACGTAGGCCCAGTCTTCAGCCGAAACGGCATAGGCATAGGCCTGTTCACCGTTCAGCAGGTTTGCGGTGCGACGCATATCCACCTGAAAGCGTTCCGCCATGGCCACGGCGGCCACGGTGGCAAGACTGACGACCAGCAGAGCCGTGATCAGGGCCACGCCCTGCTGCCTGATTGCGCCAGGACGGCTCGAGACAGAAGGGGTGGACAGAGTGGTTTGGCGACAACGCATCATGATTGCGGTAGCTGGAACAACCAGACAATCGTACCGTAATTTTCGTGCTCGATTGTCACTTCCACGATCCGGGGTAACGGTGATGCTGCAATGGCAGGATTGGTGAAGGTCTCGGTATCCGGCCACTGCTCTTTCCACTCGTTATCCGTACCCAGGTAGCGGATTTGCAGGCTCTCAACCGCCTCGGTCAAGGACTGTATCAGTGGCTCACTGTCCTGCGCGCGATCGAGAACCGACCAGGTATAGCGGACCAGGCGACCATCTTCGTAAGCATAGGCAACCCGTTGCAGGGTACTGCGCTGGCGACCGGTGGGATTGCGCCAGCCCGCCCGGGTCAGCTGCAGGGTCTCGCCCCCGACAAATGGCGGCTGCTGATCACCGTATTCATCCCGAATTGGCCGCAGCACCACTTGCTCGATATCGCGTTGCATTATCAGGTAGAGCTTCTGCAGCTCGCCGAGTCGATCAGCCGCAACCTCTGTCTGCGACTGCTGTGTCATCACCGCCTGCAAGCCGCCGTAGGACATGGTCGCCAGCAGGCCGAATATGGACAACGCCACCAGCAATTCCAGCAGGGTAAAACCTCTGCAGGCCACCGATGCCAGTCCACGCGCGTTCAACCCGGTTGCACCAGGAATCCGCTCAATACCGACAGCGGCGACTCATCGTCTTCACTGTCGAGCGCGAACACCTTCACATCGAGGCGCCGCAATTCGGGCTCTTCCGTCTGGGAAACTACCCCCAGCCAGCGCCACTCGCGGCTGCCCATCTCCCCTGTTCCCTTGCGTTCACCGACGTCTGGCCATTCGTTTTCCACCTGAAACTGCACCAGTACATTACGCGCCACCCACATTGCCATGGTTCTGTCACGCAGGTAGGACTGATTAACGGTGTAGTCACTGACCGCTTTGATCGCCGCCGCCATGGACAGCGCAAGTACCGCCAGTGCGACCAGCACTTCCAGCAAGGTGAAACCTGTCCCGTGGCGCCGTCTCACAAGGTCTCCTCCACTTCCCGGCTCAATGTACCCAGCAGTGTGGCCGTCAGGTGGTAACGCAAGCGACTTTGAGGCGACATCAGGATGACAGTGAAGGGTGTCATTTCACCGCTGGAAAGGATGAAGACCTGAGGTTGCAGATCCGCTTCTACATCGAGGATATCGTCCTGCACTTCATCAACCCCGCCGGCTGCTGCAGCGGTCAGGATTGGCGGCTCACCCTCGATCTCCAGGCGCAGTTCAATATCCGCCGGCAGGGCATAGGCCTTCAACAAGCCGTCTTCCCCGGTTCTCTGCCAACGCCCATCCTCATTGTTGAGCACCAGGAACTCGTAACCGTCCTCGCTGAACAGCACCGCCAGTTCTTCACCACGCAGCACCGCTTCATCACTGGCCAGATCAAGCAGGGTCATCATGCGATTCGTCTCCTGCTCCATCAGCTCCCCGAGGTCATCGCCACCGAGTGACAGCATGGCAAAGGTGAAGATGATCCCGATCAGCACCAGGACCACCATCAACTCAAGGAGGGTAAAACCAGCGGATCGCCTGACAGATGGCACAGGCCAGCAAGGCATGGTGACTTATTGCAGTTCCCAGTTGCCGATATCGTCGTCACTCGGTTGCTGGTCCGGTCCCAGCGTGAAGATATCGATAGTACCGTGTTCACCGGGACTCAGGTACAGGTAGGGCTGCTGCCAGGGATCAAGCGGCAGGCGATCCACATAACCGCCTTCCTTCCAGTTGGCCGGCTCAGGAGAAGAGGGTTTCTGAACAAGCGCCTCCAGGCCCTGATCTGTCGTCGGGTAGACGTAATTATCCAGCTTGTAGAGATTCAGGGCGGCTTCCAGGGCGCGGATGTCCTGCCTGGCCTTGGTCTTGCGTGCCTGGTCGGGACGGTCCATGACCTTCGGCACCAGGATAGCCGCCAGAATACCGAGAATAACGACGACGACCATGACTTCAATCAGGGTAAAGCCGTACTGCTTGTGTTGTCTGCTTTTCATTGGAAATAACCTTGTTTGCACGGGAAACGGGGCCCGGCAGGAGCTGTCGTAAGAATCGTATTTATTCTAAAGCTTTTGAGACCCATGAAACAGGCGCTGGTTCATCATCACAGGTAAATCGCCACGCGTCTACGCCCATTCTGCAAAAGCCTGAAGACTAGCTTAAAGCGAGCTGATTCCGCACTCTCAACGCATACAGATGGCGTTCGGCATCGACCAGGTGCTGACCCCAGTGCAGGCGATAGCTGGACTGCCAGGCCTGCGCAGCACGGTGCGGCCAGGCCTGAGCCATTAGTTCGAGCCCCTGCTTCAGGTCAAAATAGATATCTGTGAGATCATCCGCCAGGCTGCCAGACATGTGCAATTCACCCGGTGTAGCGTCGAATTCCAGCCAGTAGCTATCGCGCTCACCCAGGCGTTTGCGCAGCTCGCTGTACAGCTCGAAACGTTCATCGAGATCGACGCTGGAAATTTGCATATCACCGGTATCGTAGGCGTTCAGTAGTGTCACGGCAGAGTGCAGACGTGGCATGAGGTTATACAGTGACTCCAGCCAGTGATCAGATTCGTCTGCAAGCCCCTCGATTAACTTGCAATAGCGTTCTGCCACGCCGACCATTTCAGCAAGGGTTTCAGTCAGTGTTGTCATACATAATACTAATATTTAGATAAGTAATAATGATCTCGCGCCTGGGACAGTTTAATGATATGAGTTTAGCCAATCCTGCAAAAATTGCGCATCAGACTTCGATCATTTCAAAATCTTCCTTGGCCGCACCGCATTCCGGACACACCCAGCTGTCAGGGATGTCGGCCCAGCGGGTTCCCGGCGCGAACCCCTCTTCCGGCAGGCCTGCCGCCTCACTATAGACAAAACCACAAACGACACACATGTATTCCTTTTCGGCACTCATCCAGATGACCTCACCATTCTGTTTTCCGTCATTATTGGCAGTGAAGGGTAATGAGTCCGGGCTTGAATGTGAAGGGCATAATCAAGACAGCTGGAGTTGCCACGGAATCCACGGAAGAACACGGAAGAATAAATGCCTTACAAGAATATTTCCGTGTTCTTCCGTGGATTCCGTGGCCAATTGAATACTTATACAGCGGCCTCACCTTTCACCTTTCACCTTTCACCTTTCACCTTTATCATCAGCACCATGAAAAAATTTCCGATTGTGATGACTTTCTCGGGGCATGATCCTTGCGGTGGGGCCGGAATACAGGCTGATATTGAGACACTGGCCAGCCAGGGCTGTCTTGCCGCCACTGTCATCACGGCGCTCACGGTACAGGACAGTCGCGACGTGATTGATTTCCAGGCCATTGACGCCAGTCATGTCATTTCCCAGGCACGAGCCGTACTGGAAGACATGCCGGTCGCCGCCTTCAAGATCGGCATGATCGGCAGTGCGGAGAATGCCGAGGCCATCCACAGCATTGTGCATGATTACCCGCACATCCCGCTAATACTGGATCCGGTGCTGACATCCGGCAAGGGCGTCCAGCTGGGTGATCAGCAACTGCTGGATTCAATCAGGGTGCTGTTACTGCCGCTGACCACGATTTTGACGCCAAACAGTGTCGAAACCCGCCTGCTGGCGCCGGAGGCCGATACGCTGGATGCCTGCGCCTTTGCACTGCTGGACCGGGGCGCTGAGTATGTGCTGGTCACCGGCACGCATGAGAGTACCCCGCAAGTCATCAATTCCCTCTACCATGCCCATCGCTTGCTGGAATCATTTACCTGGGAACGGCTACCCTTCAGCTACCACGGATCCGGATGCACATTGGCCGCCTGTACCGCCGGTATGATGGCCCATGGGCTGGAACCGTTTCATGCTGTTCACGAAGCACAGAATTTCACCTGGAACGCCTTGCAGCATGGTTTCCGCCCCGGTATGGGGCAGCATTTTCCGTACCGCTTTTTCTGGTCGGATCAGGAAGATTAGGTGACGCAGAGGTCATTACCCGGTGGTCTATATGCCATTACCGACCGTCAGCTGATCCCGGCAGCCAGGCTGGTCGAGCAGGTTATAGCCGCGATCAGGGGCGGTGCCGCAGTCATCCAGTACCGTGACAAATCGTCAAATATCGAACAACGCCGGCAGCAAGCCGACAGGCTCGCGCTAATCTGTCATGAGATGGGAATTCCGCTGATCATCAATGACGACGTTGAGCTTGCGGCAGCAGCCGGTGCCAGTGGTGTACACCTGGGGAAGTGCGACAGTAGTGTTCGATCTGCACGCAAGCGACTCGGTGCAGACGCGATCATCGGCGTGTCCTGTTATAACGAGTTCGAGCGTGCGACCGAAGCAGTCAGCGAAGGCGCGGACTACGTCGCCTTCGGGCGGTTCTTCGCGTCACAAAGCAAGCCGGATGCTGTTCGCGCAAGTCCGGAATTATTGCGACAGGCACGGCAAAACCTGGGCGTATCTGTCGTGGCGATCGGGGGGATCACGCCTGAAAACGGGCAACCTTTAGTTTCTGCCGGAGCACACTTGCTGGCCGCAATTCATGGTGTATTCGGGCAGGCAGACATAGAAGCTGCAGCAAGGAGGTATGCGAGTCTTTTTATTGCCTCTCAGGATGAAACATTACGTTAGCTCCACTTATAGTATTTCACACATAATGCGAGAATTCATTAATGGCCACGGAACCCACGGAAGAACACGGAAATATTTCTTGTAATGACTTTAGAAACCTCTGATTAATTCATGTAGCCCGTCACTGCGAGCGAAGCGAAGCAATCTCGTAACCAGTGAATCAACGAGTTACAGATTGCTTCGTCACTTTGTTCCTCGCAATGACGACACATCAGAGGTTCCTTTATTTTTTCATGTTCTTCCGTAGGTTCCGTGGCCATAATATCTGTCTTTCCTGGCGTCCTGGCGTCTTTGCGAGAGAAATAACAAGGAAACGATAATATGACCCGATCACACGACCTGTTTCAAGCGGCCAGCAGGCACATTCCCGGTGGGGTGAATTCTCCGGTACGCGCCTTTAAAGGTGTTGGCGGCGACCCGGTATTTTTCACCCGGGGTGAAGGCGCCTGCCTGTATGACGCCGACGATAAACGCTATATCGATTATGTCGGCTCCTGGGGACCGATGATTGCCGGGCATGCAAATCCCGAAGTGATTCAGGCGGTGCAGTCAATGGCGGCCAACGGACTGGGGTTTGGTGCGCCGACAGAAATCGAGACGCAGATGGCTGACACGCTCTGCCATCTGGTGCCATCAATGGATATGGTGCGAATGGTCAATTCGGGTACCGAGGCCACCATGAGCGCAATTCGACTGGCACGCGGCTTCACGGGACGCGACCGGATTGTCAAATTCGAGGGTTGCTATCACGGCCACTCTGACGCCTTGCTGGTCAAGGCTGGCTCAGGCACCCTGACGCTGGGTGTGCCGACATCACCGGGCGTACCCGCCGCTGTCGCGGCCCATACCAGCACACTGACGTATAACGATATTGAGGGAGTTGAGCAGGCTTTTGAGACAATTGGCAAGGAAACAGCGGCGATCATTGTCGAACCTGTTGCCGGCAACATGAACTGCATCCCCCCTGAAGCAGGCTTTCTTGAGGGTTTACGTGCCCTTTGTGACCAGTATGGATGTGTGTTGATCTTTGACGAGGTTATGACCGGCTTCCGGGTCGCCCGCGGAGGCGCCCAGGAATACTACGGAGTCACGCCGGATCTCACTACACTCGGCAAAGTGATCGGCGGGGGGCTTCCAGTAGGCGCCTTCGGTGGCCGCCGCGAGATCATGGCGCACATTGCCCCGCTCGGCCCGGTCTACCAGGCAGGCACGTTGTCCGGTAACCCGATATCACTCGCCGCCGGTCTCAAGACACTGGAACTGGCCTCCGCAGACGGTTTTCACCAGCAACTGGATACAACCGCAAGACGACTGGTGACCGGACTGCAGGAACGCGCCCGCCAGGCGGGCGTGCCGCTGAGTACCAACCAGGTCGGGGGCATGTTCGGCATTTTCTTTACTTCCGAATACCAGATTACGCGTTTTGAACAGGTGACTCGATGTAATGTGGATTCATTTCAGCGTTTCTATCACGGCATGCTGGATGCGGGTGTCTACCTGGCGCCATCGGCCTATGAGGCTGGTTTTGTATCATCGGCACATTCCGATGAGTTAATCGACACCACCCTGGATTGTGCCGAACAGGTTTTTGCAGCGATGTGACAACCATGCTGAATAACGACCCATAGCATGGACGCATTGCTTAAGGATCTGCTGACCTGGATCAGCCAGCACCCGCACGCTTTCGTCATTGCCGTATATTTTATTGCCCTGATGGAATCGCTGGTGGTCATGGGTTTACTGATACCGGGTGCTGCTCTGCTATTTGGCGCCGGTGCGCTAATGGCAACGGGCGCCTTGCCCGTCGTGCCGATCATGCTGTCCGCCTCGGCCGGTGCCATCAGCGGCGACTTCATCAGCTTCCTGCTGGGCCAGCATTACCAACAGCGTCTGCGCGTTATCTGGCCCTTCAGGCGTTACCCGAGACTGGTGAATCGCGGTGTCAATTTCTTTGTTGAGCACGGCGGCAAGAGTGTGTTCATGGCACGCTTTATCGGACCGCTACGCCCGATTGTGCCCGCCATCGCCGGTATGATGAACATGGCCACCTCGCGCTTCCTGCTGGTCGTGGTGATTGCCTCGCTGCTGTGGTCACCGGTTTATATTCTGCCCGGCATGGTGTTCGGCGCTTCCCTGGGCCTGGCAGCTGAAGTTGCCGGACGGCTGGTCGTTCTGCTGGTGGTCATTGCCGGTATCGCCTGGCTGGGCTTCTGGCTGATCAATACCCTGATACGCCTGCTGCAACCACACGTCAGCGTCGTGCTGGAAAAAATACTGGATCGCAGCCGCAGCCACCCGATGATTAAACCGCTGGCCGGCTCCCTGCTCGATCCAGATCACCCGGAAGCCCGTGGCCTGGCGACCCTGTCGGTACTGTTTTTCATTACCCTGTGGCTAATATTGCTTGTCTCCAGGCAGGTTCTGCATGGTCACTGGTTTGACGGCATTGATTCCTACATATTCCACTCATTGCAGGACCTGCGCACCCCATGGGTAGACAATGCCATGGTCTTCGTCACGCAGTTTGGCAGCCAGTCACTACTTGCTTTTGTCCTGATTGGCAGTTCTGCATGGCTGTTTTTCAAACGTGATACCAAGGCTGCCTGGCACTGGCTGGCTGTTTATACATCAACTGGCCTGTTGACCTGGGTTTTGAAAAATACGGTGCAGATTAACCGCCCGGTTGATACCCAGGCCGGCTTTTCATTCCCCAGCGCGCACACCAGCATGAGTATCGCCGTGTACGGTTTCCTGGCATTAATGGTTGCCCGCGAATTGCCAGTTCAACGCCGCTGGATACCCTACTCTGTTGCCGGTGTCCTGATTGTTCTTATCGCCATGTCGCGTTTGTATCTCGGTGTGCACTGGTTTTCCGATGTGCTGGCGGGTTTCAGCCTGGGTCTCGCCTGGGTGGCACTCATCGGTATTGCCTATGACCGGCATCCGGCACCTCCCCTGCCCGTCAAACGCCTGCTGACAGTGACAGTACTGCTTATAACGATCGCCGGCACATGGCATACACAAAAGTATTTCACAAAGGAGCTGGCTCACTATTCACCGCAGGTTGAAATACACAGGATTACCCTGTCTACATGGAAAACCTTCGGCTGGGAACAGTTACCGGTTTATCGCCTGGATATTGAAGGCAGGAACGAGCAACCCATGAATTTTCAGTGGGCGGGATCGCTTGATACCTTGCAGGCCGAGCTACGGCAACGGGGATGGAAACCGGCTCCACCAGTCAGTCCGATGAATGCCATGAACTGGCTGGCACCCGAACCAGACATCAATACACTTCCCATACTACCCCAGGTCAATGATGGCCAGAATCAGGCGTTACTTCTGGTTGCGCCATACTCATCTGAAGATGGCTACCTGACCGTGATGAGACTGTGGCCATCAAACTTTGAACTGTTTAGCGGTAACGTACCCGTGTGGGTTGGCAATGTCAGCAAGCTCTACATCGAACAGGATATACCGTTGATTGCCTATTTACGTACTGCGACTGACTTTGATGGTCCCATGCAGCATATAAACGCCGCACTATCACAACTGACCGGTATCGCCACCGCACATCGCAGCAGACAAATATCAGGCGCACATCCCCACTGGAGCGGGGATGTATTGCTGGCCTGGAAAACAGGGCATAGAGGAGACGACTGACAAATCTCGCTATGACACCGTCTTTGACACCGTCTTCTTCACAGCGGCCGAATAGCCACTCTCAATGCCATTTGCGTCGTAGGTTGTCATAACAACGTAATACGCCCCGAAAGGAACACCGGTCACTGTTGCCGACTGGGCCGTTCCATCCTTGATATCGACTCCCTTAATGTATTCACCTTTATGTTTGCCGTAGTAGACCCGGTAACCGTCAATTTCAGACAGCGACAGGGGTTCGCCGTCAGTCCGTGTTGATGGTGCAGACCAATTCAGCGTCAGGACTCCGGTTTTACGTTCTTTCGTATTACTGAAGCCTTCTGCTGCAGCTGTATAGTCTGATGAAGAACTTGCGCGATAAGCATCCGGTATCCTCTCTGAAGATGTTTTGGACGAACCGCCTCCGCCACATGCAGTCAGCTGCACAATAAAAATAGCGGGAAGCAATAACTTCAATGTGACATGGAACCTGCGTTGACGCGTAAATCGTACAGACATCATTTTACCTTACCTCGCGGCGCTGCCTGCCGACAGCGCCGGAGACAGTCTGTTAATAAAAAAGGAAGGCCCTATCCATGGCCATGGATGGTTACTTTGAACAACC
>Ga0210074_1000467_pt1 | contig 14289 bp, 9 predicted proteins | sample China_Galinas_Co_FD_184860 | JGI IMG/M metagenome (GOLD analysis project Ga0210074, IMG submission 184860) | Wetland microbial communities from San Francisco Bay, California, USA, that impact long-term carbon sequestration -... | ecosystem: Environmental > Aquatic > Marine > Wetlands ... | reverse complement strand
CGACGCGAAAGCCTTGTGCCTCCAACATGCGGCCGATCACCGCCATACCGAAGCTGGGGTGGTCCACATAGGCGTCGCCGCTGACGATGATGATGTCGCAGCTGTCCCAGCCCAGGGCATCCATCTCCTCGCGGGACATGGGCAGAAACGACGCGATGCCGAAGCGCTGGGCCCAGTATTTCCGATAGGAAAAGAGTTCGGTTGGTGTTATGGCGGATAGGACAGACATAGATGTTGCTCGTAGATATCCAAGACGAACCGAGGCCAAGATAAAAGCGCCAGCGGGACATTGGCGTTAAAACGGAAGTTCGGTTTTATTTCCCCTTGACGCGGATCCAGTTACTGCGGGCAAGCGGCCTCATCCCCTTTTTTGACACCAGAAAGTATACATGGTGATAAACGTGTCAGGATACAGGGTTTCGAATCGATCCCACAGGGCCAGATTGGTCATTTGGCGATCTTCAGGGAATTGTGCACTGTATGACCGGGCGGCGGCACTGCTGGTCGGATCGGCGGGAAACTCAAATCCGAGAAATTCGAGACTCAAATCGTCCAGGATTTGACTTATGCCAGGCAAGGTGAACCGGTGTTCCATAAAATGGAAGAGAAGATCGCGGCACTTGCTCGTGGTATAAAAATCGGCGTTCTCAGTGACGCCGTTGAGAAATTCATCCATTTCGTGATTCAGGATCCGCCTTCTAAATTCTCGGATATTCGCATTGGTCGGACTCAGATCTTCATTCTTGATGGCTTCGCGGGCGGCAACGATTCGTCGTCTTGCTTTCTCGCTGTACAGGCCGATCTTCATTAGGCCTTGGGGTCTAAGCAACTCAGTAAGTACCGTCCAGCCCGCGAGAGGGTCGCGCATATGGTGGAGAACCCCCATGCATTCTATGATGTGAAAGCGATCGTCCAACGCGGACAGTTCCAAGATATCTCCCTGCACAAACTCGATGTTCGTCACCTTATACTTGCGCGCCATACGGATGGCGTAGGCGAGACTGCTTTTGCTGATGTCTACGGCCAATATGTGCGCCTTGTCATAACTAAGCGCCCGCCGGATCGGCTGCTGACCGGTTCCGCAGCCGGCGACGAGGATCTTGATCGGTCCGTCCAAAAAGGCGGGGGCGGAAAAAAATGGAAAGAGGTGTCTCAAATAATTTCCGGGACTGGTCTTCTTTAATTCCGGCAGAGACAGCCATCGCGGATAGGGATTTTCCTCATACTGCGAACGTACAAGTTTGGATGTCTGATCTTCAATGTTGCCGAGGGTTGGAATGTGATCCTTAATCCGTTCTTCCTCAAGGAAGCAGATGAGTGTGTAATCGATCAGATTCTGAAATTCCTTTGACCAGAAGGACGGTGGTACCTCAGTTAGGCGTTTTGCGCACTGGAGGTGATGGAGGGGAGCATACATGCAAAATACGAGCAGATCGAATTCAGTATTCGCTTTGAGGGATGTGCCGGCGGCCAAGCGTTTCTCGATGGCGTCCTGGAGCCTGCATAGGTCACGCTCCTCTTCATCATCCCGCGTAAGCACGTATTCGTTGTTGAAGCATTGCATAGCTAGGGCCAGGGCCAGTTTCGGAATTGGCGAAGCGCCCGGAGCTTCGTTGCGAATATGCGTTCGCAGCACGGCTCTGCGCAATTTGACGAGCAGACGTTCGATGTCAGGGTCGATATTGATTGATTTCTCGAGAAACGATAAGAATAACCTGTCAGAGGCGAGCGTTTCTATGAGTGAGGAATCGGGAGGGCGGTCGTCGGCGGTCAGGTGGGAAACTGGATATTTGTGCTTGAGGAGATGCGCCGTAACCAATGCCAAAGCGGTGAAATCGGCGTCGGCTATCGCATAGCACCTTTCCAGTTCACCGTTCAACCACGCATCGAATCCCGCCGGGAGCATGTATTTAACGCTCTCAATAAAGGACTTTCTGGCCTCAGTGGGGTCGGGAATGTTGTCGACGACCGTTCGGTAGATATCACAATAGGCGGGGAATCGCTCCGGGGAACGGGATAGTGCGCTCAAATTGTTGAGCGCGCGCGCATGCCGGGGATTGATCTCCAGGGCGCGTCTAAAGTGAAATATCGCCTTGTCGATGTCTCCTTTTTCCATGTAAAGCGAACCCAAATCGGCATGCGGTTCTGCGGATTGCGGTGCTGTATGCACGGCTTGCTGGAACGCGCTCAGCGCCTCCTCCAGGTGACCTTGGCCCATGTGAATGTAACCCAAATTCCTGTAGGCTTCGGTGTTCTCCGGGTCGAGAATTATGGCTTGTTCACAACTTGCCAGTGCGTCGAGGGGTTTGCCAGTCCGGGTCAAGGCGGCGGCACGCTTACTGTGCGCCATTGCCGAGTTGGGATTAATCTGCAATGCCTTATCATAATGTGAAATGGCCCCGGAGAAATTTCCGCGTACATAGAGAACGTTTCCCAGGTTAACCCATGCGTCGCAATAATCAGGTTGGATCTCGATCGCGCGCCGGCAGCACTCGTCCGCGGTGGCAATGTCGCCCATGCGGCCATTGACAGTGCTGAGCAAATACCAAGCTTTCGCGTCCTGGGGATTGACTTCGCAAGCCCGCGTGAATAGCTGCTTTGCCTCGGCGAGTTTACCGTGGTTCATTAATTCCATACCTTGCTGGAGCAAGGCGGACAGATGGCTGTTTTGATCGTTCATCTATTTATATTTTTCGGTGGACGCGGAGATTAAGTGCCTGGATTTTGTTATTAAGTCTGCATTGTCGGCAGCGTGGGTTCAAGTCGCAATGATGCTCATGGGTTGATGGCATGGCATTATTGGACATAAATCCCAAGCCTGCGGAAGCTCTGATCAATTCAGTTAAAGTCATTCCGTAGAATAACCTAAAGGTCATAAAACCCGGAATCCAGTAACCCATTGAGCTGAAAGCACAGGCTTCCGGGTTTTTGCTGCGCGTTGCCCGGAATGGCGAATTATCAGATCTTAGTTAGGCCGTTGGCACGGCTGGTTAAAAACTGTATTCGATTCCCGTACTGTATGTGGTGTCGGTCTTTTTGACATCCTGCGGTGGTTGGCTGTCATGGGCCAGATTCAGGGATACTTTGAGGGATAAGCTGTCCGTCATCTTGACGCTGAGCGCGGCATCCTCAAGTAAGCGATAGTCGCCGAAATCATCGACGGCCGGCTGATAGTAGGTGGTGCTGAGCACGCGCACGCTATCGTTGAGTTGCTGCACGTAGTTGAGGTAGGTGTTGACCCGCCAGGTATTTTTGCTGCCGGCGTCGGTAAGATCGGCGCGATTTACCAGGATTTCCCGTGAGAAGAAACCGCCCGCCCCGAGGTGCAGCGATTTTTTTTCGGGAATCTCGGCCAGCGTGAGACGCAGGCCGCCGCCGATCAGGCCACGGAAGGTGAGCCGCGTGAAGATGTTGCGCTCGGCTTGAACGAAGCCCTCGTAGGCGGTTTTGTCGGAGATCTGGTGGATGTGGCGGGCATGGGAGAAGAATTTATTGGTGTCCTGCGCGCCGGAGGTTTCGCCGTAGTTGTAGCGGAGTATGGCGAAGTTGGTTATGGCGCCGCCGTGCCATTGCAGCCGTGTTCCGGCATTGACACTGAGTTTGTCTGTATTGCCGGATTGACCGTCCACAGAGACATTCACCGTTCCGGAGTAGCCCGGCGGCGGCTCACCGGTGTGCAGCGCTTCGATGTTGACGATGGCGTGCGCGCCCGTTATCCACCCTATCATTAGGGTGGTCAATATACCGCGTCCCATTACTTGCCCAGGGCCTGTCTCAACACATAGGGCAGGATGCCGCCGTGACGCAGATATTCGACCTCGTTGGCGGTATCGACGCGCGATTGCACGGTGAAGGTCTTGGTATCACCGCTCGGCGTAGTGGCTTTGACCTGCAATTGCTCGCCCGGCGTGAGCGTGGCGAGACCGTCGATCTCAAAAGTCTCTTCGCCGTTCAGGCCCAGTGTCTCCGCATTTTCTCCGGCGAGGAATTGCACCGGCAGTATACCCATGCCTACCAGATTGGAACGATGGATGCGCTCGAAGCTCTCGGCGATCACCGCGCGTATCCCCAGCAGGCGCGGACCTTTGGCCGCCCAGTCGCGCGAGGAACCGGTGCCGTATTCCTTGCCGGCGATGACGATCAGCGGTACATGATCGAGCTGGTAGCGCATGGCCGCGTCATAGATACTCAATTGCTCGCCGTCGGGCAGGTGGCGGGTATAGCCACCCTCGACGCCGGGTACCATCTTGTTGCGGATGCGGATGTTGGCGAAGGTGCCGCGCATCATCACTTCGTGATTGCCGCGGCGGGCACCGTAGGAATTGAAGTCGCTTTTCTCCACGCCATGTTCGATTAAATAGCGCCCGGCGGGACTGTTGGTGCCGATGCTGCCCGCCGGCGAGATGTGATCGGTGGTGACCGAATCGCCGAACATCGCCAGCACCCGCGCCTGATGGATGTCGGTGAGCGGCTCCGGGGTCAAGGCCATGTCGGTGAAGAACGGCGGTTCCTTGATATAGGTGGAGTCGTTGCGCCAGCGGTACAGTTCACCGCTGGGGGCGGGCATGTGGCGCCATTCCTCATCGCCGGCGAAGACGTCGGTATAGCTGCGTTGGAATTGCGCCGAGGTGACGTGGCTGTTAATGAGCTCCTGAATTTCGTCATTGCCCGGCCAGATGTCCTTGAGATAGACATATTCCCCGTTGGGATCGGTGCCCAGGGGGTCGCGGGTGAGATCCAGATTGAGATTGCCTGCCAGTGCATAGGCCACTACCAGCGGCGGTGAGGCCAGGTAATTGGCGCGCACCAGGGCGTTGACCCGGCCTTCGAAATTGCGGTTACCCGACAATACCGCGGCGGCCGCCAGGTCGCCGCCTTGAATGGCCTTAGTGATGTGCTCCGGCAAAGGGCCGCTGTTGCCGATGCAGGTGGTGCAGCCGTAACCGACCAGGTGGAAACCCAGGGCCTCCATATAGGACATGAGTCCCGCTTCCTTCATATACTCGGTGACCACCTTGGAGCCGGGGGCCAAGCTGGTCTTGACCCAGGGCTTGACGTGCAGGCCGCGGCGTACCGCGTTACGCGCCACCAGCCCGGCGGCGATCATCACCGCGGGATTGGAGGTATTGGTACAGCTGGTAATGGCGGCGATTACCACCGAGCCATGGCAGAGGTTATAGGACAGGCCGTTGGCCTGGCGCACCGGTACGCATTTGGCGAACAGGTCCATGCCGTTGTCGCAATGGTTGTCCGCGTATTCCGGCGCCACCAACATGGGTTGTCCGCCTTCTTCCAGCCACACCGTGACCGCTTCCTTGTCCAGCAACGCCGCTTCTTCGTGATAGTGTTTTACTAGTGCCGTGCGGAACGAGCCGCGTACCTCGGATAGCGTGACCCGGTCTTGCGGTCGCGAAGGACCGGCCAGGCTGGCTTCCACGCTGCCCAGATCGAATTCCAGCACCTCGGTATAGACCGCATCCGCCTGGCTGGCGTCGTGCCACAGTCCCTGGGCCTTGTAATAGCCCTCCACCAACTCCACCATTTGGCCGCGGCCGGTGAGGCGCAGATAGTCGCTGGTCTTGTCATCGACCGGGAAGATGCCGCAGGTGGCGCCGTATTCCGGGGCCATATTGGCGATGGTGGCGCGGTCGGCCAGGGCCAGCTCTGCGAGTCCGGGGCCGAAAAACTCCACGAATTTCCCCACCACCCCATGTTTGCGCAGTCGCTGGGTGATGGTAAGGACGATATCGGTGGCGGTGATGCCCGCCCCGGGTTTCCCCGTGAGTTTGAAACCGACTACCTGCGGCACCAGCATGGAACTGGGCTGGCCCAGCAATGCCGCCTCGGCTTCAATACCGCCCACGCCCCAGCCCAGTACGCCCAGGCCGTTGATCATGGTGGTGTGGGAGTCGGTCCCGATCACCGTATCCGGGTAGACCCAAGTGCTGCTGTCGTTCTCGGTGGTCATGGCGACGCGGGCCAGGTATTCCAGGTTGATCTGGTGGACGATGCCGCTGCCCGGCGGGACCACGCGGAAATTATTGAGTGCGTTCTGTCCCCAGCGCAGAAACTCGTAACGTTCGCGGTTACGCTCGAATTCCCTTTGCACATTGGATTTGAAAGCCGATTCACTGCCGTATTGATCCACTTGCACGGAATGATCGATGACCAGTTCCGCCGGTGTATAGGGATTGATGCGCTTGGGATCGCCGCCCAGTTGTTTGAGGGCGGCACGCATGGCGGCGAGATCGGCTACCGCCGGTACGCCGGTGAAGTCCTGCAACAGGACCCGCGCCGGCATGAAAAAGATTTCGCGATCGGGAGCGGCCTTGGCATCCCAGTTGGCGACGGCGGCGATATCCTCTTTATTTACCGCTATGCCGTCCTCGTAGCGCAGCAGATTTTCCAGCAGGATGCGGATGGAAAAGGGGAGCTGCCGGATCGCGGTGAAGCCGGCTGCGGCCAGCGCCGGCAAGGAATGATAAGTGTAGCTCCGGCCATCGATGTTCAGTGTCTGTTGGGTGTGGTAACTATTCAGTATGGATTGCTGGGTTGCCATTACGCCGTCTCGTGGAAATCAGGAAATACATTTTAAAAATATTTATCCGATGATCGCCGCGCATCATGAGCTTGTCAACGATTCTCCCCGCGGGAGACGCGCGCGAGCATCCGGTCAAGGGCCGCGTAGGGTAGCACACGACGCAAGGCCGCGAACAGGTAAGTGGGGACGGTTACGTAATAGCGGCGCCTGGGGCGTCGGCTTTCCAGGGCATGGATGACGCGGTTCAGCACCGCCTCGGGGGGGAGGGTGAAAGGCGCCGCCGGGCCGGGTTTTTCCAGGCGCCGCAGCACGCCTTCATAGTGGTGGCGGTGCGCGCTGCGGCCGATGTCGATGGTGCGTTTGAACACTTCCAGGGAGTTGGCGCGGAAACGGCTCTCGATCGGACCGGGTACGATCAGGGACACGCTTATACCGCTGCCGGTCAATTCCAGGCGTAAGGTGTCCGTCAATCCCTCCAGGGCAAACTTGCTGGCGCTGTATGCACCGCGATAGGGCAAGGCCACCAGGCCCAGCACCGAGCTGTTCATGATGATGCGTCCGGAGCCTTGTCTGCGCATTACCGGGATAATGCGGTTAGTCAGCTCCGCAGTCCCGAACAGATTGGTCTCGAACTGGGTGCGTAGGACTTCGCGGCTCAGGTCTTCCACCGCACCGGCCTGGCCGTAGGCGCCGTTGTTTAACAGGGCGTCGAGGCGGTCGCCGTTGCGAGCCAGCACTTCGTCCACCGCCCGGTGGATGGAGGGCGAATCGGCGAGATCCAGTTGCAGACTCTCCAGTCCCAGTTGTTGAAGCCGCGTCACATCGTGTGCCTGGCGGGCGGTGGCGAACACGCGGTAACCGCGGCGTTGTAATCCTTGCGCCACACAGAGGCCGATACCGCTGGAGCAGCCGGTGATAAGGATGGTCTTCTTGCCCGTCATGCTGGTTTTCTCGTGGGACAGCGGAGCCAGAGTGTCATTGTACGCAGTCTACAGGGTACTGAAAGTTTGCGGAGTGCAGTGTATGAAAGACTCAGAGATCCGAGGTCTCGTCATAACTGGACGTGCGGGGAAGCAGTTCGTCACTATGGAATTGCGCCTGGATCTTTTCCACCTCGGCGCTGCGCTCGGTCAAGGCCCGGATACAGTCCGTGTCCAATTTGCTACCCGCCAGGGCGCGCAATAAGCCGAAGGCCTCTGCATTGCTCCAGGCATGTTTATACGGACGGCGGCTGGTTAGGGCGTCAAACATGTCGGCGACCGCGATGATGCGCGCCTCGATGGGGATGTCTTTGCCTTCCAGGCCCAGGGGATAACCGCTGGCGTCCATCTTTTCATGATGAAATTCGGTGATGTTGCGCAGCACATCCACGTAAGGCAAGGAATTGAGGCCGAATTCGGCGAGCATCGCATCGATGATATCGCGCCCGGTGCGGGCATGCCGGCGCATGATCTCGCGTTCTTCATCATCGAGCGGTCCTTGTTTATGCAGGATGCGATCCGGGACGCCGATCTTGCCGATGTCATGCAGCGGGGCGAATAGGAACAGGTGTTCGATATATTCGTCGCTGAAGCCGTACTTGGGGGCCAGGGTCTTGGCGATGAAGCGCGCGTAATGGGCCATGCGATCGAGATGGGCGCCGGTTTCCACGTCGCGCAGCGAGGTCATGTCGCGAGCGGTTCTCACCGCGGCGAGCATGGTGTGGATGATGCTGAGTTCATTGATAACGGTGAGCGAGATCAGATGGCCGTACACATCCAAGCTGGGCAGCAAGCTGGAGTGGAAGCCGTCTTTTATGTAGGAATTGAAAAACACAAAACCGAAGAACAGATTATTGAGATACATGGGCAGGGTATAGCTGGAGCCATAACCCTCGGCGTTCAGCTTGATGCTGTGTTCGTTGGAGTCACGGTACAAGGCCTCAAGATCGTTGACGATGCGCGGCTCGCCCGAGCGCACGATCTCCTGCAGGGAGGCGACCTCGCTGAGGCGGGCCTGGTAATTGGAAAGGGGATCGGCCTTGCCGCTACTATGGATGAAGGTTTTCAATAAATCGGTTTTTGGGTCGTAGACCGCTACCGAGATGCGGTCGATTTGCGATGCATGTTCCTTTATCAGCCGGTGGATGAACGCCAGTTTCTGCGAGACGGGGATGTTTTTGTTAAGTTCACGCAAAGTGTATTTATGTTGACCCACGTCATATCCTGCCCTGTAGATGTTACGCCTGTGTTACGAATATTCCGCTGGTTTTCATTTTACACCCACCTATACTAGGTTAGCGGCATAGGATAATACGAAAAGTGCCGGAGACGGCGCCATGGCGCATCAGGCGAGCAATACTGCGACGATGCCGGTGATGAATATCCCATCAAAGGTCCCCGCGCCGCCTATAGAGGCGACCGGCACACCCATTTTGCGCACATCTTTGAGGCGCAACAGATCGGCGCCGATCAATACCCCCAGTGTCCCACAGATATAAGCGAGGGGGGCGCTATGCTCGGGATCGATGCCCATGGCTGTAATGGCGGCCACCATGGGGGCGATGAACACGGGCATGCCTATCCCCACGCCGGGTATGGGACGGCTGGTCCAGCGGCTGATGGCGGCGACGATGAAAGTCGCGGCGACGATTTTAGAGGCATCAAGCTGATTGATATGGATCAAGTAGTAGGAAAACATCAGCGGGATGAGGCAGCCGCCGGCGTTGACGGCGATGATGGTCTTTCCCTGGAACTTACGCAGGGCCTGGGTCATCAGTTCGCGTAATTGTTCAGGGATGTTTTCCAGGCTGGGTCGTTCGGCCTTGACCTTCATGACGGGTAGATTGATGGCGCTGCCGAACAGCGAGGCGAATAACAGCGTAAAGGCGGAATGGCTGGACAGTCCGAGTTTTTCGAAGGCGATAGTGAGAATGCCGACCTGGACGAAGGCCAGCAGAAACCCCACGATCAAAACCAGACCGACCAATTGCAGCGGGTTGAAAGGCACGCGCCCTTAGCCCTTCACGGCGGCGGCGAGGATACCGCAGAGTTCGATGGTGTTGGAGGAATGCAGGATACTGTCGGTACTCCAGATGTGACTGATGCCGGCACTGCGTAGCACCGCTTCCGCGTCCTCGGCGAAGATCGCATGGGTGATGCAGCAGTGAATTTCTGTCGCCCCCGCCCCGCGCAGCTGCTGGGCGGTCACGGCCAGGGTACGGGCGGTGCTGGCCACGTCGTCGACGATGACCACGGCCCGGCCGCGCAGGTTTTGCGCCGGCACTGTGATACGCACATCTTTGTCGGAAAAGCGCTCTTTTTCCGCGATCAGATATTCCATCCCGGCACGATCGGCGATTTGCGCCACCCATTGCCGCGATTCGCTGTCGGGGCCGACCAACAAGGCCTTACCGATGCGTTGATGCAGGAACGCCGCCAATAAGGGGCCGGCGCTGAGGCTGATACTGCGCTGCGCCGGCAGCACCTCGTCCAGGTGGCTGATGCGATGCAGATGCGGGTCGACGGTGATGACGTTATCGAACAGATCCGCCAGCCAGCGCCCGATGATACGTTGGCTGACGGCTTCGCCGTCATGAAAGGCCATGTCCTGGCGCATGTAACACAGATAGGGTGCGACCAAGGTCAACTGTTGCGCGCCGGTGGCGCGGGCCGTTTCCGCCGTCAACAGCAATTCGATGAGCTTGTCATTGGGATGGTCGAGGCTGCGGCATACAATTACATGACCGGCCAGGGTGGCGGGCAGGCGCACCTTGCTTTCGCCGTCCGGAAACCGGTGGATTTCTACATGTTCATAGGGGCAGTTCAAGCTCTTGGCCAGGCGCTGGGCGGGTGCGGCGTATTCGGGAAAACCGAGCAGCAGAGTATTGGACATAGTGGGCGGCGTCATATTATTCAAAACTCGACATAGAGCTTGGGGACCTGGTCCGGTTCGCCGATTCTGTAACCGCTGCCGCGTTCCTCATGGAGGGCGCGGGCAAATTTGAAGTCGCTTTGAAATTCGGCATGGACGCGGTAGAGCGTCTCACCCTTGTGCACCGGATCGCCGAGTTTCTTCAGCAAATCCACGCCGGCAGCTTTGTCCAGCGGCGCCCCGGCGATGCGCGCCATCCTCGCCAACAGGAAATTGTCGATGGCGGTGACCACGCCGTCACTATCGGCGGTCACTTCGAAGCTTATGGGGCCCGGCTTGAATTCCACGTCGTCTCTGCGTCCCTGGGCGTCGATGATGGCGTTCATCTTGGCCAGGGCCCGGCCGGAGTCCAGGATGTCCCGGGCGATGGCATAGCCTCTGCCGCCGCGCACGTCGGGGTCGAATTCCAGCACCCGGCCGGCGAGGCGTAGTGCCTTTTGCCGCAGGTCCGGTGGTGCGTCCGGGTGATTCTCCAGCACTTGCATTACATCCCGCGCCTCCAGTATCGGCCCGATACCGCGGCCCACCGGTTGGCGGCCGTCGGTGATGACTACTTCGAGATGGAGTCCCAGGCGATCGCCGACGAACTCGAACAATTTGCGCAGCTGCAGGGCCTCGCGCATGTGGCGCACCTTGGCGGTGGCGCCCACCGGGATATCGAGGAGCAGGTGGGTGGAGCCGGCGGCCAGTTTCTTGGCGAGGATGGAAGCCACCAATTGGCCGGGTGCGTCGATGCCCAGGGGGCGTTCCACCGAGATTAACACATCGTCCACCGGCGCCAGGCGGGCTGTCCCGCCCCAGGCCAGACAGCCCCGCTGGTGACGAACGATGTCCCGCAGAGTCTCCGGGGCCAGGTTGACCTTGGCCAGCACCTCCATGGTGTCGGCGGTGCCCGCCGGCGAGGTGATGGCGCGGCTGGAGGTCTTCGGGATCAACATGCCGTGGGCGGCGACGATGGGCACCACCAACATGGAGGTGCGGTTGCCGGGGATGCCGCCGATGCAGTGTTTGTCCGCCACCAGCGCTTCCTGCCAGTCCAGGCGTTCGCCGGATTCCAGCATGGCGCGGGTCAGGTACAGCACCTCGTCGCGGTCCAGGCCGGCCTGCCCCGCCGCCACCAGAAAGGCGGCCATCTCCATCTTTGAATAGCGGTTGTCGGTGATTTCGAAGGCGATGCCCTGGAAGTCCTCCAGGGTGAGTCGCTCGCCGACGATCTTGCGTCTCACCGCGTCCATGGAGCGCGGCGGTTCGGCATGGGCGATCTGGATGGGATTGCCTTCGGGGTGGCCCAGTTGATCGAAGGCCTGTTCGGACAGCCCCAATTGGGTTTCAGTGACGATGGCGTCGTCGTCCACTACATTGAGGACGGCGAAGATGCGGGTACTGTTGCCGGTTATCTCCACCTTGGACAAAGCCTGGAAGCCCTCGGCACGGTACACGGCGCAGTCGCGATGCAGATAGGCGACGTTTTCCCGGTAGGTGTCGATCGCCACGCGGCGCAGGGTCAGGGGTTCGGCAGGCGGACTGACTGGGGGCTTGTCCATGATGCATTACGTTAGCATAGATTGAGATAAAACCGCATTCACGATGCGGTTGTTACAGTGTCGCATCGGGTACGGCCAGCGGCTCGGCGGTGATGCTTTCCTTGCGGCGTTGTTCCTGTTGTAAAGTCCATAAATGTGCATAGACACCGTCTTGCATCAGTAAGTTCTGATGGGTGCCTCGCTCGACGATCCTGCCCTTTTCCAGCACCAGGATCTGATCGGCATCGACGACGGTGGAGAGGCGATGGGCAATGACCAGGGTGGTGTGATCGGCGGCGATGGTACGCAGTTCGCGGAGAATCGCCCGCTCGGAATTGGAGTCCAAGGCCGAGGTGGCCTCGTCGAAGACCAGAATACGCGGTTTTTTCAGGATGACGCGCGCGATGGCCATGCGCTGTTTTTCGCCGCCGGAGAGTTTCAGGCCCCGTTCGCCCACCATGGTGTCGTAGCCCTCCGGGAGTGAAGTTATGAAGTCGTGAATATGGGCCATTTGCGCGGCGCGGATCACTTCGTCGCGGCTCGACTCCGGTTTGGCATAGGCGATGTTATAGAAGATGGTGTCGTTGAACAGTACGGTGTCTTGCGGCACGATGCCGATGGCGGCGCGCAGACTCTGTTGGGTGACGTCGCGAATATCCTGGCCGTTTATGAGGATGCGGCCGCTGTCCACGTCATAAAAGCGGAACAATAATCTTACCAGGGTGGATTTGCCGCCGCCGCTGGTGCCGACCACGGCGACCTTATGTCCGGCGGGCACTTCGAAATCGGTTTCGAACAGGATTTGCCGCTGCGGTGTGTAGCCGAAATTGACCTGCTCGAAACGAACGGCGCCGTCACCCACCGCCAGCACCTGTGCCGCGGGCTGGTCGCTGATCGCCGGATTTTCCTCCAGCAGCTTGAACATTTTTTCCATGTCCGCCAGGGAGTGTTTGATCTCGCGGTAGACGAAGCCCAGGAAGTTCATGGGAATGAACAGCTGCAGCAGATAGGCGTTGATCAAGACCAGATCGCCCATGGTAAGGCTTTTATCCACCACGCCGCCGGCGGCGAGAAACAGCAACCAGGTGATGCCGATGGCGACGATGGCGCCTTGGCCGAAGTTGAGAAACGACAACGATGTCTGACTCTTTACCGCCGCCGTTTCCCATGCCGATAGATTTTCATCGTAGCGCCTGGCCTCGAAATCCTCATTGCCGAAATATTTCACGGTCTCGTAATTGAGCAGGCTGTCGATGGCGCGGGTGTTGGCCTTGGAATCCATTTCATTCATGGTGCGGCGGAATTTCATGCGCCATTCGGTGACGACCAGGGTGAAGGCGATGTACACCGCGACCGTGCCGAAGGTGATGACGGCGAAGGTGGCCTGGTATTTCACCAGGAGAATTGTGGCCACCAAGCTGATCTCCACCAGGGTGGGAATGATATTGAACAGCATGAAGGTCAGGAGAAAGCTGATCCCGCGACTGCCGCGTTCGATATCGCGGGAGACCCCGCCGGTTTGGCGTTCCAAGTGAAATTTAAGCGCCAGCGCGTGCAGATGGCGAAACACCTGTAAGGCGACACGGCGGATGGCGCGTTGAGTCACCTTGGCGAAGATGGCATCACGCAGTTCGCTGAACAGGGAGCTGGCCATACGCAAGGCCCCGTAGGCAAGCAGAAAGGCGATGGGCAGGACCAAGACCGGGTTGTGAGCGCCGTCGAGACTGTCGACTATCCCTTTGAGCGCCAAGGGAATGGAGACATTGGCCACCTTGGCCAGGATCAAACAGCCCAGCGCCAGGAGTGCCCGGGAGCGATATTCCCACAGGTAGGGGAGCAGGGTGCGGATTACCTTCCAGTCGCGGCGCTTACCGGAGGTGTCGGAGCTGGTCGAAGGGGGCGTCATTATGCCTTATTGCTAACAGGGCCGTCGGTCCGCCCAGTGTACACGGACTTCGAACATGTAATGCGAATGGCGTATGCTACCCTCCACTTGAATCCGACGGCGGAAGCCCCTATTAAAGAGCTACTTGGTATGGTTTTCAAGCATAATCTCGAGAGGAAATAAAAAGGGGTAGAGCATGCCGATTTACGAATATCAGTGCGAGGCCTGCGGCCATCGCCTGGAAGCCTTGCAAAAGATCAGTGAAGAGCCTTTGTCCGATTGCCCCGAGTGCGGCCGACCCAGTCTGCAAAAACTGGTTTCCGCGGCAGGTTTCCGCCTCAAAGGCAGCGGTTGGTACGCCACGGACTTCAAGGACAGCGGTAAGAAAAAGTCAGGGTCAGCCTCCCCGTCCGGCACGGCGGCAGAGG
>Ga0210074_1000466_pt1 | contig 14292 bp, 10 predicted proteins | sample China_Galinas_Co_FD_184860 | JGI IMG/M metagenome (GOLD analysis project Ga0210074, IMG submission 184860) | Wetland microbial communities from San Francisco Bay, California, USA, that impact long-term carbon sequestration -... | ecosystem: Environmental > Aquatic > Marine > Wetlands ... | reverse complement strand
GCCACACGCACCAGTTTTTTTTCGATCGCGACTATCCCGAAGCGGAAGTGCTGAACACCGTGTTTCGGGCCCTTGGTCCGCAACCGCGATCAGCTGCCGATGTGCGGAAGAGGTCGGGGCTCGACAAGGAAGTCTTCACCACCGCGCTCGAGAAGCTCTGGATCCACCGCGGCGCCTTCGTCGATCCCGAGGAAAACGCGACCCGCGGCCGCGCCGAATGGCGGCAACCATACGAAGCCCAACGCCGCCACCGTCAGGACCAGATCGAGCGCATGATGGCGTTTGCCGGCGGCCGCGGGTGCCGCATGCTCGACCTGGTTCAGCACTTCGGCGATCAGCACGATTCGGGACGGCCGTGCGGCACCTGCGATCAGTGTGCGCCGGCCGAATGCGTTGCGGTCGCGTTTCGCGAACCGAACGCTGTTGAAGAGGATGCCCTTGCCGCCGTGCTCGATCTTCTGCGCGACCGCGACGGGTTGAGCTCGGGCCAGCTCTATCGGCAGGCCGGCGAACCCACCGGGTTCAAGCGGCCGGTGTTCGAGGCCCTGCTCGACGGCCTCTCGCGGGCGGATCTGGTCGACGTTCGCGCCGACTCGTTCGTGAAGGATGGACGCACAATTCGTTTTCAACGGGTGTGGTTGACGCGCCGAAGCCGGCTCGCCGGGACCGGGGACGTCGACGAGGTGCGCCTTGTGGAGACAGCAGTCAAGCCTCGGCCCAAAAGGAAAGCAGCACGCCGAAAACCCGGAGCCGCCGTAAAACCCCGCCGAACAGTTCCAGAGGCAATACTCGACGACGACGAGGCCGCCCTTTTCGAACGACTCCGCGCATGGAGGCTCGAAGAGGCGAGGCGGCGCCGGGTGCCCGCCTTCCGCATTCTTTCCGACCGAACGCTGGCGGCGATCTGCCGCGCCCGCCCGGCCGACGACGACGAACTGCTCGAAGTAGCGGGGATCGGCCCGGCCCTGCTGAAGAAGTTCGGCCGAAAGGTGCTTGCGGTCGTCAACGCCGATCCGACTCCGGACGACGAAGCCTGATCAACCCTCCCGCCCACGGGAGATGGCTCAACTTCCAAACGTTCGGCTTACCCGGAATTCGATGAGGTGGAAACTGAGCGAGTTGATGATCGGGATTACAGCGACCGAGGCAGCGACAGGTGACAGGGGCAGAAACAGCGCCAGCGGCGGTCTCCGGCGATAGCGACCAGACCGACCGTGGCCTTCCGCGAGGTTGGCAGGGACGGAGCTTGCAGAGCGGATCACGTGATCGGCAATCGACTTGAGCGGCACCGGAACCCGCAGGACAAGTGAAATGGCATCATCCGCTGCCCACCGGCTACTCACCAATAAGAACGACCCGGAGGGGACCACGCCGCCGGTCGCCGCACCCGAACGCCGTTGCCGTTGTCATTGCCGGTGGCTGTTGCTGTCGCGGTCGCTGAATCCTGTTCCTGACCCCGGTGACGGTCGCTTTCGCCGCCGCCGCGAACTCATCCGCCCAATTCTCGACCTCATGCAATTCCGGATGAGTCTGACGTTCGAACGTTCAACCCATCCCGGGACCGATGCAGAGCCGTTCGGCGATCTCACGCCACAGTTCGCCGAACGCTTTGGCGGCGGGTTGGGAGGGCAGAGTGGCCGCCACCGGTGCGCGGGTCACACCCATCCGTTCGACGACGCTCGCCGACGGGATCATCGTGCGCAGGAATCCATCGTCGGCCAGACACTCTTCGCAGGTGTCGAGGTGAATCCTCTTGCGGCGGTCGACCATCGACAGGAACGGCAGAGTGGGCTGGTGCTTCCCCGCCGTTGTGACGAATGTCCGCACCTGTTCGAGGGTGCGCATGGACAGGGTCGTGGGGATGACCGGCACGATCAGCGCGTCGGCCGCCCGGAGCACCGCCTCGGAAACCGCGGACACACTCGGCGGACAATCGATCAGCACGAGATCAAAATCGTCGGTCAGCGGCCGCAGTCGCTTTGCGAGCGCCTTTCTCGGTTTGGCGCCTTCCTCCAACGCGATGTCGAGATGGCGGTAGCTGAAGTCTGCGGGCAGGAGAAACAGATTATCGAATTCACTCGGCTGCACGAACTGAATCAGATCGAGTGATCGATCGAGGAGGGTCTCCACTCCGCCCGGAAGCCGCGGCAATGCACGAAGGTAGTAGCTTGTGGCGCCCTGCGGATCGAGATCCCATAAGAGAGTCCTGATGCCCGACATTGCGGCGGCGTGAGCCAGGTTCACCGAAGCCGCGGTCTTGCCGACGCCACCCTTGATCGTCCAGACGGCCAGCGTATCCATCAGTCAGCTCCCACCAAATGTCCTCTGATAGATTCGGCGACTCGCTTCACCCGAAAAGACCTGAAAACGTTCTTCGAATGTGTTCGCATACTCTGCCTGGCGTTCTGCCATCGTGTCTGCCAGACGACCCATCGCGAAAACGGTGCCGGCCCGGGTCGAGCCTTCGGCCATGAGGGTTTCCGCAAACGCTGCGAGGTGGCGCTGCTGAACGGCCATGTCGTTCGACCCGCCGAGGATGTCCTGGAACTGTTTGAGTTCCTTGACCAGACGCGTGAGCGTCTTCTTCGAGTAGAGACCACCGAAGAACTCGAGAAGATAGCGGAGCTTTTTGGCGTCGATCCGAAGGCGGTGGAGATCTTCGGCAGGGGGAGGGTCGGAGAGTCGCGCACCGCGTTTGACCATCTTGCGGTAGGCCTTGAGAATCTTTTTCCCTGCGATGTCGCCGATCGGTTGGGCGGCTTTGGGGGAGTCCGACACCTCGCCGTCGGCCTCGGACAGCAGCGACCACACTTCCATGAGGCGGTGGAATCTCTTCGACCGCAGGGCACTGCGAACCCTCCGCAGAGCCTTGGCTCGTTCGCGCCGCAGGAGCTTTTCAAAGTCGTCGATTTCGTGTGCCGCGGTCTCGAGCTGCCGCCGGTAGCCATCCATCTCGAGCAGGTAGACATCGAGATCTCGACAGGGGCCGGTGGCTTCGCCGAGCCATCCGAGTTCACCCGCGAGGGTGTCCGATTCGGTTCGGGGAAGAACTCCTTTGATCTGACTCAAGGCCGACCTGGCGCGTCGACACGCGACCCGGAGGTCGTGGAGAAACTCGACGTCGGTATCCTCGATCACTCCATCCACGTTGGCCGCAACTGTCGCCCGGAGACTCTCGAGGACCTTTCGCAACACATCATCTGAACGTTGGTCAGGCCGCAGCGCGGTCTGCGGTTTCGACGAATAGTCGCCCGGGCGCCGACCGCGAATCTCCGCAGCCGCGGCCGCGATATCGATACGGGGCGGGTCGGTGGCGCCGCTCTCGTGAAGAAGTTTCTTGACGCGGTTGTGTGCGCGGCGAACCGCTCCGATCGGTTGCACCGTCACTGTCCGAATCGGTCTTCCGGCATCCCGGTTCGATTGGTCGAGCGGGGTGGATTCCTCAACAACCAACCTGGCGACGGTGTTACCCCTGGAGTCGAGAACTCGCGCATGCTGGCGAGAAACTCGAGCGGCTGCGAACGGGAGCAACGCCCTGACGCCTGACACCTCGACAAGTTCCGATCTCAGGAAGCCGTCGGGAAGATCTTGGGCGAAATGGACGTCGCGATCTACTGGAAGAACGTAAGGGTGCGCGCTGGAAGGCGAACACCAGTGCAGCGTCTTGCGCCCGCTCTGGCGCTCGCAGGTGAGCCGGCATCCCCGGTTGAAAAGGCGCCAATCGAAGGTATCGAGATAGGTGACGCGGAGGGTCGATTTCGGTTCGATCTCGAGCCGGTCACCGAGACGATTCCCGAGCAGAGCGAAGGACCAGTCGTCCGCGGCGAGTGTGGTTGCTTCCGGCATAAGCGGCTGCGGGTGGCGGCACCCGGGAAAGCACCGAGGGTATCACGGACAAAAGAAACAGGAGCGTGAAAGGTGACACCTTCCACGCTCCCGTCGAACTGGGCTGAATACTCCAAACACGGACGAACCGACGTGTGTCAGTCCAAGCCCGATGCGTGCTCGAAGAGGTCTTATTTCTTGGCGGCCGGTTTTTTGGCAGCGGCCTTCTTCGGCGCAGCCTTTTTGGCGGCCGCTTTCTTTTTGGGTGCAGCCTTTTTCACGGCCGGTTTTTTGGCGGCGGCCTTTTTCGGCGCAGCCTTTTTGGCGGCCGGTTTCTTGGCGGCGGCTTTTTTCGGCGCGGCCTTTTTCACGGCCGGCTTTTTGGCGGCCGCTTTCTTCTTGGGCGCAGCCTTTTTCACGGCCGGCTTTTTCGCAGCGGCCTTTTTCGGCGCAGCCTTTTTGGCGGCCGGTTTCTTGGCGGCGGCTTTTTTCGGCGCGGCCTTTTTCGCGGGCGATTTTGCCTTTGCAGTTCCGGTCGTCTTTGCCATCTCGATCCTCCTCTTTCCTCTTGGTGTTCGAACGATAGCTACTTGATGAATTGATATTAACACGCTTGGTAAAAATTCTGATCAACAGACGTAGATTCCAAAATCCTTCACCTCTATAATCGAGGATTGATTTCACCGAGTCCTGAAGTCTGAATGACGGAGAGTGACGATGGCCGAAGCGAAGACGATCGAAAAACTGACGCCGGATTCTCCCCGTGCATTCATCAACCGCGAACTGAGTTGGCTTCGATTCGCGCGTCGCGTCCTCGAGATGGCGAAGGACCCGGAGGTGCCTCTTCTCGAACGCATCAAGTTTGCGGGCATCCTCGGCATGTTGCACGACGAGTTCTTCATGAAACGCGTCAGCGGCCTGAAGCGGCAGGTGAACAAGGGCGTGAACAAATTGTCACTGGACGGTTTGACACCGTCGCAAGAACTTGCGGCGTGTCGGAAGGAAGTGATCAAACAGAGCCGGGAGCTTTCGCGCCTGATGAGCGAGGAGCTGCGGCCGTCTCTGGCTGAAGCCGGCATTGGTATCGCTGAAATGAAAGACCTCAGCGAGCACCATCGCGCGGACCTCACCGAGTACTTCAAGCGTTCGGTTCTCCCGATCCTCACGCCGCTTGCGGTGGACGCCGAACACCCGTTTCCATTCATCAGCAGCCTCGGGCTCAACCTTGCGGTCACGGTGAGGGAGAAGAAACGTGGCGAGCGTTTTGTTCGCGTCAAGGTCCCGACCAACCGCAACCGTTGGGTCCCTCTCAGCGATCGCTCGGGGTTCGTGCCACTCGAGCAGGTGATCGCCGAAAATCTCGATCAACTTTTTCCGGGCGCCGAAATCGTGTCATACGTTTTTCGGGTCACCCGGGCGGCGCGTGGCGAGGAAGGCGAGGAACGCGACTCGATGATCCACACCGGTGTCCTGGAACCGGGCAGCATCATTCGCCAGGTCACCAACGACCTCAAGGCTCGGAGATTTGCCGGCGAAGTGCGTCTGCAGATGGCGAAGGAAACGCCGAAGAAGATGAGGCAGTGGTTGACGCGTCAGCTCAAGTTGGCCGACAAAGACGTCTATGTCGCCGACCACTTCCTGGCAGTGGCCGACCTGCTTCGATTCTCCGTGGAAGGCCACGAGGAACTACGCGACCCTCCGCATGCTCCGATCACCCACCAACGGCTTCGCAACCTGATCGCCAGCGACACCGGTGCGATCTTCGAAGAGATCTCGCGCGGCGACATTCTGCTCCATCACCCCTACCACAGCTTCGACACCTCGGTTCTGAGATTCCTGCAGGCCGCTTCTCTCGACGACGACGTTCTCGCCATCAAGCTGACGATCTATCGCACCTCGTCCGACTCGCCGATCATCCAGGCCCTGGCCGAAGCGGCTCGTCGCGGCAAACAAGTGGCGGTGCTGGTGGAAATCACGGCGCGATTTGATGAAGAACCGAACATCGCGTGGGGCCGCCTGCTCGAGCGCGAGGGTGTCCACGTCTCCTACGGGGTTGAAAAACTGAAGACCCACGTCAAGTTGGCGATGGTGGTGCGCGAGGAGGCCAACGGCGTGCAACGCTACGTCCACGTCGGCACCGGGAACTACCACAGCGGCACCGCGAGGCTCTATGAAGATGTCGGCCTTTTGAGTTGCGACCCCGACCTCAGCGCGGACGTGGCCGCCGTGTTCAACGAGCTCACGAGCTCCACGCCTTTTGACGGCTATCGACTGATGTTGGTGGCACCGCGCTCGATGCGGACGCGGTTCGTTGAACTCATCCGACGCGAAACGGCGCACGCCGTCGACGGAAGGTCGTCGGGCATTCGCGCCAAGATGAACCAGCTCCAGGACCCCGCGATCATCCGCGAGCTCTACGCGGCCAGTCAGGCGGGGGTGCCGATCACTCTCAACGTGCGTGGCCTGTGCTGTCTCCGTCCGGGGATCAAAGGTCTGTCCGAAAACATCCGCGTGTTCAGCGTGCTCGGCCGGTTCCTCGAACACGGCCGGATCTACGGATTCGAAAACGCGGGCTCACCGGAGTACTTCATCGGTTCTGCGGACTGGATGAAGCGCAACCTCGATCGTCGAATGGAAACCATCGCTCCGGTGCGCGACCCGCTGCTGGTTGCGGAGGTCGAAGAAATTCTGACGGTTGCCGAAAACGACAACTGCACGGTCTGGGACCTCCGGTCGGACGGAACCTACGTCCGGCGCCGCCCCGCAAAAGGTGAAGAACCGCGGCCGTCGCAACAGGTGTTCATGAACATCGTGCGATAGGTCTGGGAGAATTCGGAATTCGGAATTTCGATCATCTTCCGCGGGCCGCCTTGTGTTCGGCTTCGACCTCGGTGAGGAGCTCGCGGAGACGGTCGTGCGTCAGCACGTATTCGGTGTGGCAGAAACCGCAGGTGAGAACCGCACGTCGGTCGTTGTCTTCGTCCATCGCCGCTCGGATCTCACCAACCCCGAGCAGCTTGAGCGCCGCCTCCACCTTTTCGATCGAACAGCCACAGAGAAACTGTACTGGCAGCTCGTCGAGAATGGTGCAGCCGTCGGGGAAGACCGTCGCCAACCATTCCCGGGGACCATCTCCCTCCGCAATTCGAGACGAGAGACTTCCGAGCTCGCGGATGTGGTCGACCAGAATCTCCGCTTCTTCATCGCTGACGCCCGGCAGGAGTTGAATCAGCATTCCGCCGGCGATATCGACCCGACCTTCGGGAATGACGTGTGCCCCGAAGACGACGGCTGCGGGCGATTGTTCCGACTCGTTCAAATAGACTGCGAGGTCCTTTGCGAGGTCGCCCGAAACGAGATCGACCACTCCGCGGTAGGGATCGCCGCGGCCGGAATCACGGGTCACCACGAGTTGACCGCCTCTACCGACGACGCCCGCAACGTCGAGGTCACCGTCAGACTTTCGAGGTGTGGCGGCGTGCGGGTTGGTCGCCATCGCGCGGACCCATCCGGCCGGCGATGCGGTCGCCACGAGCCGGCCCGCGGGTCCGCCGCCGTCTGCCTCGAGGGTCAACACCGGTTCTCGGGATGTCACCTTTTCGAAGGTCGCCGCCAGCAGCAGCGCTCCGGTCGACATTCTCGCAAGAGCCGCCGCGACCTGCGGAGACGGGTCGTGAATCCTCCGAAGTTCCTCGGCGGTTTCTGTGGTCAAGGCGGCTACAACCCGCGCTCGCCCGTCGAGAGCTACAGCCCGTATCAGATGGTCGCCTGGTTGCCCGGTCATGCTCCTGTCCTCTCACGGATGGTTGCGATTGGCCGGGGGAAGCTGCAAGAAGGTTTGCCGAATTCCGAATTCCGAATTCCGAATTCCGAATTCCACCTGTCCGTCATGCGACCTTCGGGTCCGCCTTCTTCGGTTCGCTCTTCTCGACCTTGGCGTCGCTGGTCTTTTCGCTCTTGGCGTCGGTGGTCGTGGCTGCGGCGCTCGCAGTTTCCTTTTCGCTTTCCGACGGACGCGATCCGTCGCCCTTTGCATAGTCGTTGACGTACCAGCCGCTCCCCTTGAACTGAAGGGCGGGAGCCCCCAACAAACGATGGGCCGCTCCACCGCATTTGGGGCACACGCCATCGTGTTGACTCGAAGCGCGTTCGATGCGTTCGAAGCGGTTCCTACATTTCTGACATTTATATTCATACAGGGGCATGGAGATCCTCCGGCGCGATCGGCGGACCGATCGCGGGAGAGTTATTCTGCGATCTGAGCGTTGTTTTGTCAAGTATCGTTCTGGCCCGTTCGGGCGTGGCAGTCCAGCCACGTCTGTTACATTGTGGATATGCGGGCTGGAAATGGAGAGAATTCGATGAAGAAGATCCTGTGGTGCGGACTCCTCCTTGTGGCGGCCATTGGCTGCAGTTCGTCCGGTTCGACCGATTCCAATCTCGAGGCATGGACCCGGGAGGTTCGGGTGATCGCGCCGCACCAGATCGGCGACCGGGAGTACGAGGAGGTGGCGAGCCTCGAAGAGAAGGTGACGATTGCCACCATGGGTGAGGAAAACGCCGTCTCAACCGCCAAGGAGAACCTACGGCGCCGCGCGGCCAAACTCGATGCTGACGCCGTGGTGATCGTTGCCTGCGGTCAGAACGTCAAACCGACCGAGACGAATTCGATGCGAAGCATGGGCCCCGAGGTGGTGTGCCGGGGCGTGGCGATCCGCTGGAAGAGCAACTGACCTGGTCTCGGCATTCCGAAACGACCCATGATGAGTGAGTTCGCGGGTGTGGATTCGTCGCCGCCGCAGGATCGGCTCAACGCGGTGGTTCTGGTCGGCGGCGGGAGCCGCCGCATGGGGAGACCGAAACAGTTTTTGCGGCGCGACGGGGTGACGCTGGTGGAGATCGCGGTCGCCGCGGTCGGAGGGCTCGTCGACCGGGTCGTTCTCGCAGGCGGTGGGGCAGTGCCGGAAGTACTTGATGGCCTCGAACGTGTGGCCGATGCTTCAGGGGCCCAGGGGCCCCTCGGAGGCATCCTGGCCGCAATGAGGTGGGCCCCGGAATCTGCGTGGATCGTTGCGGCGTGCGACATGCCGCGGGTTCGCCAAGAGGCGGTGGCGTGGCTCGTTTCCGAACGATCCCCTGAATTCTGGGCCGTCCTTCCGCAGATGGACGTGGGTCGGGTGGATCCACTCCTCGCCGTTTACGAACCGTGGATGAGGGAGGTGCTCGAGCGGCGGGCCGCGGATGGCCGGTTCGGAATGCAGGGTTTGGCGGAGTCGGACCGGGTGTGGTGCCCGAGTCCCCCTGAAAATCTCCGCGATGCGTGGATGAATGTGAACACCCTGGAAGAATTCGAGAGTTCAGCGGTTATAGATGTATGATGAGCGCGACTATGACCGATATTTCCAACGTTTTGCCGCCATTGAGTCTCCATGTGATGCCGACGGATGGTTCGCCGTTCGACAGGGCGCTTTCCGGTGAGAGTTTTGTCATCGGGAGGTCCTCGAAAGCCGACCTCACGATTCCGGATCGCTCCATGTCGAGGATGCACACGAGGCTGTTCCTCACGGAGGGCGCCTGGCACGTCGAGGACCTCGGTTCTCGAAACGGCACCCTGATCGGGGGCCGTCAGGTAGAGCAGCCGGTCAAGGTCGGTCACGGATCAGTGATCCAGGTCGGCAGCACCTCGATCACCTTGCGGGAGGCCACCCGCCCGATGCCGAGCAACCAGGTGAGCTCGGTCAGCCGCGACAGCCACACAATTTTCCGGTCGGCGGCGGAACTGCTGCAGGCGCCCGAAGAGATCCGGACCGATTCGGTGACCCCGATGGGCGAGGGGCTGCGCCGCTATGCGGACCGGCTCCGTCTGCTGACCGAAGTCAACCTTGCCCTCGACAGGGTCATGTCGTTGGAAGATCTTCTCGATTTGATCCTCGATCGGGCCTTCGAATATCTGAGGCCCGAGGACGCCGCGATCTACCTGCGGACGGAAGACGGCGGATATGAACGCGCTGCCAGCCGTTCGACGGGGAAGGGAAACGCCGAGATCCTTTTTTCTACCAGCCTCATGGAGCAGGTCGTCGAGGGTCGCCAGGCTGCCCTGGTGCTCGACGCCCAGACCGACGAGCGTTTTCACGAGGCCATGAGTTTGCTCGATGCGGGTGTCCGTTCTCTGGTGGCGGCTCCTCTCCTCGATCCCGATGGCGCCCTCGGTCTCATCGTTCTCGGCTCGCGTCTGACGATGCGCCAGTTTGAAGAAGAGGACATGGAGTTGTTGGCGTCGCTCGCATCGGTCGCCGCCATGCGGATCCGCAACGTCCATCTCGCCGAAGAGGCCGCGGAGCGCAAGCGCCTCGAACAAGAAGTTGCCCTCGCCCGCGAGATCCAGGTCGGTCTGCTGCCGGACAAGCTTCCCGAGGTGCCGGGTTGGGATATCGTGGCGGGCAACATCCCGTCCCGCGGAGTGTCCGGCGACTTCTTCAAGGTCGAGATGCGGCACGACAACAGCGAAGTCGTGTTGATGCTGTCCGATGTTTCCGGAAAGGGCATCGCAGCTTCGCTCCTGACCGCATCTCTCGAGGCACTCTCCGCCGGTCCGATTCACGACGGGGTCCCGGTCGAGGATGTTTTTCGTTCGGTGTCGCACCTGCTCTTCGAACGGACGCCGCCTGAAAAGTATGCGACATCGTTTCTGGTCTCGGTGGTGCCCGAGACCGGGAAGCTGCGCTATTGCAACGCCGGTCACAACCCCGGTCTGCTGCTGCGCGCCGACGGCTCGACCGAATGGCTGGAGTCGACCGGTATGCCGCTCGGGATTTTGCCTGAAGGGGTTTTCAGCGCCGGCGAAAAGACGCTCGCGGTCGGCGACACGCTCGTCCTTTACACCGACGGCATCACCGAACCCGAAAACCCGGACGAAGAAGAGTACGGCGAAGAGCGTCTGCGCGAGATCTGTATCAAGACCCGACCCGAACCGGTGGCCGAAATCATGAAGGCGATTGAAAAAGACCTCTATGAGTTCGCGCGCGGTGTTCCTTTTCCCGACGACCGGACCCTGTTGCTGATCCGCCGCCTCGAGGGCTGATCGAATCCCAACCCCCGCATAAATGAAAATTGTTTCAGAAATGAAATGTAACTGCGTCTCAAGTGCGTTATGATATGTGGCGTCCAACCAATGTGACGGGCATTTCAATCGCGAATCGGGGATGACGGAGCCGGTGGAGACCAGCGCGAGCTTCTTGCGTGCTCGTGGCTGGAGATCCCAACGCTACGGACGAACGGCTCGGGGGGGCTGTGATGATCGGCAGAAAACTCTCGCATTTCGAGATCACCGCCAAACTCGGCGAGGGTGGGATGGGCGAGGTGTGGCTGGCCCGCGACACCCGCCTCGGCCGGACCGTGGCGCTCAAGACTCTGCCACCGGTGCGCGCCGAGAGCGAGGACCGCCGTCGACGATTCGAGGACGAGGCCCGCGCCGCATCGGCCCTCAACCACCCAGGCATCGCCCACATCTACGACGTCGGTGAGGCTGGCGGCATCCACTTCATAGCGATGGAGCATGTGGAAGGCGAGAGTCTCGACCTCCGCATGGCGCGGGCGCCACTCACAGTGTCCGAGATCGTCGATTTCGGTTCGCGTCTCGCCGATGCCCTGGCCGCTGCACACGAGCGCGGCGTCACCCACCGCGACATCAAACCGTCCAACCTGATGGTCACTCCGGAGGGTCGCCTCAAGGTCCTTGATTTCGGGCTCGCAAAACTGCAGCCAGCCATCGATGGCGATGCAGACGGCACGATGGAAACCATGACTCGCCCCGGGGTTGTCATGGGCACGGTCCAATACATGAGTCCCGAGCAGGCTCTCGGCAAGGATGCCGACCACCGCAGCGACATCTTCTCCACTGGCGTGGTTCTCTACCAGATGGCCACCGGCCGTCTGCCCTTCCAGGGGTCGACGCCCACCGAGACCATCACCGAAATCGTGAAGTCTGAGCCCATCCCGGTCGGCGAGCTCAGCCCGGTCTCGCCGCCCGAGCTCGAACGCATCATTCGCAAATGCATGGAGAAGGACCCCCGACGGCGTTATCAGAGCGCCCGAGAACTCGCGGTCGATCTCGACAACCTCAAGCGCGACACCGACAGTGGAGTCGTGGTTCCGACCGCGCCGGTCCGCTCGTCCAGATCGTGGGTCCCCTACGGCATCTTGGCTCTTGTGGCACTGATCGCGATTGCCGTCCAGTTCTTCCTGAGCCGTGGAGCGGACCCCTCGAGCGAGTCCATCACCTCGATCGCGGTACTGCCTTTCGAGAACGGCACCGGCGATGCCGACGTCGAGTACCTTTGCGATGGGCTCACCGAAAGCCTGATCAACACTCTGTCCCAGATCCCGGACCTCAAGGTGATCTCGAACCGGTCCACGCGGGCGTACAAGGACAGCGACGACGACCCGCAGGCCATCGGCCGCGCCCTCGACGTCCAGGCCCTGCTGATGGGTCGACTCGCGCAACGCGGTGCCCAGCTCGCAGTGAGTGCAGAGCTGGTCGACGTGTCCGACAGCCACCAGCTGTGGGGCGGCCGATTCAACCGTGAGCAGGGCGACGTACTGACCATCGAAGAAGAGCTCACGCGAACCATCGCGGAGACTTTGAAGATCAAGCTGACCGAAGATACGGAACGGCAGTTGGATCGCCGGTACGCGGTCGATCCCGAGGCCCACCGCCTCTACCTCCAGGGACGGCAGTTCAGCATCGGATCGGCGACGGAGATGAACAAGGCGGTCGACTACTTCCAGCAGGCCATCGCCAAAGACCCTGGCTACGCCCAACCGTACGCCGCGCTCGCCGACGTCTACACCACCCTCGCGTATCACGGAGTCATGGGTCGTGCCGAGGCCCTCGAGAAGTCGAGGATCGCGGTGGAACACGCCCTCGAGATCGATCCCAATCTCGCGGAGGCGCTCGCCGCGTCGGCCGAGAGGAAGTACCTCTTCGAGTGGGATTGGGAAGGTGCGGAGGCCGATCTCAAACGCGCCGTCGAGGCCAACCCCGGGAGCGACTTCGTACGAATCGCGTACGCCTACTTTCTGTCGGCGGTGGCACGATTCGACGACGCCATCGAGCAGGCGACGGTCGCCAAAGAACTCGACCCTCTCTCACCGTCGGCCTTCCACATCGTGGCCTATTCGCTGATGGGTAAACGCGAGTACGACAAGGCGGCGGCCGAGTTTCGCGCCGCCCTCGATCTCAACCCGAACTGGACCTGGGGCTACATCAAGCTCACCAAGACCTACGCCGACAACGGGCAGTGTGAAGAGGCTTTCGCGACTGCCGAGGATGCCGAGGCGGAGCTGCACGGCGGCGGGACCCCGACTGCCCGGTCGTGGATGGGCTACAGCTACGGCAAGTGTGGCGACACCGAACGAGCTGAGGCCGCCCTGCGCACTCTCGACGAGTATGCCGAGGATGGTGCTGTCGATCCGATCACCTACGGGATCATTTACTCGGCGTTCGGTGACAAAGACCGATTGCTCGACGCGCTCGAAAAGGCGGTCGACCAACACTCCATGCTGGCGGCGTTCATGCCGGGCGTCCCCGCCTATTACATGCCGGGACTCGAAGACGATCCACGATTCCAGAAAATCATGGAGCGGCTCGGCTTCACCGGGTCGGGAGTCCACGGAGGAGCAGCGAAATGACGATCGAACCGGGTCTGAGTCTTTTAAACTACCGCATCGTTGATGCCCTCGGCGAGGGCGGGATGGGCGAGGTGTGGCGCGCCGAAGACACGAAGCTCGGCCGCCAGGTGGCGCTCAAGGTGCTGCCGGACGAGTTCGCCAAAGACCCCGAACGGATGGCCAGGTTCGAGCGTGAGGCCAAAGTTCTGGCATCGCTGAATCACCCGAACATCGCCCATCTGTACGGTCTCGAGAGCGTCAACACCCAAATGGCAGCCGGGACGGCTGCCCCACAAGGCAGTGAGGCTGATGAGGAAAGAATTGTGGGGCAGGCGTCCCGCCTGCCAGACACAGATGCAGAACGCAAGCCTCTTACCCCACAAGGGTCCCGGGCTGCCGAGGAAGGGCTTGTGGGGCAGGCGTCCCGCCTGCCAGACACGGATTCCGTCGTCACCACCTTCCTGGTAATGGAACTGGTGGAAGGTGAGGACCTCTCCGAGCGGATCAAGCGCGGACCGATTCCCATCGAAGAGGCCAGCCCGATCGCGCTCCAGATCGCCGAGGCGCTGGAGGCTGCGCACGAGCAGGGCATCGTCCACCGCGATCTCAAACCCGCCAACATCAAGCTGCGTCCCGACGGCACGGTGAAAGTGCTCGACTTCGGACTCGCCAAGGCGTGGGATGCGGACACCGAGGGCGCCAATCTCTCGATGTCGCCGACCCTGACCGCCCACGCAACGGCGGCCGGAGTCATCCTCGGCACAGCGGCCTACATGGCGCCTGAGCAGGCGGCGGGCA
>Ga0210074_1000465_pt1 | contig 14300 bp, 15 predicted proteins | sample China_Galinas_Co_FD_184860 | JGI IMG/M metagenome (GOLD analysis project Ga0210074, IMG submission 184860) | Wetland microbial communities from San Francisco Bay, California, USA, that impact long-term carbon sequestration -... | ecosystem: Environmental > Aquatic > Marine > Wetlands ... | reverse complement strand
TCTTTTTTAGATCAGTTAATTGATTTTCAAGTTCAGGATTTATTCCCGTTACCTGAACGACTTTCGTTTTATTCCCGTGAGAAATAAGGCTATACGTTTCAAACCTTGGAACTATTAAATTGACTCCGGCAGTATTCTTTAGTTCTGTTAAGTGTTTTTTATCAAGTACCATGCTTTCGTCTAATGATTTCTTTTCCCAGTAGTCCTTTCCATGAACCTGTATATAGCCGGTGTACATTCTTACTGAAGCATCAATTGAATAATCATAATAACCTGTTTGCATCGAACGCATTAGTAACGCAAGAATAACGGCAAAGAAAACTGAGGCAGCAGCAATAAATGTTCGCTTTTTATTCCTCCATAAATTGCGCCATGCAAGTTTAATATAAGTACTCATCTTACTCTCTTCATATTTCGTTCAGAGTAAAAAGATTCATCAGTTTTAATATTAAATTGAATTTTATTGTAATCCATAATTGTTTTGTTGCCGGGCTTGTCTTCGGGTATCATTTCCCAATGAGTGAAAATATTTCTTCCATCCATTTTCTGCAGATTATTACCAATGAATTGCTTAACCATAAAACCATCTTCATCGTAATACTCTACTTTTGGTTCAAGGTAAGTGTCTTTAGCAATCCAGGCGATGATTTTGCCCCATACAACTCCGGCATCGGGTTTGGGTGTAAGCTGAATCTTATAGCAATCCAATCCGTCAATATTCTCTTCGCCAATAATTTTGTGCGTATAATCTTTAATGACAGATGATTCTTTAACAAGATCATCATTGGTAAAATCAGATCCCATCCAGCTCTGCAGCATCATCGAAGGTGGAATTTTTATTACTTTCTGAGCTGAGGGCAGCCAGTTCCAGACTTCTGTTTTTCTTTTAAGAGTAACTGTTCCTTTATCTCTTGCCGGTTCAGTTATATAAATCATTGAATAATCCGGTTCGAGCGCCCAGACTTTCATCCCCATTTCACGTGACCAATCAGGTTTTACAATTTTCATTGTTATTTCTGAATAGCTCGATTTTGCTTTCATCAGTTCATCTGCTTTTTTCACAATCTCCGTTGCATCTTGCCCAAAAGTGTTTACTAAAAAAAGTAACAGAATAATTAATGAATAAAAGAAAGACTTAAACATTTTTAACCTTTTTTATTTTTTACAAAAATTTCTATCATATAATTGCTCATTTCATCAAGAGGATAGCCTTCGGGAGCTGTCACATAATTCAACCCGATTCCATCGAACATTGTCCCTAACATCAGTGCTTCCATTGTCGGATTATTTGATCCCATTTCTTTAAATAATTTCACTACGTAATTCAAATAATCATCTCTCATTTTTTCATAAAGTTCTGATAATTTTTTGTGAACATCTGACTGGTGGACTAGGAAAAGATAAAGTTTCCAAAGTGTAATGTTTTTTTTAAGGTGATCGATCGTTTTGACTATCATTTGCTCAATTTGTTTTTCGGCAGGTCGATTTTCGGACATTTGAACAATCTGCATAATTTCATCATAAATTTTCATTATTACAGTATTAAGAAGATGCTCTTTGCTTTTATAATAGTTATATAGAAGCCCTTTTGAAATTTGCGCTTTTTCAGCTATTTGGGATATGGAAGTAGCGTGATAACCTTTTAAAGCAAAAAGCTCAAGCGCTATTTTTTCAATGTTTTCGCGGCTTTTTTGCCTAATTTCACTAAATTGTGCTTTTGTTCTTGGACTCATAATATTTTTTATGATTAAACGTTCGTTCAAAGATAAATTGATTAATAGAAAATGTCAATCTTTTTTTAAGAGTGGTCACTGAAGTTGATTTGAATCACAATTGCCTGAGAGCGGAAAATTGAACTTACTCTTTAATTGCTTTGATAACGAGATCTTTCGATTTCTCATTGTTAAAAATTGTCAGGTCAAAACTTGAAAAATACTCGACATTGCTGAATTCTATCTTTTTTAAAACAGCATCAAAATCATCCCGCGTGTGTGGAAACAATTTGGTTGAGATGAGTTTATGTTCAGTGGGTTTTGCTTTGTTGAATATCAAAATGTTAAATGTAATATCATCACTAATAAAATCATAAAAGCGTATAAAATATTTATCTCCACCCTCAGTAATACTAACTATTCGTTGCATTTCACTTAGTATTTTTTCATAATTCAAAATCTGAATTAATAAAGTTCCCTGCGGTTTTAATATCTGTTTACATCTTTGCAATGATTTTACCAGTTGCTCCTTCCCGATATTAGCAAAAGTATTTCCCAACGAAATAACCAAATCAAATTGTTTATCAAATTCTTCAGAGATAGAATTAATAGATCTATTATGAAATGTCACGTTTGCTTTTTCTTTTTCAATATTTTTCTTTGCGATTTCCAGCATTTCAACGGAGGGATCAAATGCTGTTACTTTAAGTCCAAGAGAAACAAGTGCAATTGAATCTACCCCGCTACCGCATCCGAGATCGGCGGCATATTTCATTTCCGGATTAAGAAAATTTTTGAGAAGCTTTTTCTTATTTTCAACTGCTATACCAAACGAGATCATTTCATCATAATTAAATGCGAGATCATCGTAAAAAGTATTATTGGGAAGTAATTTTTCCATTATTAATATATCGTTTTTGGGTTCCCTGATATATATTTATTTTTACATATAACAATCGAAATAATTTACATTTAGCAAAAAGAAATTTAAGGAAGATAAAATGCCGAATCCACTTATATCACACATTGAAATTCCATCTACAGATTTAAATCGTTCATCGGAATTTTTTAAGAAAGTTTTTGATTGGGACTTTAAACCGTTTGGGAATGGATACTTACTCAATAACAATCACCAGGGAATTACGGCTGGGGTAAGAAAAGTAGAATCAGTTGCAAAAGGCAACACAACAGTTTTTCACATAACAGTTGATCAACTCGAGCAAGTATTAGAAAAAACTAAAACAGCTGGTGGTCACATCATAGTCGGAAAAACAACAATTCCTGCAATGGGATGGTATGCTGTTATTTCGGACCTTGATGGTAATAGCATTGGTCTATATCAAAAAAATTAATCTAGACTAAAAAACAGCTTCTTAATTATTAAGCGGAGATAACAGTTTCTTCTTCGTTCTCTTCGATCCGGTATGTGTGGTTTATCGTCATCGCTTTTTTCAACATAGCCGAAACACCACAATAAGTTTCCGATGAAAGTTCAATTGCTCTTTCAACATCTTTTTCCTTAATATCTTTTCCATAGAAAACATATTCAAGATCAATTTGTGTAAATACTTTTGGGTGTGTTTCAGATTGCTGTGCAGAAATATTAATTTCAAAATCAGTTAGCTTAACTCTTTTTTTCTGAAGAATACTAACCACATCACTTCCGGTGCATCCTGCTAACGCCATCAAAACCAGTTCTTTTGGTCTTACCCCTGCATTACTTCCACCTAATTTTTCAGGGCCATCCATTGTAATCCAGTGATTTGATTCCCCTTTAGCTGCCAGGGTTAATCCTTTTACTTGCTTTAGGTAAACTTTTTTTGTTTCCATTTCACCCTTTCTAAATAATTAAATTATTGTATAAAAATTGGATGCTCTAATTAAATATTCGATTCAAATTACAACTTATGGGTAAGTCATTTTTAAACTCTCGAAATGATTTAAATAAGAGATATTTGTCCAGAAAAGTCGTTTAGAAATATCCTAAAATAATTTTAATCCTTTTGGAACTATCAATGCTGGAATTTCGTTTTCAATAGTGTAATTATTAAACACTTAAAAATGGAGAATAAAATGAAAAAATTAGCTTTAATCGCATTAGTCGTATTTATGACTTCTTCTTTATTTGCACAATATGATGCAAAAATGGTATCAAATGCTGTAAAAAGCAATTTAGTTGAAACCGCAATTAGCGCCGGAGATTTCACAACATTAGTAACTGCTTTAACTGAAGCAGATTTAGTAAATGCACTAGAAGGTGATGGACCTTTTACAGTTTTTGCACCAACAGATGAGGCTTTTAAAAAGTTACCGAATGGAGTTTTGAAAAATTTACTTGAAGATAAAGAAGCTTTAAAGAATGTCTTATTATACCACGTAGTTTCAGGCGATATTACTTCAAATCAGATAACTAAACTTAATGAAGCCAAGACTCTTAATGGTTCAGATGTAAAAATTATGGTTGAAGATGGTAAGGTAATGGTTAATAATTCGCAGGTAGTCGGTGCAGATGTTATCGCATCAAACGGAATTATTCATGTAATTGACACTGTTTTACTCCCCCCTACAAAATAACCCCCAATGTGGATGATGAAGATACCCCGGAGTGATGACCCGGGGTTTTTTATTGCAGATTTTTAGTTGATGCTTTTATTAATTCCCACGCATCAACTACATGCTGTCTTTCATGTCTTATACTACCAATCGTTAATCTAATCACAAATTTTCCATTCAGCTTTGTGTGCGATAAGAAGAGCCTTCCGGATGAGTTAATAAGTTCTAATAATTTCTCGTTTAATATATTCATTTCTTCCTTAGATTTATTTTCCGGATGGTATCTGAAACACACTGTTGAAAGTGGTACGGGAGTCATCCGCTCAAAATCCTTTTCATTATCAATCCATTCAGAAAATTCTTTTGCAAGTTCAATGTGAGTTCTGATAATCTTTGATAAACCCTCAACGCCAAAATATCGTATTACATACCAAAGTTTTAATGAACGAAATCTTCTGCCAAGTTGTATTCCATAATCCATCAGATTTTCAACCTCATCATCTTGTTTAGTTTTTAGATACTCCGGCACCAAACTAAATGCCTGCTTAAGAATTTTCGGTTTTCTTGTATAATAAATACTAAGATCCATTGGAGTGAACATCCATTTATGTGGATTGATCACAATTGAATCTACTTTATTCCATCCTTCAGTAATCCATTTCATTTCAGGAAGCAAAGCAGCGACACCCGCATATGCTGCATCAATGTGCAGCCAGAGATTATGTTTCTCACAGATTTCTGAAATTAGTTCTACCGGATCAACACTTGTTGTAGAAGTTGTTCCAACTGTAGCTACCACACAAAAAGGTTTCCATTCATTCTTTAAATCTTCTTCAATTGCTTCTTCCAGTTTTTCCGGAATCATTTCATATTTATCATTAACTGGGATTTTTTTTATTCCTTCAAGTCCAATTCCAAGTGTCAAAGCACCTTTATCAATAGAAGAATGTGCGTGTTCTGAACAATACATCCTAAGCCTGGGGATGTCGCTTCGTCCTGCCATTCCTTTTTCTCTGAATCCAAGATTTAGCTGCTCACGAGCAGAGGCAATTGCGTGCATCGAACTTGTAGATGCAGTATCATAAATGATTCCCCAATAATCGTCCGGTAAACCAACCATTTGCCTGAACCAGTTCATCATAGCTTTTTCAAGTTCAGTAAAAGCAGGTGAGGTCTTCCATAGCATACCGTTTATACCTAAACCGGCAGTAAGTAGCTCAGCTAAAATCCCCGGGCTGCTTGAAGTTGAATTGAAGTAAGCCATAAACCCGGGATGATTCCAGTGAGTAATTCCTTCCATTAATATTTTATCAACATCTCTTAAAACATTTTCAATTTCTTCTCCTTTTCGTGGTGGGGATTCAGGAATCCTTTTCAAAACATCTCCAGGATTAACTTGAGATAGTGGAGAATATTTTTCAATATTATCAATATAATCAGCAATCCAGTCAATAAGCTGATGCCCGTTTTTCCTGAATTCTTCTATTGGCATATCTGACATAGTAATTCCCATTGGTTTTAAGAACTTTTGCACCTGTCCACTTAAATCGGACAAATTCACTAATTAAATCGTATTAAAAATAATAAATGAATTTGTCTTTATTCACTTTGCGAATTTTAATAAGTTAATCTATCTGAAATTTTCAATTATGATTTATGAATAAATTTACACTGGTTTTACTGTCGGTCATCTTCCTATTCTCAGTTTCCTGCAAAGAAAATTTACCACTTGATAAAGACCTGACAAAAAAAAGTTATGATCTAATAAATCAGTATGGAGAGCAGACTACTTTCCCGGAGGATATATTAGGACACATCACTGTAATGGGATTTATTTATACTCATTGTCCTGATATCTGCCCAATGACAACACACAATATGTTTCTCACACAAAAAAAACTTACTGATTTAGGGATAGGAAATGTAAAATTCATAGCCCTCAGTTTCGACCCTGACAGGGATACTCCTGACGTACTTATAAAGTTTGCTGAAATACGCGATCTTGATTTTAATTCATGGACTTTACTTACTGGCAGAAAAGCAGTTGTTGAAGATTTGATGAAGAGATTTGACGTAAAAGCAATAAAAACTGATGAATCGATTGATGAAAATGGAAACCCCGAATATTCAATGATGCACACAGATAGAATATCACTTATAGATGAAAGTGGAAAGCTTCGGAAAAGTTATAAGGGAAGCACTTTAAACATTGAAGAATTAATTAATGATATTAAAATACTTGAGGACTAAAAATGTGGCTTTTACTCTCAATACATTTATTGTTATTTCCATCAGATGATGGAATGAAGATTAAAGATGCATGGACACGACCATCATCAGAAAAGATGGCAACCGCTCTGTACTTTATACTTGATAACAGCACTGAATTAACTGACACTCTTTTTCAGGTTGATTCGGACATTTCAGAAAAAATTGAAATTCACGAGACTTACACCCAGGACGATATGATGGGTATGCGAAAGATTAATATGATTGTTATCGATGGAAACAGCTCATTCGAATTGAAGCCTGGAGGTTACCATATAATGGTAATGAAATTAAAGAAAGACATTAACGAAGGTGATCAGATTAACTTTATTTTACATTTTAAGCGTGCTGGTGAAATTAAAATAATGGCTACAGCAAAAAATTCCAATTAAAAGAGTGTTATAAAAAAGCCCCGTTGATACAGGGCTTAATTTTGCTTATGAGATGAAGCTTATTTTTCAAAGAATTCTTCGGCGAATCTTTTCCAATTCATATCATCTAGATTCTCCATTTCGCCTGTAAAAATCACTCCTTCAGGTTCCAGCTCAGTTTCTTTACTTGTTCTGGTTTTCTTTTTCAAAGCTTGTAGTCTCTCTATATCATCCTGAAAGAACAAAACAGCAGCCTTGCCAATTTTTAATGTTGATAATTCAGAATCAAGTTCTTCTGCGTCTATTTCGCATACCCAATTGATATCGTAAGAAGTATAATTCAATGATTCCCTTTCATCATTAATGAATTTATTTACTTCTTTAACTTTTCCACTTAAAGGTGATTTAAATGATATACTTCTTTGACCTTGTTTAATCATAAATAGTGCCTGACCTTTTTTTACAACCATTCCCAGGTTAGGTAATCCAATAGAGTCTATTTTACCGATTATTTTTTTGGCAAAGTCATCTATCCCAACTTTTACGGTTCCTTCTTCACTAACATTTGCCCAACAATGCCCCTCTGAAATAAAAACTCCCCCTGGAATTTGAAATTCCGGAGTTTTACCACCTTCTGTTTCCTTTAAATTTGTAATATGAACATTGGGTTTCAATGTTTTACTTATTCTGTCTTCTCTTTTTATAAGTAATTTTTTTACAAACTCAAGAAGTTCATCCTCAGTAAATGGTTTCTGGACATAATCCATTGCTCCAAATTTCATACACTCTACAGCTGTTTCAACAGTAGCAAACCCCGTAATTATAACTACATCAATATCAGGACGAAGGTGTTTAACGGATTTTGTTACATCAAGTCCGTCCATTTCAGGCATTTTGAGGTCAGTAAATACAAAATCATATGAATTAGTTTGGATAAGTCCCAGAGCTTCTTTCCCGTTTTCTACAGTATCAATACAATAGCCATCTAACACGAGAATCCTTCTAAAGCTATCAAGAATTACAGATTCATCATCCACGCAAAGAATTCTCGCTTTGGGATTTTCTACTTCAGCACGCTTAAGAGTTTTTGCTTCACGGCTGAAATCAAGATTAAGACTTACTTTTAATGCTTTTTCCCTCTCCTGTTGAACTTTCTTTTCACGAATTCTCTTTGCAAAATATCTAATTGTTATATCAGCAATGATGAAAACGATTACTGCAATTACAAATAGTGCCATTGTTACTCCCTTTATATTAAATTTCTAAAAAGTAATAATTTACTAAGCTCTGTCTGACGCAAATGGGACAAGATATTTTAAATCGTATTCCATATTAGATGGTATTACTTTGTATATCCAGCCTTCGAAATAAGGATCCTTTTCTAATAAGTTTATTTCACTTACCAGTCTTTCATTTCTTTCTATGATTCTTCCACTTATTGGTGAAAGTAAATGATGAGACATCTCATCATCTGTGATAAGATTTGCACAGGAATCTCCCTGAATAATTTCTCCTTCTATTTCCATCAATTCGATATTAATAAGTTTTTCAATTGTCTCTAAAAACAAATCTGTTGCTCCTATTACTGCAACACCTTCAAATTTCAAATTCATCCAGCTTAGATTTCCAAGACGTTTATACTTTGGTGGTCCGGGAACATACAAAAGTGAAGATTTGTCATTTCGAAACTGCGCATCTTCAACACCCTTTTGAATTCTATAAAATTTTATTCCCCTATTAATAGAACTGTTTAGTTCTTCAAACGTAAATGGCTTAGGGACAAAATCTATTGCACCTTTATATAATGATTTAACTGCATTCTCTACAGTTGAATAACCTGTTATCATTATAACGGGAGTAAGAATTTTTCTTTTCTGCAATTCCTCTAAAAAAGAAAACCCATCCATTTGCGGCATCATTATATCACAGAGAATAAGGGAATATTCCTTTTGTTTAATTTTTTTTAATGCTGAGACCGCTTCAATTTCTGAGTCAACATGAAATCCCTCAGCCGATGCAATTCTTGATACAGCATCAAGAATAACCTGCTCATCATCAACAACTAATATTTTTTCATCTTTAAACATTTAAATTCACTATTGATTACTAATAGGTAGCTGAATCGTGAATGCAGTTCCTTTCCCAACTTCGCTCTCAACGTTAATCGTGCCGTCATGGTTATCAATTATTCCCCAGATAACAGCTAGACCAAGGCCAGTACCTTTTTGTCCTTTTGTGCTATAGAATGGTTCAAATATTCTTGGTAGATCATCTTTTGAAATACCACTACCATTATCGGAGATCTTTATTTCAACATAATCTCTTACACCTGCTTCATCAACGTATTTCCATTCCTGCCAATCGCATTTCGGGTTTATACAACCTTCAAACATCCCCTGCGGAGGGACTTCAAAAGAATAAACCGCACTTTTACATTCCGGACAAGATTTTTCTTTGTTAATTACTGAAATGTTGCATCTTTGACACGAAATCTGGACTTGTTCGGCCGGATTTATTTCAAAAGAATATTTATCTCTATTCTTTCCATATGTTGGGTCTAGGTTTACGAATCCTTCTTTACCATTTTTTGTAAGTTTTAATTTAACACTAGGTTTTCCATCTATCTTAAGTTCATCATCCATCAAAGAATGTCTTTTTGAACAAACTGCATTTTTTATTTGCAAAGTACCAAAAGGTGAGAGACTAACAACTTTTGAACTGACAAAAATTTCTCCCTCCTTTTCAGGGACAGCATCTGAAGCATTTACAATTAAATTAATAAAAACCTGTTGCATTTGATTTGAATCAATTTTAAAAAGAGGAATATTTTCTTCAAGATTCTTATCCAGTCTTATATGTTTCATAGATAACTGATTTTCAACTACAGCTATAGTGTTGCTAATTATTTCATTTATACTAGCATTACTTTTCTTTGGTACCGACTGACGTGCAAAATCCAATAGGCTTTTCACAATCTCTCTGCTTCGTTTTGTCTCTCTAACAATTACTTTTAAATCTTGCTGAAGTTCAGAATCAGTTACTCGTTTAAGTAGAAAACTGCTGTAGGTTAAAACTGCAGTTAAGGGATTATTTATCTCGTGAGCTACTCCCGCTGCCAGTCTTCCCATTGATGCCATTTTATCTGATTGAAAAAGCTGAAGTCTTGCTTCAGCTAGTTTATGTGTCATATTGTTAAAAGACTTTGCCAGCAAACCCAATTCATCAGAACCCAAATCTTTGATTACATAATTTAAATTACCTGTTCCAACCTGTTCGGTTGCATTAACTAACTCATGAACTGGTTTTTCAATCCACTTTCTTACAAAAATTCCGATAATTAGACTTAGAAGTGCAATTGCTATTAATGCTAACAAAATTGTTCTGAATTCACTGCTAGCTATTTGTGTATCCACATCTTTCAGGCTAAGCTTCACATCAAGAACTCCAAGTACTTTTTGTTCAGCATTATGAACATGACAATCGGCTTCCCAACAGGTTGGTTCATTGTAAATCGGATTTATTATTCCCAGAATTCTGGAGGAATCCAGTGTAGATTCATAAATCCGCATTCTGTCTTCCATCGGTAGTTTTTCCAGAGGCTCATTTGCAGTATGACAAGCATAACAAGCTTCTGCTTTCTGATCAACCATTTCTCCAATAAATTCTTTTTGAGAAGAAAATATTATTCTTCCCTCTTTATTGAATATCCGTATCTCCCGTAATCCGGGTTCCTGGGCAATGAAATTGATTATGGTATGAGTCTGATCACTTCTATTTTCAAGCATACTTAAATGAGTACTGTTTCTAATGGTCTCACTTAACTTACTCGCATAAAGTTCAGCCTGAGAAAGTAGTTCATTACGTTGTGCCTGTATGCTAAAGAAAGAATAAACGCTAATGATCGCAATAGTAACAACGCCAACTGTCGAAATCAGCTTAAGACTTATTTTTGTAAATGCTTGTTTTAGTTTTATCATGATTCGGTTCGATATTTAATTAACAAGCTTCCCAGGTTTTGAATCCGGAAAAGTTTTATCATCGTGACAACCTTCGCAAGAAGGCTTTTGTGAAAAATCTTCATTTTCGTGACAATCACCACAATCAAACTCTGAATGTGTTTCGTCTAATGCCAAGCCAGTAACTTTATGATTGAAATTGGATGAGTTCCAACCAGAGTGACAACTAGTGCAGGAACTATTTAAACCAGTAAATACTCTGGCACTTTGATGGCAACTAGTACATTCAAGTTTTGAATGATAACTCTTTAATTTGAATCCTGTTTTTGCAAAGTGGTTAAATGGAGCCATTTCTTTTGATGAATGACAATTTTCACATCCGGTTTTAGTTTTGGTATCGTGACAAGTTGAACAGGTTTTGTGTTTTAACTCAGTTGAAACTTTTTCTGGATTCTGTTTCGGCCCGGAGGAGTGGCACTTTGCACAACTTTCTTCTTTATGACAACTTTTGCATTCAATTCCAAAAATTCCTGTGTGCTCGTTGTGGTAGAATGTGACAATCTTTCCTTTATCGTAGGTTGTATTGAACACAAGTTTCGTTGGTATCTTCAATTCCGGATGAACTCTTCCTTTCTGATATTCCTTATTGGCATATGCAGATTTACCACTTTCATTTAATTCGTGACAACTTTCGCAACTAACTTTTTCTTCCCATTCCTGATGACAATCCATGCATAGTCGGTGGTAAGCACCTTTTAAATCCGGTTTGGAAATATCGGTTCTTTGTCTTGTCGGTTCGTGACACTTACCACATTCAATAACATCTCCAGGCGGATTATAATGATGACACATTATGCAACCACCTGACATTTCGGACATTTCCGCATGCGCTCGATGAGAAAAAATTACAGGCTCGTATAAATCCTGAACATTTTTCAGATCATCCATTTTTATGACTGCTGGTGACTGGGATGGAGACAGAGTAACCATATTCATCTTTTCACGAGGACACGAAACCAAACAGGGATTTGACTTTGTCGGGGTTTCACAAGCATGGCAAAGACTGCATTCAAATTTTAATTGTGAATGATCCTGAGCAAGGATTGGAATAGAAATAAACACAAGTGTAAAAAGAAGTATTGATATTATTTTTAAAGTCTTCATCATACACCTTTAATTGCATATTTAGTTTTACGCAAAGCAGTTTTAACAGGTAAACTGATTATCGGGAATATCATTACGAATGCACGATAGAGCAGAATCTCCAACGCAACAAATCCAAGTGTCGCTGATATCTCACCTATAGATGGGAAATAAGAAGAATCTGTGTACGGAGGATTGTAAGCGATAACAAAATTATTGAATCGGTTAAGAACAACACCGAAAATTACAAGCATTGATGCTATATATAATCCGGTTGTTGATTGCCGAACTGAAGATGAGAGAAACATTCGTAACGGAATAATTACTCCAACTACAATTTCAATTGTGAACATAATACTTGGCAGACTTAATTCTGTAAGGTACACAAAAGTTTCCCGTATGAACATGTCACCAATTTTGGCTGCGAGGTAAATTCCAAGTATGGGACCAACAAATCTTGAAAGACTTGTCAGAATATCTTTTTCAGGTTTTAGTCCAAATGATTTCGAGGCCGAGATGGATTCCATAATAACCATTGGAAATCCAACCGAGAAAGCCGATAGTAAAAACAAAAGTGGCAAAACAGGTGTTTGCCATAGCGGATGCATTTTTGGTCCAGCGATAATCATCAAAGTTCCTAGTGATGATTGATGCAAGCAAGAGAGTACAACTCCGGCAATAATGAAAACGAACATGAATTTACTTAGCGTTCGATCTAATATTCTTAGCAAACTATCCAGTGGCTTATTCAATATTGAAATTATGCCAGGAAGATTTACCCGTCCAATAAATCTCTCAGTTACGATTGGCAAAAATTCAATGTAAAGCACGCTAAGGTAAATCATAACACAAATACCGACTTCGAAAAGCGCTGAACTACCATTCCACATTATCAATGGATGCCAGACGTAATACCATCTACCGATATCAGTAACAACTCCGATAGCAACAAAAGTATAGCCAAGCATCGCGGTTAAAAGAGCTGGACGAACAAGAACTTCATATTTATCACGATGCCAAATATGACCAAGTGCAGCTGTAGTAAAACCACCGGCGGCTAATGCAACTCCCGCAGCTACGTCCAAGCCAATCCATATTCCCCATGGAAAAAATTGGTTTAAGTTTGTAACAGCACCAAGACCAAATAGATACCTGACAGCAACGAAACTTAATCCTATTGCAGCAATCAAAGTGATTACAATTACCCACGGAGTAAAATATTTGTGTTTAATTTGTGTTGGTTGAAATTCGTGTTCCATTACTTTTTCCCCTCTTCTTTACTATCCTTGTTCTTCGCAATCCACATAATTCCACCAAGTAATGCATAAAGAGCTATTGGGGGAACAAAGTAAGCGAATATTCCGTGTTGAATTGATTCTGAAACACCTGGTGCTGGTTTATCGCCCAGCTTTGGAAAGTCGAGTTCTTCAAAGTCCTTGCTTGCAAGATACATCCACGATGTGCCGCCTACTTCGGTGAAACCATAGATTTTGTTGTTGTATCTCCCGGGGTACAATTCCATCCTTTTTTCAGCAACTTCAATCAGGTTTCTTCGTTTACCATAAGTAAGTGCTTCGACAGGACAAATTTCAACGCATCCAGGAAGCAAACCATCTTTTGTTCTTTCAATGCAAAAATCACATTTATTTATATTTGGCTGGATTGCTTTATCATATTCAAAAGTAGGAACCTGGAATGGACATGCCACCATACAATACCTACAACCTATACACATACTTCCATCCCACACTACTGAGCCATTTTCTTTTTTAGAAAATGCTCCAACGATGCAAGCCGAAACACAGGCAGGTTGATCACAATGCATACACTGCACTTTAACATTTACCGGCTTGTTCGGATTCTCCTGATTGTTATACCTGTTGACAACAGTATAACTATCATTTGCTGGTCTTCGCATTTTGTTAAACACAGACTCATCGCTATAACTTTCGATATCACCTGCTGGGATATCGTGTGCAGTTTTGCATGCCCATTCACATCTTCTGCATCCAATGCAGACTGTTGTATCGACTAAGACACCCATTCTGTCCTCAGAAAGATCTGCGTGAGACTGAGCTAATAATTTTTTAGCAGGAATGCCCGAAACAGTTGCTCCAACTACCCCTAAAGTTTTCAGGAAGTTTCGGCGGTTCAAATCTCCCATAATTTCACCGTTTTGTTTGGAATTTTTCAGTAGAATTTTATACTATACTTTGAAAATCGTACCAATGTTTATTTGTCAACAATTTGGTAAAGTGATATAAAATCCTTCGAATAATAATCATTATCGATGGATT
>Ga0210074_1000464_pt1 | contig 14304 bp, 16 predicted proteins | sample China_Galinas_Co_FD_184860 | JGI IMG/M metagenome (GOLD analysis project Ga0210074, IMG submission 184860) | Wetland microbial communities from San Francisco Bay, California, USA, that impact long-term carbon sequestration -... | ecosystem: Environmental > Aquatic > Marine > Wetlands ... | reverse complement strand
GCCCGCCACGGGGTTCGCCGCGCGCTTCATCATAGGCGATGACCAGCGTGTCCTTGTCGAACATGGCGCTCTGGAAACGGGCGTAGGGGCACATGTACTTGCACACCTGCTCACGCAATATGCCGGCATTCCCATAAGTGGCGAGGCTGTAAAACAGCAACCAGAACGTCTCCCATGGCCCGAGTTGGAAATTCGCGACCGAATAGCCCAGCTCCCGGATCGGTGTGAAGAAACCGACAAAGGTAAAGCCGGTCCATAATGCAAAACCGATCCACAGGACCTGCTTGGTCGTCTTTCGCAGTATCTTGTCGGCGTTCCACGGCGCGGCATCCAGCTTCATGCGCTTGTTGCGGTCGCCCTCGACGAGGCGCTCCATCCACAAGTACACCTCGGTCCACACGGTTTGTGGACAGGCATAACCACACCAGAGCCGGCCGGCCACTGCTGTTACGAAAAACAGCGAAAGCCCCGCGATGATCAGCATCAGTGTCAGGAAAATGAAATCCTGGGGCCAGAATGTCAGGCTAAAAATGTAGAACTTCCTGGCCGGCAAATCGAACAGCACCGACTGGTGTCCATCCCAGTTGACCCAGGGAAGTATGTAATACAGGCCGAGCAGGACGATGACCGCGAGCTTGCGCAAGCCCGCGAAGGTCCCGGTCACATCACGCGGATAAACTTTCGGGTCTTTGCGATATAAAGAGGTAGACGCATCCTGCCCATTACTCATTTCCAGTCCTCGTCATCCAGATCCGGGTTGGATTGCGACGGGTCATGAACTTCGGGTATCGGGCGTCTCCCCTTGCCTTCTACATGACCGGTTGCCGGGCCGGTGCGGATCATGAACATCGTCAAGGCGGCTGCCAACAGGCACAGCAGGTAAAGAAACGCGAAAGCGAGACCATACGCCAGGCGGACACCGATATCGAACCTGTCCGCCCAGACATTGATCATGTCGAGGGGGTCGATCAACCCGAACAGGACAAAGAACCCGGTCGCTGCCGACAGGAACGCAATCCAGAGGACGACAGCCCAGTCGCGCTGCCGCATATTCCATCGCCGGTTGACCGGGTGCTGTATTGTCATGCGCTTACAAACCCTGCCGGACGATTACTTCGTCAGGCTCAACACGTAGGCCGCGATCAGGCGGCGCCGGTCCTCACTCAACGAGTCCTTGAACGCCGGCATGTGACCGTTGCGGCCCTTGGTGAGGGTCTCCCGGATGGTTTCGGGATCACCGCCGTAGAGCCAGATATCGTCGGTGAGCCGGGGCGCTCCGAGGGCCTGGTTGCCGCCGCCGTCCGGGCCGTGGCAGGCCACGCACAACATGCTGAAAGTCTTTTTGCCTTCCGCCGCCATGACCGGGTCCGCTTTTTGCCCCGACAGGCTTTGCACGTACACGACCAGTTCAGTGATGGCCTTGTCGTCAAGGGCGCCGACCAGCACCGGCATCACACCGGCACGGCCATTGGTAATGCTCTGCATGACGGCGTCGAAGTTACCGCCGTACAGCCAGTCGTTGTCGGCCAGGTTCGGAAAGCCTTTCGCACCACGGGCGTCAGAGCCATGACAGATCGCGCAATTATAGGCGTACAGACGCTGGCCGGTCGCATTGGCCTCGGGATCTGCAATCAGGGCGTCATTGTCCATTTCCCTGTAACGCGCAAAGATGGCTTGCTGGGCCTCGGTAGCAGCCTTCATTTCGGCCTCGTACTGGGCCTCCTGGCTCCAGCCCAGGTAGCCGCCGATATTTCCAAGGCCGCCAAACAGAACCAGGTAAACGAGGGCAAACACGATGGTTCCATAGAAGAGTTTCAACCACCAGCGCGGTAACGGGTTATTGAGCTCCACCAGGTCTTCATCCCAGACGTGCCCGGTCGTGCCGGTTCCACTTTTTTCATCGCGGTTGGATACGCCCTTGGTCCACTGTAACAACCAGAAGCAGCCGACAATGGTGCCGATGGTTATGATAATGACATACCAGTTCCAGAAACTAGTTAACATGATTCACTCCCTGCCCGTATCCCGGGTTTTATCGGTGGGGTCTGCAGTTTGCGGTATTTCTCCCTCGTCTTCTTCCAGGGGCAACTTGCTCGCGGCATTGAATGTCGACTTGCGCTTGTTGCTCCACGCCCAGATCCACAGACCTAAAAATGCGAATATCAAGATCAGAAGAATTGCTCCACGGAGGATGTTGATGTCCATTTCAACGACCGCTCCTGGTAAGACCGAGGCCCTGCAAATAGGCAACCACGGCATCCATCTCGTTTTTACCCTCGACTGCCGACGGCGCCGCGGCAATATCTTCTTCCGAGTAAGGATCGCCCAGTGCTTTCAGGGAGCGCATTTTCTTTTGCACCAGCTGGCCATCGACCATTTTGTCACTCAACCAGCCATAGGCCGGCATATTGGATTCAGGCACCACGTCGCGCGGGTTGTTCAGGTGAATGTAGTGCCACTCGTCGCTGTAACGGCCCCCTACCCTGGCGAGGTCCGGCCCGGTTCGCTTCGAACCCCACTGGAACGGGCGGTCGTATACCGATTCACCCGCGACCGAGTAAGGCCCGTAACGTTCGGTTTCGCTACGGAATGGCCGGATCATCTGCGAGTGGCAGTTGTAGCAGCCTTCGCGCACGAACACGTCGCGCCCCGCGAGCTGCAGCGCCGGGTATGGCACGACCCCGGGAGCCGGTTGCCTGACCTGGTCGATGAATATCAATGGAACGATTTCCACCAGGCCACCCAGGCTGATGGCAATGATGATAAATACCGCCATCAGGCTGATATTTGTCTCGAGTTTCTTGTGACCCGTGCTCATGCGTGATCTCCCCAAATTGCGGGTTCCGAGGCAGGAATTGGTTTCATCTCCTTGCTGGCGAGCGTCTTCCAGGTGTTCCAGGCCATGAAGAACATGCCCGAGAGGAATAGCAGGCCGCCCAGCAACCTGACGACGTAATACGGTTTCGTGGCCGCAAGCGCTTCGATGAAGCTGTAGGTCAGGGTTCCGTCATCGTTGAATGCCCTCCACATCAGGCCCTGCATGACACCGGCGATCCACATGGCCGTGATGTACATGACCACACCGATCGTAGAGGTCCAGAAGTGGATGTCGATGGCCTTGACGCTGTACATCTTCTTCTCGCCGATCAGCCTTGGTATCAGGCAGTACAACGAACCGATCGTCATCATCGCGACCCAGCCGAGCGCGCCGGAATGCACGTGGCCGATGGTCCAGTCGGTATAGTGGCTGAGTGAATTGACCGTCTTGATCGACATCATCGGACCTTCGAACGTGGACATGCCGTAGAAGCTCAGGGCCACGATCATGAACTTCAGAACCGGGTCGGTGCGCAGTTTGTGCCAGGCGCCCGAGAGCGTCATGATGCCGTTGATCATGCCGCCCCAGCTCGGCGCCAGCAGGATCAGTGAAAACACCATGCCCAGCGACTGGATCCAGTTCGGCAATGCCGTGTAGTGGAGATGGTGAGGACCCGCCCACATGTAGATAGCAATCAACGCCCAGAAGTGCACGATGGAAAGCCGGTAGGAATAGACCGGACCTTCGGCCTGCTTGGGCACGAAGTAATACATCATGCCGAGGAAACCGGCGGTCAGGAAGAAACCCACCGCGTTATGGCCGTACCACCACTGCACCATCGCATCGACGGCTCCGGTATAGATCGGGTAAGACTTGTCCAACGCGACCGGTAAAGACAGGTTGTTGACGATATGCAACACCGCGATGGTCAGGATAAAGGCGCCGTAGAACCAGTTGGCCACGTAAATGTGGCTGACGCGGCGCTTGACGATCGTTCCAAAAAACAGCACGGCGTAGGCGACCCAGACCAGCGTGATCAGGATATCGATCGGCCATTCGAGCTCGGCGTATTCCTTGCCCTGGGTCCAGCCCAGCGGAAGCGTCACCGCGGCAGCGACGATGACCAGCTGCCAACCCCAGAAAACCAGGCTCGCCAGCTTGTCGGATATCAGCCGCACGTGGCAGGTTCTTTGCACCACGTACAGCGACGTGCCGATCAGGCCGCTGCCGCCAAATGCAAAAATGACCGCGTTGGTGTGCAGCGGTCGCAAACGCCCGTACGTCAGCCACGGTATGTCGAGATTCAGTACGGGTTGCCACAGTTGCGCGGCTATAACGACGCCCACCAGCATCCCCACAATTCCCCAGAGTATCGTCGCAATGACGAATTGTCTGACAACTTTATCGTTGTAAGTCATGATTGAAGACTTCCCTCGCTTTTTAAAAACAAGGTGACAACCCGCGTCGGATCGCCACCGCTGATGTTTCATGGTCTCAGACCCGAAACCTCATTCCACTGCCCGTCAACGGGTTCGCTTATGATTCAGATCCCGTAACCGGCATTGTTACACAGGTCCTGCCGGAGCCAAACACTGAGCCGCCGGAACGCGTTCGCATCGTGCTGTTGACGGGACAGGATCAGCAGGTTCCGGCACCTGCCCCCATCGTTTATCCGCAACACCGCAAGATGACGGGTAGACCACTGCTGACCGTCCAGATAACCTGCGATCGACCGCATTTCCCCGGATTCTAAATGCACCCGCCCGTCAGGAAAAATGACCAACGTCAATTTTACCTTATTATTTGCTTTAGAAAAATCTAATATAGGAAATGGCCACGCGGCAGCGAAAACCGCCACCGACAAGGCGCTCAACATGACCGGATGGGGGCTGATGAGCACCGCAAGAAAGACCAACAGGTACAGGACGCCAACGGGCAGGAAAAAATCCGCCCGGTTTGAAACTTGCAGTCTTAGCGGCGCCTTAGCGGGCATGGGTAAGGCATTTGATCAATTCGAGCATGGCCGGGTCCGCGGGCAGGTTCCTGCCTGAAATCCAGTCGAACAGCACGTCGTCTTCCGCATCGAGCAGCCGTTCGAGCTCCGGCCAGCCGCCCGCCAGCAGGCTTGGTGTCTGCTTTACCATGAATGCTTCGAGGAGCACATCGAGTTCCTTCATGCCGCGACGGCTTTGCCAACGCAGTTTCTTCAGTCTTTCTTGACCCCCGGGCATCGGCCTGCGGAGCGCCTTATGCCCCGTTCCTTGCCAGCAGCATCTTCTTGGTCTCGGCGATGGCCTTTGCCGGGTTCAGGCCCTTCGGACAAGTCGATGTGCAGTTCATGATGGTGTGGCAGCGGTACAGGCGGAAAGGGTCATCGAGTGCATCGAGACGCGCACCGGTGTCCTCGTCGCGGCTGTCGACGAGCCAGCGGTAAGCCTGCAACAAAATTGCCGGCCCGAGGTAACGGTCACCGTTCCACCAGTAGCTTGGGCAGGAGGTCGAACAACAGGCGCACAAAATGCACTCGTACAAACCGTCGAGCTTTTCGCGCTCGGACTGCGACTGCAGCCGCTCCTGTTCAGGCAACGGCACGCTCTGCGTGCGGATCCACGGCTTGATGCTGGCATATTGCGCATAAAAATGGGTCATGTCCGGCACCAGGTCCTTGATGACCTCGAGGTGCGGTAACGGATTGATCCTGACATCGCCACGGATCGAAGTGATCGGCTTGGTGCAGGCCAGCGTATTGGTGCCATCGATATTCATCGCGCAGGACCCGCAGATGCCTTCGCGGCAGGAGCGGCGAAATGTCAGCGACGGGTCGATCTCGTTTTTGATCTTGAGGATGGCATCGAGCACCATCGGGCCGCAATCATCGAGATCGATCTCGTAACTGTCGATGCGCGGGTTTTCACCCTTGTCCGGGTCCCAGCGGTAAACGTGAAAGGTGCGCACGTTGGTCGAACCCGCCGGTGCGGAAAAATTTTGCCCTTTTTCTGGACGGGATTCAGGCGCCAATCTTAATTCGAGCATGGGTTCTATTTTACCTTCTAGTAAACACGGGGCTTGGGCGGGACGGCTTCGACATCGTCCGTCAACGTGTACAGGTGCACTGGCCGGTATTCGATCGAGACCCGGCCGGAACCGTCAATGCCGGCCAGCGTATGTTTCATCCATTCATCGTCGTCCCTGTCGGGGTAATCTTCGCGGGCATGGGCGCCACGGCTTTCCTTGCGGTTTGCCGCGCCGTGCATGGTCACCATCGCGCAACCCAGCAGGTTGCGTAGCTCCAGGGTTTCAACCAGGTCGGAATTCCAGATCATCGAACGGTCACTGACCTTCAGGTCGCCAAAGCTCTCGTAGACATCCGATATCAGCTTGCAACCTTCTGCCAGCACCTCGCCGCTGCGGAATACCGCGGCGTTGTTTTGCATTACCCGCTGCATTTCATCGCGGATGTTTGCGGCGCTGTTGCCGCCATTGGCATGCCGTATGCGGTCGAAATCGGCGACCAGGCCATCGACCAGTTGCCCGTCGATGCTGTCGTGACGCTGGTTCGGTTTGATGACCTCAGCGCAACGATGGGCCACCGCCCTGCCGAACACGATGAGATCGAGCAACGAATTTGAACCCAGGCGGTTCGCGCCGTGCACGGAAACGCAGGCTGCCTCGCCAATGGCGAAAAGGCCCGCAACCACGGAATCCGGATCACCGTCTTTCAAACGCACCACCTCGCCGTGGTAGTTGGTCGGTATCCCACCCATGTTGTAATGCGCGGTCGGGATGACCGGTATCGGTTCCCTGGTGACATCGACACCGGCGAATATCTCGGCGCTCTCGGCAATACCCGGCAGGCGCTCATTGATGACGTCGGCACCGAGGTGCTGCAAATTCAGGTAGATATGATCCTTCTTTGGTCCGACACCCCGCCCTTCGCGGATTTCGATCGTCATCGAACGGCTGACCACGTCCCGTGACGCCAGGTCCTTGGCGTTTGGCGCGTAGCGCTCCATGAAACGTTCACCTTCGGAGTTGGTCAGGAATCCGCCTTCGCCACGAACACCCTCGGTGATCAACACCCCCGCGCCATACACGCCGGTCGGGTGGAACTGGATGAATTCCATATCCTGCAACGGCAGGCCCGCGCGCAACACCATGCCGTTGCCGTCGCCGGTGCAGGTGTGCGCGGAGGTGCACGAGAAATAGGTTCTGCCGTAACCACCGGTCGCGAGGATGACCGCGTGCGCCCTGAACAGATGCAGACCGCCACCGGAAAGGTCCCACGCCAGCACGCCCTTGCAGACGCCGTCATCCATCAACAGGTCGAGGGCGAAATACTCGATAAAGAAAGTCGCGTCGTGCTTCAGCGCCTGCTGGTACAGGGTGTGGAGAATCGCGTGCCCGGTGCGGTCGGCCGCGGCGCAGGTCCGCTGCGCGGTGCCTTCACCAAAATGCGTCGTCATACCGCCAAACGGCCGCTGGTAGATTTTGCCGTCCCCGGTGCGTGAGAACGGCACGCCGTAGTGCTCGAGTTCGATGACCGCGGGCACGGCTTCCCTGCACATGTACTCGATGGCGTCCTGGTCACCCAGCCAGTCCGAACCCTTGATGGTGTCGTACATGTGCCAGCGCCAGTCATCCTCACCCATGTTGCCGAGCGCCGCCGACATGCCGCCTTGTGCTGCGACCGTGTGACTGCGGGTCGGGAAGACCTTGGAAATGCAGGCGGTTTTCAAACCGGTTGCGGCGAGACCCATGGTGGCGCGTAAGCCCGCGCCCCCGGCCCCGACCACGATGACGTCGTATTTATGTTCGGTTATGGAATAGTCATGGCTCACGGCTCAGGCTCCCAGCAATAGTTTCAGAGCCGCCATGGCGCTGATCAAAAACGCGGCAAGACAGGCGAACCGCACCAGAATCAACAGGCTGAATTCCAGGCCGGCCATGTGCACGTAATCCTCGATGACGACCTGCAAACCCAGTTGCATATGATAGAAAACGGCGCCGGCCAGCAGGATGGTCATGCCGGCATTGAACGGCGTTGCCATGGCGGCCCTGGCCGTTGCATAGTCCGCACCGGCGAGCGACACGCCCATCCACAATACCCAGGACGTCAGCAACAGGATCAGCAGCGACGAGTAGCGCTGCGCGCGCCAATGGTGGACGCCGCCACCGGAACTGCCCATGCCGCGTACGCGGGCCAGCGGGTTGCGCATGCTCATGATCCCGCCGCCAGGACGATGAGCGACAGCACGACCGTGGCGATGATCGCCAACCAGCCGCTGCTTCGCACCTGCGGCATCTCCATCATCCAGCCTGCATCCCAGATCAGGTGCCGGATGCCGCCGAACAGGTGAAAGCAGAAGCTGAAGACGCTGGCTGTTATGACGAGTTTACCCGGGAGCGTGCCGAGCCATGCACTCAGGCCGGCGTACGCCGTCTCGCCGCTTGCCAGCGCTATCAGCCAGCAGAGCAGCAAGGGCGCTGTCACCACGGACATGAACACGCCAGTCAGACGGTTCAGGATCGACAGCACCGAGGTTATCTGGAACTTGTAATAAGGGCCCAGCATGTACGGGGACACAGGGCGTTTCGAGGTGCTCATGATTCGGCGGCCTTTTATCCTGTAAAAAATTGAAAATCAGAAATCGCTGCAGCGGCCCGCTCTTTCCCAATCACCGAAACGGGTTGGTTCCGGCCCTTTCGGGCCACCTATTTCAACCGGTTTTTCAGCAGACGGGTCGGCCGCAGCAGGTTTTTTGTTCTTTTCGGAGCAATCCGGGAACACGGCAGGCGGGGCCGGTTGGCGATTTTTCACTAACGATCTCTCCTGCGTTCTATATTGCTTTTCCAATTTTTTAGTTTAACGCCAAAAGGTGGTCTCTTGCGAGTCCGTTTTGTCGCGGTCGAACACTGCAAAAACTGATTTTGGGTTACTATAAACGTGCTGTTATTTATATCGTCAACGGAATTCACACGACAATGGTAAAACTTTCAAACCTGTCAGCCATCAGTTTCAGTGGCGCCGACGCCGGGAGTTTTTTGCACAATCAATTGAGCGCGGACATCAACGGCCTGTCCAGCGGCGATGCCACTTTCGCCTGCTACTGTGAGCCCAGGGGCCGTGTCCTGGCGCTGATGCTGGTGCAGCGGGTGAACGCGGAATACAACGTGATCCTGTCGGCTGCGCTGGCGGGGACAGTCGCCGAACGTTTGAAGGTTTACCGCTTGCGCGCGAAGGTGGACATCGCCGTCATGCACGACCACGTGGTATCAGGTCTGAATGCAGATGAGGGCACTGCCGCAGCGGCGATAGCGCTTCCAGACGGCCAGCGGAGACTGGTGCTTGGCGCCGCCAGCGAGCCGGCCAGTGCAGACGCCGCCCTACAGGAAGCATGGAAATTTGCCGACCTGAAATCCGGCATCTGCTGGCTGGGTGAAGCGACCAGCGGCGAGTTTCTTCCCCAAATGCTCGGGTTTGAAGAACTCGGTGCGGTCAATTACCGCAAAGGTTGTTATCCGGGCCAGGAAATCGTCGCCAGGACGCATTACCTGGGCAAGGTGAAACGCCATCCTCGCCTGCTGGATTGCCGCCTGAGCGGCCATCCACGGCCAATGGACAAGGTGAATATCATTTCGGATGGGCAGTCACACGAGGCCGTGGTCGTGGATTGTGCTGCAGGCGTTGATGGCATCATCAGGCTGTTGACCGTGACCCGCATGGCGCCGGAACTGTCCGCCGGGATGATCGAATACAACGCGGAAACGGTCGGTGTGACCCGCTCTTCGTGACGGGCCATCGCCCGATTCAGACCTGGGCGACGATGTAACAGACCCAGCCCGGGTCCGGATCACCTGTTTCCGATGGCGTATAGATACCGTTGCCCTCGTTGTTTTCCTCGTCCGTACCCTCCCAGTAAATATCCACCCGGGAAAAACCGGCTTCGTAGAGGATCTCGCGAATCTCCGGCAGGGTCCAGAGTCGCCACTGGTAGCTGAATGCGTTTTCCATGCGCGACTTGTCGGGAAATTCGAAATGGATGCGGCATTCCATGCAGGAGTTGATCGGATTGAATGCGGCCTGGTCCCAGATATAGGTGAAATCGTTGCCGTCCTCGTCCTGGCACTCACGTGATTCCTGGATCACCATCGGCGCCTCGTAGCCGCCGTACGCGTCGAGGAACAGTATGCCGTCGGACACCAGTCCGTCGAGCACATTGCTGAAGTATTCACGCAGCTCGTCACGGGTCAAAAACAGGTAATAGCTGAAGTTCATCGCCAGGATGATGTCGGCCAGGCCCGGACGCGTCAGCATGACGTCCTCGTTGAGCAGCTCGATGCGCTCCAACTGTTCGTCGTCGAGTTCCGTGAGCCTGTTCAGGCGGCTCCATTCGAGCACTTCCCGGTCCAGGTCGATGCCAACGGCCTGGTGCTCATCGTCCCTGGCGACCCACTCGCAAGCGGTATTGGCCGTGCCGCAGAAATCCTCACGCAGGAATACGGCCGGACGTTGCCTGAGCTCGGCCCAGGTCTGCTCGACAAAATCGATCTCGGCTTCGACATCCTGCACCGAACGCTGATAGAGCCGGTGACGGTCCGCCCGCGCCGCCAGCGTACGGGCATTATCAGGATCCGATGCCGGGGTATTTTTCCGAAACATACTTGTCGATCAGGTTGAGGAAATCTTCGGTCAGCGTATCGCCCCTGAGCGTGGCCGCCTTCGCCCCGTCGATGAACACCGGGGCCACCGGTGATTCCCCGGTGCCGGGGAGGCTGATGCCGATGTTGGCCTGGCGGCTCTCGCCCGGCCCGTTGACGATGCAACCCATGACCGCGAGGCTCAGGTTTTCCACGCCTGCATGGCGCAGTTTCCATTCCGGCATGCGGCTGCGGACGTGATTGGTCACTTCCTTGGCCAGTGTCTGGAAAAATGTGCTGGTGGTGCGACCGCAGCCGGGACAGGCGGTGACCATCGGCGCGAAGGCCCGCAAGCCCATGCTCTGCAGCAATTCCTGTGCAACGGTCACCTCATCGGTGCGTGACTGGCCCGGTTCAGGTGTGAGTGAAATACGGATCGTGTCGCCAATGCCCTGCTGCAACAGGACCGCCAGCGCGGCCGTCGAGGAAACGATGCCCTTGCTGCCCATGCCCGCCTCGGTCAAACCAAGATGCAGGGGATAATCGCAACGCTTGGCCAATTCGCCGTATACCCGTATCAGGTCCTGGACATCACTGACCTTGCAGGAAAGTATGATCCGGTCGTGCGCGAGACCCAGGTCCTCGGCCTGCCTGGCGCTTTCGAGCGCGGAACGGATCAATGCTTCACGCATCACCGCATCGGCCGGCAGCGGTTCACGCGCACTGGCATTGAGATCCATCATGTTCGCCAGCAGCCGCTGGTCGAGACTTCCCCAGTTGACCCCGATGCGCACCGGTTTGCCGTGCTCGATGGCGAAGCCGACGATGGTGGCAAACTGGTCATCCCGTTTCTTGCCGAAACCGACATTGCCCGGGTTGATGCGGTACTTGGCCAGCAAGCGCGCACACTCGGGATACTTCCTGAGCAGGAGATGGCCGTTGTAATGGAAATCGCCGACGACCGGGACATCGCAGGACATCATTTCCAGACGTTCCATGATGCCTTCGACCGACGCGGCCGCATTTTCGGTATTGACCGTGATACGTACGAGTTCGGAGCCCGCACGCGCCAGTTCGGCGATTTGCATGGCCGTCGCGCGCACGTCCTCGGTGTCCGTATTGGTCATGGACTGGACCACGACCGGGTGCCCGGAACCTACCAGCACGCCACCGACGTTGACGGTCGGTGTCGCGCGGCGCGTGTGTATCCCGACGTCGGCTGTCATATCCAATCAGTCGCCGGAGACACTTTCATTGCCGGGCTGCCGGTCAGTGCGGCTCATGACCGGCCATGCAGCGCGCAGGTAAACCCACATGGACCAGAGGGTAAGCGCGGCCGCGAGGTACAACAGCATCTCGCCGATGAGCGCCACGGGTATGCCGAACAGGTCGTGTTCATAGAGCAGCAAACTGATCGCCGTCATCTGGAAAATGGTTTTGAACTTGCCGAGCACACCGACCTTGACCGTGCCGCTCTCGCCCATTTCGGACATCCACTCCCGCAATGCGGAAATCGCAATTTCGCGGCCGATGATGATCGCAGCTGACAGGGTCAGGAAAATGGGTGGAAAGACAATGGGTGGCGGCTGGTGCACCATCAACACCAGGGCGGTGGCGACCATCAGCTTGTCCGCAACCGGGTCGAGGAATGCGCCGAAGTCCGACAGCAGGTCCATGCGCCGCGCCATGTGGCCGTCGAGCCAGTCGGTGATCGCGGCGAGGATGAAAACGGCAGCGGTCGCCAACGGCGCCCAGTCGTATGGCAGATAGAAAAACAGGACCAGCACCGGGATCAGCGCGATGCGCAGTAGCGTCAGTATCATCGGGAACGTCAGTTTCATCGCGGCAGTCCGGTCATGTCGATGCGCTTATTATCGCAGACGGGCGGTTTTTTTTGCAGTGATTAAACGGCCGATTGCGGGCTTTTTGCGCAACATGTCATGCAACCGCTAATGCAACGCCTTGTAGATACGGTTGGCCAGCTGCCGGTTGATGCCCGGGATGCCCGACAGTTCCTCGATTCCGGCCTTGCGCACACCCTGGATGCCACCGAAATGGGTCAGCAGGGCACGGCGTCTGCGCGCGCCGACACCGGGGATATCCTCGAGCACCGAGTGGACCGAAGCCTTTTGCCGCCTGCCCCGGTGCCCGGTAATCGCAAACCGGTGTGCTTCATCGCGGATCTTCTGCACCAGGTGCGATGCGCTGGATTCGGGTCCCGGCCGAAGACTGTGGGGTGCAACGGGCAAAACCCATTCCTCGTAACCCGCCCGCCGTGACGGCCCCTTGGCCACTCCCATGACGGGAATGTCGCCGAGACCACATTCCGACAGAACCTCCACAGCGATGCCCAGCTGGCCTTTGCCACCATCGACGATGATCAGGTCAGGCAGGTGGCCCTCTTCCTTTTGCAGCTTCCGGTAGCGACGCCCCAGGACTTCACGCATCGCGGCATAATCGTCCCCGGGTTCGATACCGCCGAGGTTATATCGCCGATAGCGGGATTTGACCGGGCCATCGGCATCGAATACCACGCAGGAGGCTACCGTCTTTTGGCCGGATGTGTGTGAGATGTCAAAACACTCGATGGCTTTGGGTGCTTCCTCCATCTGCAGCAACCCGGCGAGTTCCTCCAACTGCTTGCTGATACGCGTTGCATCCAGACTGCGCATACGCAGTGCATTGAGCGCATTCCTGGCGGCCAGTTCGAGCCAGTTCCTGCGGTGGCTGCGCGGATGCGACTGGATTTTCACCTTCCTGCCGCTGTTTTCGCTGAACACGGTTTCAAACAGGCTCTCCTCTTCCAGCGGATGTGAAATGATCAGCTCGGGCGGCGCCTGGCGTTCACGGTAGTACTGGCCGAGAAACGCGTGCAGCACTTCGGCATCGGAATGCCCCTCGGACTGGGTCGGAAAATAATCACGTTGCCCGAGGCTGCGGCCGCCGCGAACTGAAATCACCTCGATGGCGACGCTGCGGTCCAGACGCGCGAGCGCGATGATATCCAGGTCGCCATTTCCCGAGGATACGAACTGGCGCGCCTGCATTTGTTTCAGCAGGTTGATCTGGTCCCGGTATCGGGCTGCCTGTTCGTAGTGTTGCAAGCCGGCCGCGTGCTCCATGCGCCCGATCAGGCGGGAGATCACTTTCTGGCTTTGCCCCTGCAAAAACAGCAGGGCGTCGTCTACCTGGCCGGCATATGATTCGGCGCTGACTTTGCCCACGCAAGGCGCCGTGCAGCGCTTTATCTGGTATTGCAGGCACGGCCGGGTGCGGTGGCTGAAATAACTGTCTTCACAGTTGCGCAAAAGAAAAAGTTTCTGGATCAGGTTGATACTCTCCCTGACCGAACTGGCTGACGGGTATGGCCCCAGGTAGCGCCGGCCCTTCTCCCGGGCGCCGCGGTGAAAGGCGATACGCGGAAACTCGTGATCCGTGCCGAACATCAGCCAGGGGTAACTCTTGTCGTCGCGCAACAGCACGTTATAGCGTGGCTTGAGCGACTTGATCCACTCGTTTTCCAGCAACAGCGCCTCGGCCTCGGTACGCGCCAGGCTGACCTCGATGGAATGGATCCGGGCGACCATGCGCATGATCCGGTCGATCTTCGGCCGGGCATCGAAGTAACTGGCCACCCGTTTACGCAGATTGGCGGCCTTGCCGACGTACAGGGCGGTGCCGGAGGAATCACGCATCAGGTAGACACCGGGACCGGCGGACAAGCGCCGCGCGAATTTCTTGCCGTCAAACGCCTCGGCGGACGGTTGTGACCCGTCTTTCTTCACTTCTGAACCAACTGCTCCTCGACGCTTTCCAGTAATCCCCGGGTGGCGGATTGCAGCAATTCA